>JAAUYE010212648.1_pt1 | contig 26693 bp, 28 predicted proteins | sample 7278081 | NCBI WGS metagenome assembly JAAUYE01 (sample SAMN14350131, study PRJNA611818) | marine sediment metagenome | isolation source: surface marine sediment (0.6m) | place: French Polynesia: Moorea | collected 2018-08
CAAGGCAACCTGGTCGATCCCTACGGCGGGCGCGAAGACATCGAAAACCGCCGCTTGCGTCACGTCTCCGCGGCCTTCGTCGAGGACCCGGTCCGCGTGCTGCGGGTGGCGAGATTCGCCGCGCGCTTCCACCATCTCGGTTTTTCCATTGCCGACGAAACCCGCGACCTGATCCGGCAAATCGGGGACTCGGGCGAACTCGAAACGCTGGTGGCCGAGCGCGTCTGGTCGGAACTCGTGCGCGCGCTCGACGAGCCCGATCCGCAGATTTTCTTTCTGAGCCTGCGCGACTGCGGGGTTTTGTCGAAACTGTTTCCCGAGATCGACGCGCTTTTCGGCGTGCCGCAAACGGCCGATTATCATCCCGAAATCGATAGCGGCGAGCACCTGATGCTGGCGCTGGCGAAAAGCGCCGAACTCGGCCTCGACAATGCCACCCGCTTCGCCGTGCTGATGCACGACCTCGGCAAGGCGGAAACGCCGGCCGAGCTGCTGCCGCGCCACCCGGGTCACGAGCAGCGCGGTAAAGCGCTGGTCAAGGCCTTTTGTCAACGCTGGCGCGCGCCGAAAGCCTATACCGAACTGGCGCTGATCACGACCGAGTTTCATTCCCTGGTTCACCGCGCCTTCGAAGCGACGCCGAAAACCCTGCTCAAGCTCCTGACCCGCGCCGATGCGTTGCGCAAGCCTGAACGTTTTCAGCAGATGCTCGACGCCTGCCTCGCCGACGCGCGCGGCCGCGGGAATTTCGAGAACTCCGGGTATCCGCAGGCACCGTTTCTCGCGCGGCTGGCCGAGCGGGTACGCGCGCTCGACGTCAGTCATCTGCAACAGCAGGGATTCAGTGGCGAACAACTCGCCGTCGAAATTCGCAAAGCGCGGCTGGCGCTGATCGGTACCGAAACCGAACTAGCCGCGCGATAAACCGGCGATGCGGTTATCGATGTACCGAAACAGCCTCCGCAGCGGGGTGAAATGCAATACCAGGCCCGCGACCGTTCCGGCGCCGTTGGCCAGGACATCGCCCCACTCCGCGTAGCGATAACCGGTCATGCCCTGCAGCACCTCGATCAGCATGCCATAGCCGACCAGGCCGAGCAGGGTCAAAAAGAGGGCCCTGCGGCCTGCCGCCAGCATGGCGAACCAGGCGCCAAGGATGAAATAGGTCAGCAAATGCGACAGCTTGTCGCCGACGCCGACCTGCGGCGCCGGCATCAGCGACGCCACCGCCACCAGCAAAAGCAACAGTACGCCGAGCGCATACCACAGCCTCGACAGCCTCAATCCGGGCGGCGATTGCGAGCGCATCACAGGGCTTTCCTGCATCCTTCCGCGCTAACTCAACAGCGCGATGATGACGATGCCGAGCAGCACGCGGTAAACGACGAACGGCAGCATGCCCAGGCGGTCGACCAGGCGCAGGAAGTAATGAATGCAAACACCGGCGCTAATGGCCGAGAGCAACACGCCGAGCAGCAAGTCCGACCAGCCGATCGGGCTGACCCTGGTAAACATGCGATAGGTTTCCAGCGCGCCGCTGGCGAAAATCACCGGCATCGCCAGCAAGAACGAAAAGCGCGCCGCCGCCTGCCGCGTCAAACCGAGCATCAGGCCCAGCGTGATCGTAATCCCGGAGCGCGAGGTTCCGGGAATCAGGGCCAGCACCTGGAAGCCGCCGATGAGCAAAACGTCCTTGAGGCGGAGCTGGTACTCGTCGCGTTGGCGCGGCGCCCTGAAGTCGGCATACCACAACAGCAGGCCAAAACCGATAGACGCCAGCGCGACGACCCACGGCGAGCGCAGGTAGTGCTCGATCGTTCCCTCCAGCAGGAAGCCGGCGAATATCACCGGCAGCGTGCCGACGATAACCCACCAGGCGAGGAGGCTGTCGCGGTCGCCGGGGCCGCCGGTGATCGAGCGCGTCCACGCGCGCAGCATACGGCGCACTTCCTCACGGAAATAAAACACCACCGCGATCAGCGAACCGAAATGCACGCCAACGTCGAACACCAGACCCTGGTCCGGCCAGTCCAGCATCTGCGGCAGCAGAATCAGGTGGGCCGAACTCGAAATGGGTAAAAACTCGGTAATCCCCTGCACGATCGAGAGCAGGACGATCTGCAGGCTATCCATGAATCTCCTCGCGTCGCAGCGCCGGCACGTCCAGGCTGATATTTTTACTCAGCCCCAGCACCTTGAACTGCTGACCCATTTCTTCCGGCAAGGTCAGCGTTTTGACCTGCTGCGAAACAGCGAGCCGCTCGTGCAAGTCATCCGTTTCCGACAGCCGTTCGGCTTCCTCGAGTAGCCCGTTGGCCAGCAGAAAACGCCGCTGAGACACCAGGCCCAGCGGTTCGAAGCCATGCCGCTCGGCGGCATCTGCACAGGCGTCGAAATCGACGAATGCGGTAATGTCCTGTAACCCGGTCAGGATCAGCGGATCGAAATGCAGCCGATGCTGGTAATAACATCCCAGCGTGCCCCGGTGGCGCCGGGGGCTGTAATAATCGGCCTGTTCGTAGCCGTAGTCGACGATGATGACCGCGCCGCTGCGACAGCTCTGCGCCAGCGCGGCAAACCAGGGTTCGAGATTCAGGTTGATTTCGCACTGGTAATCCCGCGGCAGCTCGCCGTGACGAGACTCGATGGCCCCGATCACGGCCAGCGCCCGCGCGCGCGGGGCAAGATCTTTCCAGGTGAATTTCTCGCCGTCGAAGCCGACGCCGCGTTCGACCCAGCCGGCGTCTTTACGCAATACGTGCACCGGCATCGCGTCGAGCATTTCATTGGCGATGACGATACCGTCGAAGGCCCGCGGCAGTTCCGCAAGCCACTCTATTTTGGCGAAAGATTCAGGATCGAGCAGGTTTTGCAGGTAATACTGCTGACGCCGTTTGAGTTCCGCGCTCAAATCGAGGATCAGGTATCGCTCGAGCTCAGGCAGGGCCTGCAGAATCTGCCCGCAAAGGCGGCCGGAACCGGCGCCGAACTCGAGCAGCGACGCGCTGCAGCCCTGCGCAATCAGCGCCCGGGCCTGATGCGCCATGCAGCCGCCGAACAATGGCGAAATCTCCGGCGCGGTGACGAAATCGCCAAACGCGCCGAACTTGATCGAGTCGCCGCTGTAGTAACCGAGGCCCGGTTCGTAGAGCGCCATCTGCATGTACTCGTCGAAACCGATCACGCCGTCCCGCGCTTCGATACGGTCGACGATGGCTTCGATCAGGCGGCTGCTGTATTCGATTGCATCGGCGTCGGGCAGCGGCAGTTCCAGCCCCTCGGCGTCGTAATTCGGCAGTGTCATCAGTTGTAGAGTATAGCCCGTGGCCGCTTAGCGTTATTCCGCCACAATGATATGATCGCTTTTTTCACTTTCGCTTAGCAGATGTTGTTATCGGACAAGACCGCGCTGGTAACCGGCGCGGCCAATCGCCTCGGCGCGCAGATCGCCCGCACTCTACATCAAAACGGGGCAAATCTCATTATCCATTACCGCAGTTCGGCGAACGCGGCGCAGGCGCTGGCTGACGAACTGAATCGCGAGCGCAGCGCGTCGACGCTGACGCTTGCCGCCGACCTTGCCGACGACGACGAACTCGCCGAACTCGCCGCCAGCGCCTGCGGCGCCTTCGACGGGCTCGACCTGCTGGTCAACAATGCATCGAGTTTTTACCCCACTCCGTTCGGCAAGATCGATCGCGGCGCCTTCGACGACCTGGTGGCGAGCAACTTTCGCGCCCCGCTGCTGCTGGCGCAGGCCTGCCATCCGGCGCTGCAGCAAAGCCGCGGCAGTATCGTCAACCTGGTCGACATTTACGCCTCGAAACCGCTCAACCATCACAGCGTCTACTGCGCCGCCAAGGCGGCCAACCAGATGCTGGTCAAGTCGCTGGCGCTGGAACTCGCGCCCGAAGTGCGCGTTAACGGTGTCGCGCCCGGCGCGATCCTGTGGCCGGAAACGGATGTCGACGAAGCCTACCGGCAATCCATCCTCGAGCGGGTTCCGCTGGCGCGCGCGGGCAAGGCGGAAGATATTGCCGGGGCCGTTTTATTCCTCGCCACGAGCGACTATATTAGCGGCGAGATAATCCGTGTCGACGGCGGTCGCCAATTAACCTGAAAAGCAAACCATGAGTATTTACTGGAGCCAGCTGGTCAGCCAGCTCGATCCCTACACGCCGGGCGAACAGCCCCAGGACCAGCAGTATATCAAGCTCAACACCAACGAGAGCCCCTACCCGCCCGCGCCCGCGGTGGCGCAGACGTTGAAGGGTTTCGACTTCGACGGTCTGCGCCGCTATCCCGATCCGCAAAGCGCGCAGCTGGTTAACGCGCTGGCCGCCTACCACGGCCTGCAGCCGGAGCAGGTTTTCGTCGGTAACGGTTCCGACGAAGTGCTCGCGCACCTGTTTCAGGCATTCTTCAAAAAAGACGAGCCGATCCTGTTTCCGGATATCAGCTACAGCTTTTACCCGGTTTATTGCCGGCTCTACCAGATCGAGTACCGCCAGCCCGCGCTGCAGGCGGATTTCACCATCGACCTGCGCGACTACGCGGTCGAAAACGGCGGCATCATCATCCCGAATCCGAATGCGCCCACCGGCATTGCGCTGGCGCCGGCGGCGCTCAGGGAGTTACTCGCCGATAATCCCGAGTCGGTGGTGGTCATCGATGAAGCCTATGTCGACTTCGGCGCCGAATCGGCGCTGTCGCTAATCGACGAATTCGCCAACCTGCTGGTGGTGCGCACCTACTCCAAGTCGCGCAATCTCGCCGGCCTGCGCCTCGGTTACGCGCTTGGGCACGTCGACCTGATCGAGGGGCTGCAGCGGATCAAGAATTCTTTCAATTCCTATCCGATCGACAGCCTCGCCGCGGCCGCCGGCCTCGCCGCGCTCGGCGACGAGGCATATTTTCAGGATTGCAACCGGCGCATCGTCGCCAGCCGCGAGCGCCTCAAAAGCGAGCTCGCCGACCTCGGTTTCGAGGTCTTTCCGTCGCTGGCCAATTTCGTTTTCGTGCGCCATGCCGACGCCGCGGCGGAAAAGCTTTACCTGGAACTCAAGGCTGCCGGCATTCTCGTGCGCTATTTCAAATCGCCGCGCATCGACGACTGCCTGCGCATCAGCGTCGGCAGCGACGAAGAGTGCGATGCCCTGCTCGCCGCACTCAAACAGATCCTCGGCTAACCGGCAAAACAGGCCGCAGTCATTGCGTGAGCAGCGAAGCAATCCTTCCTGCTCCAGGTCATTGCGAAGCCCGAAGGGCCGAAGCAATCTTCAAACGCAATAGATCATTTAAAAATTGCTTCGTCGCGGAGCCTGTCCGCGCGAAAGCGGTGGCTCCGCGCAACGAGGCTCAGGATTTAAACAGAGTCAATTTGGGCCCGGCCGCTCAGATATCGAGCGGGTACAGATCGAGATGCGGCGCCCGCGGCGCCATGCGCCGCCACAGCGCGGCGTAGGTTTCGCCGGCTTCGGGATGCCGGGCATCGGGAGCCAGATCCTGCAGCGGCTTCAGCACGTAGGCGTTCTCGAGGATCTCCTCGCGCGGTATGCGAATACCGTAGCCTTCGGTAACCATGTCGCCGTAAAGCAAAATATCCAGGTCGATCAACCGGCTGGCGAATTTCTTCGCGCTGCGCACCCTCCCCAGCCTGTCCTCTATATCGCGGAAGCGGGTAATCACCGCCGGCAGCGACAGTTCCGTATCAAAGCCGGCCACCAGGTTCAGAAAATCGCTGCCGTCGAATCCGACCGCGGCCGAATTGTATATCGGCGACAGGTCGACCGCGCCGAATCGCGCACGCAATTCGGCCACCGCCGAGCGAATCTTGTTCTCGCGATCCTGGTTGCTGCCCAGGCCCACGTAGACACGCACGCTCATGCGGGTTTTTCACCGCGTTCGATGATCACACCGACCGATTTCGACCCGCGTACCGCCCCCGGCTTGTGCAGCGTCAGCTTGACCCAGGGTACCGAGAACTCGTCGATGATAATGCGGCAGATTTTCTCCGCGAGCGCCTCGACCAGCTCGTACTCCGACGCCTCGACGAATTCGATCAGGCGCTTGGCCACGGTCTTGTAGCTCAATGCGTCGTCGATGTTATCGGAAGCCGCGGCCTTGCCGATATCGGTCGCCATCTCGATATCGAGACTGATGGTCTGGCGGATTTTCCGCTCCCAGTCGTAAATTCCGATTACGGTTTCGATTTGCAGATCGTGGATGAAAACGATGTCCATCGGGCCTCGCGCGCGGTTTTGAGCGAGCCGCCATCTTAGCCTGCCTGTTGCGCGAAGGGAAACGCCAAACGTTTGAAATATGGAACAATTTTGTCGAGATTCGGCTTGAATACGGGAAATGCTTCTGGTAGAGTTCGCGCCCTCGAAGTATTCACGCTTATTTACTGGAGTTCCACCATGTCACGCGTATGCCAGGTGACGGGTAAAAAACCTGTGACCGGAAACAACGTATCGCACGCGCACAACAAGACGCGGCGCCGCTTCCTGCCGAACCTGCACACCCACAAATTCTGGGTCGAGTCCGAAAATCGCTGGGTCAAACTGCGCGTTTCGGCCAAGGGCATGCGCATCATCGACAAGAACGGCATCGACGCGGTCATCGCCGACATGCGCAAGCGCGGCATCAAGTGCTAGGAGAAGAATCATGAGAGATTTGATCAAACTGGTTTCAACCGCCGGCACCGGCCATTACTACACCACCAGCAAGAACAAGAAAAACACCCCGGACAAGCTCGTGTTCAAGAAATACGATCCCGTGGTGCGCAAGCACGTCGAATACAAGGAAGCCAAAATCAAGTAATTCGGCAAGCGCAAGCACAGCAGAAAAACCGGCGGCCGCCGGTTTTTTTGTGCCCGCGCAGGCGCGGAATTTGTGCTCTTTTATATCGCCTCGAGTCAGGTATGATAAGCGCGACGAAGATCCCAGGGCAGCCATGACAGAGGCACTCGTTCAGGTCGACAACCTGTCGCGTTATTACCAGAACCACCGCGCCATCAGCCAATTAAGCTTCAGCCTCAACGCGGGCGAGGTCCTCGGATTTCTCGGCCCCAACGGCGCCGGCAAATCCACCACGATGCAGATCATCAGCGGCAACCTGGCCCCCAGCGAGGGCGAAGTCAGCATTGGCGGCCACGATATCATCGAGGCGCCGCGCGCGGCCAAGGCCAGCCTCGGCTACCTGCCCGAACATCCGCCGGTTTACCGCGACGCCAGCGTCGACGAATACCTGGGCTTTTGCGGCCGTTTGCATCGAATACCCGCGCGCGAGCTTGCCGGCGCGCTCGAACGGGTCAAGCTGCAGTGCGGCCTCACCGAGGTCGGCCCGCGGCTTATCGGCAACCTGTCCAAGGGCTTCCAGCAGCGGGTCGGTATCGCGCAGGCGATCATTCACGACCCGCCGGTGGTTATCCTGGACGAGCCCACGGTCGGGCTGGATCCGATCCAGATACGCGAAATCCGCGAACTGATCCGCTCGCTCGGCAGCGAGCGCAGCGTAATCCTGTCGACGCATATCCTGTCCGAGGTGCAGGCAACCTGCGACCGCGTCTTGATCATCCGCGCCGGAGAACTGATTTACACCGCGTCGATCGAATCCCTGAACCAGGGGCACGAAACCTCGATGCGCATCGCGTTCCGCAACGCGCCCGGGCTCACCGAACTGACCGCGCTCGACGGCGTCGACCATGCCGAGACGCTCGATGACGGGCGGGTACGGGTATTTTTTGCCCCCGAGGCCGGACCCGACGGGCTGGTCACGGCGGCGGTCGAACGGGGCTGGGGATTAACCGAGCTGATTCCCGAGCAGCAATCGCTGGAAGACCTTTTCATCGAGCTGACTCACGAAACCGGGAGCGCGCCGCAATGATCTGGACTATCGCCCGCCGCGAGGTCGGCGCCATGTTCCTGTCGCCGCTGGCGTGGATCATTCTGGCGGTACTGCAAACCATCCTCGGGTACATGTTCCTGACCAACCTGGATAATTTTTTCCTGCTGCAGCCGCAGCTGATCCAGCTTGCCAACACCCCCGGCGTCACCGATGTCGTGGTCACGCCGCTGATGCAGGTCGCGGCGATTATCCTGCTGATGGTGATGCCGCTGATGACGATGCGCTCGATTGCCGACGAAAAACGCAATCGCACGCTGAGCCTGCTGGTATCGGCGCCGCTCAGCATGACCGAAATCGTACTCGGCAAGTTTTTCGGGCTGGTCCTGTTCATCGTGATCCTGGTCAGCATACTGATGCTGATGCCGCTGTCGCTTTATCTCGGCACCTCGCCCGATTTCGGCAAGCTGGTCTCGATTTATCTCGGCATGCTGCTTTTGCTGTCGGCGTTTGCCGCGATCGGCCTGTACCTGTCGAGCCTGACCGAAAACCAGACGATAGCCGCGGTTTCGACCTTCGGCGTCCTGTTGATGCTGTGGATCATCGACTGGGTCGGCGCCTCGCTCGGCAACGGCCAGTCGCTGCTGGCTTACCTGTCGATTCTGCAGCATCACCAGGCCATGCTGGAGGGCGTCTTCAACAGCGCCGACATCGCCTATTACCTGCTGTTGATCGTCGGTTTCCTGGTGCTGACGATTCGCCAGCTCGACCGGGAGCGCCTGCTGTGAAAGTCAGCGCCCGTACCCGCCTGCAATATCACATCCAGTCCGGCGTTTTCGTGGTGCTGTTCGTCTTCCTGCTCGGCGTTCTGGCCTGGGTCAGCAATCGCTTTCCGCTGAGCTTCGATCTTTCCGCCAACCAGCGCAATAGCCTGTCGCCGGAGAGCGTGCGCCTGCTCGACGAGATCGACTATCCGCTCGACGTCACCCTGTTCGTATCGCCGGTCAACGAGAGTAAGCCGCTGCTCGAGGCGCTGTTCCAGCGTTACCGCCTGGAGCAGCCCAATATCCGCTTCGAGAGCCTCAATCCCGACCTGCATCCCGACCTGCTGCGCACGCACGATATCCGCTTCGACGGCGAAGTGCTGCTCGAGTACCGCGGCCGCAGCGAAAAGCTGGCGCAAATCAACGAGGCCAACGTCAGCAGCGCGATCCAGCGGCTGCTGCGCCAGGGTGAACGCTGGCTGGTGTTTCTCGAGGGGCACGGCGAGCGCAACCCGTTCCGCGAAGCCAATCACGATTTCAGCCTGCTGGCGACCGAGCTGGCGAGTCGAGGCTTCACCGTCGAGACCCTGAACCTGACGCAGGCCAGCAGCGTGCCCGAAAATACCGACGTGCTGGTGCTGGCGAGCCCGAAAGTGCCGCTGCTGCCGGGTGAAATCGAGATTCTGCGCGGCCACATCGAAAACGGCGGCAACCTGCTGTGGCTGGCCGACCCGGAACAGGCCGTCGACGGGCTCGACCTGCTCGCCGATTACCTGGCGGTCGAGTTCCTCCCCGGCATCATCGTCGACCCCAACAGCCAGCTGATGGGTTTGAACCGCGTCGATTTCGCGCTCGTCGGCGACTATCCGCGGCATCCGGTCACGCAAAACCTCGCCAGCCTGTCGCTGTTCCCGCAAGCGCAGGCGCTGGCGTTTCACGGCGAGGACAGCTGGCAGCAGCGGGTATTCCTGCAGAGCAGCGGTCGCAGCTGGAACGAGACCGGCCGTCTCAGCGGCGAGATTTTCAACGGCGATGACGACGACGAAAGCAACGGTCCGCTCGATATCGGCATTACCCTCGCGCGCAGTCATCACAACGATCAAAACGAACTGTTCGAACAGCGCGTCGCGATCGTCGGTGATGCCGATTTTCTCGCCAATCGCTATCTCGGCAACGGCAGCAATCTCGAGATCGGGGTCAACCTGCTCAACTGGCTCAGCCACGACGACCAGTTGATCGCGATCAGCCCGCGCCCGGCACCCGATACCAGGCTGGAGCTGTCGCCGGCAAAACAGATCGCGATCGCGGTCTTCTTTCTGGTACTGCTGCCGCTCGGTCTCCTCGGCAGCGGTTTGCGAATCTGGCTCAAACGGCGCAAACGCTGATGTTGTCGCGACGCTGGATCATCAATTTCATCCTGATCTTCTTGATCGTGTTGTTCACCTATATCGGCAACCATTTCGACGTCAAGACCGGGTACCAGCAACAGCAGCGCATCACTACGGTCGAAGCCGCCGATATCGGGCGCGTCGAGATCAAGACGCCCCAGTCGACTCTCGTGCTGTCGCGCAGCGGCGACGGCTGGCGTATCGACTCGCCGATACAGTGGTCCGCCGATCGCGGCAACGTCGAGCGGCTGATTGCAATCGTCGACGCCGAGACCGATTCGCAGCTCGATGCCGATGAAATCGATTTGTCCACGCTGGGGCTCGATTTACCGAAGGCCCTGCTGCGTCTCGACGATACGCAGGTTTTGTTCGGCGCCACCAACAACATCGGCGAGCGCCGCTACGTCAAAATCGGGGAAAGGGTTTACCTGCTGCCGGACGTCCACCTGCCGTTTATCTCGCAGGGCCTGCTCAGCGTGCTCGATCGCCGCCTGCTGCCGCTCGACTACGAGTTGACGCGCCTCGATCTGCCCGGTCTCGCGCTCGAACGCGTCGCCGATGGCAAATGGCAAAATACCGAAAACGAGCGTTTTGCGCCGGAACAGGTAAAGGCACTCGTCGATAACTGGCAGCAGCTGCCGGCATCGCGAGTTAAGCATTACCGCGCTAGCGATACGCCCAGGCAAAAAATCGCGGCCCGGCTGGCCGACGGCAGCGCGCTCGAGTTTTACGTCATGTCGATCGATCCCGAAATCGTCATCGCCAATCCCGCTACCGGCTTCCAGTATCATTTCGGCGCGGATTACTATTACCAGTTAATCGCGCTGCGCGCCGATGCGAATACTCCTTAGCCTGATTCTGCTGCTGGCGGCGGCGCCGGCGCCGGCGCAGGGTTCGCTGCCCAGACTCGAAATCGGCGCCGGGCTGATTGCGCTGGAGGCACCGGATTACCGCGGTTCCAGCGAGTCGGATACCTACGTGCTGCCGACGCCCTACATCAAGTATCGCGGCGAACGCCTGCGCGTCGACGAGGGCGCGCAGGGCGTCATTTTCGAATCCCCCGATTTGCTGTTCACGCTGAGCGGCAACCTGTCGCTGCCGGCCGACGACGATACGCCCGAGCGCGAGGGTATGGACGAACTCGACGCCATCATCGAAATCGGACCGGCGCTCAACTATCGCTTCTACCGCCTCGAGCATAGTGCCTGGTGGGTCGATTTACCGCTGCGTTTTGCCTACACCCTCGATCTGGATTTCGACTATATCGGCGCGGTTTTTCAACCGCGGCTGTCGTGGCGCAAGCCGATGCGGCGTCTCGGCGAATGGAAGCTGCGTTTCAATATCGGACCGCTTTTCGCCAGTAACCGGTATCACGAGTATTTTTACTCGGTCAGCGCGGACGAAGCCACCGCGTCGCGCCCGGCTTACGACGCCGGTGGCGGGTTCAGCGGCCTGCGCACCGAATTCACCTGGAGCAAACGTTTCGGCGCCTACTGGCTGGGCGGATTCCTGCGTTACGACGATCTCGACGGCGCGGAAATCGACGACAGCCCGCTGGTCAGCGACACCAGGTCCTGGTTCGGGGGCATCGCAATCGCCTGGGTGTTCCACGAGGATTGATCGATGCCCGAACTACCCGAAGTCGAAACCACGCGGCGCGGTATCGAACCGCACCTGAGCGGTGAAGTCATCGAGCGCGTCATCCTGCGCGAAACGCGGCTGCGCTGGCCGGTCAGCGAACAGGTCGCCGGCCTGCGCGGCCGCCGTATCGTCGAGCTGGGGCGGCGCGGCAAGTACATATTAATGCGGCTCGACCGGGGTCACCTGATCTGGCACCTCGGTATGTCCGGCAGCATGCGCATGCTGCCCGTTGGCAGCCCCGCGGCTCCGCACGAGCACGTCGAACTCGAGTTCAGCAACGGCCAGGCGCTCAAATTCCGCGATCCGCGACGTTTCGGCGCGCTGATATACTGCGATCACGACCCGCTCGAGCACCGGCTGCTGCGCTCGCTGGGACCGGAGCCGCTCGGCGACGATTTCGACGTGGATTACCTGTATCGCCACTGCCGCCAGCGCAGCGCGGCAATCAAGAACGTGATCATGAACAGCCAGGTCGTGGTCGGCGTTGGAAACATCTACGCCAGCGAGGCGCTTTACCGCGCCGGCATTCGTCCGGCCCGCGCCGCGCGCAGGATCAGCCGGGCACGGATCGCGCTGCTGGTCGACGCGGTGCGCGCGACGCTGTCCGAGGCCATCGAACACGGCGGCACCACCCTGCAGGATTTTACCCAGGCCGATGGTAAACCCGGATATTTTCGGCATGAATTGCAGGTTTACGGCAACCGGGAGAACTGTAAAACTTGCCAGACGCCGATCAAACAGGTGGTGCTGGGGCAGCGTGCCAGTTATTACTGCCCGCATTGTCAAACGTGAATATCGATCAGGACAACATCGAACGACGACTCGAATCCTGCCTGCCGGAGGCTGCCGGGCGGGACGAAATCTGCCGGCTGATTGTCGGACTCGAGCCGCACTGGCGCCGGTTCGCCCTCGAATGGGTATCGGCGGCAAGCCAGAGCCATGCGGAAATTGCGCTCCAGTTCGCGCGCCAGGCCGGCGACGCATTGAACAGGCTGGGACAGGAAGGCTGTCAGCGCTGGCTGCAGGCCGCGCTCGACGTTTTCGATCGGGATGGCGTTAACGCCGCGCTCGAGTCGCTGCAAAACCTCGATCAATACATTCGCGACCAGCGCAAACTCGCCCGCGGGCTGGCCCTGGCCGAGGCCCGCGGCGTGCTCGAAATCTTCTTGCACGGACTCGAGGGACGCGCACTCAAACTCGAGGCCAGCAACGAAATTCTGACCGACGGCGAACACCTGTTCGTGCCCGAACGCATCGACGACTTCGTCGACGGCGACAGGAACTTCGACTGTTATCGCGCCTGCGTGGTGCATCAATGGGCGCAATGCTGGTACGGTACCTGGCGCGCCGACACGATCGCGCAAATCCCGCGGGAAGAACCGATGGCGCGGACTTTCCACTTTCTCGAGACGCTGCGCCTGAATGCCTGCCTGCAGCGCGACTATCCCGGCCTCGCGCGTCGCATGCGCTCGCTGACGCCGGTGACCTCCGAGTGGCACGCGGTCGCGGCCGAACTGGAGGACCCCGCGAGCACGGTGCTCGATTCGATCAGGCTCAGCCACGAGCACTGGGACAAACCGCGCCCCGATCGATTTCGCTACCAGGGCGTGCTCGATCCGGATCGCGTCCAGTCCGCGCTGGAGGCGCGGCTCGAGCGTGAGCGACGGCGCTTTCGAATACTGCGGGCTCAACTCGAACAAGATCCGGATCCGGATTCACCGGCCGCGCGCGAGCTCGCCGCTCTCGAGGTTTCGATCAGGCAGGACCTCGGCCACGTGCCGCCGAGCTACCTCGAGCCGCCGTCCGAGGAGGAGATCGAGGCGGCCCCGCCGGCAGCGGATGCCGGGGCCGAGCTTGACCCCGAGGTGACGCCGGGCACCTTCGTTTACGACGAGTGGGATTATGCGCGCAAGTCTCACCGCAAGCGCTGGTGCGCGCTGCGCGAGCGTGACATTACACCCGACCACGACTCCGATTTCGTCACGGCGACCCTGCAAAAGTACCGCGGCCAGGTCAAGACGCTGCGGCGCAGCTTCGAAGCCCTGCGCGACGAATACCGGATTCTGAAGCGGCAGCCCGATGGCGAAAACCTGGACATCGATGCGCTGGTCGAAGCCATCGCCGATACGCGCAGCGGTATGGAAATGACGTCGCGGATTTACCGCAAGGCGCACCGGGTCGAGCGCGACATCGCCGTGGTTTTCATGGTGGACATGAGCGGTTCGATGAAAGACTGGCTCAACCTGGTGCAGCGCGAAGCCCTGATCCTGCTAGCCGAGGCGCTGCAAACCCTCGACGACCGCTATGCCATTTACGGTTTTTCCAGCAATACGCGCAAACGCTGCGAGCTTTACCGCATCAAGGCCTTCGACGAGGCATACGATCTCGACGTACGCGCGCGCATCGCCGCAATCGAGCCGCAGCACTTCACCCGCATGGGCGTAACCATCCGCCATCTCAGCCGGATGCTCGAGCAGGTCAGCGCGCGCAGCAAGCTGCTGATTACGCTGTCCGACGGACGGCCTTACGACTATGACAATTACAGCGACGAATACGCGATCGAGGACACGCGCATGGCCCTGTACGAAGCGCGCCAGCTCGGCATCCACCCGTTTTGCATTACCATCGACGAGGAAGCGCGCGATTATCTGCCGCATATGTACGGCGACACCAGCTACATCCTGATCGACGACGCCGCCAAACTGCCCTACCGCATTTCCGAAACCTACCGCAACCTGACCAGCTGACGCGACTTAGCGAATACAGTATGGTTGCCTCGGGAGGGATCCCGCAAAAGGCGCTACCGCCCGGCTAGCGCCGGGCGGTCCATCCCTGGTCGCTCGCCGCGCGACGTCCCTGTCGCGCGACGCTTTTGCGGGATCCCTCCCGAGCCAGCCGCCCACTGATGTACTCCATTCTCAACCACCGCTCATCTCACATGGATTAAAAATCTCAAAGTATTCTCCGCGAACTCTGCGCCTCCGCGCGAAACTGCCCGTAACAAATCTTCGATTTCCCAGGAATATTCTTTTGAATTATTATCGGGACTTTGTTCAGGGGCGAGGCGAAATATGTCCATTCACGCTATCGATGCGAAAGTCGACCCGGTCACCCAGGCCAAAATAGACCTCGCCGCGGCGCTGCGGCTCGCGGTCTACCACGAACTCGAGGAAGGCATCGACAATCATTTCACCGTGACCGTGCCCGGTTACGACGACCGTTACCTGGTGCTGCCTTTCGGGCTGCACTGGTCGGAAGCACGCGCCAGCGACATGATTACCTTCAACGAAGCCGGCGAAACCCTCGACGGCGACGGTATCGTCGAACTGTCCGCGCAGTGCATCCACGCGCCGCTGCATCGTCTCACCGGCAGGCGCGTCATCCTGCACACGCATCAGAACTGGGCGCTCGCGCTCAACATGCTCGAGGACAACCGCCTGATCATCGCCTGCCAGACCTCGGCCTTTTTTGCCGGACAGATCGCCTACGACGACCATTATCCCGGCACCGCGGATACGCTCGAGGAAGGCGAGCGCCTCGCCGCGCTGCTCGGCGACAAGGACATCATGTTCATGAAAAACCACGGCGTGCTCGTGGCCGCGGACACGGTGGCGCGCGCCTACCGCCGCCTGTACCTGCTCGAGCGCGTGTGCCGCGCGCAGATCCGCGCGATGAGCACGGGCCGCGAGCTGGCGCCGATCGCCGACGACGTGATCCGCCAGGTACAGACCCCCGACGACAGCGACCGCCACAAGGGACGGCGCGATAATCTATACTTCGAAGCGATGAAACGCGTTCTCGACCGCGAAATGCCAGGTTACGCCGACTGAGGCGTGAAGGTCGAAAGCCGAGGCAGGTTTCATCGAATCAAATCAGGGCCGGGGAGGCAGCATGCTGTTGAAAAGTTTCTATCGCTTTTGTCTGTTGTTTTCTTTTTTTCTGTGCGTCCCGACAGCTTCGGCGGTACCTACCGAGGGCACGCGGATTATCATTTCGGCGCCCTCCGCTTATGCGGTCGAAGCCGGCAAGTCGATATCGCGCAAGGGCGGTAATCTCGTCGACGTCGCGGTCGCGGTCGGATTGGCGCTCACCGTAACCAACCCGTCGAACGCATCACTCGGCGGCGGCGGTTTCGCGCTGGTGCGCATGGGCCGCGAGGTCGAGGTGCTGGATTTCAGGGAAAAGGCGCCATCGGCGACCACGCCCGAGTTTTACCTGCAGCGCGAAAAAGGCGCCTCCTGGAACGGCGGCGCGGCGGTCGGCGTTCCCGGGGTGGCGGCCGGTCTGTGGGCGCTGCACGAACGCTACGGCAACCTGCCCTGGCGCCAGCTGTTTCCTACCGCGATTCGGCTGGCTGAACGGGGTATCGAGTTTTCCGGCACCGAATCGCGTTATCTCGAATCGCAAAAAGAGCGTTTCAACGAGGCCGGGGTCAGGCATTTTTACCAGGCTTCGGGCGAACATTATCGCCCCGGCGACCTGCTCAGGCAGCCGGCGCTGGCGCAGGCGCTGAGACGGCTGCGCGACGAGGGACCCGAGGGCTTTTACGAGGGTGACGTCGCCGCCGATATCGCGGCCTCGGTGCAGGCCGCGGACGGCGTGATCACGCTCGAGGATCTCGAAAGATACCGCGTGCGCTGGCTCGAACCGCTGCAAACCGAATTCCGCGGCTACAAGCTGTACACGATGCCGCCGCCGAGCAGCGGCGGTATCGTCATCAAGACCGCGTTCGAATTGTTCGATCGGGTCGGCATCGACCAACACAAACCGCTCAGCGCCGACGAGATACACCTGATGGCCGAGGTGCTGAACCGCGCCTTTCGCGCCCGCGCGCTGCTCGGCGATCCCGAATATCACGACAACCCGCTCGATAAAATCCTGTCGCCGCAGTATATCGATGAAATGGTCGACAGCATCGACCCGGCCAGGGCGGTACAGCTCGAGCCGCTGCAGGACAGTTTTCTCGACGACTCCAGCGAAACCACGCAGTTCTCGATTCTCGACGCCGAAGGCAACGCGATTTCACTGACGGTCACGCTAAACGGCAGCTACGGTTCGGGCGTGGTTTCGGAAAAATTCGGCATCTCGCTGAACAACGAAATGGACGATTTCACCACTCGGCCCGGCGAACCCAACGCCTATGGATTGCTGCAGGGATTCGGTAACCGGGTGCAGCCGGGCAAAAGGCCGTTGAGTTCGATGAGCCCGACCCTGGTCGAAAAAGACGGCAGGATCGTCATGACCCTCGGCGCGGCGGGCGGTCCGCGCATCATCAGCAGCGTGATTCAGACGATTTACCGGACGCTCGTCACCGGTCTCGACATTGACCGCGCGGTACAGTTTCCGCGTGTGCATCACCAGTTCTTGCCGAACAAGCTGTACCTCGAGGACTTCAAGTTTTCTCCCGAACTGATTACCGAGCTGCAGGCGCGCGGGCATGAAACCGTCGAGCAGAAGGCCGCTTACCTCGGCCGCGTCAAGGCGGTGCGTTTAAACGAAAGAAATTACCTCGAAGGCAGCTACGACAATCGCCGCGAAGGCGCCGCCGGCGGCTACTGAACTAAATCGGTTCAGGATCCGGTGCGCGCCGTCATTGCGCGCGCAGCGCAGCGATCTGCAGCGCAAGCTGTCATTGCGAGCGCAGCGAAGCAATCTTGCTGCCACAAGGAGATTGCTTCGGCGTTACACGCCTCGCAATGACAGATTAGTGATAAAAGGCGGAATTCAGGAATTGCCAATCGGGAACTAATCCTGCCCGGTCAGCTTTTTGTACTTGTCCAGTAATTCGTCCTGCGTTTCCGGGTAGTCCGGATTCAGCGGGATGCAGTCCACCGGGCAGACTTCGACACATTGAGAAGTTTCGAAGTGACCGACACACTCGGTGCACAACAGCGGATCGATCACGTAATATTCCTCACCCGGCGAAATTGCCTCGTTCGGGCACTCCGGCTCGCAAACGTCGCAGTTAATACATTCGTCGGTGATCATCAGGGCCACGGTTCGGTCTCCGTCTGTTTACTTGCTTGCCTGCAGCTTGGCAGTCAGTCGTTTGAGTATTTCCGGGTGTAAAAATTCCGACACGTCACCGTCGAGGCGAGCGATTTCGCGCACCAGGCTCGACGACACGAAGGCATAACGCTGCGCCGCGGTCAGAAACACGGTTTCGATCTCGGGCGCAAGCGAGCGGTTCATGCCCGCCAGCTGCACCTCGTATTCGAAATCGGAGATCGCGCGCAGCCCGCGGATGATGACATCGGCATCGCACTCTCGGGCAAAATCGATCAACAGCCCCGAAAAGGGTTTCACCAGGATACGGTCGTTATCCGCAAACACCGTCTCCAGCATGTCGAAGCGTTCGTCGATATCGAAAAATGGCTGCTTGGCCAGGCTGTCGGCAACGCCGATGACGACCTGGTCGAACATTTTCAACGCGCGTTGGCAAATATCGATGTGTCCCCGGGTCACCGGATCGAAAGTGCCGGGATAAATCGCGATACCCGTCATGACCTACCTCGCTAGTGAGACGCGTCGCGCCCTGAAAACAAACGCCGAATTTTAACCAGTTACCCGCCATTCGGCTATAGCGTAGTATATTTGCCCGGCGGCCTTGCGTTTCAACCATTCGAGGCGCGTCGACGGCAGCTCGAACTGTTCTACGCGCGGCCACTCGAAATAGACCACCGCGCGGTCGCGCAGAAGGCCATTGACCTCGAGCTGCTCGAATACCGCCGCGCGCAAATGCCCCTGGGCATAGGGCGGATCGATAAACACGAGATCGAACTCGCGCTTCAGGTCTGCAGTCACGGCCAGCGCATCGCCGCCGATCAGTTCGATGCGGTTTTCGCCAAGCTTCGCGATCTCGCCGCGCAGCGCAGCGAGCGCGGTCGGGTTTTGCTCGATCGCGAGCAGCGATTCCGCGCCGCGCGAGATCGCTTCGAGGCCGAGCGCGCCGCTGCCGGCGAAACAGTCGAGCACCGCGGCCCCGCGGCAGCGGCTCGCGAGCCAGTTGAACAGGGTTTCGCGGATCCGGTCCGGCGTCGGGCGCAGGCCGTCGACTTCGGCCACCGCGAGTTTACGGCCCCGCCATTTGCCGCCAATAATTCGAACCCCTGATTTCATCTTCGGGTGCGCTTAAAATGAGGTTGAAGGTGCACAGTTGGAATCGCTTTCTGTTAGCATATTGTGCCTGAATTCTGCTACCCGGAAAAACGATGTTCGGATTTAAATCTGCCCGCGACCAGGACGCGGACAAACCCTCCGGTTTGTTCGCATCGCTGCGCCAGCGACTCAGCAAAACCAGGGAAAACCTGTCCGGAGGACTGGCCGACCTGCTGCTCGGCAAGAAACAGATCGACGCCGACCTGCTCGAACAGCTCGAGGATCAGCTGCTGATGGCCGATGTCGGCATCGCGGCAACGCAGAAGATCACCAGCCAGCTGACCGAGCGCCTGGCGCGCCGGGAACTCGGCGACAGCGACAGCCTGATCGGCGCGCTGAAAGCGACGATGAGCGAAATCCTGGCGCCCTGCAGCGCGCCGCTGGAAATCAACAATTCCGCCCAACCCTTCGTGATTCTGATGGTCGGGGTCAACGGCGCCGGCAAGACGACCACCGTCGGCAAGCTCGCGCAGCAGTTCAAGGACCAGGGCCTCAAGGTCATGCTCGCCGCCGGCGATACCTTTCGCGCCGCCGCGGTGGAGCAATTGCAGAGCTGGGGCGAGCGCCTCGATATCCCGGTGATCAAGCAGGGCCAGGGGGCCGATTCGGCGTCGGTGATTTTCGATGCCCTGCAGTCGGCGCAGGCGCGTGGCGTCGATGTCCTGATCGCCGATACCGCGGGCCGGCTGCATACGCAGATGAACCTGATGGACGAACTCGAAAAAATCAAGCGCGTCATGGGTAAACTCGATCCGAGCGCGCCGCACGAGACCCTGCTCGTGCTCGACGCCGGCACCGGGCAAAACGCCCTCGCGCAGGCGAGTAATTTTCGCGATTCGATCGGGATTTCGGGCATTATCCTGACCAAGCTCGACGGCACCGCCAAGGGCGGCATGATTTTCAGCGTCGCCGAGCAGCTGCAAACGCCGATCCGCTTTATCGGCGTCGGCGAGTCGGTGCAGGACCTGCGTGCGTTCGATAACGAGGAGTTCGTCGACGCGCTGCTGAGCGAGACCTGAGCCCCGTCATCCCGATGATCGAGTTTCACCATGTCACCAAGCGATACGAGGGCGGCTACGAGGCGCTAAGCAACGTATCCCTGCAGCTCGGCGAAGGCCAGATGGCCTTTATCACCGGTCATTCCGGCGCCGGCAAGAGTACCCTGCTCAAAATTATCGCGCTGATCGAGAAACCGACGCGCGGCCAGGCCCTGCTCAACCGGATCAACCTGAACACCGTATCGCGGCATCGAATTCCATACATCAGGCGTAACATCGGCATCATTTTCCAGGATCATCAGCTACTGTTCGACCGCCCGGTCTTCGACAATGTCGCGCTGCCGCTGCATATCCAGGGGTACCGCCCGCAGGAGATCGCCAAGCGCACCCGCGCCGCGCTCGACAAGGTCGGCCTGCTGCACAAGGAAAAATCGATGCCGATTACCCTGTCCGGCGGCGAACAGCAGCGGGTCGGCATCGCCCGCGCCGTGGTGCACAAGCCGATGCTGTTGCTCGCCGACGAGCCCACGGGTAATCTCGACCCGGTTCTGTCGCGCGAAATCATGCAAATCTTCGTCGATTTCAACCAGGTCGGCGTTACCGTGCTCGTCGCCAGCCACGATCTCGGCCTGATCGAGGAACTCGACAAACCGCGGATAACGCTGAATCGTGGCCAGCTGATTCTGAACGATCTAGACGACGGCGAAACCGGGGAGGAACATGGTGACTGGCACTGATTCGCCCCGGCGGCTTCCGTTTCCGCTCGATCTCGGCAATAGCCCGGGGGCCGGATAGACATGGCCGCCAGGGGCGCAAATGTCCGGCGGGTCAAGCCGCCGACGTCGAATCGAATTTCGGCCTATCTGCTGCATCACCTGCAGTCGATGGTATTCAGCCTCGGCAAGATATACCAGTCACCGACAACAACCATAATGACGGTGGCGGTCATAGGCATCACACTGTCGCTGCCGGGCGGTTTCTACCTGTTTCTGAAGAACATCGATGCGATGTCGGGGGAATTCCGCTCCAGCTCGCAGATCAGCCTGTTCCTCGATCTCGGGGTCAGCGAAAAACGCGCGCGCGCGCTCGACCGCGAAATTGCCGGCATGGAAGAAGTCCTGTCGACACGCTTTATTTCACGCGAGGTTTCGCTCGAGGAGTTCCGCCAGAATTCCGGCTTCGGTAAAAGTATCGATACCCTGAGCAGTAACCCGCTGCCGCATACCATCGTGGTCGAGCCGCGCGAGGCCGACACCTTTACCGTGCGCAACCTGGTCAACCGGCTCCAGGCAATGCCCGAAATCGAAATCGCCAAGCTCGATACCGAGTGGCTGGAGCGGCTTTACACGATCGTCGAAATCGCCCGACGCGGCGTGGTCATCATCACCATTTTGTTCGCCTGCGCGGTGCTGCTGATCATCGGCAACACGATCCGGCTCGACATTCAGAATCGATACCAGGAAATTATCGTCACCAAGCTGATCGGCGCCACCGACAGTTTCATTCGGCGGCCGTTCCTGTACGGCGGCATCTGGTACGGCCTGCTCGGCGGGATTATCTCCTGGTTGATCGTCGAAATCGGGATGCTCGCGATTGCCGGACCGCTCGAGCGCCTGCATTTGCTGTACCAGTCGGAAATCAGCCTGATAAGCTTCTCTTTCATCGATTTCCTGCTGTTGATCACCGCCAGCACCCTGCTCGGGCTGGCGGGATCCTGGATCGCGGTGGCGCGGCATTTGAACCAGATCGAACCAAGCTAAAAAAAGCCGAAACGTCAAAAAAACGTCGACTATACTCAACACGTCTACAAACGATTTACAACCATCGACAGCACCAGAAATGCCCGCAAAACGTCGACTTTTACTGATTGACTCGTCGGATTCGGCCCGCACTATTCTGTTCAAGGAAATCTCCGCGCGCGCGCCTGACCTCGATATCATCGCTTGCGGTACCGGCAAGGAAGCCATGACCGCGGTCAAGCGTTTCGAATTCGAAATCATCACTACCGGAATCTCGCTGCCGGATACCGACGGCTACCGGCTGATCGAGGAAATTCGGCAGACGCCGAAAAACAAGGATACCGCGATTTTCGTCGTCTCTGGCGATACCGATACCCGCGTCATGGGCGCCGGCATGGAAGATACCGATGCGGTCACGGCCTACTTCGACAAGGCCGAGGGTCACAGGTCGCTGGTCAATTTCATCCTCAACTTTCTCGGTACCTATAACGAACTGCCGTTAAAGATTCTGTACGTCGACAAAAGCGCCACTTCGACCGCGATCACCACCGGTATTCTCGACAACAACAATATCGAGTACGTGCATTTTCGCGATGCCCCGGCCGCGCTCGAGTTTCTCAAGCAGGAGCTTGCATCCGAGCAGGGCTGCAGCATCGACGTCATGATTACCGACCTGATGCTGACCAGCGCGATGAACGGTTACGAACTGATCCAGACGATTCGCAACGAACTCGAGCTCGATTACCTGACCCTGCCGATCCTGCTGATGACGATCGAACCGGGCGAGGACGAGCGCACCGATTTCACCGCGATTTTCGGCGCCGGCACCAATGATTTCATCACCAAGCCGGTCGACGAACAGGACCTGCTGTCACGACTGCAAACCCTGGTCAACATCAAGCGGCAAAGCGAAGCGCTTAATCCCTAGCCCATTCCCGGCACCGCTCTTCCGGGTTTGCGCGGGGCCCGCCGTCCCGGTTCAGCGTGCTTTCCGCGCGAGGCCGGCCGTCACACCACCACATATTGATCCGTAAGCGGATTCGGGCCGTACCCACATAGGATTTTTTCTTTAATATCCATACGTTTAGAGGGTATATTAATATTTGCTAATACTCTTGAACTTTTACGAACGTTTATGCTCTAATAGCTAGCACTCAGACACCTTGAGTGCTAAAAAATACACAATCGAGGTCATTTATGAGCACAGAACTGGTCAATACAAGTAACACCCTGCCTTCTTTATCAGGCAGTTCGACGCTGGAAGCCTACATACAGGCTGCCCGGAGCGTGCCTGTATTGAGCGCGGAGGAAGAATACGCGCTGGCCAAGGATTTGCAGGAAACCGGCAATATCGAGTCGGCGCAGAAACTGATCCTGCCGCATCTGCGTTTCGTCATCAAGGTCGCCAACAACTACGCCGGTTACGGCCTGGCGATCGCCGACCTGATCCAGGAAGGCAGCATCGGTTTGATGAAAGCGGTCAAACGTTTCGATCCCGACGTCGGCGTGCGCCTGGTTTCGTTCGCGGTGCACTGGATCAAGGCCGAGATACACGAATACATTTTGAAGAACTGGCGCATCGTCAAGGTAGCCACCACCAAGGCGCAGCGTAAACTGTTCTTCAAGCTGCGCAGCCAGAAAACCCGCCTGGGCTGGTTCAAGTCGGAAGAAATCGACCACGTCGCGGAAACGCTTGGCGTTACGCGTGAAAACGTCATCGAAATGGAAAACCGGCTCAACAGCCACGACATCGGCTTCGACCTGTCGAACGACGACGACGAGGATTCGGCTTACCTCGCGCCGGTCAACTCGCTGGCGGCGAACACGCCCTCGCCCGAGCTGCTGCTCGAGGCGCAGGATACCGAAGCCAACAACATGGAAATGCTGAGCGGCGCGCTCGAGAAACTCGACGATCGCAGCAAGACCATTGTTACGCGGCGCTGGCTGATGGAGCCCAAGGCTACCCTCCACGAGCTTGCCGAGGAGTACGGCGTGTCCGCCGAGCGCATACGCCAGATCGAAAGCAACGCCTTCAAGACAATCAGGTCATCGTTCGCTTAAGTCGAGAGTCATTAGCGACACCATAAAAGCCCGGCGACATCGCCGGGCTTTTTTATGCCGGCAATACGCATAAAAATACTATAATCAACGCTAATCTCCATCGAGTTTGTATATATGGCGGACAGTGAATCTCCGACAGACGAGATTGACGAGAAATCCCTGCTCGAAGCCAGAATAAAGGCACTCGAAACTGACCTGCGCCAGAAAAAGGATATTATCCTGGCCCAGCACTTTCAGCTCGAAGCCTTTCTCGGCTCGTCCATCGATGCGCTGGTGCAAATGGATTTCGACGGTCACATTACCGGCTGGAACGACCAGGCGGAGCGGATCTTCGGCTGGAGCGAGGAAGAAATCGCCGACAAGAAAATCGAGGATACGATTATCCCGGAGCGCTACCGCGAGGCGCACCGCAAGGGCATGAAACGCTTTCTCGAAACCGGCGAAAGCACCTTCATGGACAAGGTTATCGAGATATTTGCCCTGCACCGCGACGGGCACGAATTTCCGATCGAGATCTCCGTGTCGGTGGTCGATTCACCCGACCTGCAGGAATTCAGCGCCTATATCCGCGATATCTCGGAGCGTAAACACGCCGAAAAAGTGATCTGGAACCAGGCCAACTTCGACGCGCTCACCGGACTGCCGAACCGCAATCAGTTTCAGCAAAAGCTGGAACAGGAAATCCGCAGCTGCGACCGTTCGAACCAGTCGCTGGCCCTGATGTACCTCGACGTCGACCGCTTCAAGGACGTCAATGATTCGCTCGGCCACGACATGGGCGACCAATTACTGGTCGAAATATCCGGCCGCCTGCTGAACGTCGTGCGTGAGACCGACACCGTTGCTCGACTGAGCGGCGATGAATTCACCATAATCCTCGGTAATATCGACGATCAGCTTTCGGTGCAGCCGGTATGCCAGGAATTACTCGACAGCCTGTCGCAGCCTTTCGAACTCGACAACGAAAAAGTTTTCCTGACCGCGAGCATCGGCGTCACCTTCTACCCGCAGGATTCGAAAACCGTCGAAGGCCTGCAGCGTAACGCAGATCAGGCGATATACGCCGCCAAGGCCGAGGGCAGCAGCCGCTACAGTTTCTTCAAGCCCGAGCTGCAGCAGCGCGCACGGCGCAAGCGTAAAATGATCGGCGAGCTGCGCCAGGCGATCAAGCGCAAGCAGTTCGAGGTCCTGTACCAGCCGGTGGTCGAATTGAAGACCGGCAACCTGAACAAGGCGGAAGCCTTGCTGCGCTGGCACCACCCGGAATCGGGTCTGGTCAGCCCGTCGGTCTTCATTCCGATCGCCGAGGAAACCGGCATGATCTCGGAGATTGGCAGCTGGGTTTTTTACCAGGTGATCGAGCAGGCTTACCGCTGGCGCGAAGAGTACAACCCGAACTTTCAGATCAGCTTCAATACCTCGCCGATGCAATGGATCGATGACGCGGCGTCGATGAGCCTGTGGTTTTCGCACCTGAAGGACGCGGGCATCAGCGGTCATGCGCTCAGTGTCGAAATCCCGGAAAGCCTGCTAGTGGACGCGCGTGACAAGATCACCAACCGCCTGCTCGATTTTAACGAAGCCGAAATTCAGATCGCGATCGACGATTTCGGTACCGGTTACTCGTCGATGTCGAACCTGAAGCGTTTCGATATCGACTATCTCAAGATAGATCAATCCTTCGTGCGCAACCTCGAACAGGATCAAAACGATCTGGCGCTATGCGAAGCCAGCATCGCGATGGCGCACAAACTCGGCATCCAGGTGGTGGCCGAGGGTGTCGAGACCGAAGAGCAGGCGCAAATGCTGCGCGAATTCGGCTGCGACTTCGGCCAGGGCTACCTCTACTCGCGGCCGATTGGCGTCACCGAATTCGAACAGCTGATCATCGACTGGCCCGCGCGCGCCGACGCCGGTACCAGCAAAAGCAGCCGGCAAAAATCCGCCAGGTCCAAATCGAGCAAGCCGAAATCGAGCAAGAGCAAGACCAGCAAACGCAAGTCGGCCAGGTCCCGATCCGATAAAAAACCGACCATCCAGTCCTGATAATTCCGGATCAGGGCAAAAACACCTGATGTCTCCTGATTTTGGGTCAACGTAACAATTCAGGAAACCGATAATTTTTACTCCGACCCAAAATTATTGGCGGAAAAAAAAAGCCCGGCGATGCCGGGCTTTTTCAGTATCGGTGAGAATACCGTCTAGAGCCAGTACACAAAGATGAACAGGCCCAGCCAGACGACGTCGACGAAGTGCCAGTACCAGGCGACGGCTTCGAAGGCGAAGTGATTCTCCGGGGTGAAATGACCCTTGGCGGCGCGGATCATGATGATGACGAGCATGGTCGCGCCCATGGTCACGTGAAAGCCGTGGAAGCCGGTGAGCATGAAAAAGGTGCTGCCGTAAATACCGGAATCGAGACGCATATTCAGATCCCGATACAGGTGGACATACTCGTATCCCTGCAGGATGACGAAAAAGAATCCCAACGCCACGGTCGCGAACAGCCAGTACACCAGTTTGGGCGTATCGTTTTTCTTCAACGCCCAGTGCGCAAAGGTAATGGTCAGGCCTGAGGTTAACAGGATGACCGTATTGATCGCGGGCAGCCCCCACGGACCGATAGCCGCCTTGGCGACTTCGTACTTTTCCGCCAGCGGCAGCGTCAGCAGCGGCCAGGCCGCCTCGAAATCGGGCCACAGGTATTGCGCGGTAGCGTCGTTGTTGGAAGCGCCGTCCAGCCACGGCACCGCAAACTGGCGTGCGTAGTAAAGCGCGCCGAAAAAGGCCGCGAAAAACATGACCTCGGAAAAAATGAACCAGCCCATGCTCCAGCGGAACGACATGTCGACTTTCGCGTTGTAGAAACCCTTGAGCGATTCGGTAATGACCTGTCCGAACCAGCCGTACATCATGAAAAACACCACCGCAAGGCCGACGAAAATCGGCGTCGCGCTCCAGGTGCCGTGTAACCAGTTGGCGATACCAACCACGGTCAGGGTTAAGCCGATGGAGCCTATGATCGGCCAGTGGGTGCCGTGTGGTACATAATAATCTTCGTTGGAAGCACTGCTCATGGATCGTCTCTCTCTTTATCC
>JAAUYE010011876.1_pt1 | contig 26557 bp, 27 predicted proteins | sample 7278081 | NCBI WGS metagenome assembly JAAUYE01 (sample SAMN14350131, study PRJNA611818) | marine sediment metagenome | isolation source: surface marine sediment (0.6m) | place: French Polynesia: Moorea | collected 2018-08
AAAAAAGTATTCGGACGTTTCCCGCGCGTGGTGCGGGATCTCGCCCGCAGCCTCGACAAGGAGGTCAACCTCGAAATGGTCGGCGAGGAAACCGATCTCGACAAGAACCTGGTCGAGGCGCTGGCGGATCCGCTGGTGCACCTGGTGCGCAACTCGGTCGATCATGGTATCGAGCTGCCCGCGGTGCGCGAGGCCGCCGGCAAGCCGCGCGCGGGCAAGGTCGTGCTCGCGGCGAGGCAGGAAGGCGACAATATCCTGCTGTCGATTTCCGACGACGGTGCCGGCATGGATCCGGAAGTCTTGCGCAACAAGGTAATCGAAAAAGGCCTGATGGACGTCGAAAGCGCGTCGCGCCTCGACGACAAGGGCTGTTTCGACCTGATTTTCATGCCCGGCCTTACCACCAAGAAGGAAATCTCGGACGTGTCGGGTCGCGGGGTCGGCATGGACGTGGTCAAAACCAAGATTACCCAGCTCAACGGCACCATCGAAATCGACTCCGAAATCGGCAAGGGCACCACCCTGCGGATCAAGGTGCCGCTGACGCTGGCCATTTTGCCGACGCTGATGGTGCAGCTCGGCACGCGCAAATACGCGCTGCCGCTGTCCACGGTGAGTGAGATTTTCGAACTCAGCTCCAAGCAGACCAGTATCGTCGACGGACGTGAAGTGGTGCTCAACCGCGGCAAGGCGCCGCCGGTGTTTCATCTGCGCAAGTGGCTGCTCAACGGCAGCGAGGGCAGCGAGCCCCGGTCCGAGGAACCCCAGGTCATCATGGTGCAGGTCGCCAACACGGTGGTGGGCCTGGTCGTGGACCAGGTTATCGGCCAGGAAGAGGTCGTGATCAAACCGCTGGGAGCGCTGCTGCAGGGCCTGCCAGGCATGGCCGGCTCGACCATTACCGGCGACGGTAATATCGCGATAATCCTCGATGTCCAGGGCCTGCTCAAAAGTTACGCGTAACCCGGGCGAGACTCAATGAAAACCTGGGCGGTGATCAATCAAAAGGGCGGCGTCGGCAAGACCACGACGACCATTACGCTGGCCGGGCACCTCTGCGAATTCGACCGCCGCCTGCTGCTGGTCGATCTCGATCCGCACGGGTCGCTGACCGCGTACATGGGCTACGACCCCGACGAAATGCAAACCGGGATTTACTCACTCTTCGCCGAACCGACGACCAGCCAGGCCGATGTCGCCAAAATGCTGCTGCCGACGCCGTTGAAAAACACCTGGCTGTTTGCCGCGTCGACCGCGCTGGCAACGCTCGACCGGCAGCTCGGCGCGGGACACGGCAAGGGACTGGTGGTCGCGCGCGCGATCGAATGCGTGGCCGACAAGTTTCAGCACGGCATCATCGATTGCCCGCCGATGCTCGGCATCCTGATGATCAACGCGCTGGCCGCCTGCGACCAGCTGCTGATTCCGGCGCAGACCGATTATCTGTCGATCAACGGGCTCGAGCGCATGGTGCACACCCTCGGCATGGTCGAAAAGTCGCTCAATCAGCAAACCCCGTTCCTGATCGTGCCGACCATGTTCGACAAGCGCACGCGTGCGTCCGCCGATGCGCTGCAGAAAATGAAGGATATCTACGGCTATCACGTCTGGGGCTCGGTCATTCCGATCGATACCAAGTTCCGCGACGCCAGCAAGGCGGGACAGCCCCTGTCCAGTTACGCGCCGAAATCGCGCGGCAGCCAGGCTTACCTCGAATTGCTCAATTTCCTGCTCGGCAGCGGGCAGCCCTTCGCGGAGGCGCGGCAAGATGTCCAGCAAATTGCGTGATCCGGGCCAGGCGCTCGGCGACTACCTGGACGAAATGCTGCACCTCGCGACCAGCGACGCGGCGACCGCGCCCGTGAGCGAGGCGCGCCAGCGCGTGGTCCTGCCGGCGCAATTGCCGCTGGCGCAAATCGTTGATGAAACCGATCCGGCGCCGGCCGCGGCCGAGCCTGGCGACACCGGATCGGAGCCGGCGATTTCGCCGCCGATCGAGTCCGTGCAGCCGGCGCAAGGCGACGACGATAGCGATAACCTGGAGTTCCCGCTGCAGTGCCTGATGTTTCGCGTCGGCAAGCACCTGCTGTCGGTGCCGCTGATCCAGCTCAGCAGCGTGGTCAGCTGGAGCGACGCGGTCACGCGGCTGCCGCATTCCCCGGACTGGTTACTCGGTCTGATCAAGGTGCGCGAGACAAACTTGCGTATCGTCGACAGCGGTCGATTGCTCGGTATCGATTTCGATCCGGCGCAGAAACCCGGGCATTTACTGGTGCTGGACGACAGCGGCTGGGCGCTTACCTGCGATCAGCTGGAGCAGGTGGTCAACCTCGAGGCGGACGATATCCAGTGGAAACCCGACGCTCGGCGGCGCATGGTGCTGGGCACGATTCGCGATTCGCTGTCGACCCTGATCAGCCCGCCCGGAATCGCCGCCGAACTGGATTCGCGCGGGCAGCCGCACTGCAAGGACCAGCGCTAATTCCGGCGATGCAGAGGGTAAACTTTTTCGTTCGGCGGTCGATACATTCATCGAAACCTTATATTCGGAGCAATCATGGCAGAACAACTGGCTAACGACCTGCAGGGCCAAATGCAATGCGTCACCTTTACCCTCGAGGACGAAGTCTACGGCATCAACGTCATGCAGGTTCAGGAAGTCCTGCGTGAAATCGAGGTGGCGCCGGTTCCGGGCGCGCCGCATTACGTTACCGGCATCATCAATCTGCGCGGCAACGTCGTCAGCGTCATCGACGCGCGCACCCGCTTCGGTCTGCCCACGCGCGAGAGCACTCCGTTAACGCGCATCATCGTCATCGAGGCGCAGCAGCAAATCATCGGCATCCTGGTCGACAGCGTCGCCGAGGTGGTCGATATCGACCTGTCCGATATCGAAACCGCACCGAACGTCGGCAACGAGGAAACCGCGCGTTACATCGACGGTGTTGTCAGCCGCGAAGACGGATTGCTGATCCTGGTCGATCTGAACAAGCTGCTCACCGAGGCCGAGCTCGGGGAGATCGCCAATTTTTGACCATGGCTGACGAACCGCTCATCAAATCGGTTAACCAGTCGCCGCGGATACGCGATGCGCTGAAAAAAAACGATCCGGAAAAGCGGAAAAATCCTCGGCAGCGCAAGCTCGACCGCCGCAAGAAGGATTCGAAGCGGATTATCGACACCTACGCCTGAAGGCCCCTGTACGGCGATCGAACCGGCTATCGCCGGCTCGCCTCCGCGGATCCGGAGTTTGCCTTTCCTGCCTTGCAACCCGCCGGGTCCGGCATATACTCAATGTGTTCTTGATAAAAATGAGGCCAGTGTTTTGGCAGAACTGCAATTGCTTGTCGACGACGTCGTCATGAAGAGTTTCCCGCTCAAGAAAGACACGATTTTCATCGGCCGTTCGCCGAACAACGATATCGTCATCGACGAGGATTCCGTCAGCACCGAACATGCGCGCCTGGACCTGGTGCCCAGTCAACTCATCGACGGCCTCACCGACGTATTCATCGAGGATCTCGGCAGCACCAACGGCACCTTCGTCAACCAGGCGCCGGTAAGACGCCAGCAATTACAGAACTTCGACTATATCCGCATCGCCTTCACCGACTTCAAGCTGGTGATGGACAAGAACGCCAAGCTCGCCAAGACGTCGGTAATCCTGCCCGATTCCTAGGCCCCCGCGGCCGCCAGTGCCGGTGTTTCAGGCCGGCGCCCGATCGTTCAGAACCTCGGCAACCTCGCGCGCGGCGCGCCGCCCGGAGCGGTAGGCGCCGTGAGCACAGCAGTGGTCGCCGACGGTGGTCGCTTCACCGGCAAAAAACAGGCGTCGATCGACCGCTCGGGCAAGCTGCCCGCGCTGGTGCGCGCTGCCCGGCAGCGCGGCGGAATAGGAGCCCAGCGTCCAGGGTTCGCCGTGCCAGGCGGTCGTAATCGTGCGCGTGACCCGCTTGCGGATATCGCCGCCGAAAACCTCGCCCAGCCGCTCCAGCGCAAACGCCGACAGCGCCGCGGGTCCCTGGTCTTCGAGCCAGACCGCCTGTCGTCCACCGCAGAACACGACCGCGGTGTCGAGCCCCATGACGCTGGCCTCGATACCGCCGACGGCGCCGTTGTCGTTCCAGCTCAGGTAAAAGCCGCGGGTGCCGGGATCGAAAACCTGCGTGTCGAAATGCACTCCGATCTTGTTCAGCGTGCCCATCGGTAAACCCTGGATCGCGTCTTTTTTCCACGCCGGCAATCCCGGGTTGAAAGCGATTTGACCGGCGCCGAGGATGCCGGTGGATACGGTGCAGATGACCGCGGCGGCCTCGAGTGTGCCGCGCGGGGTCGTGACCTTTACCCGGGTTCCGGACCAGTCGATCGACTCGACCCGCGTGTTCAGCGAAACCGGAACCTGCGCGCCCCAGGCGGCAACCAGGTTGCCGTAACCCCCGGCCAGCGGTATGTCGGTGCCTTCGGCGAAGGCGGCGAAATCGATTGCCGACAACAGGTCGAGATCGGTGGCGCAGGCGTCGGAGTAATACCCGCAAAACGGTAACGCGAACTCGTGCTCGAGATCGATTAGTTCGGCCACTGCGGTGTCGTCGCCGCGCGCCGCCGCCGCCTCGACCGCGGCGAAACATTCGCCCGCATAGGCGAAATAAGCCTTGCGCGCGGACGCATCCAGCTCGATCCCGTTGCGCGCCAGGCGCATGCGATGGTCCGCGAACATGTCGCCGTGATTCTTGCCCAGCGGTATTTCGAGTTCGTCGGCAATGGCGACGAACGGATTGTTTTCACCCTGGTGCAGGTAGCTGCAGCCGAGGTCGAACCAGGTATCGGCGGCAATTTCCTCGCTGTAGGCGCGGCCGCCGATGCGGTGAGATCCCTCGAGCAGTTGAAACTGAAGGCCGAGCCGCCGGCATTCCATGGCCGCCGATAACCCCGCGGCTCCCGCGCCCACGATGACCACGTCAGTCTCGCCCGCCATGATTAATCCTCGTCAAAGCGCTTCAACATACTCCCCGCGGGTCCGCTTGTCGAGATGGCGCCAGGGAATGGAAGCAGGCGACGCCGACAGGCCGGCGGGCAATGCGGCAATCGTGCTCGAATCAGGGATTTGGCTCGCGCTCGGCCGGGCTGGCGGACCCGATCTCGTCCATGAAGGCCTTGTGCTTGCCCGACAGGCGATAGGCGAAGCACAGGATTTCGGCGATGACGACGTAAAGCGCCTCGGGAATCTGGTCGCCCAGGTCGAGCTGGTCGAGCACCAGCGCCAGCTCGCTGTCCTGGTGGATCGGCACGCCTGATTCCTCCGCCAGGCGCAGGATTTGCAGCGCGACTTCGTCGTGCCCCCTGGCGGTTACCTGGGGTGCGAGCTTGCCGTCGTATTCCAGCGCGATAGCAAAGCGGGGCAGGTTTTTCATGGTCATACCTCGATATCGATCAGCGCTTCGCCGAGAGCGGCCGTCAGCGGCGCCTGGTCGAGTTTGAATCCGCCGCTGAAGCTGTGGAATTCGCCCGCCTCGAAGCCGGCATCGGTTAGCTGACGGCGCAGCTCCGGCAGCGCGGCATCGATGTCCGCCCGCGTTGCCGCGCGCTCGGAATAAAAGCTGGCCGCGACGGCGCTGCCCTCGAGCATGATATGGCAGCAAACCGGACCCAGCGCGGAAAATTCGAAGCGGATGCGGATATCCCAGCACGGGTCGCTCTGGTCCTGCGCCCGTTTGCGCTGCGCCAGGTCGATGTAAAGCGGTTTGATTTCGTTGTGTTCGAGCAGCGGCAGGGCCAGGTTGAAGGCCAGCGGCTGCTGCGTTTCCTGCTGCAGCCCGATCGTGGCGCGTTGCAGCAGGTTTTGCGCGAGGCTTTGCTCGATCAGCTTCAGGCCCTCGCGGATTTGCGGCCCCGGCGCCTCTGGCGGAACCCGCGCCGGCTGCGACTCGGCCTCCGCCCGGGATCTGGCTTCCGCGGCCAGCAGGTTGCCGAGTTCGCGTGCGAAGCCGTCGCCGTCACCCAGTCGCGCCAGGATTCGCATGATATCCATCGACGGCGCTGACTGGGTGGCGCTCGCATCGACCAGTTTCGCCGCCTGGAACCAGCGCTGCAGCGATGCGGCATCGAATTGAGTCAGTCGCGGCAGCAGCCTTGCCAGTGAGTTCAGCAACGGTGCAGGATCGCCGCGACCGTCCGTTGCTTTCAAACCATGGTCGAACAGGCTCCCGCTTGCGGCCGCCGGCGGATTCGGATTCGCGGAACCGGGCGCGCCGGCAAGCGGCTGCGCCGGCGCCGGTGAGGCCGGGGTGCCTGCCTGCGGCGGCAACCCGGTGGTCGCGGCCGCCAGGCCTGTCCGCGGCGTCGATACCGGCGCCGCTTGCGGCTGGCCTGGTTGCGGCGATGTCGCCGGTGGTGGTTTCGGCGGCATTGCCGATGGCGGCTGAGCCTGGTTACGCGGCGTCGGCGCGGTATGAACCGATGGTCTTTCCGGGCCGGACGGGGCGCCGCTATCGCCCGGACCCGCCGAGGTATTGGCCCTGGTTACGGCACTAGCCCCGGGCTGACGGATTTCAACTGCCCGCGGCATCGGCGCGGCGTCGGCGGATACCGGGTTCCGATTGATCGCGTTGCCGCCGACGCTGCGTGCGGGCGGCTGTGGATTCTCGGCGCCGCGCGCGGCGGGTTTCGAAGTTTGCGTTTTTGGCGATTCCGGAGGTACAGCCGTCTCGGTTCGAGCGTTCGGAATGCGCCTGTCCATCGGCGGAGTCGGTGCCGGCGTGGCAGCAGGTCTGGCCCGGGCTTCCGGGGTCTGCGCCGAATCGCCCGTCACGCGAGTAGCCAGCGCCGCGGAACGGCTTGCGGCCGGCGCCGCAACGGAAGGCTTTTGCCGCAGTGATTCGGGCGCTTCGGCTGTGCGCGCCCGGGTTTCTCCGCCGGCACGGGCGAGCAGCTCATAGAGCCTGACCAGGCTCGTGCGTCCGTTATCCCGGGTCGCCGGAACCAGCTGCTTGATCAGTGACTTGTAAATCACCTTCGCCTGCAGCGGGGTTATTTCGATTTGCTGGCGGCTGTCGTCGCGCACGAGGCGGAGCAGGTCGCCGGGCCTGGAGGTAACCTGGGGCGGCAGCCTGACTGCCGTTTGCGCCAGCCTGATTTCGGCCTGCTGCGCGACGATGCGCAGCACTTTCGCCAGCACCGGCCGCTCGGGTGAAAGCAGGCGCGCGATTTCCGGATAAGCGCGGGTTTCGATCGAAACCGGCCTGGGTTCGGCCGGGCTCGATTTGAGTACCGGCGTCGCAGCGCGCTCGTCGAGCCGCAGCAGGAGGCGGTCGCCGGTTTTGTAGTTCAGGGTATTGCGCGTCAGGATGTCGCCGAGACGGCTGCGTAACAACAGGTTATCGTTCAGCACCTTGATGACCTCGGCTTCGATCGTGCCCGCGGCGCGAAGTTGCGCGAGCAAATCGCCGCCGGTAGCGGTCGAGGGTCTGAGAGCGTTTAATTCGCTGGGGAGATTGATGTCCATAATGGCAATTTTTGTCCGCCCCGGTAAATGGCTGCCGTCCGGTTACGGTTTCGCGCCGGTGTCCCCGACGCATTGTCGTCTGCGATTGCGTGGCAAGCGTTAAAAAACCGTCACCAGGATTTGTTTCGGCAACTGGAACGACTTCTTGAGCGCACGAGGCCGCCAAATCGGGCTGTTTTCCCGCAAAAAATCGACAAAATTTTGCCATTTCCGGCGCCCGGGTTTAGAAAAATATCGCAAGTCATTGATAAACATGATTTTTTTAACTTGGCACGGATCTGGCATGTAATTCGGGCAAGAATGCAGTCAAGACACAGGTAATTGATCAAATGTCGCAAACAACACAAATGATAAGTAGCGAAAAATCGACAGCGCCGATGCCGGCGCAGGTGATAGCGCTCGATCCCAGGCCCGAAAACGATGCCAGGGGCGGCGGCAAGTACATTCGCATTTTACAGTTGTCGGACCTGTTATCTCGTCACCTGGAAATCGGGCAGATCATCGATGCTTTCATGCACGAAATCGGTAACGGCGTGAGCTTTTGCGGCTACCGTTTTCATTGTGACGATGTTAATACCACGATCGAAAACGGTGTGATCGACGGTACCCACGCCAGTTATCGATTGAAAATCCAGAACCGCCTGCTGGGCGAGCTGACCCTGTTCAAACACGGCAGCTTCAGCAGCGCGGAACTGTGCGAGCTCGAAGACATGCTCTGCGCCCTGATTTACCCGGTCAAAAACGCGCTGATGTATCAGGTCGCGCTCAAGTCGGCTTACCGCGATCCCCTGACCGGTCTGAATAACCGCACCGCGATGGAAAAGAACCTGCCGCGTGAAATCGACCTGGCCAAACGGCACAACCACTCGATGGCGCTGCTGGTCATGGATCTGGACGGATTCAAACAGATCAACGACAGCCAGGGTCATGACGTGGGAGACCTGGTTTTGCGCGGCGTGGCGGAAGTCATCAGCCACGTGGTGCGTAACACGGACCTGGTATACCGTTACGGCGGCGACGAATTCGTCGGCGGGCTGGCGCAGACCGATATCCACGGCGCCATCGACGTCGCCGAGCGCATCCGTGGCAGTATCGATGGTCTCGATCTGTCGCGCCTCGGTGCCAGGGGGCAGATCCAGGTCAGTATCGGGATTACGCTGGTGCGTCAGAGCGATAATTATCTCAGCGCCTTCAAGCGCGCCGACAAGGCGCTTTACCAGGCCAAGATTAACGGTAAAAACCAGGTCATCATTTGCTGAAACAGGCGCCGGCTCGCGTTCGGCCAGCCGATCCGGGAGCCTCGACCGGCGGCCCTGATTGACTCTGAAAAAGGCGTGGAAATGGTCTATATAGTGGACAATCGACGCAGACCTTAATCAAGGATTTCAACTTGCAGCGTAATTTCAGCGATATCGTCGTCGACATCGATTTCCTCGCGCACGGCCTGAGCCATGAAGCCCCGTCCGACCTCGCTTCGAGCCGCCGACAGCGAACAGATGCCGCCCGCAGGCAGCAGGAAATTCTGACGAGCCTGGCGCAAATCGGGATGCCTCCGGTTCATGCTGGCGAACAGGATTGCGGCAATCATGAAACGCGAGCCGAGTGGCTGTGCCGGCAGCAGGACCTGATCGACTCGCTGGCCGGCGAAATAATGCGCAACGCGCTCGAATCCTGTCGCGCGCTGCATCTGGCCGACGCCAACGCCAACGTCAGCGCTTTATGCGCGTACCGGGACGCCGACTTGCGTCAGCTCGCGGCCGAGGTGACCCGGCGCCGGGAGCGGTTGCAAAACCGTCTCGCACGCGATCGCGCGCTGCTCGGTTTCGGCGCAGGCCAATGCGCGCGCGCATCCGAATCCGGGCACCGGGGTGAAGCTATGGGCGCGAAGGACGAAATAAGTAAAAACTCGCTGGACCATGGCGATGCTGAAATGTTTTAATCAGCACGAAATAGCGATGAACGAGAGGTATTATCGATGGGAATAAGCATGACGGTATCGGATGGTGGCGACAAGGTAACCATCTCGGTCGCCGGCAAATTCGATTTTCAGCTTTACGACGAATTTCGGGCGTCTTACGCGGATACCGCCGGCACCGGCGTCGAGTACATTGTCGATCTATCGGACACGGAATATCTCGACAGTTCGGCCCTCGGTATGCTGTTGCTGCTGCGTGAACACGCCGGTGGCGAAGATTCGAAAATAGAAATTACCCAGGCCTCGCCCGAAGTACGGAAAATCCTCGACGTGGCCAACTTCGGAAAATTATTCAAAATCTAGCGGGGCCTGTTGATGATCGATTACGCTGAAAAACGTGATTTTCTGCGAATGCCCATCGATTGTGAGCTGAGTTTCTCCGAGACCGGCAGCTCGAAGCAGTACCAGGGTAACGTGATCAACCTGAGCAGCAAGGGCATACTCTTTACCTCGAACGAAAAGTTCGAGCCGGGCACGAGCCTCGATATCGTGCTGACGCCGAGCAACTCGATCACCCCGCCGATGGAGGCTACGGTCAGCGTCAGCCGCGTCGTCGACAACGACGTCCTGTTCGAAATCGCCTGCGAAATCGACGAAATCAAACCCTAGTCGGAACTAATCCGGCGCGTAGTGCGAATCGACGTAGGATTTGACCCGCGCGATAAACTCCTCGGCGATATTGTCTCCCTTTAAAGTCACGGTTTTTTCGCCGTCCTCGTAAACCGGCGCCACCGGCTGTTCGCCGGTGCCGGGCAGGCTGATGCCGATATTGGCGTGTTTGCTTTCGCCGGGTCCGTTGACCACGCAGCCCATGACCGCGACCTTCATGTTTTCGACGCCGGGACGGGTCTCTTTCCATTGCGGCATGCAGTGATCGAGCTCCCGCTGAATCTGTTGCGCCAGAACCTGGAAATACTCGCTGGTGGTGCGACCGCAGCCGGGGCAGGCGGTCACGCTGGGCGCGAAAGAACGCAGCCCGAGCGACTGCAGCAGCTGTTGCGCAACCCTGACCTCGCGCTCGCGCGCGGCGCCGGGCTCCGGCGTCAGCGACACGCGGATCGTATCACCGATTCCCTGGTTGAGCAGAATCGCCAGCGCCGCGCTCGACGAGATGATGCCCGGGTCGCCCATGCCGGCCTCGGTCAGACCGAGATGCAGGGCGTAATGACAGCGCTCGGCCAGCGTCTGGTAGACGTCGACCAGGTCGGGCACCCGGCTCATCTTGCAGCTGATCACGATGCGGTCTGCGCCAAGGCCGATTTCCTCGGCGAAGGCGGCGCTTTGCAAGGCCGAATCGACCACCGCCTGCCGGTTGACCTGTTCCAGCGACAGGGGCACCGCGAGGTCGGCATTGCGGTTCAACAGATCGGCCAGCAGCTGCTGATCCAGGCTGCCCCAGTTGACTCCGATGCGCACCGGTTTGTCATGGCGGCAGGCGATTTCGATCATCTCGCTGAATTGTAAATCGCGCTTCTTACCGCGGCCGACGTTGCCCGGATTGATCCGGTACTTGGCCAGGGCCTGCGCGCAGGCGGGATGCTCGCGCAGCAGCTTGTGGCCATTGAAGTGAAAATCGCCGACGATCGGCACCGCGCAGCGCTCGCGTTCCAGCTGTTCGACGATGATCGGCACCGCGTACGCGGCGGCATCGTTGTTGACGGTAACCCGCACCAGTTCCGATCCCGCCGCTACCAGGTCCTTGATCTGGGCCACGGTCGCGGCGATGTCGGCGGTATCGGTATTGGTCATTGATTGCACCACGATCGGTGCACCGCCGCCGATGGTGACGCCTGATACGTCGACGCGATGTCTGATTTGATTCATCGAAATTAATGCCGCTCGCAGGGGCCGCTAATAGTAATGAACATTCGGGCACAGTTAAAGAATTATGCCCGTCAGTCGATAGTCTAAAGCGTAAACCGCCGTCTGCCGGCATCGCGGAAACATCCGCTGCCGCTCCCGGACGGCATCCGCGGCCCGATGCTGCGAGTCGGTGACGACCAGGCAGCCCTGATCATGGAACCCATCCCGTTGTTGAGCCAGAAAGAGTTCGAGTTTACCCGCGAAGATTTCGATTTTCTGCGCCAGGTGGTCAGCGAAACCACCGGAATCGTATCCAGCGAGGACAAGTACACGATGTACTATTCGCGCCTCGCGCGCCGGCTGCGCGCGCTCGGACTCGCCGACTTCAAGGCATATCGCGAGTACCTGAGACGAAACCCGGAGACCGAGAGCGTCGAGCTGGTTAATTCGGTAACCACTAACCTGACCTCGTTTTTCCGTGAAAACCATCATTTCGAGTACCTGCGTGACGAGGTCGTGCCGGCAAAACGCAATAGCGCTGCGCGGCGTTTGCGTATCTGGTCAGCGGGATGCTCGACCGGCGAGGAAGCCTATTCGATAGCGATGACGCTGCAGCAGGCGATCCTCGATATCAGCCGCTGGGACATCGCTATTCTCGCCACCGATATCGACTCGCAGGTCGTGCAGACGGCCGAACGGGGCATTTACGATCGCGCCCGAATTGCCAATATCGATATCGCTTTGCAGCAACGTTTTTTTCGCGACGAGGCGGGAGCGGCGGGCGATAAGGTCAGCGTCGATCCCGGGCTGCGGGATATGATTCGGTTCCGCCAGTTAAACCTGCTGCAGCCGTGGCCGATGCGGGAAAAATTCGATTTGATCTTTTGCCGCAACGTGGTGATTTATTTCGACCGCGAAACCAAGACCCGGCTGGTCGAGCGCTTCGCCGGGCAGCTGGCAAGGGACGGCCTGCTGTTCATGGGGCACTCGGAATCGCTGTACAAGACCAGCGACCGCTTCAGTCTGCTGGGCAAAACCGTATATCGGCTGGTAGAAACCGGGGCGGGATCATGATCCGGGTATTGATCGTCGACGATTCCGCGCTGGTGCGAAAGCTGATGTCGCAAATTCTTGCCGCCGACAGCCAGATCGAGGTGGTTGGCACCGCGATGACTGCCGAAATCGCATTGCGCAAGATCAGGCTGCTGCAGCCGGACGTAATCACCCTCGATGTCGAGATGTCGGAAACCCGGGGTATCGATTTTATCCGCGAGCTGATGCAGGAGCAGCCGTTGCCGGTGGTCATGGTGTCCAATACGACCCGGGTGCGCGCCGAGGTTGCGCTGGAAGCGCTCGAGCTCGGCGCGGTCGACTACGTCTGCAAACCGCAATCCGATGTGCGTACCGATATTCTCGGCCATGCCGACGAAATCATCGGCAAGGTCAAGGCGGCGGCCAGGGCCAACCTGAATCCGCAGCTGCCGCGGACCGCCGATGTGGACGCCGCCGCGACGCGGGACGAAGCCGGGGAGGGGGCCGCCGTCGGCGCGGGCCGCGTCGAGGGCGAGCAAACGATAATCGCCATCGGCGCGTCCACCGGCGGCACCGAAGCGATCAAGGACGTTTTATGCGGCTTCGGCGAACAGGCCCCCGGCATCGTCATCAGCCAGCACATTCCCGGCAGTTTCAGCCACGCGTTTGCCGAAAGGCTCAACCAGAGTGCCGCGATCAGCGTCTGTGAAGCCAGCGACGGGCAAACGATTCTGCCCGGACATGCTTATCTGGCGCCGGGTGACCGGCATTTGCGCGTCGCGCGCAATGGCAAGGGACTTGTTTGCCGGCTCGACGACGGACCCGAGGTCAACCGGCACAAACCGTCGGTCGACGTCATGTTCCGCTCGGTGGCCGCGAGTGTCGGCGCCAACGCGGTCGGAGTCCTGTTGACCGGCATGGGTGACGACGGCGCCGATGCGCTCGGTTCGCTCAGGGATGCCGGCGCGGCGACGATTGCCCAGGACGAGGCCAGCAGCGTGGTCTGGGGCATGCCGGGCGAAGCGATAAAGCGGGGCCATGCCGAGCAGGTGTTGCCGCTGGCGCAAATCGCCGCCGCGATCATGCGGCTGGTTTCGAAACGCGAACAAAAGGATTAAAATCGCGCTTCTTTGTGCCTGTCTCCGCTTTCCGTGTTTGACCGAATTACCGTAATCGCCTTCGATCTCGACGATACCCTGTGGCCGTGTCTGCCGACGCTGCATCGCGCCGAAAATATCCTCTACGACTGGCTGGGGCAAAATTACCCGCGAATCACGCAGGCCTATGATCCGGAGCAGATGGTCGATGCTCGGCGCGAATTCAGCCGCCGCGATGCGCGCTACTCGATCGATATGACCGCGATGCGCTGCGATTTTTTGCACCATATCGGGGAATTGCACGATTACGACGGCCGGCAGGTGTCGCGGCTCGGCTTCGACATTTTTTTCGAGGCGCGCCAGCAGGTGGAGTTTTACGCGGACGTTTTACCCTGCCTCGAGCGCCTCGGGCAAAAATACCGGCTGGGTACGATTACCAACGGCAATGCCAGCGTCGAACACGTCGGGCTGGGGCATTTGATCGAACACGCGGTCAGCGCCGAGGACGTGCAGGCGGCCAAACCCGACCCGCAGATCTATGCGCGTCTGGCCGAGCGTTTCGGCGCTGATCCGGAGGAAATCGTCTATGTCGGCGATCATCCGAGCTATGACGTTATCGGCGCGGTCGAGGCGGGCTACCACGCGGTGTGGATAAACCGCGAACAGGCCGAGTGGCCGCAGGAACTGCCCGAGCCGCGGCATCGGGTCAGCGATTTACACGAACTCGAGGCGCTGCTCAGCGGCTGAGAATCTGCCGCATCAGGGTTTCGACCTTCTGCGCCAGTATCGGTTGCGCCTGCGCGGTCGGGTGAATGCCGTCGGCCTGCATCAGTTCCGGATCGCTTGCGGCCACGCCTTCCAGAAATCGCGGCAGAAAGTCCAGGTCGTATTCTCTCGCCACGTTTTCGAAAATCTGCTGAAAACGGTTGCTGTAGGCGGCGCCCAGATTAGGCGGCATGCGTACGCCGATCAGCATCACGTCGACGTCGCGCGCCGCGGCGAGTTCGACCATTTGCCGCAGATTGTCGGTGCTTTGCGCGAAACCGAGGCCACGCAGGCCGTCATTACCGCCGAGTTCGATGATCAGGTGCGTCGGCGTGTGCTCCTCGAGCAACCGCGGCAGGCGCTGCAGGCCGCCGTACGTGGTTTCGCCGCTGATGCTCGCGTTGATCACGCTTGTTTGCGGAAAACTAGCCCTTATATTGTCGCTGAATAGTTGCACCCAGCCCTGGTCGACCGGAATATTGTGGGCGGCGCTTAAACTGTCGCCTAGAATCAGGATTTTGACCGCATCCCGACTGGCGTCGGCGACGCCCGGTAAACCCAGCACGACAAACACGAAAATGGCCGAAAATAATCTCTGCATCGAATTGAATCAGGTCGGAAAATCCGTCGCTACGCCTGGCGGCAGGCTCGACATCCTAATGAATATCTCGCTCGATGTTAAGTACCAGGAAGCCGTCGTGATCAAGGGCGCCTCGGGTTCGGGTAAAACCACGCTGCTGGGCCTGATGGCCGGCCTGGACCGGGCCAGCAGCGGCGATGTCATGCTTTTCGGAGAAAACCTGTCGCAGCGCAGCGAGGAGCAGCGCTCGTCGGTGCGCGCGGGGCGGGTCGGTTTCGTGTTCCAGTCGTTCCACCTGGTGCAGGGCGCCAACGCGCTGCAAAACGTAATGCTGCCGATGGAGCTGTCGGGCGTGGACGATGCGCACGAACGCGCGCTCGAATGCCTGGCCCAGGTCGGGCTCGAGGATAAAACCGCAACCCTGGTCGAGCACCTGTCGGGCGGTGAACAGCAGCGGGTGGCGATCGCGCGCGCTTTCGCGGTAAAACCCCGGGTCCTGTTCGCCGACGAGCCGACCGGTAACCTCGACGCCGCCACCGGCCGGCAAATTGCCGACCTGATGTTCCACCTGCGCGACCAGTCCGGCACCACGCTGGTGCTGGTAACCCACGAGGGGGAGTTGCTCGAGCGCGGCGATCGGCAGTTCCTGATCGAATCGGGTCGCCTGCTGAATTGAGCCGACCGTGAAACTGCGCCCCGCCACCCTGCATTCCTACTGGCTCATGTTCATTGCCACGGTCATTACCGTCGGCATCGTGACCTCGAGCCAGTTGATTACCGAACGTATCAGCCTGCTGCTCGATCGCCAGGCCAGTGAACTGCTGGCCGCCGACCTCGTGGTGACCTCGAGCCAGCGCTTCGACGAGGCTTACGCGCGCGCCGCGCGCGACCACGGCCTCGAGGTCAGCCGCAGCGTCAGCACGCGTACCGCGATATTCGTCGACGACAATCCGCGCCTGGTCGAACTCAAGGCGGTCGACGGTAACTACCCGCTGCGCGGCAAGCTCGAAATCGCGCGCGAGATTACCGCCGAGCGCAGGATTAGCGAAGCGGTTCCCGCGCGCGGCCGGGCCTGGGTCGATCCCAAGCTGGCGCCGCTGGTCGGCAGTTCGATCGTTCTCGGCGAGGCCGGATTCGAGATCGACTGGCTGCTGACCTTCGAGCCCGATCGCGGCGGCGCCATTTTCAACCTGGCGCCGAGGGTGCTGATCAATCTCGAGGATCTCGAAACAACCGGGCTGGTGGTTCCGGGCAGCCGCGTCAAGCATCGCCTGATGTTCGCCGGGGAGGCCGCGGATATCAGCCGTTTCAAGATCTGGCTCGTGACCAATCTGCGACCCGGCGAGGAAATCCAGGACCTCGAAAACGCGCGCCCGGAAATGCGCCGCGCGCTGGACCGCACGCGCAAGTTTTTCGCCCTGGCCATCGTGCTGACGCTGGTGATCGCGATGGCGGCCATCGCGATTACGGCGCGCTATGCCGCCAGCCGCGAGGCGCCCAAGGTGGCGATGCTGCGCTCCTTCGGTATTTCCCAGCGCAGTCTGTTCGGTTATTACCTGCGCCAGCTCGGCGTTTTATGGATTGCGGCGACGCTGGGCGGAATTCTGCTCGGCTGGATGGCCCAGTTCGGCCTGCAGTGGGTATTGACCGACTGGTTCGGCAAGACGCTGCCCCAGGTATTCAGTCTCCGGCCCTATTTCAGCGCGGCGCTGGTCGGTTTGCTGGCGCTGGCCGGTTTTTCCCTGCCGTACCTGGTCAACGCCACCGCGACCCCGCCGATGCAGGTCCTGCGCACCGCGGTAGGGCGACGCTCGTGGCTGCGCGGCCTGCTGATATCGGTTTGCGCCATTGTTGCCGTGTTCGCGGTGCTGATGCTGTTGATGCAAAGCTCGCTGCTCGCGGTGGCGACGCTGGCGCTGGTGCTGGTCTGCGCCTTCGTGCTGCCTGTCATCCTGGCGTTGATGGTCAAACTGCTGCTGTTCTCGTCGCGCCGGCGCTTCTGGCTGCGCCAGTACCTGCTAAGCCGGCTGCAGGCGCTTTCGCGCGGCGCGATTTACGTCATGTCCGGATTCAGCCTGGTGCTGATCGCGATCCTGATGATCGCGGTGGTCAAGGATGAACTGCTCGGCGAATGGCAGCAGCAGCTGCCGGACGATATTCCGAACTATTTTCTGATCAATATCCGCAGCGAGGATGTCGGCGGTATCGAAAAGCTGCTGCAAAGCCGCGGCATCGAAGCGTCGCCGCCCTACGCGCTGGTGCGCGCGCGCCTGGCGCAAATCAACGGTATCGACGTCGATCAGTACGCATTCAGCGACCCGCGCGCGGCGAATACGATCAATCACACGTTTAATATTTCCTATACCGACAAGCTGCCCGAGCAAAATCGGATCGTCGCCGGGCAGTGGCTGACCGAGACCGGCAATCCGGCGCAGTTCTCGGTCGAAGAGGGCATGGCGCAGCGGCTCGAGCTCGAGCTCGGCGATACCCTGACCATGACCGTCGGCAGCCGCGTGTTTACCGCCGAGGTCACCAGTATCCGCTCGGTGGAATGGGAAAACTTCAAACCGAATTTTTTCCTGATCGCCAACGCCTCCCTGGTCGAATCCTACCCGCAGACCTGGCTGCTGAGCGCGCTGATCCGCGAAAACGACCGCGCCGGGCTGAAGCAGCTGCTGCAGCGGTATCCGTCGGTTACGCTGCTCGATATCAGTGAAATCATGGCGCGCGTGCGCGCCGTCGTCGACCGCGCGTCGGTGGCGCTGCAGTTCTTTTTCGTATTCGCGCTGGTCTCGGCGCTGATCGTGTTGATGGCGGCGATCCAGACCGGCAAACACGAGCGTGAAATCGAATCCTCGCTGCTGCGCGCGCTCGGCGCGCATACCAACCAGCTGTACCGGGTGCACGTACTCGAATTTACCCTGATGGGCGGCCTGATCGGCCTCTTCTCCGCCGCTTTCGCCAGCGTTGCCGCCTGGGTGATCAGCGTGTATTTTTTCAAGATCGATTTCCAGATGTCGCCCGCGGTGTGGCTTTACAGCCTGGTTTCGGCCAGCCTGGTGTTGACCGTCGCTGGCACCCTGGTCAGCCGCCGGGTCTATAATGTATCCCCGATGAAAATATTACGATCCTGAGCTTTCGCCATGACCGGCAGCCACCAGAGTTTTGTCAGCACAGTCGAAAAACAGTTCGGCTGGGACCAGCAGTTCCAGCAGGCGCTCGACTACGCGGCCGCGGCCAAGCACGGCGACAAGGACAAGCCGCACAGCATCGACGTCGCCCGCCGGGTCATCGAAATGGGCAGCGACCGCGATACCGTGATTGCCACCCTGCTGAGCGAACCCGGCCTGCGTGAGCGCCTGGATAGCCAGCTGATCGAAAGCGAATTCGGTGACACAATCGCGCAGCTGGCGCAGGGGGTAAACCAGCTCAACACGCTCAAGGATGGTATGCCGACGCAAATCAACAGCCCCGAGCAGGCGGAAAAGCTGCGGCGCCTGCTGATGGCGATCATCAGCGACGTGCGCGTGATGCTGATCAAGCTGTGCTACCGGGTCGAGCGCCTGCGCCTGCTGAAACACGGCGACTACGAGCTGCGCCGTATGATCGCACGCGAAACCCTCGATATTTACGCGCCGCTGGCGAATCGCCTCGGCATGTTCCTGCTCAAATGGGAGCTGGAGGACCTGGCGTTTCGCGCGCTCGAACCGCTAGCCTACAAGCGCATCGCCAGACTGCTCGAGGAAAAGCGCAGCGAGCGCGAAGCTTTCATCGAAAAATTCACCACGCGGCTCGAAGCGCTGCTGGCCGAACAGGAAATCGATGCCAGCGTGCAGGGGCGGGTCAAGCACATCGTCAGCATCTGGCGCAAAATGCAGCGCAAGAACCTCGAATTCCACGAGCTTTTCGACGTGCGCGCGGTGCGTGTCCTGGTGGATTCGGTGGCGGATTGTTACGCCGTGCTCGGCGTGGTCCACACCACCTGGCAGCATATCCCCAAGGAGTTCGACGATTACATCGCCAATCCCAAGGAAAACGGTTATCGCTCGCTGCATACCGCCGTGGTCGCGGACGAGGGCAAGATCGTCGAGGTCCAGATTCGCACCCGCGAAATGCACGAAAACGCCGAACTCGGGGTGGCTTCGCACTGGCGTTACAAGGAAGGCGCCAGGCTCGACCAGCGCATGGAATCGAGCATTGCGCAAATGCGCGACATGCTCCAGGGCAGCGCCGAGGAAGTGTCGGATGCGATTTCCGAGATTTCGACCGAGCTCGGCAACGACCGCGTTTACGTGTTTACCCCGCAGGGCCAGGTGATCGATATTCCGCAGGGCGGCACGCCGCTCGATTTCGCCTACAGTATTCACTCCGAGGTCGGGCATCGCTGCCGCGGCGCCAAGGTCAACGGGCGCATCGTCAACCTGACCACGGTGCTGCAAACCGGCGACGAGGTCGAGATTCTGACCACCAAGGAGAGCCGCCCCAGCCGCGACTGGATGAACAAGAACCTGGGCTATATCAAGTCCGCGGGCACGCGATCCAAGGTGCGTAACTGGTTCAACCACCAGGATTTCGAGCAAAACCTGCTCGACGGCAAGTCGATCTACGACCGTACGCTCGGCAAGTATTCGATTCACAATGTCGACCTGAAACCGCTGGTCGCGCACTTCAAGCGCAAGGACAGCGACCAGTTTTTCGCCGATATCGGACGCGGCCTGATCACCGCGGCGCAAATCGTCGGCTATTTGCAAAGCCGGCCGGAGCAGGATCCGTTCAAAAAGGTCAAAAAGGAAATCAGCGCGCCGAAGTCGAAGGACGAGGTCAGCATTCATGGCGTCGGCAACCTGATGACCCAGTTCGCGCGCTGCTGCAAGCCGGTGCCCGGCGATGCGATAATCGGTTTCATCACGGTCAACAGCGGCATCACGATTCACAAGGCCAGCTGCCCGAATATTCTGTCGCTGCCCGAGGCCAAACGTCAGCGCCTGATCGAGGTCGAGTGGGGGCAGCAAAACGGGTCGGTTTACCCGGTCGAGGTCAGCATGACCGCCTACCAGCGAACCGGCCTGATGCAGGATATCAGCACGATCCTGGCAAACCTCAAGATCAACCTGCTCAATATCAATTCCAACACCAACAAGGACGAGCAAATGGTCTATACCAGGATGACGATGGAAATCCACAGCACCGACGAACTGGTGACGATTATTGACAAGCTGTCACAGTTGCCTAACGTACAGGACGTTAAACGTATCGCCTGAAACCTATTTTTTCGCATGAACGATAACCCGCCAAACGGCGTCGACCGGCGATTTTGCATCGCCCCGATGATGGATTACTCGGACCGTCACAGCCGCTATTTTCTGCGCCTGTTTTCGCGCCGAATCCTGTTGTACACGGAAATGGTTACCGCCGCGGCGGTGGTGCACGGCGACCGCGAACGCTTGCTCGGCTTCAGTGACGAGGAACATCCGCTGGCGGTGCAGCTCGGCGGTTCCGATCCCGAAATGCTTTACCGCGCGGCGCGCCACTGCGACGACTACGGCTACGACGAAATCAATCTCAACTGCGGCTGCCCCAGCGACCGCGTGCAGTCCGGCAGTTTCGGCGTATGCCTGATGCGCGACCCGGGACTCGTCGCGGAATGCGTACAGGCGCTGCGAGCGGCCACGTCGGTGCCGGTTACGGTCAAGCACCGCACCGGGATCGACCAGCAGGAAGACTACGACGAATTCGCGCGTTTCGCCGCGGTGCAAATCGATGCCGGCGCCGAGGCGCTGATCGTGCACGCGCGCAACGCCTGGCTGCACGGACTCAATCCGAAACAAAACCGGGAAATCCCGCCGCTGAAATACGACTGGGTTTACCGCCTGAAACGGGACTTTGCGTCCACCCCCATCGTCATCAACGGTGGAATCAGGACGCTGGATGCCTGCCTCGAGCACCTGCAGCGGGTCGACGGGGTCATGCTCGGCCGCGAGCCCTATCACAATCCCTACCTGCTGCACGACGTCGACCGGGTGGTATTCGGCGATGCCGGCGCGGCCCCGGGCAGCAGAATCCAGGTGCTGCACCGGATGTACCCGTATATCGAACGGCAGCTCGCGCAAGGGCTGCCGCTGACGCGCATCGTGCGCCACCTGGTCGGCCTGTTCAACGGCGAACCGAATGCGCGGCGCTGGCGCCGTTTTATCAGCGAAAACGCCTGTCGCAAAGCGGCCGGGATCGACACCCTGTACCAGGCCGAAGCGCTGATCAGCAAGCCTGACTTATGCGAAGAAATCTGCGCTACCTGATCCTGCTGCTGATTCTGCTCGCGGTTGCGGTCAACGAAGCGCTCAACAAAACCCGCTCGACCAGCTGGGAAGAGCCGCTGTGGGTGCGTATTTACGCGGTCAACGGCGACGGCCGCGCCGCCACCGATCGTTACATCGACGGGCTTGAGACGCGGGATTTCAAAGTCATCGAGCGCTGGTTCAACCGCGAGGCCCGGCGCTACGGGATCGGCATCGACGCCATCGACGTGGCCTACAACGGCCGCCTCGAGCAACCGCCGCCGCAGCCGCCGTCGGGACGCAACCTGTTCGAGAACGTATGGTGGAGCCTTAAATTCCGCGCCTGGGCGACGCGCCGCGGCTGGAGCAGCGACCGCGAGGATGGCGACATCGAGCTCTTCGTCAACTATTACGACACCGCGACCACGCAGGCCCTGCGCCATTCGGTCGGTTTGCAGGGCGGTTTGATCGGTATCATCAACGCGTTTGCCGATCGCAGTTACCGCGGTTCCAACCAGGTCGTGATCACGCACGAATTGATGCACACCATTGGCGCCAGCGATAAATACGACCAGGCCAACCGACCGCTGTTTCCCGAGGGATACGCCGAACCCGGCCGGCAGCCGCTGCACCCGCAGCGCCAGGCGGAAATCATGGGCGGCCGGATTCCGCTGTCGCCGGAACGCTTGAAAATGCCCAATTCGCTGGCCGAGGTTAGGGTCGGCCGCGTCACCGCCGCCGAGATCAACTGGCCAGTCGTGCGCCCCGATTCATAACAGTACTAAATTCGTTTCTCGCAGGGGCGCAGGGGCGCAGGGGACGCGAGGAACGCAGGGGATTTAAGTTGTTTCGAGATGATTTACTTAGAGTTGAATTCAGTGCTCTTGCTGCTGGTAGTTTAACCTTCGGAGCCAGCTTCGAGTTATTTTAACTTGATATTTTCGCACATGAATTCGGGATTTTTACTGACACTGTGCGATGAAGGCATCGGTTGTTTGACAACATCAAATTCAACTCGGTGAGCGGATTACGGAATTACTTTCACTTCCCCCGCGCTCCCCGCGTCCCCTGCGCCCCCGCGAGAACCGGCCGCTGCAACAACCGCGTTAGCAGAAGGTTTTTGCTCTGGATCGACGTTTGTCGGAGGTTCCTGGCGGTGGTTTTAGCTCGTGCGGAGGTAGACGTAGGTGGCGCCGGCGGCGCCGTCGCGCGGCTGCGCCGGGCACCACGCGAGCACCTGTCCCTGCGCCGCGAGCCAGCGATGCACCAGCGGTTTGAGCACGGCGTCGCTTTGCGAGCGGTAACCCTGGCCGTGCACGATGATCACCAGGCGCATGTTTTGCGCGAGGACATCGCCGAGAAAATCGGCCAGCGCATCGAGCGCCTCGTGCTGACGATAGCCGTGCAGGTCGAGACTCGCCTCTGGCCGAAGCTGGCCCTGGCGTATTTTGCGCTGAAGCTTCTTTTGCAGCCCGGTGGCGAAAAAGGTATCGCGCGCGCTGCCCCCGAGCGGTGCATGATCTACGCCGCGGGCGGCACTCGGCGCTGCCGCGCGGGGTACGAATTTCTGCTGACCGCGCTGCTGGTGGCGTTGCTGGTATGGATTGATCCGGTCCTGCCGCAGGCGTTTGACCCCGGGAATCATGTCGGCAAATTCGGATTCATCGTCTTCGTGCATCGGCTAAGCGTCGGACAGCTGGCAAATTTCGTTATTATTGTCCGAAAACCCGGGCAAATCATATAGAATTCCAACCCGATGCACATTCTGATTACCAACGACGACGGTTATCTTGCCCCCGGAATCAAAATTCTCGCCGAAGAACTATCGCAGGTTGCCGAGATTTCCGTGGTTGCCCCGGACCGCAACAAAAGCGGCGCCAGCAATTCGCTGACGCTGACGCGGCCGCTGCGCGTGAATAAAACGGTCGACGGGTTTTATGCGGTAGACGGCACTCCGACCGATTGCGTGCACCTGGCGCTGTCCGGGCTGCTCGACGACGCCCCCGACATGGTCGTGTCGGGCATTAACGCGGGCCCCAATCTCGGCGACGACGTGCTTTACTCCGGCACCGTCGCCGGCGCGATGGAAGGGCGCTACCTGGGTTTGCCGGCGATTGCGGTATCGCTGGACGGAAGGCCCCCGCGACACTACGCCAGCGCGGCCGCGATGACGCGCCGAATCGTCGAGCAGCTGGTATCGAACCCGCTGCCCGACGATACCCTGTTGAACGTTAACCTGCCCGATTTGCCGATCGATGAAATCACTGCGGTTCGGGCGACGCGGCTCGGTTTTCGCCACAAGGCCGAGTCGATGGTCAGGCAGGAGGATCCCTACGGCCGCCCGGTTTACTGGGTCGGCCCTCCGGGCGAAGCCCAGGACGCGGGCCCGGGAACCGATTTCCATGCGGTAGAAAACGCGATTGCGTCGATCACGCCGATGCAAATCGATTTGACCCGCCATCGGGGTATCGATCCCCTGCAAGTCTGGCTGGACCAGCTGTGACGCCGATGGAGCGAAGCCACCAGGGCATCGGCATGACCTCGCAGCGTACGCGCGACCGGCTGATTCAGCGGCTGCAGCGGCAGGGGATTTTCAATGAGCAGGTGCTCGACGTCATGTCCCGCGTGCCGCGCCACCTGTTCGTCGACGAAGCCCTTGCGCACCGCGCCTACGAGGATACCGCGCTGCCGATCGGTTACGGCCAGACGATTTCACAACCGTTTATCGTCGCACTCATGACCCAGCTGTTGCTCGAGGAAGGGGGCGCCAACTCGGTGCTCGAAATCGGCACCGGCTGCGGCTACCAGACGGCGGTGCTGGCGAGTATTTTCCCGCAGGTTTACAGCGTCGAGCGCATCGAGGCGCTACACCAGCAGGCAAAAAAACGGCTTGCCGAACTCGATTATTACAACGTACAGCTGCGCCATACCGACGGCAGCGAAGGCTGGCCCAATCCGAGCTACCGTTTCGAGCGTATCATCATGACCGCCGCCTGCAGCGAAATTCCGGAAGCGCTCTCGGCACAGCTGACCGACGGCGGCATCATGGTGCTGCCGTTCGACAACGGAACCGATCAAATCATGACCAAGATTACCCGCAGCCGGGATGAATTGATCATCGAGGAACTGGACAAGGTCGCGTTCGTACCGCTGCTGCCGGGGCTCGGCTAATGCAGATTTTCGAGAGTATTTACCAGCAGGTAATGCGGTTTTCGCGGCGTAAAAACGCGCCTTATTACCTGTCGGCGCTGAGTTTCGTCGAATCGTTCATCCTGCCGTTCCCGCCGCCCGACGTTATGCTGGCGCCGATGGCGGTCGCGCGTCCCAGCCACGCGCTGCGCTTTGCCGGGCTGACGCTGCTGTTTTCGGTGCTTGGAGGCCTCATCGGTTACCTGATCGGCGCCTTTCTATTCGACCTGGCGGAGCCCTACATCATCGACTGGGGTTACCAGGCGCCTTTCGAGACGGCCATCGGCTGGTTTGCGCAGTGGGGATTCTGGGCCGTGCTGGTGGCCGGCTTTTCACCCGTGCCCTACAAGGTATTCACCATCGCCGCCGGCGTGCTGAACCTGGCCTTGATTCCTTTCATACTGGCGTCGATTATCGGCCGCGGCGCGCGCTTTTACCTGGTCGCCTGGAGTCTCGCCCGCTTCGGACCGGCGATCGAGGCCCGCCTGATCCAGTATATCGAGATTATCGGCTGGGCCATCGTCGGCGCTTTGCTGCTGGCGATCGGGGTATATTATTTTTAACCGGGATGAAAGCCGCTGTCGCCACCGCCATTGCCGCGATGCTGCTGATTTCCTGCGTCACGGTCAAACCGCCGATCAAGGTCAACCGCGGTGCGGGCTGGTACACGGTCAAGCGGACCGACACGCTCTACTCGATCGCCTGGCGTTACGGTCTCGACTACAAGCAGCTGGCAGGCTGGAACGATATCGACGTCAATGCGCCGATTTATCCTGGCCAGCGGCTGCGCCTGATCGAGCCGGGGCGCGCCGCGCAAACCGCGAGCGCTCCGGCGGAGACCCGGAGTAAACCGTCCGCGAGCAGCAGCAAGGCTCCCGCCAAGCCAGCGGCGAGCGCCAGCCAGAAAAGTACCGTGTCATCCGGCCGCAACCCCTCGCGCTGGATCTGGCCGACCGATGGGGTGCCGCTGAACACCTTTTCCGCGTCGCAGCTCGATCGCCGCGGCATCGACATCGCCGGCAAAACGGGGCAGCCGATAAAAGCGGTTGCCGACGGCCGCGTTGTATATAGTGGTAATGGTTTGGCCGGTTATGGTAATCTGATCATCATAAAACATAGTGATACCTATTTAAGCGCCTATGCATATTGTCGGGAACGCCTGGTGCAGGAAGGGATGGCAGTGAAAGCGGGGAAAGTTGTCGCCAAAATGGGGAAATGGGACGGCACCTCCAAACTGTACTTCGAAATCAGGCGAAACGGCAAACCGGTAGATCCGATGAAGTATCTACCCGATCGATAAAGGAACCTCTGGATGACCAAATCTACCGATAAGTCGCTTATCGAAGACACCGAAATACCGCCTGAAGATCTTGGCGAAGATCTCATCGAGGACGAAGAAATCGTGGATCTGGAAGACGATGACGAGGACGAGGACGAAACCGAGCACGCCACGATCGTCGAGGACGATGACGATGACGACGACGATGACGATGTCATCGACGCCGAAAAATTCGTCGAGCGTCGTAAAACCGAGGATCGGCGCAAGGTCAGCACTCGCCGTACCTCCGACGCGGATCCGACCCGGCTGTACCTGAAGGAAATCGAAGTCTCGCCGCTACTCACCGCGGAAGAGGAAGTGTATTACTCGCGGCTCGCGCTCAAGGGTGATACCGCCGCGCGCGACAAGATGATCGAGTGCAATCTGCGCCTGGTGGTCAAGATCGCAAGGCGTTACATGAACCGCGGCCTGGCCCTGCTGGACCTGATCGAGGAAGGCAATCTCGGCCTGATTCGGGCGGTCGAAAAATTCGATCCGGAACGGGGCTTCCGCTTTTCCACCTACGCCACATGGTGGATCCGGCAAACCATCGAGCGCGGCCTGATGAACCAGACGCGCACGATCCGGCTGCCGATACACGTGATCAAGGAATTGAACACCTACCTGCGCGCGGCGCGCAAGCTGACCCAGGAGCTGAATCGCGAGGCCACCGCCGAAGACGTGGCCAAGACCCTGAAGAAGCCGGTCAAGGACGTCGAGAAAATGTTCAAGCTCGCCGACCGGGTATCGTCCTTCGATATCCCGATGGGCGGCGAGGGCGAGCGTCCGCTGCTCGACGTGATTCCCGACGACAGCAATGCCGATCCGGCCACCATTTTGCAGGACGAAACCGTCATCAAGCATCTCGACAGCTGGCTCGACGAGCTCGACGAAAAGCAGCGCGACGTGGTCGTGCGCCGCTTCGGCCTGCGCAACCACCCGCGCGGCACCCTCGAGGAAGTCGGGCTCGAACTCGGCGTCACCCGTGAACGCGTGCGCCAGATCCAGATGGACGCGCTGCG
>JAAUYE010163633.1_pt1 | contig 26185 bp, 31 predicted proteins | sample 7278081 | NCBI WGS metagenome assembly JAAUYE01 (sample SAMN14350131, study PRJNA611818) | marine sediment metagenome | isolation source: surface marine sediment (0.6m) | place: French Polynesia: Moorea | collected 2018-08
ACCACGAAACCCTACGGCAGCGCATCAAGACTCACGGCCCCGAAAGGGCGGTAAGCCTCGGCGGGCCGCAATCGTTGTCGTCTACTGAGCGAGACAAACTGCAGGAGGTGGAGTGATGACTGACAAAGACCGTATCCGGCTCGCAGAGGCGATGGGGCTTTTCCCCAATGTAGATAGTGCAGGACGAGTAATGGCCGGGACTCATGCTCGCACTCGGCACGAGTTCAACCCCTTCACCGACGCTAACGACGACTATGCGGTGCTGGAGTGGATGCGGGGCAAGTGGCTTGTTGATGGTGCGGACGACAAATGGGAATGGTTTTGTGAGGAGTTATTCGGTGGGGCTGATTACACAATAGGTGACTACGCAAGAGCCGCATTGAAGGTACTGGACACGGAGAGTAGTGATGACTGACAAAGAACTGGCAGACGCACTAGAGCGCAAGGATGCTGAGATAGCGAGGCTGCGGAAGCTATTGTGTGAGGCAGATTCTCTGACCGAGGGGCTTGATGATGACTCGTTTCTCGAACCAGAACACCGCGCCTGCATGGTTCAGTGGCGCGATGATGCCCGCGAAGCCCTCGCAGACACGGAGAGTAGTGATGAATCAGCTTAAAAACAATCCTACTCATGTTCATCAAGGGGAAACAGATTGCCCGAGACGCACTTGCGGGGAGCGACCCGAATTAGTGTAGAATCGTGATCGCCCGGTCGGACCTCTCCGGTTGTGCTGGAAACCTTCCAGAGCGGTGCCCAAGACCGGCCGGGCGATCTCCCTCAAAAACCAACCAATTGCCCCGCTTGCTCCTTGCGGGGCTTTTTTTTGCGCAGGAGAGGGGTCGCTATCCGGGGTAGAAGCGACGATCTCTGTCAGGCAGGGTAACCCGTAGGGATGCGGTCCAGCGCCCTCTGGCATCGAGTGTCAGCCCTCTGGCGTCGATTTCGGCCGGATCCAGGCAGCGGCAGCCGGGGTATTGGCCCACCCGGTGCAGGTCGAACACGGAGGGAGCAGTGAAATACTCGCCGCAGGATGAGCAACGACAGGTGCGGGTGCCGGGTTTTAGCAGGTTTCTCGGATCATCCATTATCGGCCCTCGCTGCGAATATCGGAGCGCGCCACGCCGAGGCGCTTTTCATACGTTCTCAGTCCACCGAGGCCGAGCATCCCGAGCAGGATGGTGGTCAGCTCGCCGGTATCGAGCGCGGGTGCGTTCTGTATGTCCACCCCGGCAACGAAGATCGTCCAGTTGAAAATCGGTTGCAGGATGTAGTTCCAGCCGAGCGCGATACCGCAGATCCACATGATGGCCGGCCTGGCGCCAGCCACGAAGATCGAGCCGTGGGTGGCCTGCTTCTCGTTGATCGCGAGTTGCCCCTGCACCAGCGAGGTCATGGCGGCGAGCATCTGCGACTCGACCTGCTCTTTCGCTCTGGCGCGCTCGTTGGGATCGGGAATGCGGTCGACCAGTGGACCAATGATCGGACCGATGATGCCTTTCAAAAGATCGCCGAGCATGGCTTACCTCCCGAGGACGGTTTCCGTTTTCATGTACGCGACCGCAGCCATCACGAACGTGACGCTGCCTGCCACCAGTGTCGGACGCGGATCGGCCATCAGGTCGAACTGCATGACCATTTCCCACAGCAGCGACATTCCCATTCCCGCCAGTGTCGAGGCCGTGACCTTGCTACCCGGTTGCCACTTCGGCATTGCTAACCTCCCACCGTCCCGCGCGTGGGTCGGATGATGATGGTGGACCACTCGCGCGCCATGATCTGCTGCATCGCCTTGCGAGACGATGTGACCATGCGGCGATTCTTGTGGATGGTGCGTCCCTCGCCGGGCGCTATGCAGCCGACTATGTCGTCCGTTGTGTTGCCGGCATGCAGAAGGATGAGAAAGCGCCCCGGACGATCTCCGCGCTCCTCCTCGGTGTAGTACACGCCGCGAGCGGTATTCCGCAGCGCGAGCACTTCAGTACCGTCCGGCCGCGTGTGGGGGAGCAGTCGATACGAACCATCCGGCACGCAGGATTCTCGGGGCACCCCGCCCGGAGGACCAGCCCGCCAAGGCCGCTCGATGGTGTATAGACGTGTTTCCGCATCCAGCCAAAGGTAACCCTCGGTCTCCGTTTCCGAGTAGTTGAACCGCTCCAGCGTGAGAATCGACATGGCGGGATTGTATTACAGATCGTCGTAGGCTTCCTGTAGGTCCTCGAGTTCGATCAGCAACTCGGACAGGTACTCGGCATCATCGGCAGTCCAGGTATCCGGCTCGTGGCGCTCCTGGTAACGCAGCGCTGCTATTTCGCGCTTCAGTTTCGCGATGTCGGATCGCAGCAGGGTCTTGAAAGCGTTCTGTATCGGTGCGGTGCCCTGCTGCACCTTCTGGTCGAACTCACCCGCGACAGCCTCCGAGACCACCGCAATCATTGCCGGCTTGAGCAGGAACCAGAGCACGCCGAACAATGGCACCAGCGCGGCAGCGGTCGTGAGCAGTGTCATCAAGCCGTGGCGTTTTACGTCCTCGATCATCGGTGAACTGGCTCCGCGTGTTGGCTGATGCGGAATTGTATAACAGATTGTCACCGCCGGCGGCGACTGTTGCCATTCTTGATCGATGTCAGCAGGGAAATAACCTGGCTATGGTGGTCGCGGACCATCTCTTTGATTTCGGAGTGTTCGTCGGTGTTTTTCTGTTCGAGGCCGTCAATCTTTTCCTTCAGGTTCGATATTTCGACCTGATCCACCGCGAGCTTGCGGTCGGTGTCCGATTTATTGTCTTTGGTCTTGTGCTCCAACTTGATTAGCCTCTGGCCCAACCAAAAAAGCACACCGATAATGGGTGCCCAGATCCATTCAAGGACTAGGGTAAACATAGTACCTGTGCCGTTGGCCATACAAGCGAACCCTGTGTTTTGGGAAAAATAAACCAGTCAGGCGCGATATGCCAACTAGGCGAGCTGGGTCTCCGTACCGGTATCGTCGACGAACCATAGCTCGCATGGCGTGGTGTTTTTCACGTACAACTGCCCGAAGGTATTGACGCTCGACGCCGCCGAGGCACGCTCCTTCAGGAACAGCGAGCCGGCACTGTCGATGCGGCCGCGAACGGTAACACCGGAATCCCAGACCGTGAAACTGCCCGCGTCATCGAACCCGGCATAACCCTTCACGCCGTCCGTATTGCTGAACTTGATCGCCGCGCCGCCAGTGGTGCTGATGCGGTTGACGTTGAATGTGCCGAACGATGCGTTCGAGTGTATCCACGCCCCGGTGATGGTCTCGGCCGCCGACTTGTCGACCAGGTCGCCTGAGGCGATGCCGCCGAACGATACAGCGGTGATGTCCTGAAAGTCCCACGTGGCGCCACTGACCGTTTCGCTGGCGGTCTTGTCGAGCAGGTTCCCGGATGTGATGCCGCCGAAACTGGTCGCCGTGATGGCGTCCGCATCGAGATCGACCGCCCCCATCTGAATCGCGGTAATGCCCGAGATGTTCCAGTCCACCGTACCGGCATGGGTGATATTCACGTCCGTATTGTCGTGCGCGAAATTCACGTAGTCGATGTTGTTGGGGCCGTACAAGCGACTATTGCCACCGCTGCTAACGTACAGGTTCGCCGCCGTGCCAAAGCCGAGCCGGAAGGTGCCACCGTTGGTCTGCACGTCCATCGTGGCCGCAGCACCGTTGTTCACCGCCATGATTTCGTTGTTGTCGATGCGGATATTGGCACCCGAATCCAGTCCGATCTGTAACGGATGGTTCGTGCTGGCAAGCCCCGCATCCGTAGTCGAGGGCAGCAGTACCCGCGTCCCGGATTCCGCGAGGCGAATGTTGTCAGTGCCCACGGTGACGATATTCACATCGGTATCGTCGTGCGAGATGTCGAGGTAATCGGTATCGGTCGGTCCATAGACCCGGTACGCGCCACCGTTGCGCAGGTAGTGATTCGCGCCTATGCCGAGCCCGAGCTGCACCGTGCCGCCCTGCGCCTGCATGTTGAGCGTCGAGGCGGCACCGTTGTTCGCGGCAAGAATCTCGCCGTTATCCATGCGCAGGTTGACGCCGGTCGTGGGGCCGATCTGGAATGGATGATCGGTGCTGCTGAGCGATACATCGTCCTCGCGAGGCAGCCGTACCTGATCACCCTCGAACAACTTGGTGCGGATTCCCTTGGTGCCCTCGAATACGAGATAGCCGTCACCCGCGGCACGCAGCCGATGCTGGCGCGGCGTGACGTAGTCGGACTGACCGCCGCTGGAATAGGTGTTGGTGAGCCCCGAGGTATCGGTGCCGTTCAGCGTATACGCGGTCGTGCTGGTGACGGTGATCGTGAAGCGCTTGCCGTTGAGCGCGTCCTCGAGGTCGCCGTTGGGTCCGTTGTCGACGATGTTATCGAGCAGCAGCACGTCGCCGGTCGAGTAACCATGCACAGCGCCCTCGGTGACTGCACACGGATTAGCGTTGGTCACGTTGGTAATGGTGCCCTTATACACCTCCTCGGTCGTGCCGGGATCGCCAGCCACGCTTTCGTTGCCGGTGCCGATGTACTTGCCGGTCGCAAAGTTGAGCCGCACCAGCGGATCGTTGCGAAACATGCAGCCGTTGGTCAGCAGTGTCAGTCCCGAGCCGTTGTGCTGAATGTGCGCGTCCTGATTGCTGTCGGCAAAAAAGCAGTTATCAATCGCCGCGACGTATTCCTGTGTCGCCGCATGGTTGAAGTTGATCGCCCACGACATATCCTCGAAATAGCAGCGCTCGACGGACAGTTGCGACTGCGGCCACTCCACCAATATGCCGGTAAAAAACTGCCCCTGAAACGTGCAGGAGTCGACGCCGAAGTTGAGCGAACTGGCGCTCGGCCCCCAGTAGATGCCGGCCGTGTTCATGTTCTCAAAGCGGCAGCCGTTGACGTAGTTCGCGCCGGTTCCGTTGATCACCAGCGGCTTGAGCTCGATGCCGATATTGAGATTGTTGAATCGCAGGTTGTCCCAGTTCACCAGCGTCGAGTCGGTGTTTTCGATGCCACCGTTCGCGGTCAGCTTGGTCGCTGCGAACAGGTACATATTGCGGAAGTCTGAGCGATCCGCCTTATCCAGTGCGATCAGCCAGCTCCCGGTGGTCTCGTCCTCGATGGCGATACCGTCGATGATGGTGCCGATGGTGAGCGTCGTGCCACCGTCACCGATCTTGAACAGGTTGGCGCTGGTGGCACCGTTCCATTGTAGCGTCGACCCGTAAGATCCGTTGATGCGTACGTCGCGCCCGACGATATTCAGTTGTGTGGCGATGTGATAGTCGCCGCTCGGCACCACTATCGGATCGCCATCGACTTCCTTGGCCTGGTCAATAGCGTCCTGAAACGCAGACGCATCATTGGTCGCCGAGTCGCGCACCGCACCGTAGCGCAATACGTTGCCGGGCGGGTACTTGGTATCGGACGGTGTCACGCCCGCATTGGTCTCCGCGTTGGTGGTCGGGATACCGCCACCCGGAGGGACCTGCCACGTACCGTCCGCACGCAGGAACTCGCTTGATCCCACAGCACCGAACGCATCCGGCACCAGCCCGATACCCTCGGTGCCGACAAATACCTGATTGCCGATGACCGCGTCGATGCGGTCGAACATGAATTCCATACCGCCGAGGTTGGAATCATTGCGGAACCCGACCTGGATATAGCGTGGTGGCGTGCCGCTGGAATCATCGACCTCGATAGTGACCGACTCGTCAAACCAGACGCCGAGCGTATCGGCCTGCGTAAATAGTTTTTTGACCTGTGTCTGGTAAGCGTAGTAGCTCTGTGCATTTTCCGGCGAACCGTCATCGCTGATCCGCACCAGTGGCCGCGGCGACTGTGACCACGTACCACCACCCGCGTCGCGCAGCGCGACCCGATAGTTGATGGTGATCGTGAAGCGGCCCGGCGACTCCTGGTCCCATATCTCGGGACCGCGCCGCTTCGCGGTGTAGAACTCGGGATTGACCCCGCTGGCGGTATCGAGGCCGATGGCGTCGGTGCTGTCGGTGCCTTCCCCGGTTCGATAGTTGGCCCTCAAGTCCGTCAGGTCCCAGAACGACGCGCCCTGCCGGATGAACGGATCGGCAACAATCGGCACGATCTGCGTCTCGGGATAGGCAATCGCGGTGGTCGTGGTGAGGTCCGGCTCATACGCCGAGGTGCGGCCGAGATTGTCGACCGCCCGAATCCAGTAATACCGGAATCTCTGCGTGTCCTGGTTGCTGTCGAAGAACGTATCGCCCTCGGTCGTTCCGATCAGGATCGCCGAGCCGCGCACGTTCTCAATCGCCCGCCATATCTCGATGTACTGGTAGGCAGTCTCGATGGGGTTGGTCCAGTTGAGCTGCACGCCGCCCGGAATACTGGTCGCAGTTAGCAGCGTCGGTGCCGGAACCCCGGTCTCGCCAAAGGTCAGCACCCCGGTCGACGACCGCGTCGAATATTCACCGACCAGTGGGTCGGCCCACGCGCTGTTGATCTCCTCGACCAGTGTCAGGTGCACGCCATTTTCGTTGAGGCGCCACTCGCTAATGAAAAACAGCTCGCCCGAGAATCCGAGTTCGGCAATCGTAAGCGATACCGTCAGTCCAGGCTGAAGCCGGAAGCACGAATAATTCCCCTCGAACACGACCACGCGCTGCTGCCGGGACTGCTTCAGCGTGATGATCGCCTTGCGCTGCGCCTCGTATTCGTTCTGAGTGCTGGTGAAATCGGCCACCAGCGGATTGACCTCGCCACCGTCCTCGGACTCATAGGTGGCGCTGCGCTGCTCGACGTAGGTCGCGGCGACATAGTTCCTGTCCGCGTCGATGTACTTGCCGCGCACGCGGTTATAGCGCTCCTTGGAGGGACTGCCGGCCTGCACGATCACGCTGCCGGCGAGGTTCGCCTCGGTGAGAGTCACGTCCGGTGTGACCGCCTCGCCTGCCCAAACGCGCCACTTGCCGGCTGAGAACACCATGCGCCCGAGCATCGCGCTCAGAACCTCGTCGATGACGGCGCCGCGGCTCTCGTTGCTGGTAAATGTGACGTTGCAGGTATAGCGGCTTTGCGAGTTGGTCGGTGCCGGCACGGTGACGGTTTCGTCACAGACATCGGCCGCGGTAGCCACGTCCGGCCAGTTGATGCGGTCGTCGTCCTCGTCCATGCCGAACTTGCTGTCGCGCATGAAATCGGACCAAACAAGTGCCGGGTTATTCGACCATTCCCAGGTCGAAGGATCGGCGAGCCGGTGGCTGCCGGTGCCACCGTTGGTGGAGTCCAGCCGCGGGTCATACAGTTTTCGGCCGCGAATCAGCGCCATGATGTTTTGCGGCTGCTGTTTGAAAACGTCCTCGCTACCCTCAACGAGGTTGAATTCCCACACCATGTACGCCCAGCCGCGCCCGGTGTGTGCGGCGTTGAATAGCGTCGGGAAATTGGTGGTCAGGTTCGCGACTGCCGCCTGTGTGCTGGTGCCCTTGCGCAAATCGACCCTGGCGACGCCGTTGAACTTGCCGGCGTTGACATCCCCATCCTCGGCGCCGGATACGCTCGACAGCGGAATATCCTCGGAGTCGATGCGATACGACTCCACCGCATCGATCTCGTGCCCGACCAGGCCGACCAGCATGTACAGGTCGCGATTCTCGTCGCCGGCGACGTTGGCGAACATCAGCGGACCCGAGATCAGGTCGCGTCCGTAGGTGAAGGTCTGCGGCGCTACCGGGTCTCGCAGCGTGAGTCGCTTGCTCTGCGCCTGCTCGGTGAGATCGACCTTCGGTGCGAACACCTTGGCCGACAGCGCCAGCAGGCCGATGCGGGCGATATTAACGGCCGCCGCATAGATGCCGCCCGCGGTGGTGCCGACAAAAATCGCCTTGACAAATCCTATGACCGGACCGAAACCCACGCTATGACCTCCAGCCTATGCGGGCCGTGTCGTGCGGCGCGTTGTAGAAACCGCCCCCGGAGTACACCACCACGCAGCTCGGCAGCATCACGCCGATGGTGGGTGGATCGTCGTAGTACACGAAGTCGCCCGGCTCCAGATCGGAGCGTGCCGGCCCGAGCACTGCATCGAACGCCTGGAACAGACCGCCATCCCGACGCAGCCGGCGCACCGCCGATTTCCGATCCCAATAGCCGAGCTGGCCGAGGTAGTTGCGATCAAAGCCGACCCACACCAGTTCCACCGCGAAGCGCACGCAATCGTAACTGCCGAAGCGCTGCGTCTTGGTCGCGGCCGCCTCGATATACGCGCGGATCGCGTCAGGGTTCACCGGAACTGCCTCCCCGGTCCCGGTGCCGGCGGAGGACCGGCAGGCGGCGCAAACGGGGATACGAAAGCACGGTCGCCCCAGAACAGCTCCAGGTCGTTCATGCGGTACACGTACTCGGCGAGCAGATCGCCGCTGGTCTCGCGCTGCTTATCCTCGTCGGTGAAGCGCAGATCGCTCGCGCGCTGGAACTTGGCGCCGCGACTCTCGACGGTCAGTGTGATCTGCCCGATTCCCTCGCGCAGGCTGATGTCGACCTTTTCCATCAATCCCGCGAACAGGTATTCCGGGTCGGCAATCAGTGCGTGCGACTCGTTCAGCAGGCCGATCAGCACATCGGCATCGCGCCGGTAATAGTTATCCGTCAGGGTCAGGTTGGTAATCGATGCCTTGACGCCGGTGATTGTCAACGCCACCTGTGACGATGCCCGCACGGTATTCTCGACCACCTCGCTCTGGAGTCCTCCGAAGTCGCCGAGTCCGGTATAAACCTCCGACCCATGCACCGGGTGCGTCGCCGTGATCGGTCCCACGTTGGTGTGGTAGCGCTGTACACCGGACGGAAAATCGAGGCGCGCAAACAGCACCGGGCGCACCACGCTCGACAGCAGCGCGGTCTCGTTCGATGCGTTGATGGTGCGTTTGCTGGTCATTGCGTGATGAACAGATCCTCGATCAGTGCCAGGCTGATATTAGCGAACATGTCGCGACCCGGCCTCGAGGACCAGCCCGCGGCCGCATCGGCGAGCATGAACAATCCCCGCGGTCGGTTGCCGGTATTGCCCACGTAGACCGCGGCGTTATTCAGCGGCGAGGCGCGCAGTTTCGGCTCGAAGTTGAGCGTGATCGAACCGCCGCTGCTGGAGGCATCAGCGGTCGCGATCTTGAGTTCGTGCTCCCCGTTCACGTCCACGCTGAAATAATCGCCACGCCGAATCCAGTTGGTGACAGTTCCAACACCATCGACGTTCAGGCTGTTCCCGGTCTGACTTCCACCGTTCACGAGCGGCGTGCCGCCATAATTCCCCCGCGCCGGGTTGTCGTAAGCGATCACCCGCAGTCGGTTCGCCTGCCCTCTGAGCTGCGCGATTAGTGCCATCATTTCGGCGCGATCCGCGTCGCCAAGATTCAGCCAGTTGAGATTCGCCGCCCATTTCATGCCATCCCTGTCGATTGTCTGCGAACTGCCGATCAGCCCCGAGGTGGACAGCCCGGTATTGCCTTGCAGTCCCATCTCGACCGTGGTCGGCGCGACGATCAGATCGTAGTTACTCACCGCAGCGTCCCCCTATCCAGTGCGTCGAGAACATCGGCTTTCACGCGACGATTGTTCTCCTCGAGGATCGGCAGCAGCGTTGCCGGGGTCAGGTTGTTCTGCCCGCTGATGTTGAGGCTGGTATTTACCTGCACCCCGCCGGCACCGTTCGGCACGATAGTGCCCGAGGCGCGCGGCACAAACAGTTCCGGCCCTCGCTCGCCGACCAGGTACGCACTGCCGGCCGAGACCGGGCCGCCGGCTGCCCTCGCACCCCCAAAACCACCGAACAGGCCGCCGAAAAAATCGCCCAGCGGTCCGGTGATGGTGGTGCGCAGCAGGATGCGCAGAATATCGTCGAGCAGTCCCTTCATCACCGAGCGCAAATTCTCGCCTTCGATGATTGCGTCCTCGAATGCCGACTGAAAGGTGAAGCCCAGATCGATGCCGCTCTGCTCCACTTCCTCGATCGTTTCCCCCAGGGCCGAGAATGAGCGTTCCTTTCGCTCCACGTCCTCGGTGACGCCCGGCCGCAATATGCGATCAAGGTTGGATTCGATACTCAGCGGCTCGATAAAGTCGAAATCGGTGGTGCGCTTTTTGGCCTCTACGGTGATTTCCTTTATCAGATCGAGTTGCTTTTGCAGTTCGGCCGTTTCCTCCTCGCGGCGCTCGATCTTTGTCTCGATTAGCTCAATCTGAAAACCGATACCGCGAATCTCCTGCTCGATGCGCTCACGCTGCGGATTGCCCTCAGCGGTTTCTGCGAGCAGGTTGATCAAGTTGGTGCGCTTCTCGATCAGTTCCGATAACGCCTCCTGCTCGGTCTCCTGAAAAAGGCTGGTGAACGCCTCTGCCACCGAGGTGATGGCCGGCGCGAGCAGCGTGGTCATGCGATTCGCGAGCCCGGTGATGGCCGCATCCATATCGGTCAGTGCGTCTTTGGCGTCCACTGCCTGCTGCGCCATATCGTCGGTGAACGAGACCCCGAGGTCGCGCGCCTTTTGCCGCATCAACTCGAGACCGGCCGCGCCATCCTTGGTGAGCTGGAGCAGCGCCACACCTTCGGAGTCGAATAGTTTGAACGCCAGCCGGGTCCGGTCCGATGCGGTGGCGACATTGCTCAGGGCTTCGGAGACCTCGGTAAACTGGTCTTCAAGCGGCAGTTTGGTCAGGCTCGCGGCATCGAGACCGAGTTCCTTGAGCGCGCCTTTCGCCTCCCCCAGACCGACTGCCGCCTCGGCGACACGCCTGGAAAGGCGCTGGATCCCCAGCGAGAACTGCCGCTCGGAAACGCCGGCACGATCAGCGGCGAAGGTGAGTTCGGAAAGCGCCGCAACGCCGATCCCGAGTCGGTCGTTGAGCTTGGCGAAATTGTCCGCGGTGTTGATGCTGTCGCGGATAATGCGGGAGAACGATACGCCGGCGACGATACCGGCCAGGCCACGAAAGCCCTGTTTGACGATATCGAGCCCTTTTTTCTGGCTGCGGGCGAAGCGATTAAGCCTCTTGTTCGCCTTCTCCAGCTCTCGGCGATACTTCGCGGTCTCCGCTTCCAGGCTTACTACCAGTTTCGCCAGGTCTGCCACGTTTCATGCTCCTGAACCAGTTCAGAGTCTCCTGCTCCTGCTCGCGCTTGCGCTCCTCGGGGTCGCGCCACATGAAATCGACCAGGGACGGTGGCTTGCGCTTCGGACTCGTGTATGCAGACGCTATTATGTGCGCGATCATCGCCGCATGCCAATTATCGCGCGTCGCACCGAAAGGCTCGATCACGTCATAGTCGGCATATTCAAGGATTACCCGCGCCGGCCACCCCTCGATCTCCTGGATCGGCACGCCCAGCGTGACCGACAACTTCAGGAGGAATTTGCGGACTGGCCGGCTTTTGAGTTTGGGGAGTCACCTGCGGATAACTCGATCACCTCGGCCATGATCCCCGTCAGGTCCTTCGGGGTGTAACTGTCGAGGATGTCCTTCACCGAACGCTCGCGCCACTCCTGGACGCAATTCCTGCAAACGATAGCAGCGACAAAGACCTCGGACTTGTTGTCCTTCCTTGCGGCTGTCACTTCGTCCAAACAGGAACCGTTCATTTCGGTCAGGGTCGCGCTACCTTCGCCGGTAATTTCGACCTGTTTGGTTCTCAGCATTTACGTGATGTCACCCGTTATTTTGACAGTGAAGTTGACGCGGTTCTGCTCGGTCGGGCTCGGCACCAGTTCCCAGCCGAGGCACACGCCGGCGAAGTTCCACACCTCGTCCGGGGATACGCCGGTGTACACCACGCGGAAGTTGCGCGTGGAGCCGGCATCGACCGCGGCAATCAGTGCGGTCTGCTGCGTAGCATTGGGCACGTAGTTGGCCTCGACCGATATCTCGGAACCATCCGCGAGACCCGCGATGTATTCCTTGGTCTGGTTCGGCGAGTCGAAATTGGTCACGTCGACCAGCTCGTTGTTCTTGCCGACGCCGGAGATCGAAAGCACCTCCTCGATGTCCGCGAACACTTCCGGGCTGGCCGCATCGCCCAGGCGAATCTTAAATTGTGAAATATTGGCCTGTGTCATCTCGTTTACCCTGTGTAGTAGCCGACGAAAAGTTGCAGCGGCACCCGGTACAATTCCGTTGGATTCTCGAAAAGGTCCGGCCCACGCCGTTCCAGCCTGATGTGATCCGCCGAGATCGATGGCGATACAGTGCCAAGTCGGCCGCGGTAGTTCACGCACGCCGATTCTACCGCGTCGGCGGCCGCGATTGCATCCTCGTAGCGAAACGCCCAGCAATCAATATCGAAAAGCGCCCACTTGATGGTGCCGGTATTGGTCAGCAGTTGGTCATAGGCATCGCTCTGCTGAGAATAGGTAATGGCCGGCGCGTCCTGCCCCTGCGGGATGATAAACGGGTATATTTTGCCGGACACCAGTGCAGCAATGCCGGCATCCGCGGCGAGATGTTCGTAAAACGCCTGCACGATCACCGGGTGCGCCTCGCGGTCAGGTTGAGTTTGGATCTCAGCCGGTCACCCAGCCGATTGACCACCGCGGTGCGGTTTCTGCGAAACGAGGGCTCCAGCCACGGCTGCCGACGCTGTCTCGAGGTGCCCAGTTCCACGAAATGGATGGCATAGTACGCCTCTTTTTTCACGCCGATCATCACGCGAACCTTGCTTTTGTCGCGGCTGATTTTGGTGCGCCGGGCGATGTTGCGCTTGGCAAAGCCGGGAGCGACCTTGCGCCCCTTGTACGTCTTGGCGAGGAAATCGCGATCATTTTCCGGTATCCGGTTGCGTGCCTCTTTCACCACCGGCAGCGTCGCCGACAGCGCCGCGGATCGCAGGTACTTGCCGCCCAGGGCAGGGCCAAGCGCTTCGAGCTGCTTGGATAACTGCCGGAATCCGCGCAGCCCATCACCATCAGTTATCGTCGGCATTTTCGATGCACCTCGCGACGTTGAAGCGATTGCGCTCCTCGATATCCACCACCGACTGCACGTCGAAAAAACGCCCGGCATGCACGATGCGATCCTGCGCCTTGCAGTCAGTGCCGTAGCGGAATGTCACCTCGTGCGTGAGTTCCGCATGCTCGCCGGATTGCGCATAGAACTCGCGCCCACTGATCGGCCGCACCCTTGCCCAGCAGCGCGCCACGGTGATCCAGGTATCGGCCGGCTGCCCGAGACTGTCCTTGGTCGTGGCCCGGCGCTGCACCTCGATCCTGTTGCGGAGTTTGCCGATCATGCGAGCGGAATCACCCAGTGATCGAGTTCACGCTTGGCGTTTTCCGTGCCCTGGCCATCCATGGAACCGCGGAACTCGTACAGGTCGGCAAGGCGGAACAGCATCCCAGAGACGATGTCCTCGGGTACGTTCTCCGCCTTGGTCCCGAAACCGGCCGTGAATGTCACCGTCACCGCTGCCAGCCTTTCGTCATCCGCCTCGGGCCAGTCATCCGATGCGTTCGGCAATATTCGCCCCTCGTTATCGTTCGACAGATCCTCCTGGTAATCGGTGCCGGCCGGCGAACCGGAGGTCGGGCCGCGCAGCGTCTGCGTGACCTCGTTCAAATCGATGTAGTCGATCTGATCGACCGCGATGATTTTGCCGAGCGGCAGGATTATCGGCGTAAAGCCCCACGGAAAACGGTCCATGGTGTACTGCCATTGCTGGCTGATCAGGGCGCGGTGTGTGTAGTTCTCCACCCAGCGGCGCGCCGACTTGATGTACAGCCGCAACAGCGCGTCCTCGTCATCATGGGTGATGCGCAGGTGCGCTTTCGCGGTCTCCACGGTGACCGGCTCGATGTCCGGCGCGGTGATCTGTTTCAAGCCCATACGCAATATGCTCCCATGCTTCGCCGCTGCGGAACTCGTCGTGCGTCCACTGACGATAGGCGAGATTGTATACCCACTGCCGACGATCAGGAAAACACAACCGCGCCTCGATGCGGTGCGAAGCCATCGGCCAGGCCACCGAGCCGCGGTCCAGCACCACGGTCGGCACGCCGGCGATCACCGTTTCCACCGCTGCGGTACTTGCCCAGGTGATGGCCACGTCGCAATCGATCAGCTCGTGCAGCAGCGAGCGGGTCGGCTTTTGTACCAATGGGTGCGGGCGGATGATGACATTTTCGTAATAGCCACGCGCGCGCTGTATTACCTGCGCCCAGGTATCGGCACCGGGCGCGCAGCGATCCCCAGGAACCTGCCCGATCAGCAGTGCGGTCATCGCATACGCCGGTCGCCGCCAGCGCTGAAACCGCACGCCGCTCTTGACGAAACGATCAGGTGGCGCGTCAGGGTGCCGCGAACTGGCGCGACCATGCAGCCCGCCCCACGAAGTGGAAACGAACCGCAAACGATCCGCGACATAGTTCCCCGACGCGCCGTTGAAATAGCCAGCCTCGAGATACAGCACCGGGCGGTCTTTCACCGCGGGTGGCGCAGTCTCGCCCCACCACACGCTGAAATCGCAATCATCCGGCGACGCGTCGACCCGCACGCCGTGCTTTATCAGCCCATCGGCAAACGACTGGAAAGCATCGACCTGGTGCGCCTTGCGGGTATCCGCTGCGAGGTGCGCCCTCACCGCCGGATCGCCCGCCAGGTCTCCGACACGTACTCGTGGTCCTTGCGCCAGGTGATCAGCCAGTCGGGCTCCAGCCATTCACGAAACAGGGCATCCCAATCCGCGTACTCGCGCTTGTTGATGTGCAGGTCGTTCTGCGTGGTGGGATCGACCGAGGGCCGGTTGTTGGCAGTCCACACCATGGCGTTTTTCGCGATGCGCGACATTTCCACAATCAGCAGCTCGTCATCCGGGCGCGGCAGGTGCTCGATGACGTCGAACGAGGCCACCAGGTCGTAAGCGCCATCGGCCACTTTATGCAGGTCGCGCACCGCCATCTCGGTGACCTTATCGCCATCGCACAATTCCGGCACGATCTCCGCGCCCGCGGTGATGCCGTATCCGCACTTGTGCGCCTCGTCCAGCATCTCGCCGCGGCCGCAGCCGATGTCGAAAAAGGTCTCGCAGCCGAACTGCCGGCCCCACAACAGGTCCTGTATCGCGTCCCGCTTGCGCGCCGCGCCCATCGCGTAGTTGGGCAGGTTGGCGTAAACGTGAATATATTTAGCCCGCTCTTTCTCGAAGTCCGTCACCGATCATCTCCTCCAGGTCGCGTTTGGGGAAAAAGGGAATAGCCGAGCCCGGCGTGCAGTTAATAATGGTCAGGCCGTAATCGTCCAGCCGTTCAGCCAGCACGCGCCAGTTCAGCATCCACGCCGGATAGTTCGACTTGATATCCATATCCGGGGTCGGGTGCCGGCCAAAGAAGTGCTGTCCCGGCGAGTGCGCGTCGTATCCGAGCAGGATTACGGTGCGGATACCCATCAGGAAAGCAAGGTTGATCACCTGGTAGCCCGAGTGATTGCCGCCGATCAGGTGACAGCGGTCCACCGACATCCCTTCCCCGGACTTCACCGCAATGCGGCGCCAGCCCGGCGAGTCCTTCCAGTAATCGTCATCGCAGGTCCAGCGCTCGGCCTCGAGCGCCAAAGTTTCGATCAGGTGATGCTGCACCCAGCGACCGTCTGCCGCATACAGGTAATCAAGAACATCGCCGGCAAGGCGGTAGGAATCATTGACGCCGAAAACCGCGTCGAGGTACGCGAGCGCCTTGGCGCGGCGAACGATATCAACCTGTGCGGTGGAAAGCGAAGGACCGGTGGCAATGCAGACTGCAATTCCGTTTTCAAAGCGCTGCGGGACCATGGCGCAAAAGAATACCCCGGCCCGCGACGAATCGCGAGCCGGGGCAGCAGTTTCCCACCGAAGGAGTGCGGGAACTTACGAGGTGCTGTACTTGCCAGCCTTGAGTGCGTTGTTGTCGAGCAGAATCCCGCCGGTCCTCTGGCGGATGTACCACTTGATGTAACCCGGCGTGGTGATGTTGTTATCAACCGTGATGCGCAGACCGACACGAATCACCAGCACGTATGCCCGCATGAAGTCCCCGAACAGGATCGGGTGCAGGTTCGCGGTGGCGTCATCCATGCCCTCCAGCGTGCGCACGTTGTAGCCCAGCAGGCTGTCCGGCTGTCCCGCCTGGAGACCCGGCGCCCACAGGTACTGGCCCTGCGAGTCCTTCAGCTTGCGCACGTCACCAGTGGTGTTGCTGTTCATCGCCCAATTGGCACGGCGACGATACGGCCGGCGCAGCCGATACACGATGGTGATCAACTGGTCGGGATCGATGGCACTCAGCGGCGAGGACGTGTCGAGCGGAATGTACTCGATGGCCTCGGCCGAGCGAGCCGGCGACGCCGTATCCGTGTCCGTGGTCGGCGCGGTGTTGAGAATGCCGGTCGGCTTGTTGGTGCCGTTGCCGCGGATGAACGCATCTTCCTCGGCGATGGCGAACTCGTCGCCGGTGACATCAACGAGCAACTGCGCGACATTAAAGAACACATCGTCAACCGACTCCTCGGTCGCCCGCGGATAGGCATACAGCGTGCCCATCGTCGGGGCGCGCTCCCTGAACTGCGGCGTCGCGGTCTCGGACCGGGCGCCGGTCTCACCGACCCACGCGCTTGCCTCGCCGTGGATGTTGACCAGTTCCTTGTAGTCGCTGGTGCCCACGGTCACGACCTTGACCATATCCCGGAAAGGCGATACCAACCGCACCTGGTCGTTGATCATGCGGCTGATGACTTCCGGCACCGCCACGCCACCGGTCGCCCCGACCGTGGTGTCAATAGCCTTGAGTTCCGGGATCTCCTTGGCGAGTTTCTGCAACTCGCGGGTGATCTCGGGATCGGCCTGCTTACCGTCGAACGCGACCGTAGAACGCATCCACTTCTCGAACGTGTCCTGGTAGGCGAGCAGGTCCTTGCGAACCGACTTCCCGCCCAGCACGTCCGCGCCATCGAGCGTGGCTTCGAGCTGATCGATGCGGTCGGCGAGAACCTTCGCCTCCGCCATTGCTTTGTCGCGTTCCTTGACGAGTTCATCCATCGAGGCGTTGATCTTTTCGACCTTCTCCTCGACCTCGGCAAAACCGGCGCCTTTCTCGATGGTGTCGAGACGCTGATCGTTTGCCTTTTTGAACTCCTCGAAGTCGCGGCCCAGGTCCTCGAGCAGGACCTTCATCTCTTTGGTATCGAGCATTGGGTTTAACCTCTTATGAGTTTGCGTAGATGCGCGGCTTCGCGCGCGATATCGGCCAGCTCAGAATCAGCATCCCACATGAGTCCTGAATAGCCCCGGGCGATGATGGACATCGCCTGTCGTTTCGAGAACCCTGCATCCCGCAGGATTCCCTCGAATTGTCGTTCGGTGATGTCATCCGCGATGGACTTCACCCCGGTGACGGTGGCCCGCTCGTTCATCGGGAAGGTCACCACCGATACCTCGAACAGGTCGGCCTCCTTGATAAAGCGGATGCCGCTCTCGGCAACGTCCGATTCCTTGATCATAAAGCCGATGGACAGTCCGTCGAGCGTGCCCATTTTCAGCGCTGAGTGAACTTCGCGGCCGCGCTGCATCTCCATATTGATCTGCCCGCGCACAAACAGGCCGTTATCGTCCTCCTTGGCCTCGTCCCACTTGCCGATGGGTGGCTCGTACATGTTGTGACCCCACAGCATTTTCGGCAGGCCGCGCTCGGCAAGCGACTCGGTGAACGCGCCTTTCTCGACCACGTCATAACCCTGGTCGACATTGCCGAAGGTGGAGCCGTAGCCCTCGATCTGCCCGGCCTCGGTGAGATTCTTGACCTCGATAGCGGCACCGACCTGCATATTCATAACGTCACTCCGTGTTTTGCGGATTGTACGGTGTCGCGCACCCGCGATTCAATCACCGAATCCTGCGCATTGCCACCACCTGCGTGTCGCCGGAACCTTCATCGTCATCGGGATCGGGGTCGGAACTGTTCGACGGGCCGAAGTTGAGCGGCGTGATGTACTCGTCGCCGGCCTCGTCCTCGCGCGCGTCCATGTTCTCAATCGCGCGCCACTCGTTGGCACTGATGATGCCCATTTCACGCTGGATTCGCAGTGCCTCGGAGCGGGTCTTGATATCGCCGCGCAGCATCTCGTTGACCACGAATCGCGGCCGGATACGGTCCGCGATCTCGGCACTGGTGAGGAAGTCCCGCGCGACCGCGTCCTCGATGCAGGCAAGGTACGGGCGCAGCGCGTTCATCACCCAATCGAGCGACAGTTCCTCGATATTCGAGAACGTCGCGCGCTCCAAATCGCCCACTTTGTGCGGTGGAACACCCCAGGCGCCGGCAATCACCGTGCGCTGGTGCTTACGGGTTTCGAGAAACTGCGACTCCTCGGCGGTCATCTGTACCGTTTTGAAGTCCCAGCCCTCCTCGAGGATCGCGGTGCCGCGCTGTTTCTTGAAAGCATCGTTCCACAGCCGGCCGAACCGCTTCTGCGACTCCTCGTCCTTGAAGTGCCCTTTGCGCGTGATGATGCCGTTGGGTATCGCACCCGAGCCAAACACCGTCGAACCAAACTGCTCGGCAGCGATTTCCAGGCCGATAGTGTTGGGAATTTCCTGCACCGGGGAGCTACCACGTACCCCATCCTTGGAAAAATACACGATTCGATGCACCTGGCTTTGCGTGAGCTGCCGGCTGTCGCCCTGCGGCGTGGACACGTTGAAGCGCAACTGCCCGGAGCGCATCTGCTCGACCTCGACCGCGGATGGGTCGAGCGGGATCAGGTTCACCACCCGACCGTCTAACGTGCGCCGGATCTGTGCGTAAAACTCGCCGTACAGCACCAGCCGCACCATCACCAGCGACCAGTATTCATACGCGGTCATCCAGCGGTTCGGACTGACCGACAGCAGCATATAGATCGGGTGATCGTTGAGCTCGTCGACGCGGCGCTGCGTGCTGGTGGAATTGTCCTGCTCGATTCTCAGCGGCAGAGACGCAATAGCGCGCGACATTACGTGCGAAATCGAAAACACGGTCGGCGCTCTGAGTGCGGTGTCCGGTGTCACCCGCACCCCGCTGGCGGTGTTTTGCATCAGGGCGATGCGTTCGATCACCTGGTTGAGGGTCAGTTCCGCGGCTTTTTCCTCGCGGCCCCACGAAAACGGGTTGTACCAGCTCATACGGTCACGACTCCTCGATCATCATAGATCGACGAATCCTCATCCTCGGCCAGTTTGAGCAGGTGGATCGCGATCAGTAACGCCACCACTCCGTCGATCTTTCGGTTAGGCGCGCTCTTTCGTGGATAGATATTGTCCTTTTGATCGCGTTTTATTTCAACATTGCCCACCATCCACGTCAGCACCGGGCAGTTATAGTGGAAAACGCCCTCTTTCACCCACGCTTCCAGCCACTTCATGGCCTCCGAGAACGTGATCACGTTGGGCCGCACATCGACCACCTCGATACCCTCCTGCGCCATGTGCACACCGTACTGCGTGGAGTTGTGACCGGGGTCGACGCCGAGCTGTTTTAGATAGAACCTGGTCGCCACCTCGTCGAGCGTATCCGCCTCGATCTGATCGGTATCGATCATGTTGCCCGGCGTGGTGCGGATATGCCCGGAGCGCTGCCAGCCATCGTATAGACCGTTAGGATCGTCCTCGATGGCCGCCTCGGGCAGCCAGTGACGCATGAAGGCAAAATAGTGCGTCACGCCATCGATCTCGCGCTGGAATAATTGCGCCTGGCTGTTGATGTCGATTTTCGATGCGAGGTCGATGCCCGAATAACAATCCTCGCCCTCGAAGTCCTCCAGCCGCATGCCGGTATCCAGCAGGTCGTGCCAGCGGCGCATATTCATCCACGCCTCGGCCGCACCGACCCAGATATTTAGCCGCTTCATCAGGAACCCGTTCTGCTGACTGGTCATCTCCTGCGCCTTGCGGCACATCGATTCCATATCCATCGGGTACACCGATACGTCCCAATTGGGATTAGCCTTCGGCCAAACCGCGCGATCCGTCCAGTCATCGTCCTTGTCGAGCGTATAGATCACGCCAAAGAACGAATTGTCTTCGTGATGACCTTCGAGGATTCGGACGAGATAGATGCGCAGCTGATAGCAGATGCCGGCCGTATTGTGCCCGGCGGTCGTGATGTTGAAGATCATCGGCTGTTGCCGCGCACCGGTCGCGGTCTCGATCACGTCATACACGTCCTTGTTTTTCCACGCATGCAGCTCGTCGTTGATCGCACAGTGGATATTCAGACCGTCCAGGGTTTCACCCTGCGCGTGCAGCGCTTCGAGTTTCGCGGCCTCGTCCAGGTAGTGCACATTATGCACCCGCACCTCGACCGGCAGTTGATGCGTGCGCCGCGCCATCTCGCGCGCGACACCAAACACGATCTTCGCCTGGTTGCGGGTGGTGGCCGCGGAATACACCTCCGCGCCGGACTCACCGTCCTCGACCAGCATATACAGCGCTATCGCGGCCGCCAGCGTCGACTTGGCGTTTTTTCGAGCCACCTCGACGTAAATGGTGCGGAATCGACGCAGCCCGGAATCGTAGTCGCGCCAGCCGAAGGCATTGCAGACGATGAATGATTGCCACGGCTCCAGGCGCAGCAACTCGCGGCGCTTGGCCCACTCGCCCTTGATGTGCGGCAGCGATTCGATGAACTCGCATGCCTTTTTGGCCGCGGCAACGTCGAAATAGTATCGGAAGTCCTCGCGCTCGATATCGGCAAGGAAGCGCTCGCAGGACAGCCGGGTCAGCCGGCAGGCGATTATCTCGCCATCGACTACCCGCTCGGCGTAATCGAACGCAGCCGCAACGTGCGGCGATTGCGCTTCGAGTTCACTTTGCACTGACCCGTGTCCTGGCAGACGGAGTCATGCCGAACTCGGCCAGGATCGAAAGCGCTTTTTTTTCTGCCGCGTTGCGGATTGCGAGGTACGGATTCTGCATCGGCGTGCCGGTTTTCGCTTTGACCATTAGATTGTTGCCGATTGCCGCGTGCGCGGCCTGCGCCTCGACGTGCGCCCTGGCGCAATAGCCAAGCGCATCAACATCGGCTTCTGTCATCACTCGCATTTTCGCGAGGATCGCTGCCAGGCTGCGGAACTTCTCCGCCTCGTCATTGTCCAGCCAGTCGGGCGGATCGGGGATCGATACCGGAACAATCGGCTCGTCATCGTTCATCCGGCTAGGCCGATCAGCCCCGGTGATTAACTTCAGGTTTCGCGGTTGTGGCTTTCGGCCCTTACGCATCTAACACCGCCTTTTCGCCAGTGAATTGTTCCCACCTGGCGATGATGATATCGCAATTCGGAAACTTTCAACGATAACCCTCCCTTGTATTCCGGCTGTGCGAAAATTCCTTTACCGCGGCGTTCGGCAGCCAACCCTATAGCTATTTGATGCCGCCCCCCCATTACGTTCGCAATGAGCGGCACAGTTCCAATGCTTCGTCCTCAGTGAACCCCGCATCGATCAAGGCGAGGTACTTCGCTCGGTGCATGCGAGCCATGTACTGGTGGAAGCGAATCATATCCTCCTCGGACCGCAGCAGACCGTCGACCGCTGTTTTCAGCTTGTCAGGCGGCAGGTGTTCGGAGATCAGGCTCAGTTTTGGAGGATCATCGCTCATGGCGTTGCTGTCCTGATGTACTCGGCGACTTCCTGCACCTGCGCTTTCATCTCGTTTAGCGCGTCATGCGCCTCCCTCAACTGCTCACGAAGTGCATCGTTGTGCTGTTGCAGGTTCTCCCTCGAAAGTTGCAACTCAAGCGCCTCGATGTGCCGCCTGATGCGGTAGCGCTTCTTGCCCGAGGCTTCCGCAATGAAGCAGCCCTCGAGGTGTTCGATGCGCTCGATGACCTTTTGCTGGTCCTCGGTGGGCTCGAATACCGGGTCGATGAACGGCTCGGGTGTGAGGATATCCTCCAGCCGCTTGTTCAGCAGCCGGGTTGGATCGTTCGCTATGGCGACCGCGTCACTTAGCGGCTTTCTTTTTGGCCTTGCGCTTGGCTTTCTTTTTGGCGGGTTTGGCATCGGGTGTCTCCTTCGTTACACCTTGCTCGAACAGGCGCTTCAGCTCGTTCTTTCGCACCTTGTAGCTAGGCCAGCGTTGCTGGTACTCGGGCTTGTTGATGTTCGCAACGAGGAAGTCCTGCAACGATTGCTGTCTGCTCTGCTCTGTCATATCCATCTGCCCTGTTCGTCTCTGCGCCGGTCATGCCGCGCGGTCTTTGCCGAGTGGCATCGGTGGCATGCGGCCTGTAGGTTGCTGTCCTCGTGGCTGCCACCTTGCCGTAACGGGACGATATGGTCAACGTGCCGCGCCTTCACACCCCGGCACCTGATCCGGATTTCGCAGAACGGATGCCGCTCCAGGTACTTTGCGCGCACCTTGCGCCACTTGCGGTCATAGCCCATGGCGTGCGAGCTGGGGCGCTTTGCCTTGGACTTCGGGTAACGATGCCGGCGGCATCGGCCCCCCAATACCAGGGTCGAGCAGCCGGGATACGTACAGTGCCGCTTGGGCGTATTCGGCATCAGGTCAGAAAGTCGATATCCGCATCGGTGAGGTTGAACGTACCATCGCTGGCGAACGCTTCCTCGCGCACCTGCCAGAAGCGCACGTCCTGGTCCCCCTGGCTGCTGAGGCCAATCGCCGAGAACGGACTCGCGCCCTGCGTCGCCTGCACCTGAAAGTCATCGGTGGTGATGTTGCCCACGTAGTAGATCGTACCCTCCGTGAGCCCGCCCGGCGCGGTGCCGCCGATAAACACGATGCCCTCGTCGGCGACGAAGCCATGGCTCGGTGCTTCGATGGTATTCGCGGCGGTATCGACCACGAAGCGCTGCGGCGCCACGTCGCCGGCCTGCTGGTTCGGCAACATGCCCATGAATGCGTCCGGCGACTCGGCGGTCGACCAGAAACCGATAAAGCGGATCGTGTTGCCGCTCGGCACCGAGAATGAAGGCGCGTTGCTGGAGTTCAGTGCACCGGAAGCAGACGCGTTCCAGGTGATAGCCTGGCGGGCATAGGACCCACCGGTCACCTCGTTCGCGCCGGTATTGCTGTACGCGGTGTGCAAAGATGCCTGATCGAGCCGGGCAGCGAGGTCGTCCAGCATGCCGTTCAGGGCGGTATCGACAAGGAAGTTTGCCATCGTTCGTCTCCGTTAAAGCAAATTGTCGGCGAAGGACATCCACCCTCGCGCTATCACAGCCTCGCGCCCGAAACTGTCGGTCCACTTGAATTCATAATAATAATCGCCGTACAGGTCGTCGGTGTTTTCATCGACGATAGTCACATCGACCCGACCGTTGACAGGATCGACCACCGTAATCGTGGCGGAGGCAGGGCTCGCCGAGGAATCGATCACCCGCGCCGCGTTCGGATTGCGGGCAATGGCGAATAAGCCCGTACCGCCAGTCAGGTTCACCAGCGCGTCATCGTTATCGCGCACCGTGAACTCGAGGTGCAGTTGGTCCCCGGACATCACCGGGAAGGATTGCATGTCGGGTGCCTGTCCCATAGCGCGAGAGTCTACACTCCATCGCCCCATGCGGCGAGTCCCTTGGTGGGATCGAACACCGCATCGAGGGCAGTACTATCATCGAACAGTGCGTCCAGCGACAGTCGGTTGAGGAACTTCTGCGGAGGCTCCAGGCCGGCGCCGATCACAGATCGAACCCCAATGTGCGAGAACGCCACACCGGCCGCACCCTTGGAACCATCACCGAGGAACCTCGCAGCGGTGCGGCCCACCGTCACCGCTTGGAGCACCTTCTCAGTGCCGGGCACCACCCGCAGCGCCGTGCGGCCGGATACAAAGCCCGCTTTTGCGAAGATCCCCGCCGGCAGCGAGCGGATTGCTATGGACGCACGCAGAGCGGCCGCCTTTTCGCTATCGGCCGCGACGAGCTGGCGCAGCATCAGCCGACCGCGGGCAATACCGAGGATGACGACCGAAAGGCTATAATCGACCCCTCCCCGCAGTGCAGATCGCCCGTTAGCGATAGCGCTACTCACCTTTCCTGCCACGAACGCCCCTCGGCTGATGGTTTTGCCCTGCCCCACCGAGTTCGTCGATTTGCGGCCCTCTGAGGCGCTTCTCGCACTGATACGCCCTTCCGGCTGCCCGCCGGCCGTTTTCGCCGTATCTGCCAAGTGCCGCATGGCCAGAACGCCGCGCGCGATAGCGTTGAACGCGCCGGCAACGGTGCCGATCAGAAAGCCCCTCAGAGCGCTCGCGCCTTTCGCTATAGCATCGGCCGCCTTGCTCCCGGAACCCGCGCCACGCGCGCCCACACGCCCGTTGGCATCGGCCTGTGCGGTCTTGGCCGCCGCGGATGTGACCTTGCTGCCGGTCCGGCCTCGGGCATCAGCCTGGGCGGTTTTGGCGGCATCGGCGAGCGACCTGAGCGCCGCCCGACCCCGGGCAATGCCCTGGATGACGATGGTTTTGGAAAAGTCGAGCAGCGCCCGCAAGGCCGCCGAGCCGGCCGCAATACCATCGGCGACCTTCGCGGCTGCCGAACTCGCGCGGTTTGCGACTCGCCCGCGTGCCGCCGAATCGGTCGTTTTGCTGCCATCATCAAGGCCGCGCATCGCCAGCCGGCCGGCAGGATCGGCACTCGAGACCTTGCTCGTGGCATCGCTCGATCTCGGTGCCATACTCGCCCGGCCATCGGCGCTGGCGGTCTTGCTGCCGGTATCGAAAACACGAAGTGCAGCTCGTGCAGCGACCAGGCCGTTGACCACTACCGTAACCGTGAAATCGACCAGGGCACGCAACGAGAGGCTTGTACGCGCGAGGGCATTGACGCTTTTTGCAGCCGCCCCTGCGCCCCTGGTCGACATTCCGGCGCGGGTCAGGAAGCCGATGGTCTTGGCCGATCCATTCAGGCCGCGCTGATTCATGCTCGCCGCCCCGACCCCGGTCATGGTCTTGGCCGCGGTATCCACGCCGCGGGTATTCATGCGCCCGAGGGTCACTCCGTTGACAGCGGCAGCTCCCTCCAGCGTGTCGAGGTTGATCAGCCCGAATCCCACCCAGTCGGCCTGCGTTTCGATGTCGCCGCCGCCGCCCTCAGTGCCCGCGAGTTCCTGATTGCTGACGCCGATGTCATCGTTTGCCGCGACCGCGAACAAGCCGGCCTGATTGCAGGAGGAGCCGTGTGCGTCACTACTGGACTGGTTGCCGCGGTTATAGTTGCCGTGGAAGCCCTTGGCGGTCTGCTCGGTGCCGTTGATGGTGAACTCGCCGTGAACCGTCCAGCGAGAACCCGAGCCGATTGAGCTGGCCTCGCGCGCGTGTGATATGTTCGCGAACGCCAGCACGTCCATCGCGGATTCACAGTTGACCGCGGTATCACTGACCCGAGTGAACGAGGCCGAATCGTTGAACTCGATGCCGGCGGTCGAGGCGATATTCACATCGACCGGCCCGGTCAGTGCGAACTCCTGCACGTTGGTATCGTTGGTCGAACTGAACACCTCGGCGCTGTCGTTCAGTTCGATGACCACGATGGCGTGATCGCCGTTTTGCACCGTGCCGTCATCATCGACATCGGCACCGCCCTGCCCGGCACCCACACCGTCGCCCCGATAACAGTTCAGTTCAATCGTGCGCGTTGCCGTGACGGTTTCCAGCAGCCGCATGAACGACTCGCCACCGACCGTGTTCGAGCCGTTGCGGTAGTACATGCAGCCTTTCGCCGCGTGGTCGAAGCTACCGTCGATTTCAAGACCGAACCAGCGCTGCGTGCGCGAGCCGTTCGACACGTCCTCCAGATACCCGGAGCCGAGTACCAGATAACGCTTGTTGTCGCCGGTAACGCTGACCTGATTGCTGGCAAGCGTGATGTTGGTGCCATCAGTGCCCGAGAATCCTGTCACCAGATTCGGCGTGGTGCCGCCGTAGGTGTTCGACGCGCTCGACGTGTAGACGCCCACATCGGCGTAATACAGCGGGATGACCTGCAAAAAAGATCGAACCGTGCCGCCGGTCGGTGCGTCTGCATCCCGGCGCCACTCGAACTGAAAAGCCGCACTCGCGGACGGATTATCGACAAACGACCAGCCCGACACATACGCCCGGTCCTCGGAGTTGTCGCGACTGTAGCCACCCGTAGATGCCGAGGCAAACGTGCCGGTGCCCGCCTGCTGGAACAT
>JAAUYE010088082.1_pt1 | contig 26060 bp, 30 predicted proteins | sample 7278081 | NCBI WGS metagenome assembly JAAUYE01 (sample SAMN14350131, study PRJNA611818) | marine sediment metagenome | isolation source: surface marine sediment (0.6m) | place: French Polynesia: Moorea | collected 2018-08
GGGCCGGTGCTGTATTCGCGGTAAAGCCGCTGGAAATCACCGACGTTTTTGTGGAGGAAGGTGTCATCCTAGGCGGGGAAACTGCCCCCACGACGCTGTTTACGATTACCGGCACTAACTTTGATAACGGCGGCGCGATTGAACTAACGCTCGGCGATATTCCACTCCGGGTTTTGACGCAATCCGGCACTGTCGTGGAAGCGGCTCTGCCGCCGGGTATGCCCTCCATAGATCCTGGCTCGTATCAAATGCTGGCCACGACAGGTGGCGGGACTGTACGAGAAGACGAATTTGACGGCGTGACCATTGGCGCTGCCGGTGATCAGGGACCTAAAGGAGATAAAGGAGACACCGGCGCCACTGGGCCTCAGGGCGAGACTGGCCCGCCAGGAGCAGACGGTGCGCCGGGAGCAGATGGAGCAGACGGCAGTTCTTGCTCAGCAACTCAGGGCATGGGTAGCGCTACGGTGACTTGCACGGACGGCACCAGCGCCACTGTGTTTGACGGCGCACCCGGCGAATCCGGTGCCGATGGCGCACCCGGAGCACCCGGCGCACCCGGCGCAACCGGTGCTACTGGCGCGGACGGTGCTGATGGATCATCGTGCACGGTTGTCGATGGCGACGGTTTCGCGACGATTAACTGTGATGACGGGTCAACGGCAACGGTGAACGACGGTGCGCAGGGACCTACTGGAGATACACCGGGTCTTTATTACGTGGCGGTTAGCAGAGACACTCCTGCGACCCAGCAAAGGTACGACCTTGCTTATCTTGGTTGCAGCGAAGGCGATCTGGTCGCGTCGCATTGGGTCGCTTACGACTTCCAGAGCAATGATACGGGAGTGCCGCGTTATGGTTCGACCTTAACTGGAAGTGTAAATGGTTCGTGCAATGGCACTCCTTTCAGTCTCACCCGACAACTGGTGCAATTCAGGCAATTCAAGGATGAGGACGGCAGAATCGATACATTCTGGCTGTCGTGTCTCGACACAAGTCCGCCGTTTCGCGCAAGCGGGGAGGTAGTCGTGACAACATGTGCGCCTATTACGCCAGGATGTTTGTCGTTTAATGTGTGCCTTTGATTGGAAAGCGTATTAGCGGCATTTTCGTAACCCCGCCCTCGTGGCGGGGTTTTTTATGTTGGAACGTCTGCTTTTGGCCGTTAGCAGTCTCTGACCAAGAAGATTAACGAACGACTGCTTTCGGTAAGAGCAGTCATCCGATCGTGACGTTTCCGCGGAAACATCTTTGACCGGCTGCTTCACTTCCTATAGCAGCCACTCACCAGGTCTGAGCTACAATGACTACTACTGACCCATAGCAGACGGTCGTCCTACCACCAAGATATGTTCCTCAATTGGAAGTAATCATGACTCAGTCGACTCTTGCGGAATTGCGAGACTTCGTTTGTACATATCAACGCGAATATAGACATCCAAATCTTGAACCACTGGAGGTAAGTGGGCTGTACGACCTTTTTCCTGACTTGGGAGAAAGCCAAGCCGACTATGCTTGGCCAGATCCTTGGCCTGGCGGTGAATCAGCCGGGGTCTATATCGTTCTCGATAAGGACCTGAATCTTGTGTACATCGGAAAAGCTTCGATGAATAGTGCGATTGGCTTCAGATTGAGTTCCTATTTCGTGTTTGATCAGGAAAAGAAATGCGCAATGAAGCATCCGCAGTCATGGAAGGGAGACCCAAGATACGTTGCCACAGTCCGCATGCTCGATGAGCTACGATTCGAGGCGGCCGCTCTAGAAGAGTACTTGATCGCGAATCTAACAACTACCGATAATTCGGCGGGTATCGCCAGGTGACGGACGAGCAACTAACGCGTGAAGAGAGGGAGATACTTGAGGAAGCTGGTGCGTATGAACTTAGCTTGAGCCTCGTCCCAAAAACGTGGTTTCAGATACAAACAGATCCCGAACTCCAAGCGAACTCTTATGACCCTCAGAAGCGTCGTGTCTGGTGGATAGGGTACATCCCACCTATCTCAGTATCCGAGTATTGCGACAAGCTAATGGTTCGAGGCGACTGCTCACAGTTCGACTACGGACTAGTTGAGTCGACATGGGTGGGAGAACATCATCATCGGGTTGTACTGTGGGAAGTCGAGCCGAACTCCATTGCTGATCTGGACATTCACATAGACCCAAGGCATCCGTTCTCGGTTTTCTTGACACGGATTGTGGGTCTCGCGAACCAGCTCGGCTGCATTCTCTATGTTGAGAAAGAACGGAGTTTCATCTCGCCGACCGTCATCGGGATATATGAGGCCTTGCGTCGATCTGCAGCAGGGCGATTGGCCGAAGAGGGTCTTAACTGAACGACCGCTCATGGCCGTTAGCAGTCCCTGGCCCTCTGCTAAACTCTATGACCGGTAATGACCCAAAGCAGTCGTTCAGAAAAACATCTTAAAGCAATAAGGAATCGTCATTAGATTGTTAATCATGGTTAGAGAACCAGCAACGATAGTCTTCCTTGTCGCGCTGCTTGTTTTTGCCCTAGGTCCGTCAAGCACCCATGCGGAAGCCAGCGTGGATGAGCCTGTATTTGTCTACTCGTATACAGGGAACCCGGATCTCGATGATGTCGCCGATCGGTCGGGCACGATGGCTGATGGTTTACTCGTAAGCATCCTTCTCGACCTCGGCGAGCGCGCGAATCGACCGGATGTGGCCGCCCTGCAGGCGGCTCTTGGGGAGCTATCGCAACGGGAACGATTCGAGAACACCATCGGCTGTGTTTTTGTTGATCCCGGTGAAGCGTGCCAACCCATCGTTTTCCTCACCGAGAATCCTCTCAAAACTCGCTCGGGTGTCGAGGAGCTTTTCGCCCGATTTGACGAGTACAGTGTGACGAGCGCTTGGCTGGTCTACGTCATTGAGCAAGCCCATCAAGGCGGCTATAACCTGAGCTTGACAGCGCGTAGGCTATCGCGCGCTGGCGACGATGTGGAAGAGAGCCGTCAAGCTATTGTGATGTACCGGGACCTGTTTTCAAAGGGCTCCGACGCGCATGCGAGGGGCCTAGCGATAAACGACCGATCGGCGTCACCAAAGATTGGTAGCAAGGATGCACGCGCACTCTACTGGATATCCGGGGAACCGCCGCGCATTGAGGCCCTGGTCCGGGAAAGCCCGCGGGGTGCGGCCGACATGCTCAGATACCTGTTGAATATGACAGATGGCAAGTCTTACAAGGAGTTCAAAGCGACTGCCAATGAGCTGCCGAAAGCTAGCGACGCAGATCTCTATAACGGCGAAAAGTGTCGTGCGCGTGCCGGTATGTGCAACATGCGTGTCGTCGACCGAACAGAGGATCGGGTCAGGGTGCTTTGGGCGCCTGGCGGCGACATGCCTTACATGATGTCGTTCAATATTCCAGGTCTGCACTGAGGCGCAGTTACCAATTACCAATGCTCAAGCAGTCTGCTTATGGCCGTAAGCAGACCCTTGCCCTCTGATACACTCAACAACAAGTATTGAACCAAAGCGGTCGCTCGGTGTGCGTGCAGCGCACCGTGAAATTCAGGTGATGGCGAGTACTCGAACACGACAATGGGGAATGGCGTGGCTGTTCCTGGCGGTGGCACTCGGACTCCACGTAATCGATGAAGCCGTCACTGACTTCCTGCCGCTGTACAACTCGATCGTGACTTCATTGCGCGAATCGTACTCGTGGATTTTTCTTCCGACCTTCAGCTTCTCCGGTTGGCTTACCGGGTTGATCATCGGTGTGGGCATTCTATTAGCGCTAACACCGCTCGTGTTCTCAGGGAATACGCACCTTCGGCCAGTTGCGTATTCCCTGAGCGTGCTTATGACGTTCAATGCTCTAGCGCATTTAGCTGGGTCCGTATATCTGGGCGAGATAGCACCCGGAGCGCTTTCATCTCCCATACTGTTGATCGCCGCTTTGGCGCTGCTAATCACCACTCGTCGTGTTCCGGCGGGAGTTAGGGCCGATGGCAAGACTGGCGCCTGAGTCACGACACTTGGACCGCTTCTGGCCGTTAGCAGAGAATCATCGGTACTCGACTAAGCTTTCGCCCCTATACTGCGCGATGTAATCAATGGACAAAGTCTGGCGAAGATTTCTCCTCGGTAATCTGTTGAGCGTGGTGCTCATCGTGCCAATCGGCTACCTGATTTTTCAAATCTTTCCACTGCTGGGATACGACGATCCCAAAGAAGCACCCGTTTTCCTTGGGATCGTGGTTTTGGCCGTCATTATCGCGATCTTTCAGATATTGTCTCACTATGCTTTAGGCGGCACCTATGAAGAATTGCAGAGGCGGCGGTTGGAGAAAAAGAAGCGCCGCAAGTAATTTTGTCCAGCGGGTGCAGGTTCTTGTCTACAAAGACGGACTGATTCGCGCAGGGGGAAGTAGCTTTTCTACTCTTGAAGCTCTGCAATCATGCACGGTCAATACTTTCGAGATCGGCCTTGGCGCCCGCTATTGACCGCTAGCGGCTACCCGGGCGTTTTGAGGTACGATGACCGCTGATGACCCAAAACAGACATTTTGCCTGTTTTAGATCACAAGAGCTTTTCGAGAAGTATGAATAACATCAGGTTGAGAGATATTCTCGAGTTGGTAGGCGCTGCTGCCGTCTTAGTCGGGCTTGTGTTTGTTGGTCTCGAACTCAGGCAAAACACGGCGGCAATGGAAGCGGCAACGCTGCAGAATCAGACCGATGCGTCAACCGGGTTTCTATTGCTTATCGCCTCTGATCCCGAGCTGGCACGAATCTGGCGCGATTCCGGCGATGACACTGTCGAGATGAGCGAACTCGATTCTTTAAGGTTCTTTCTGGTGAGCAGGGCTCGCTGGCTCAGGATGCAGAACGCTTATCTGCAATGGCAACGTGGAACGCTGAATGACGAAGATTGGGCGTTTTATCATGGGCTCATTTGCGCGCCAGGCACTACGGGGCCAATTAGATTCTCTCAATCATGGGGTGGCCACAGAGTCGCACTGTCTCCGAGATTTGTTGAGTACGTTGAGAAGTGCTGGTCGGAGCCAGACTGAAACACCGTGCAGATCGCGTTGAATGACCGCTCTAGCCCAAAGCGGTCGGTCAAGCCTTGAAGATCTCCTCCACAGTCTTTCCAAACGTTTCGGCGATTTTGAGTGCCAGGGACAAGCTAGGATCATAACGATTGTTTTCAATCGCATTTATGGTCTGGCGTGAAACTTGAAGTTGTTCTCCTAGTCCTGATTGTGTCCACTCGTTTTGTCTGCGCAGTTCCCGAACGCGATTTCTCATCGATGCCGCCAGCTAAGGACTAGCGAAGCAGCCACGAAAGCAACGGCCATTACGACGATAATGAGTCCGCCGCGCAGCTCTTCGTAGCCTCCGATTGCTGACCTCGAAACAGATACGACGAGAGCGCCCACGCCGACTACCGCGCTAGCTGCGAGAGCTTGTGTTCCGAGCCTCCTCTTGAGCTCGTCGTGATGACGCAAATATAGAAACAACACGAGGAACAGTGAGCATAGCGCCAGGCCAGGTAGAGCAGATACGTATGGATGCCATTGACCGCTGATGGGAAGAATCCTCTCCGTGGCGACAAAGATCACTGCGACGCCGATGGCGAAGAGTGCGGTTCCCAGGAGCAGTTTGTAAAGCGGCCTTTTCAGATGGGATGGGTGATTGACCTCGAATCTCATGCGATTCTCCTGAATTCCAAATGGAAAGGATGCTTTACACTATCAGCGGCCACCAATAATGTAAAGGATACTTTCCATTTTGCTGTCTGTGGGTGGCCGTTTCCGGCCGTAAGCAGCCCCTGGGCCTCTGATACACTCATCGGCTGGTGATGACCCAAAACGGCCATTTACGATGTTCCGCTCGAGGGACCCGAGTCAATGCCAATTCCGAAAACTCGGCCTGAATTAACCAGCCAGATCTCTTCGAGCTATACAAAACTCCGTGCTGAGCTTGACGCAGCGAATCCGAGCATCGCGCATCTTCCTTGCGTCGATGAATGGAGCGTCAAGGATCTTCTGGCTGTTCGAGCATGGTGGACCGAGCACGTCATTGACTGGGTTGAGGCAGGAAAACGAGGCGAGATGCCCGTAACACCGGCACCCGGATATCGGTGGAATGAAACGCCTCGACTAAACGCTGATGTTGTACGCAGAAATCGTCGAAAATCGTATCGGTCTATCTGCGCAAGGTTGGAGCGGGGGTACCGGCGTGTAATGGACACTATTGATTCGCTGGACGACACAGAGCTGCTCGGGGTCGGTGTCTTCTCATGGGCTGGAAAGTACCCAATATCCCGCTGGCTTTCGATAAACACCACGAGGCAATACCTGACGGCACGGACATATATTCGACGTGCGATAAGGGAAGCCCAAGGCCTCTGATACACTCAGCGACCAGTACTGACCCCTAGCAGGCGTTGGCTAATCGCCCAGGAGTTATGCATGGCAAACAGAAAAGACTCGGACGTTGACCTTAGACGACGCGTGGTTGTTGCGGGCGCGGTAGCAGCGTCATCGCAACTAATTACTCCGCTATCCGTCTTTGCGGATAGCAAGCAACCGACATCAACCGGGAGCCAGGTGATGGATATTGAGCGTTTTGTGGCGGACTGTATTGCAGCCAATGAGGAGACGGACGCTCAAGCAGCCGTTAATGAAGTTCTTGCCCGAGCAGTTTCTTCACCTCAAGGTGTTATAGCGGCGCTCGGCGACCCTGACAAAGCAGGATTGAATGTACTCCTCAGTTCGCCGACGCTAACGATTTTTGCTGCCACATGGACGCCGCAGATGAATCTGATGCCACACGATCATCTGATGTGGGCCAACATTGGTATATACACCGGCCGAGAGGACAACATTTTCTGGAAACGGACGCCGGACGGGATCAAGGCATACGGCGCTGATGCGCTTTTCGTGAAGGACACTGCCATGCTGCCGGAAGACGCGCTTCATTCCGTAACCAATCCGCTGCAGCGATTCACTGGTGGCATTCACATTTATGGTGGGGACTTCTTCAATACAACACGGAGCCAGTGGGACCCGGAAACCCTTGAAGAGGAACCGTCTGATGGCGCCAGGATTCGCGAGATGTTCCGGCGCGAGAACGTTAGGCTGGGCCTGGGCAAAGACGCATAACCAACTCGCGACGAGCGGCCGTCTCCGGCCGCCCAGGAGTTATGAGGTACGATAACCGCTGTGCACCCGAAGGCGACGCTCGATATTCGGCCAGATGCAAGTCGATTCACCGACAGGAACCGTTTCAGTCGAAGCTCTGGAAGAGCTGGTTGATCTGCTTTCCAAAGCTGGGATCGGAGAACGCGCCACCTTTTATCTAAGTCATCTCGCTGAGTTTCCCTTGCTTTCGGTCCATCTCAACGATTGGAAAGCGTACGTGCACTATTTTCCGTCGCGGCAACATCCCGGGTTCCAGGCACGCCACATGACCCCGGAAGATTGTCCCGAAGAAGTTAGTTTCCATTACGCGCCAGGAGCGGCGGGAGATCTTATTACCATGCCCAGTTCCTGCGTCGTGCATCGTGATGATGCAATCAAAGCGGCTTCCGAGTTCTTTGCCTCGACGGAGTTGCCGAAGTCGATAAACTGGTTCAAGTTGTGACCCATAGCGGCCATATCCTCAGCGTCGACAAGAAGCATGTTTCAGGAATCAATAGTAAGAACTCAGCGCTTTACCAGTATCTGAAACGCCATTACACCTGACGATCCGGTGAAACTGGATGACCGCTTCTGCTTGGTAGAAGACAGTCGCTTAGGTAGATCCTCGAATTGACGGATCTCTACTTGTCCCATGTACTGAAGACGTAATGTCTAGCATGATGCCATGCGAGGACAGTGCGTCATGAAACGAAAAAACCTGAAAGATATTGCGGAACTGGTCGGCACATTGGCCATCGTGGCTTCGCTGATATTCGTCGGTTTACAGTTAGAACAGTCGCAGAATATTGCCAACGCGGATCGTCTGAATGCGCGCGCCGCCAATTGGATCGAGCTGCACAGTCTGCTGGCTGACCACAGTGACGTCTGGGGCCGCGGCCTGGCTGGCGCCGAGCTAAGCGACTCAGAAGCCGTCATTTTCGAGCATTTGATGCGCGCGTACGGCAGTTTTTATATGAACTCTGCTAACTCCGCGCAAAGCCTGGGGGATGGTGCTACGGCAGCTTACATAGCCCGCTCATTCGCTGGCTTTTTGCACGAGAATCCCGGAGCCAGGCAGAGCTGGATCGAAGGGAATGCCATGTTTCGGGAGACCATGAGTAAGACCCAAACGATCAGATGGGATGAGGGCGATAGCTGGCGAGGCATTGTCATGGAGTCGCTCGAGAGACTCGATCAGCAGGTGGAATAGCGGGCTCCGGCAGGGACAGAATGAATGTCCGCTATTGGCCGATAGCAACCCCAGGGCCCCTGATTCACTCAACGGCTGGCGATGACCACAAGCCGGCGCTTCCGAATTGTTCTCAGTGCCAACCTCTGCGTGCCTCTTTAAGTACATCCCAGAATTGACAGCTTTCTGTCACTGACGAGATGCTTTTCTGGTACAAGGCAAACCTGGCCAAACTCAGGGAGCAAGCGATGAAATTGCAGGAATGTATTGATTTCGCGACCCAGCACCCCGTGTGCTCGCTGGCCACGCTGGATGGAGACCAGCCGAGAGTACGCACGTTCTTGCTGTGGCGGGCTAATGAAAACGGCTTCTACTTCGAGACCTTCAGCCCTAAAGACGTATACATACAATTGAAGAGCAACCCGAAAGTAGAGATATGCTTCTTCAATAACGAGTCGGATCTCGAAAAGGCGAAGACGATGCGACTCACCGGTGTCGTGGAGTTCCTGGACGACCCAGATCTCAAGAGCCAACTGTTGCAGGACTGGCCGTTTCTGCAGCCGGTAGAATCGGTCGTGGAGCTTTTCCGGGTTCAATCCGGCGAGGCTTTCTTCTGGACAATGGAAGATATTTTGAAGGAAAAGGAGATCGAGCGGGTTAAATTCTAACCAGCGCGTCGCGAGTATTGCGTAGTACTCCTGATACACTCAGCGACAGAGAAAAACCGACAGTGGTCACTCAGGAAAGGCCAGTTGTTCTGGATTTGAATCGCAATTAATTGGCTAGAGAGATTGATGTGACTATTGGTTATATGGCGCTCCCCGTATTGATCGTGTCGGCTGGATGCCTTGCTTCCTGCAGCTCGAAAGAAGGTCCGTCCGCTGGCGCCGACGGACAACCTGCACCCGGTGCTCTCGTATCTTCTCGTTTTGGTCCGGGCTTTGCGGTTTCGATGCCGGAAGGGTGGGGAGACGCCCCGCTATTAGGGCGCATGAAGTGGCATGTTGCGAGCAATAATGGAACAACCAACCCGGATTGTTTCGTAGTCGTAACGGAGGACTGGAGTTTTGAAGAAACTCCGATCGAAGACTACATAGCGACTCAAACAGAAGAACACTTCGTTGAGATGGCGAGCACAATGATGTCCGATGTGGTCGTCGTTGTTCGCGAAGAGAATTTTGACTTAGGCGGACAACGAGCCGTTCACATTGTCTATAGCGCGACAGTTGATGGAATACCGCAAGCGAGTTTCACCACACAGACCATCCGATCCGGAAAGCTATACAATTTTGGCTGCAATGCAATGGTCAACAACTTCCCGTTGGTATATGCGGATCTGCTCAGGATTCAGGAGTCTTTCAAGTTCGTTGATTGATCTTCCGACGTAGGCTGTTCCTGTTTCAAAGGCCGCTTCTGGCCGGGCTGAGCTACACTGTTCGGTAATGGCGCAAACCTGGCGTTAGAAGAGAACTGTCCCCGGAGGAATTACGATGCACAGATTCCTGCTCTCCATTGTGTTGTTTTCTTTTGTTTGTGGTTGCGAGCGGTCGCAATCGGATTCGGTTACTTGTGAGGTGCCACTGCCGCCTCCGGGCTCAAATGAGGTTCTTCGTTCAAAGGTCAGGGTCGCCGACAACCTCGAGGTGATCATTTCCAACGTGTTCATTCCACCCGGGGCCGCAGTGCCACGGCACTACCACCCGGGCGAGGAGTTCTTGTACATGGTGCAGGGTTCCGCGGTGCAGGTGGAAGAAGGCCAGGAGGACCTCGAAGTAAAAGCCGGCGAGGCGTATGTCATCCCGCCAGAGGCAATCCATGAACCTTACGGAGGACCTGACGGCGGCCACGCAATTGTGTTCCGTCTCCATGTCGAGGGGAAGGAAGAGCGCTATCTCGTGCCGTAGCCCTCTACGCGAGCTCCTGGCCGTAAGCACCTCCTTGTCCCTCTGATAAACTCAATGGCTGGTGCTGACCGATAGCCGTTGCCGGTGATCGTCGCAGAACCTGTGTGCGTTGAACAAAGGAACGGCCGCTTGGTGAACTCGAATCGTAGCGTTGTTCAAGCCGATGGGCTTGCATGCCCTCGGTGCAATGGGCCCGTCAACTTCATCACTCCACACTACGGCAAAGACGAGTACGACCTTGAAAACGATCTCGTCGGCGTACGGACATGGTGGATCTTCGTCCCGTTCGTAGAACTATTCATAGGGCTCCGGGCCTTGATCGGAAGCTCCCCGGGAGCGGTTAAGAAGCTCTACCACTGCGAACAATGCAATGTCGATTTGAACTACAAAGAGGCGACCAGGTGATATGCGCGGTGACGGGTGCTGGCCCGTAGCCGCCATTGAACATTACGCCCTGGATAAGCCCCAACGCACCCGGAGGTTGGCATGCAATCTGAACAGGCTAGGATACTTTCTGTCGCGTTCGCATTCGCAATCGCTCTGACGTGCAGCGGGTGCGTCCTCCCAAAACGGCTGCCAGAGAAAAGTCCCTTTCGGTCGGAGGTTATCGGCTTTATCGAGCCTGGCGCGACGACCGGGGGCGACATCGAGAATACTCTTGGCACGCCCTTGTATAGATTCTCCGATGGCCGTTGGTGGGCCTATTGCGCACATCGCAGGGAGACCGAGTGGGTCTGGTTCATGCTCGCGCAAGACAATGTTGGTGGCGGCACCTTCGGTGGCAACACAGAGCAACAGAGCCTCGTGCTTCGATTTGACGAAGACAACGTCGTGGAGGAGGTTACTGTCATCAAGGCCGATGACGGCTGCACTCGCGACGGGTCCCTATGTCACGACTGTGGGTATCTGGTGGTCGTGCAGGACGGCAAGAAGCTTACATTAACAGGCTCACTCGGCAATGCTCCGAACTGACGCCACAGTCCGCCAGCGAACCGTTGCGACTTTTCATTTATCGAACTTAGATCTCCTCTAATTTAGGTACATCCCAGAATTGACGGGGCTGACCTGCTTGGCACAATTTCTCGTTTGTCAAAGGCAAACCTGACCAAAGTCAGGGACGCAAAGCCACGGGTCCTCGCTTCCTCCGCCACGCCTTCCGCGACGCAACGAAGGATCCCAAGATCGCCGGGCTGCCTATTTTCGAGGCAGTCGCGCAAAGCGACTTAAGGGAGGGAGATATGAGGCAGAAATACCATTTATCGCTGTTTGCCATCGCGGCGCTGATGGCCGGCCCGTTACTGGCACAGGCTCAGGGCTACACCTACGAAACAGTCGATTATCCGGGCGCGCCCAATACGCAGGTTTTCGGGATCAACGATCGTGGTGATGCGGTGGGTAACGGCTTCGATAATGTCGGCCGCTACCCGTTCATCTACGACACCAGGAAAAGGACATTCGCGGATGTTGCTGGCGTTATCGGCTTCGACAACATAGCGATTCTCGCCAATTCTGATGCCGGCATTCTCGGCGGTTCCGTTTTCGACGGTTTTAGCGGCACCGAAAGCGGCCTGATACTCGACAAACAAGGCAATGCGACCATCGTCCAGCACCCAGATGCCGTGTTCTTCACTCAAGTCAGGGGCCTCAACAACAGAGGACTGGCCGTTGGGTTCCGCGACGATGCGGATCCGCAGATCTTCGGTGTCGGGTTCATCTTCGACCCGAAGGACGGGTCTTTCATCGACCTGATTCCGAGCGTGCAGACAATCGCTCAAGGCATTAATTCGCGCGGCGACGTCGCGGGCAGCGCAATCTTCCTGCCGGGCGAAGACCCGTGCGATACGGGGTTCCCGGGAACGACACGCTATGGCTGGCTGCGTACGACGGACGGCAACATCACGTACTTCACCGTGAATGGGCAGCGGACAAGTGCGCGCGGCATTTCGGACGCGGGTACGATTGTTGGGTTCACCGCAGACCCCTTCACTTTAGAGACGAAGGGATTCGTCGCTGAACTTGATGGAACGCAGTGCCAGGACGTCGCTATTGCGAACGAAGACCTGGTGGTGTTCCCCGGTTCGACGACAACATTTGGTGCAGGCATCAATAACTCAGGCGTCGTCAGCGGCTCGTATGTCGACGACCTGGGTTTTCTTAAAGGGTTTGTCGCGACACCGCAATAATCGTTCATCGACGATCGATCAACCAGAGGCCCCGGCCCTGCGCCGGGGCTTCTTTTCGTCTATTCTGGCGCGATGGACAAGCTAAGGAGCCTGGCTTTCGTGCTGATACTGGCGCCGGTGTTCATCGGCACCGGCGCACATGCTGCTTCCCTCGATGACCGGCTCGAAGAGTTCCGGCAGTTCCTGCAGGAGTATCGGCGCGACAACAAGATGCCCAGCTTCTCGGTCGCCCTGGTGAAGGACGGAGAGATCATCCTGTCCGAGGCCATCGGCTGGCAAGATCACGACGCCGAAGAGCCCACAACGGCCGAAACGACCTACCTTGTCGCTTCAATCTCAAAGACATTCACGGCTGCCACGCTGCTTGCCATGGAGGCCGACGGGCATATCAATCTCGACGATGCGTTCACGACGTTGAGCGACTGGGACAGGCGCTGTACGTGGCTAACCGGAAGCGGAATCATCTTCGGCGGCGGCACGCTCGATGACGGCACGGTCATAGAGCCGCCACGCTGCGACGAGCCGATCAGCCTGCGGCATGTCCTGCAACACCGCGTCCAGGGCGAACCCGGGTCGATGTTCATGTACAACCCGATTGTATTCGGCCGCCTGTCAAACTGGGTGGAGGAAAACACGGACCGGACGTTCCGCGACTGGATGAACGAGTACGTTCTTGGGCCTGCCGACCTCGACGGCGTGGCAGCAGGCTGGCGCGACCCTGACAAGAGCGCGGTGCTCACGCACCTGGCCCCGCCATTTCGTTATGCGCCGGAGGATGGCGACGGCGTCGCCCCATCGGTCCTGCCCAATCCGGAGCTTAACGCGAGCTCTGGCATCATTGCGGGCGTTCTCGGCCTCGCGAAATACTCCATCGCCCTCGATCAGGGGAAGATCCTGCCGCCCGAGCTGCTTGAGCAAATGTGGACACCACCCATCCTGGCCAATGGCGAGCCAGCGGCGTACGCGTATGGCTGGTGGGTACAGGAATGGCAGGGGCACAAGCTCGTGTGGCACGGCGGTTGGTGGCCGGATGCCTACGCCGGCTTGCTGCTGAAAGCGCCCGATGACGGCTGGGCGTTGATCGCGCTGGGCAACACTGACGGCATCCACTGGGGCAACCCTTTGCACAAGGCGCAGGTAGAGAAGTCGGCGCTGGCAGCGAAGTTCCTGCAGCTGTTCGTTACAGAGTGACGCGATATCGGCGGCCGCCTGTTGGCGTCCGATTCCGGCGAATCCGCCGCCCATAAACCGGTATCCTTGCGGCCATGAACTCAACCGCCATCAGTTCGCGCATGGGGCTTGTGCAGTGGTCGATGCTGTTGCTGCTGTCGATGCTCTGGGGTGGCTCCTATTTCTTCGTAGAAATCGCCCTGCTGGAGTGGTCGCCACTGATGATCGTCGCCGTGCGTGTAGCGATCGCCACCATTGTGATCTGGGGCATTGTGCTGGCCGCCGGCCTGCCAATCCCGAAGACGGCGCAGGCCTGGCTGGCGTTCCTGTGGATGGGGTTGCTCAATAACGTAACTCCCTTTCTGCTCATTGTCTGGGGGCAGAAAGAGATCGAGTCCGGTCTTGCCGCCATCCTGAACGCCGCCGCGCCGATATTTACCGTTATCGTCGCCGGCATCTTCCTCAAGGACGAGCCTGTAACACGTTCCAAGCTGCTGGGTGCAGTGCTGGGGCTCATCGGCGTGGCTGTTCTTATCGGCCCAAGCGCACTGGCCGGTCTTGACGCCAACCTGCTCGCGCAGCTCGCGGTACTGGGCGCTGCTTTATCGTATGCGTTTGCCGGGGTCTACGCGCGGCGGTTCCCGCGGATGAACATCGACCCGATCGTTGCCGCTGCCGGGCAGCTGGTCATGTCATCGCTTGTCCTGATTGTGATGGCATTGATGTTCGAGGCACCGGCGCAGCTGCTGGCGTCAAGCGCCAAAGTCTGGATGGCAGTGGTCTTCATGGCCGTATTCTCGACGGCTCTTGCGTACATCCTTTACTTCCGACTACTGGCGACGGCCGGCGCAACCAATGCGATTCTCGTTACGTTGTTGATTCCTGTGACCGCGATCCTGCTCGGCACCATCATTCTCGGTGAGCGGCTCGAGTGGGGGCACTTCCTGGGCATGATCGTGATTGGCCTCGGCCTTTCGGTCATTGATGGCAGGTTGTGGCAGCGTTTGAGACCATAGTGACTCACCATCCTGTTTCTTCGGTGCGCGGCGCATGAATCTATTCGAGTTTCTGATGATCCTTCTGTCCCTGATCGTGGGATTGGGTATCGCTGAGATCCTGTCGGGCATCGCGCGGTTCCTGAAGAGAAGTGGGCATCGCGAAGTTCCATGGACGCATGGCCTTGCCACAATGGCTGTCTTCGTCGCCCTGCTTCAGACCTTCTGGGAAAGCTGGGGCCTCCGCGAGCAAGGGACGTGGTCATTTCCAGCGATGCTCCTGATGCTGGGTTCGCCGATCTGCCTGTACCTCATGGCGTACATTCTCTTTCCGGAGCGCAACGAACATGCGGATCTTGACGACTACTATTTCGAGCGAGCGCGGCTGCTCTGGCCGCTTGGGGCCCTTACCGTAATTATCGGAACCCTGTTTCGCCCGCTCGCGTTCGGCTATGACTTCTGGGTAGTCGACAACCTGAGCGGTGTGCCGGTCCTGGCCGTTTGCGCCGTGCTTACATTTTCACGAAATCGCATCATTCACCGGGTTCTTGTGCCCATAGTCCTTGCATCGGTTCTTTGGGACACGCTGCGGTTCAGCCACTCCATCGGTTAGTTCGATTGGCGCGGCGCCTCGCCGTCACTGCTCGTCGATGATGTCCTGGCCGGGCTGGCTCCTGCGCAGCAGCTCGGAGCCGAGTTCGCCACTGACGAGGATGCGCACCGGCGGTTCGGCAAAAAGCTTGAACACGTAGCCTTGCTTGCGTTTACCGGCCGGACGGACGTGCGTGCCCGGAATTCGGATGATGTCAGGTGTGTCTTCGGCGCCAATGCCGCGGCCAGCCAGGCACAGGCCGAAGTTATCAATCTCGACGTCGAACGTGGCGCTCTCGCTCAGCGGCTTGAGCGCGCCACGCGGGCCACCGAAATGGATCTGCTGCATTGTGAACTGCGGGTTGCCAGGCCACCCGTTTGCCGCGTAGCGCTCGGTCAGTCGCTTCCAGTTTTCGAGAGGGTCCGCAGGCTCGAACGCGACGGCCGCTACGGCGACCGCCACGAGAATCAACAGGACAATGAGTGTTTCGCCGAAATACTCCATACGCCGCGGCCCCTTTATTCCACCGTGACCGACTTCGCGAGGTTTCGCGGCTGGTCGACGTCGGTGCCCAGCAGCACTGCCACGTGATAGGCGAGCAGCTGCAATGGAATCGTATAGACGATCGGCGCGATGAGGCGATCCGCATGCGGCATCTGCATCACGATCGTGCCTTCCTCGCTCTCGATGCCCGTTTCCTTGTCGGCGAAAACGTAGAGCTGGCCGCCGCGTGCGCGCACAACCTGCATGTTCGACTTCAGTTTCTCCAGCAGCTCGTTGTTGGGTGCGACGACCACGACCGGCATCTCGTCGTCGATCAGCGCCAGCGGGCCGTGCTTCAGCTCGCCGGCTGCGTACGCCTCCGCGTGGATGTAGGAAATCTCCTTGAGCTTCAGCGCCCCTTCCATGGCGATCGGCCACATCGGGCCGCGGCCCAGGAACAGCGTGTGCTGTTTGTCGGCGAAATCCCTGGCGAGCTCCTTGAGATCGTCGCTCATCCGCAGCGCCAGGTCGGACGCGGCGGCGGCATGGGTGAGATTGGCGACGAACTCGCGCTCCTGGTCGTCGTCGATCAGCTTGCGGTGCTTCGCCATCATCAACGTAACGATCAGGATCGACAGCAGCTGCGTCGTGAACGCCTTGGTGCTCGCAACGCCGATCTCGGGCCCGGCCTGCGTCATCATGACGAGGTCCGACTCACGCACCATCGAACTGTGCGGGCTGTTGCAGATCGTCAGCGAGCCCAGGTAGCCAAGCTCTTTCGCCATGCGCAGCGCTTCGAGCGTGTCAGCCGTCTCGCCGGACTGTGACAACGTGACGAAGAGCGTGTTCTCGGGCACGTACACGTGCCGATAGCGGTACTCGCTGGCAATCTCCACGTGCGTCGGCACGTTCGCGATCGCCTCGATCCAGTACTTGCCCACGCAACCCGCGTGATAGCTCGTGCCACAGGCAACGATGTGAATGTGCTCGACCTTGTTGAGCAATTCCGCGGCCTTGGGGCCGAGCGCCTCCGGCAGCACGCGCTGGTTCGAGACCTTGCCATAGAGCGTATCGGCCAGCGCGCTGGGCTGGTCGTGAATCTCCTTGAGCATGAAGTGGTCGTAGGGCGCCTTCTCGGCCGACGTGCTGTCCCACTCCGTCTCGTGCACCTCGCGCTCGGCCGCGTGACCGTTGCTGTCGAGTATGCGAATGCCGTCACGCCGAATCTCGGCCAGGTCGCCCTGCTCGAGATAGATGAATCGCTTGGTAACCGGTAATAGCGCGGGCACGCCGCTGGCAACGTAGTTCTCGCCGTCGCCGAGACCTATCACCAGCGGGCTCGCTACCCGCGTAACGACAATGCGCTCGGGATCCTCGGCATCCACGACGAGCAATGCATAGGCGCCCTCGAAACGCTTGACGGCTTCGCCAACCGCTTCGACCAGGTCCATGCCCTGCTTGACGAACTCATGGACGAGGTGGGCTGCAACCTCGGTGTCGGTCTCGGAATCGAAGACGTAGCCCTTGGCCAGCATCTCGTCCTTGATGGGCTGAAAATTCTCGATGATGCCGTTGTGGATCACGGCAATGCGGCCGCCGGACACGTGCGGGTGCGCGTTCGCCTCGGTGACTCCACCATGGGTCGCCCAGCGCGTGTGCGCGACGCCGATGTTGCCGCTGAGCGGATCGGCCTCGATCTTCTCCTCGAGCTCGGCCACCTTGCCCACGGTGCGCCGCAGCGCGAGCTGGTTGTCGTTATCGACAACCGCAACTCCGGCTGAATCGTAGCCGCGATACTCGAGCCGCTTCAGTCCTTCGATGAGGATATCTACGACATTTCTCTCGGCGACTGCGCCGACAATTCCGCACATTTCTCAACTAACCCTTAAATTAAACCTTACTAATCCTTTCGCACCGCTGTTCAAACCCGCAACTTCGATCTGAACCACCGTCATTTCTTTTTGCCAGGCTTCTTCCAGCCCTTGATCGTGATCTGCTTCGAGCGGCCGACTGTGAGCTCGCCGTCGGGCGCCGATTTGGTAATCGTCGAGCCGGCACCAATCGTGGCGCCCGCCCCGACCTTGACCGGTGCGACCAGCTCGACGCCCGAGCCGATGAAGACGTCGTCGCCGATCGTCGTCTTGTGCTTGTTGGCGCCATCGTAATTACACGTAATTGTCCCGGCCCCGACGTTGACGCCGGTCCCGATTTCAGCGTCGCCGATGTACGTGAGGTGGTTAACCTTGCTGCCGTCCGCGATCGTGCTCTTCTTCACCTCGACGAAGTTGCCGATCTTGACGTCACTGGCAAGCTCCGCGCCCGGGCGCAGGCGGGCGAAAGGCCCGATCTCGCAATTGTCGCCAGTCGTGGCGCCCTCGATATGGCAATTCGAGTGCACGACCGTGCCCGCGCCCAGCTGGCTGTCGCGAACCAGGTTGTTGGACTCGACCTTGACGCCGTCGCCGAGGCTGACGTTACCTTCGAACACGGCGTTGACGTCGATAAAGACATCCTGCCCGCACTCGAGCTTGCCGCGAATATCGACCCGGGCCGGATCCGCGAAACCGACGCCCGCGGCCATCAGTTCGTCGACCAGCCGCGTCTGTAGCGCGCGCTCGGCCTCAGCGAGCTGTTTCTTGTCGTTGATTCCCATAACCTCCGTCCAGTTGTCCGCTTTTACGCCGCGCACCGCAACCCCTTCGGCAACCGCCATGGCGACCACGTCCGTCAGGTAGTACTCGCCCTGCGCGTTGTCGTTACCGAGGTTGTCGAGCCAGGCGCGTAGCCGCGACGCGGGGCAGACCATCACCCCGGTGTTGATCTCGCGGATGGCCCGCTGCGCCTCGTCGGCATCCTTCTGCTCCACAATGCCAACGACGCCGTCGCCCTCGCGCAGGATCCGGCCATAGCCGGTCGGATCATCGAGGTCGACGCTGAGCACGGCCAGCTCGTCGCTCCCGGTTTCGGCAAGCAAGCGCCCGAGTGTGCCGGCGGTCAGCAGCGGCACATCGCCAAACAGGATCAGCACCTGGTTGTCGTCCGGCGTTTCCGGCATGGCCTGTTGCACCGCGTGGCCCGTGCCGAGCTGCTCCGCTTGCAGCGCCCACCGCAGGCTGTCGTCGCCGATGGTCTCGGGCACGGCCTCGCCACCATGACCATAGACCACGCAGACGTCCTTTGCGGCGAGCTCGTGGGCCGTCGAAACGACGTGCGACAACAGCGGCCTGCCGGCCAGCGGTTGCAGCACTTTGGGCAAGCTGGAGCGCATGCGCGTGCCCTGGCCAGCGGCGAGGATGATGATACTGAGGGGCAAACCGATTCCTGTTGTCTGTCGCCCGCTGAGGCGGGCTCCTGCAGATGCGAAATGATACCCCAAGCGCGGTGCCAAGACTGTGCCGCGATTATGGCAAACAATGCTAGTCTTGCCGTTCGGCAAATATTAGAAAAACAAAGATGTCGACAGAGAACATTATCTTCACCGGCGTCGCCCTGTACATGCTCGTCATGCTCGGCGTGGGCTTCTACGCCTCGAGGCGATCGCACACGGTGACGGACTTCATGGTCGCGGGCCGCGGCCTGAATCTGCCGATACTCTCGATGACCGTGCTGGCCACGTGGTTCGGCGGCGCCATGATGCTTGGCGGCGCGGGGGCCGCTTTCGACGACGGCATGCTGGGGGTCATCGCCGACCCCTGGGGTGGCGCGCTGGCGCTCGTTCTCGTGGGCCTGTTTTTCGCCCGGCTGTTCCGCAAGCTGAAAATCATCACGGTTGCCGATTTCATGGAGCAGCGCTTTGGCAAGACGGCGGCCTATACGATCACCGTAACGACCGTATTCTCCAACGTGATGTGGGTGGCCGGCATGCTGGTCGCGTTCGGGACGATCTTCGACTCGCTGACGAACATACCCATCGAGACCGGCATTGTCATCGGCGCCATCATCGTGTTCGTGTACACGATGGTTGGTGGCATGTGGGCCGTCGCGCTGACCGACTTCATCCAGATGACCATCATCATCGTCGGCCTCGTCATCCTGCTGGTTGTCGTGCTGGTCGACGTTGGCGGCTGGGGCGCCATCGGGCCGCGGCTGCCCACCGGCACGTTCAACATGTTGCCGCCCGAAAACACGGCGGAACAGTGGCTCAATTACCTGCGCGCCTGGACGATTATCGGCCTCGTCGATATCACGGCGCAGACGCTGTTCCAGAGAGCGTCGGCCGCGAAGTCCGCGAACATCGCCCGCAAAGCGTTCCTGATCGGCGGCATCGGCTACCTGACGTTCGGCATGATCCCGGTGTTCCTCGGCATCATCGGCAGCGTCACGATGCCGGGCATCGAGAACTCCGAGTTCATCATTCCCGAGCTGGCCAAGGCGCACCTGCACCCCATCGCGATCGCCGTCTTTGTGGGCGCCATGCTTGCCGCCATCATGAGTTCGGCCGACAGTGCCCTGCTGGCGGCGTCCAGCGTCCTCGCGAAGAACGTGCTGCCGGTTATCAGGAAGGACCCGTCGCAACAGCTGACCTTGTGGGTGGCGCGCCTCGCCATTCCGCTGGTTGGTGGCGTCGCCATCCTGATCGCGCTGCGCATCCAGGTCGTCTTCGACCTGATGGTCGACGCGAACATCCTCGGCCTCGCCGTCATCATCGTGCCGTTCATTCTCGGCGCCTACTGGCGCAAGGCGAACCGGACTGGCGCCAATGCCGGTATCGTTGCGGGGCTTGTGACCTGGCTAACCACGATGCAGCTCTGGCCGAACCTGCCTTCCGACTTCATGGGACTGGCGGCGTCGCTCATCGTGATGCTGATCGTCGTGCCGCTAACGCAAAAGAGCGACCCGCCGAAGCCGCTGCTCGACAGCGACGGCAACCCGGTCGAGGTCTGAGAGCGCGGTTTACCCGGTCGCGTCGGGCTGGTTCTCGGGCAGCGCCGTGATAAACGGCGGCAACGTGTTGCAGTGGTTCTCGACAGCGATCAGGCTCGGGAAGGCATCGAGCGGCACGTTGAAACGGTGTGCGTTGTACAGCTGCGGAACCAGGCACGCGTCGGCCAGCGTTGGCTGCTCGCCAAATACGAACGGTCCGCCGCTCGCGGCGGCCACCAGCTCCGCCGACCGGAAGCCTTCGAGAATCCAGTGTGCGTACCACTCGTCACGCTGCTGGTCGGTGACGCCGAGGTCCTGCTTCAGGTATAGCAATACGCGCAGGTTGTTGAGCGGGTGGATGTCGCAGCAGATCGAGCCGCAGAACGAGCGGACGGCGGCGCCGGCTGCCGGTGACTGAGGCAACAGCGGCTTGTCGGTATACGTTTCTTCGAGGTACTCGAGGATCGCCATTGACTGGGCTATCCCGATCTCACCGTCCTCCAGGAACGGCACGAGCATCTGCGGGTTGCGCTCGCGGTAGTCGTCCTGCCGGTGCTCTGCCACGCCGGGCGCGAGCGATACGGGCACGATCTCATGGGGGACGCCTTTCAGCTCCAGCGCAATTCGCACCCGGTAGGCCGCGCTCGAGCGCCAGTAGCTGTAAAGCCGGATCGACATCGGCCCCTAACGCTCGTAGCGCACGACGGCCTGGTCGATGGCGCCGAAGATAGAATTGCCGTCGGCGTCGTTCATCTCGATGCGGACGCGGTCGCCGAAGTTCAGGAACGACGTGGACGGCGCGCCCGACTCGATGGTTTCGATCATCCGGATCTCGGCAATGCAGGAGTAGCCTGCGCCGCCCTCGGCAATGGGCTTGCCGGGACCGCCGTCGAGCTTGTTGGACACGGTGCCGGAGCCGATGATCGTCCCGGCCACCAGCGGCCGCGATTTAGCCGCGTGCGCAATGAGCTGGCCGAAGTCGAAGGTCATGTCGACACCGGCATCCGGTTTGCCGAACGGCTCGCCGTTCAGTTGCGACAACAGCGGCAGGTGCAGCTTGTAATCTCTCCAGGCGTCGCCGAGTTCGTCGGGCGTGACCGCGACCGGGGAAAACGCCGATGACGGTTTTGACTGGAAAAAGCCGAAGCCTTTCGCAAGCTCCCCCGGTATGAGTCCGCGCAGCGACACGTCGTTAACGAGCATCACCAGCCTGATGTATTCGCCGGCCTCATCCGCACTGACTCCCATCGGCACGTCGCCGGTGACGACCGCGACCTCGCCTTCGAGGTCGATGCCCCAGGCCTCGTCGGCCGCCATTATGTCGTCGCGCGGGCCCAGGAACGAATCAGAACCTCCCTGGTACATCAGCGGGTCGGTCCAGAAGGACTCCGGCATTTCGGCCCCGCGCGCCTTGCGCACGAGCTCCACGTGGTTGACGTAGGCCGAACCGTCGGCCCATTGGTAAGCGCGCGGCAATGGCGACGCGCAGGCTGCCTGGTCGAAGGGCTTGCCGGCATCCTCGCTCTCGATATCCGCCGCGAGGTCCTTAAGCGCGGGCGCAACCTCGGCCCAGTTGTCCAGCGCAAACTGCAGCGTCGGCGCCACGTCGTCCACCAACGCGCAGCGGGCGAGGTCCTTCGATACGACGGCGAGCGCGCCGTCGCGGCCGCTTTTAAGCGATGCGAGCTTCAAGACTCACCTCCCGTGAATTCGAGCTCATGCAGCCAGGCGGCGTGGCGCGGCGCCTTCTTGGTCTGGCTCCATTCTTCGAGCATGGCCGGCGCCACCCGCTTCAGCTCGTCGAGCTGCTCCTGGGTTTGCGTATTGGCGACGAGCTCGAGGCGATGCCCGTTGGGGTCGAAGAAGTAGATCGACTGGAAGATGCCGTGATTGGTCGGCCCGATCACATCGATGCCCTCGCTTTCGATGTGTTCCTTGGCCGCGAGCAGCGCGTCGTAATCTTCGACCTCCATGGCGAGGTGCTGCACCCACTCGGGTGTGTTGCGGTCGCGATCCATCTCGGGCTTCGTGGGCAGCTCGAAGAACGCGAGCACGTTGCCCATGCCGGCATCGAGAAACACGTGCATGTACGGGTCCGGCTCTTTCGTCGACGGCACCAGGTCTTCGGCGAACGCCACCGTGAACTCCATGTTGAGCACTCGCTGGTAGAACTCGACGGTTTCTTTCGCGTCCTTGCACCGGTAAGCGACGTGGTGGATGCGTTTCATCTTCATTGCGAACTCCCTAGGCGCTGTCGCCGGCGCCGACGACGCCGCGCGCAATCTGGTCGCGCTCGATCGACTCGAACAGCGCCTTGAAATTACCTTCGCCGAAGCCCTCGTCCTTCTTGCGCTCGATGAACTCGAAGAACACGGGGCCGACCAGCGTTTCCGAGAATATCTGCAGCAGCAGGCGCGGGTCGTCGTCTTCGGTCGTGCCGTCGAGGAGTATGCCGCGGGACTGCAGCTCGCTCACGGGCTCACCATGACCCGGGAGGCGATCTTCGAGCATTTCGTAGTAAGCATCCGGCGGCGCAGTCATGAACGTCATGCCACGGTCCTTCAGCTTGTCGTAGCACGCGATGAGATCGTCACAGCTCAGCGCGATGTGCTGGATGCCCTCGCCGTTATAAGCCATCAGGAACTCTTCGATCTGGCCCGTCTCTTTCGAGGCTTCCTCGTTGAGCGGAATGCGGATGCGGCCGTCGGGTGCGGTCAGCGCCTTCGATAGCAGGCCCGTGTACTCGCCCTTGATGTCGAAATAACGAATTTCGCGGAAGTTGAACAGCTGCTCGTAGAAGTCGGCCCAGAACTCCATGCGGCCGCGGTAAACGTTGTGCGTCAGGTGATCGATCTCCTTGAAGCCGCAACCTTCGGGATAGCGATTAACGTCGTCGAAGAACTCGAAGTCGATGTCGTAGATCGAGCGACCCGTCTCGTAACGGTCGATCAGGTACAGCGGCGCCCCGCCAATGCCCTTGATCGCGGGCAGCCGTAGCTCCATTGGTCCGGTCGGAATGTCGATCGGCTGGGCGCCGAGCTCCAGGGCGCGATTGTAGGCGTGATGCGCATCCTTGACGCGAAATGCCATGCCGCACGCGCTCGGGCCGTGCTCCTGGGCAAAAAAGGCCGCGTGACTGCCCGGCTCCTGGTTGAGAATGAAATTGATGCCGCCCTGGCGATACAGCGTCACCTGCTTGGAGCGATGCCTGGCGACCGCGTCGAAGCCCAGGGATTCGAATACGGGTTCCAGCACACCGGGTTCGGGCGCCGCAAATTCGACGAACTCGAAACCGTCGAGCCCCATCGGGTTTTCAAACAAGTCAGTCATGTCTTTCACCTCGCAATCCAGCTCTCGCTCATTATTCGCGATTTTGGTGGGTAATGTGCTCCAAAACTGCTTTTGAACAGACCATTTTGACACACTTGTTGCCAGTAATGCCTGTAATTGGGACAATTGCGCGATGAAACTGAGCCGATCGGACAAACGCTTGCTCGAAGCGCTGCAGCGCGACGCCGCCCTGAGCCAGAGTGACCTGGCGGAAATTGCGGGTATGTCACGGTCGTCCGTATGGCGCCGCATCCGCGACTTCGAGGAGAGCGGCCTGATCCAGCGCCAGGTGGCCCTGGTTGATCCTCGCCAGGTCGGTATCAGCTTGCAGGTGCTGCTGGCCGTTGCGATGACCGAGCACACGGACGAGAACCGGCACGAGTTCGAACGATTCGTGGAGTCGCTGCCGGAGGTCACGGAGTGCTTTTCGGTGTCGGGCGAGCGTGACTATGTGTTGCACGTGCTCGCACCCGACATGGACGCGTACACGAACTTCCTCAACCAGCAGATCCTGAAACACCCGGCGGTGCGGTCCGCCAGCTCGACGTTCGTTCTGAAGCGGGTGAAGTACATCACGCAGTTGCCGCTCGTGTCCTGACCGGCAACCCGGTTGGGGTCAGAGCCCTGGGGCTCTGACCCCGAATTCATACGGCTTGTGCAAATTCGTGCGTATCGCGGGGCAGCGGGGCCGTCGAAAATGATCTGATGCCCAGGCCGCCAAGATGTTCTCCCCCCGGAGTGCCATTACATATCGTTCAGCGCGGCATCGATCGGCAGCCATGTTTCCGTACCCACCGCGACTTCCGGGTCTACTTGAATGCGCTGCATGAATACTCCAGTCGATACGACGTAGAGGTTCACGCCTATGTCTTGATGACAAACCACATTCACTTGCTTGTCTCCCCGATCGTTGACGCGGCCGCTTCCAGAATGATGCAGCAGTTGGGTCGTCGATACGTACAGTTCTTCAACCATATCTACGAGCGAACCGGGACGCTCTGGGACGGGCGTTTCAAGTCGTCTCTGATTCAGTCGGACAGGTATCTTCTCGCATGCTACAGGTACATTGAAATGAACCCTGTCCGTGCGGGGATGGTGCGCTACGCGCACCAGTATCGGTGGTCAAGCTACCGTGCCAACGCCTTCGGTGAGCACGACGCGCTTCTCACACCGCATCGTTCCTGGCTCGGCCTCGGGCCCGATAGTGCTTCAAGGAAGCGCGCTTACGAGCGGCTTTTTCGTGAAAGTGGGAGTGCCGCAGCCGACGAGCTGATCCGAACAGCGTGGCGCAAGAATGCGCCGATGAGCTAGTCCGGGTCAGAGCCCCAGGGCTCTGACCCCGCCGTTGGTTAGCGCTTGCCCTTGAGTTTCTGCGCAGCGCGGTAGCGGGCGCGGGCTTCTTCGAGTTCCTGCTGTGCGCGGGCGAGGTCGGTCTCTTCCGACATGCCTTTCAGCGCCTCCTCGGCTTCCTGCTGTGCGGCCAGCGCCGCGGCCTCGTCAAGCTGATCGCCGCGCAGGGCCGTGTCAGCCAGCACCGTGACCAGGTACGGCTGCACCTCGAGCATGCCGCCCGTAATGTAGAAGAAATGCTCGTTACCCTCGGTGTCTTCCACGCGAACTTCACCAGGCTTGAGTGCCGTGAGCAGCGGTGCGTGACGCGGCGCGATGCCGATCTCGCCCATCTTCGCTGGCGCGAAAACCATCGCGGCTTCGCCGGAGTGAATTTCGCCTTCCGCGGAAACGATGTCGACTTGAATGGTGGCCATGCTCTTCTCTTACATCTTCTCGGCGCGTTCCACGACCTCGTCGATCGAGCCGGCCATGTAGAACGCCTGCTCCGGAATGTGGTCGTAGTCGCCGGCAACGATGCCGTTGAAGCCGCGAATCGTCTCGGCGAGCGTGACGTACTTGCCCGGCGAGTTCGTGAAGACTTCAGCAACGAAGAACGGCTGCGACAGGAAGCGCTGAACCTTACGCGCGCGGTTAACGATCTGCTTGTCGTCTTCCGAGAGTTCGTCCATGCCGAGAATCGCGATGATGTCCTGCAGGTCCTTGTAGCGCTGCAATATCCGCTGCGTCTCGACGGCCGCTCTGTAATGCCTGTCACCGAGATATTGGGCGTCGAGTATTCGGCTCGAGGAGTCGAGTGGGTCGACCGCAGGGTAGATGCCGATCTCGGTCAGTGCCCGTGAC
>JAAUYE010186103.1_pt1 | contig 25963 bp, 17 predicted proteins | sample 7278081 | NCBI WGS metagenome assembly JAAUYE01 (sample SAMN14350131, study PRJNA611818) | marine sediment metagenome | isolation source: surface marine sediment (0.6m) | place: French Polynesia: Moorea | collected 2018-08
CACACGCTGGAAGAAGTCGGCAAGCAGTTCGACGTCACCCGCGAGCGCATTCGCCAGATCGAGGCCAAGGCATTGCGTAAGCTGCGTCATCCCTCGCGCAGCGAGCAACTGCGCAGCTTCATCGACGCCGACTGACGCCGCAGGCGTCATTGCGAGGCGCACAGCGCCGCGGCAATCTCCCAAATAATGTCATCCCCGCGCAAGCGGGGATCTTGCAAAATTTCGTAAGCACATTAAGATTCCCGCCTGCGCGGGAATGACGTAAAATTTCCGTCCCTGCGTCGGATACCCTGACGCAGGATTTTTTCGCTGTGCAAGGCGCGCGAAGAGGAGCAATGGAGCGTAGCTTAACGCGACGTGACCGCCACGACGATGAGCGCAACGCCGCACGGCGGAAATAAGACAAGTCAGAGGGCCTGTAGCTCAGTTGGTTAGAGCAGTGGACTCATACGCAAGTGTGACCTGCGGTAGCAATGCCGCACGGAAAAATCGGATGAATTGCTGGAAAGCTAAGTCCTGTCGGGATATGCCAATCAGCAGCCAAGCCTGAAAGGCGTTTCAGGAAGGTTCAGAGACTAGGCGGTGCGGCACGATCCTGTCGTTTAAAACGCCATTAGCGTCCGACACCCCACGCGGGTGATGATATAGTCCGCGCCACCGCGAAAGCGGCGGAGAACGTGAATCCATTGGTCGCTGGTTCGAGTCCAGCCGGGCCCACCATTCCCACAAAACTCAATGGCTTATAGCGGCGGGAAAAAAGTGGACTAATAGTCCATGGGTCGCCGTTTGGGATGTATTGGCCGTAGATTTACAGTTCTTCAGAAGGCCCACGCTCAAAATTTAGCGACCAGCGGCAGGAAACGCCCCTGAGCACCTCATCGCCAGCTTTTAAGAAGTTATTTGTTCTCGCCGCCTGCACTTCGAAGCGAACCCGCCCGCAGTGACCATCCGCCCTGATGTTTAATCATTTTCCATCCCGCCGGTCAGCGACACCGGCGTCTTCGAAATAGCAATGCGGTCATTGCTCGGCTCGCGAACTATCGCTGTATGGGTTGACATACATCAAAGCACCGCGGCCTGGTATGTATATTGTGGAAGCTGTCTGGAAAATTTGCCCATTCTCTCGGCAAAACAATGCATTTCAACCGATCTTGAAGCGATTAAATTAACTGCTTCAATCCGGAAGATGGCAAAAGGCGAAGATACCAGCGATTAATGGAAATTGAATTGCGACGATTCGCGACGTCGCGTTGACCAGAGGTAACCTACTATGAAACAAATAGCTGTATCGTTGACAGCAGTTACCTTGCTGCTGTTCACCAGCTTTCAGGGATTTGCGGCCGAACCGTACGCCGGCTACGGTTCCGAACCTACCAGCAGCGATCACGTCGGCGAGAAGGAGTATTCACCTTACCTGAACATCGGCTATCCACAGCGCGTGTTCTGGGGCGATACCCACACCCACACCGCCTTTTCGACCGATGCGGGCATGGTCGGCAATCGGCTAGGACCGGACGAGGCTTATCGCTTTGCACGCGGCGAGATCGTCGTCGCCAGCAACGGCGTGCGCGCAAGGCTGCAGCGCCCGCTCGATTTTCTCGTGATTTCGGACCACGCCGAGAACCTCGGGCTGGCACCTATGATAGCCGAGAGAAATCCGGACCTGCTGAAAACGGACTTCGGAAAACAAATCGCCAATCTGGTATACGACGGCAAGTATTGGGAAGCCTATGCGCTCTGGGGCCAGGGCATGATGACTAGAACAGATCCGCTTGCGGGTAACGAATCCCTCACCCGCACGATGTGGGAACGCCTCACCGCGTCGGCCGAAAAATTCAACGAGCCGGGCAGGTTCAGCGCGATCATCGGTTTCGAATGGACTTCCAGTCCCGGCGGCAACAACTTGCATCGCAACGTTCTGTTGCGCGACGGCAAGGATAAAGCCGACCAGATCATTCCACTCTCCAATTACGATACCAGCGATCCGGAAGAACTATGGAAATGGATGGAGGCCTACGAGAAGAAGACCGGCGGCCGCATGCTGGCGCTCGCGCATAACGGCAATTTATCCAATGGATTGATGTTCGACGACGTCACCTTCACCGGTAAAAAGCTGACCCGTGACTACGCCGAGCGTCGCATGCGCTGGGAGCCGCTCTACGAAGTCACCCAGATCAAGGGCGACGGCGAAGCGCATCCTTTCCTGTCAGCGGATGACGAGTTCGCGGATTACGGCACCTGGGACAAGGGCAGCTTCGGACCCGAACCCAAGACCAGGGAGATGCTGCCACGGGAATATGCTCGCGAAGCCCTGAAACGAGGTCTTCAATATGAACAGGCGCTCGGTGCCAACCCCTTCAAGTTCGGCATGGTCGGTTCGACCGATAGTCACACCTCGCTGGCAACCATCGAGGAAAACAACTTTTTCGGCAAGGCGACACCCGCCGAGCCGAGCGCTGATCCGGCGCGGTTCTATGAGAAAATCACCGGCTACGCTCAGGAACCTGACGGACCTGACATCACCATACGCTCAGGCAGTTCACTGGCCTCGGGGCTGGCCGCGGTGTGGGCGACCGACAATACCCGCGAAGCCATCTGGGACGCTATGGCGCGCAAGGAAGTCTATGCCACCACCGGCACGCGCATGACAGTGCGGGTGTTTGCCGGCTGGGACTTCGACGAGGCAGACGTGCAACGACCGGATTTTGCCGAGAAGGGTTACCTGCGCGGCGTGCCGATGGGAGGCGATCTACGCAACGCACCGCAAGGCAAGGCGCCGACCTTCGTGATTCGCGCGCTGCGCGATGTCGATGGCGCCAACCTGGATCGCATTCAGATCGTCAAGGGCTGGATGGATAGTGACGGCGAACTGCACGAACAGGTCTACGACGTGCTGTGCTCCGACGATCGCGGGATCAACGACAAGCATCGTTGCGAGAAACCGGTTGGTAACACCGTCGATGTGAAAAACGCGACCTACACTAACAGCATCGGTGATGCGCTGATGATGGCGCACTGGAAAGACCCGGCCTTCGATCCCGGGCAGCACGCTTTCTACTATACGAGGGTGCTCGAAATTCCGACGCCGCGCTGGACGACCTACGACGCCGCGTTCTACAAAATCGATTTACCCGAAGGTATCGAGCCGACGCACCAGGAGCGGGCCTACACCTCTCCAATCTGGTATACGCCATGATGCATCAGAAAGGGTTCATCGTGTTGCGTTCAATTTTGCTTGTCATTGCCTGTATCCTGTCAGCGCCTGCGCTTTCTCAACAGGCGGATGCCGAAACAAGAACCGACGATGGCGCCAAACCGTCCGCAGGTTTGATCTGGTCGGTAACGCCCTATATCTGGGCGGTCGATACCAGGGTTGACCTGACGGTCGACGACAGCCCCGTGGGTGGCGGTAAAGTCACCTTCAATGACTTGCTGGATACGCTGGATACCGCGTTTCAGGTCGTGGTTGAGACGGGTGCCGAAGGCGGTAACTGGAGCGCCTTTGTCGATTTCACCTACATGGACGCATCGGACGGCAATACCGTCAACGTGGATGGCACTGATGTAAGAGTCGATACGGACTCGACCCAGATATTCGCGGACCTGGCCGTCGCGTGGTGGCCGCAGGGTATAGGAGATGGTTACAGCGTCTATGGCGGTATCCGGCATACCGACCTGGATGATGATTACGATCTGAGCGATGCCGCCTCGGGAACCCCCATCGATAGTGTTGATAACTCTCGTAGTTTCACCGATGCGTTGATCGGTGGGCGCTACATGCACGATTTCAATGATCGCTGGTCATTGCTGACCAGGGCAGATTATTCGTTTGGCGACTCGGAAGGAATCTGGCAGCTGCAGGCGATGGTCAGGTACGCGGTCGGCGGCAAACAGCAACACGGTATCATCGCAGGATATCGATACAAGGAAGCGGAACTCGAAGACGACGGTGTCAACGAGGACTACGAGTACAAGGGACCGGCCGTCGCTTTCAATTTCCGGTTTTGACGCCAGGCCAATACCCCGGGAGACACCCTGTGATGAAGCTCAGAAGCAGTTGTCTTGCCGTGATTTTTCTGGGTTTCGCGATCGTGGTGTTTTCTCAACCGGCGCCTGCCCAGAACTGGGTCCCTGTTGTCGGCAAGGAGCGCATTCGTGAGCTGGTCAGCGGCTCGCGGCCCGAGATACTTTTGCGCGATGGTGTGATCGCCACGGGTGAATACTATCCCGACGGCACCGCTGTTATCGATGCCTGGGGCGAGACTTTCGAGAGAACCTGGGAAGTCGTCGATGACGAGACTGTTTGTTACATGTCAGTAACGACGACGAATTGCTATACCGTCGAGCAGAATAGCGAAAACCCCGCGGAATTCCGGCTGACTCACACCGAGACGCGCAAGGTTATCGTTGCCATCGAGAAGCGCGCCGACCCGGTCGTGTTCGAGCGATTGGATCAACCCGATTCGGATGGCGGTATCGGCTCCCCGAGCGCGGCTGAAATCGCCGCAGAGTTGTCGAATCCGAACACCAATTTGGGCTCGATGAATACAAACTTCGAGTACATTGCCTATGATGGTGATTTGCCCGGTGCGGATAACAAGTCAGCGCAGCGAGCCACGTTCCAGCCGTCGCTGCCGTATGCGCTGTCACCGGATACCAATCTGTTCGTCAGGCCTGCCGTTCCGCTGATTATTGATCAGGATGTGCCCGCGCCAGATGGTTTTGAATCCGAGAGTTACGAGCTCGGCGATATTTCGTTCGATGCGCTGATAGCCAGGACCTTCACCGAAATCGGCTTCGTTGGTGGTGTCGGCATTGTCGGCACTTTGCCGACAGCGACACAAGACAGCCTCGGTCGTGATCAGTGGTTGCTCGGCCCGGAAGCCGTGGGAGCGATTGTCCGTCCGTGGGGTGTTGTTGGTGTGCTAGTGACACATCAATGGGACGTGGCGGGCGAAGATGATTTCGACACCAGCATCACCGGCGGCCAGTATTTTTTCGCCTTCAATCTGGAAGACGGCTGGCAAATCAATGCCTCGCCTACTTTCTCCTATGATCACGAAGCCGATAGCGACAACGACCTGACGTTTCCAGTTGGTATCGGCGCATCGAAGACCAGCATACTGGACGGTCGACCGTGGAAATTTAGTTTGCAGTACTGGCACTATGTCGAGTCGCCGGATGCGTTCGGGCCCGATTGGCAAATACGCTTTTCCGTCTCACCGGTTGTCGCCCTACCCTGGTGAAGTTTTTGGTTGCTACCGCCACAATCCACATTGTTCTTGCGTGGCCAGGTTGCAACTTCAAAACACAATAAAACCGCGCGGTGAGCATTTGTCAGCTGAGGGAGAAAACTCTGGACGGTATGACTGGATGCTTGCCGCCCTGGAAGAGGCAGAGCGATAACCGAAGATACTGTCCCCGGAAGCATAATTCTCGTGTGATCGCGCAAAGATAACGGTCCAGGCTATTCGGCCAGTAACCTCGCAGGGTTGCTGCGTTTACAGATCAGGCTTGTGCAACATTAGCCTGTCTTCCCTGCTTTTTAACGGCAAGGTGCAGACCGCGCGCCAGGCCGGGTCACCAACCGCTTAAATCCGGGCCTCGGACTCTTTCGCTACCGCATCGTCCGGCAGGACCCTGGCGGCGAGGTGCTCGGCCAGCAGGTAGATCCGGCGCAGCTTGTCGAGCACATCGGTCTGCAGGCGGTGTTTGACCAGGCGGTCCTCGTCGTCGAGCGCGAGGCGCTCGGCCTGCCGGGCCATTACCCGCTCGCTCAGTCGCCAGAACTCGTCGCGGTGCACGAGTACGTCCTGGGCCGCCCTCTGGTCCTGGTCGACCACGGCCTTGAACGCGGCATCGAGCGCGTTGACAACCGATTGATAAGCCTGCTGCAGCATTTCACCGGTAGTCTCGCTCACCTTGATACCCTTGAGCTGAAAGCTCTGACCCACGGCCACGAGCTCTCTGCCGACCACGTCACCCAGGGATTCGATGTCCGCCGCCAGGCCGAGCGCATTGGCGTGCTGCTCGGCCTCTTCATCGGTCAACTCGCTTCGACCAATGCGTTGCGAGAAATCGAGAATGGCGTCATGCAGGATCGCGACGCGGTCGTTATCCTTGACGATCTCGTTAAAGCCTTCGAAGTCTCCCCTTTCGAACGCCGGCCTGAAATCCCCCAGCATCTTGCGTACCCATTCGGCCATGTGGCCAAGCTCGAGCTGAATGCGCTCCAGCGCGATGGAAGGCACGGTGATGACCGCCTCGTCGAGGAATTTCGGACGCACGATAAGCGTCTCTGGTTCCACGCGTTCCGGAATCAGCCACTGCACCAGGCGGCTGAACAATCCCGCAAACGGCAGAAAGATGATGACATTGGCAATGGCCCAGATGGTAGCGGCATTGGCAACCTGCCGAGGGACCTCTTCGGCCAGCCGTTCGGCGCCCGCCAGCTCCTCGTGCGTAGGCGAAACCGCCACCGCCCAGCTGGCGAGCAGGTCGATAAAAGCGATCCAGATCAACGCCCCGAGGACGTTGTAGACCACGTGAACAGTGGCGGCCCGCACCGCTTCCCGGGGTTTGCCGATGGCGGCGAGCATCGCGGTGATACAGGTGCCGATCTTGGCCCCGAACACGATGGGGATACCCGCGGTCAGGGTGACGAACCCCTGGGTCGCCATGACCACGGCGAGGCTGATGGTTGCGGACGAGGATTGCACCAGCGCCGTGAACAGCGCGGCAACCAGGATGCCGAGCAAGGGATTTTCCAAAGCCTGCATGAGCTCCAGGAAAGGCGGATAACTGCGCAGCGGTGCCATCGCCTCGCCCATGACGCCCATCCCGTAGAAGATGAGCCCCAGTCCCATCAGCATGCCGCCGTAGTGACGGCCCTTGCCTTCGCCCGAGGTAAAGGTCATCAGGAAGCCGATGGTAATCAAGGGCAGCGCCGCTTGCGTAACGTTGAACGCCACGATTTGCGCGGTAACCGTGGTGCCCACATTGGCGCCGAAGATAATGCCGATGGATTGCATCATGGTCATGAGACCGGCACTCACGAAGCCGACCACGAGCACGGTGGTAACCGAAGAGGACTGAATCACGGCGGTCACGACCGCGCCGGTGATGGCGCCCATCACGCGATTAGAGCTGAGCTTGCCCAGGACGTATTTCATTTGCTGCCCGGCCGCCGCCTTGAGACCCGCGGTCATGAGCTCCATACCGTAGAGAAACAGGGCCAGTCCGCCGAACAGCCCGACGCCCATGGCCAGCCAATCCGGTTGAGTTTCGTCGGCGGCAAGCGCGGGAGCGGCTACCACCAGGACGAGGAAAGCGGCGAACAGCGCGCATATGCCGATGGGCAGGCGCGGCAGGTTGAGAATTCTTGAATTCATGCTCGTATCCCTTGGAGACGGGGCTCTAGCGCTAGATTTCCAGGCCGGCACTTTGATTTATTAGCGCGTAAGCAAGCCGATAAGAAAATAAATTAAATCTCTCTATCCCTCGTTAAAAAAGGGGACAAATGCTGTGTTCGATAACTTTTGTGCCGTTAAATAATTTATCAGTGAGAAAGTAAGCGTACAAACGGTTTTCCGAAATCTCTCTCGTTTCCCGCGGGTCGAGCCGGGTTGCGGACAGGTAGTGCGAAATTCCGGTTTCGCGGAAATCAGCGGGGGACCTGTTCCCTAGAGATACCAGCTCAGGTAGGCCAAAATGCCGTCGTATTCGTAGTCGAAGGTATCGTCATTGTCGGTGGATTCGGTATTCAGGGACACATCGTTGTAAGTCAGCCCAAACCCGATATTCTCGAAATGGCGCAATTCCACGCCCAATCTGAAGTCGGTTAAATCTCCCTCGAAGTCGTTTTCATCGATCTTGAAATACTCGTAGCTGCCGATGAGATAAACGTCTTTCTCAAACCGATAATCGAGGTGCAGGCCAAACACGGGGAACGGCGCCGTTCCATCCTCGCTTTCGCTGGCGCCGAGATCGGATTCGACCTTCAGGTCGAGATCGAAGGTATACAACCCGCCCGACAGGCCCAGGTCAACTTTTTCGGTTTGCCAGACAGAGTAGATATACGAAAGTTTCAGAACCTGGTAATCGAACCGGGTTTTCAACGCGGAATTTACCGGGAATACCGTATCGTCGATGATAATCGTGGTGCTGATGATCTCATTCGCGTCGCGGGATAAATCGTAATAACTGAACGTCAGGCGGTGCCTGGGGCCAAAACGATAAACACCGTCCAGCCTGGTTACCTCGGTGGATGAATCCAGCCCCAGGTCGTCTTCCATTCGGACCTTGGTACCAGAACCCGGTTCGTCGGGGTTTATCCGAAAGGTACTCTCGGAGTCGGTAACAAAGGCGCCTATGGAGACTTTTAATCGATCTTCCTCGAACCAGTGACTGGCCTGGTCACCCCGGCTATTCGTGGCAATAATGCATGCGGCTATGGTGAGCGCCGCTTTGACACCGAATTTTGAAAATATCATGGATAAACCTGCGGAGATCCCGAAAAGTATAACGCCATTTTTCGCCGAGAAACCAGCCTGATCGAGCCGAAACAACACGACCGTGAAGATCAACACACGGCGTTAATCCTGCGGCCGGACGCACGGCTTCGGCGATACTGGCTCACCGTGGTATATCACGCGTCGGCGAAACTTCACCCGTTGCGGTCAGGGACCCCCGCTCGAGTAGACGAATCGCTCGTTTTCACTGACGAGCCAGATAATCGCTCAGGGCTATACCCACGCCAATTCGCTCAGTGCGGACGTCGTAATCCAGCAGGCTCTCGCCGTAGCCGTTCCAGTATTGCGTGTAGACCCGCATGTACTTGCTGATCGGGCGGCTCCAGGTGAGCTCGAACGCATTTTTCTCGGTTCCCTGCTGCAGCTTCAGGGTATAAGTATTGCGGTCGGGTGCCCAGCCGAGCCACAGATCGCCGTAGCCGTAGTACCGGTGCATCCGCGGATTATCGTCGTCTTTTCTACTTTCGGGAATGCGATACCAGGCCCTCAGTCCGAGCACCATGTCGTCGCTCAGCTCGACGGCCGTTGCGGCAACGATTCGATCCCAGCTGCGCGACAGCAGTTGCGATCGTCCATTGGACTGATGGTTGTAACCTATGTCCCAGTAAATGAGATTCAGCCCCATGAAGTCTTCGTCCAGGTAGCTGCGAAAAATGAGTTCGGGCTCGTAATTCGTTTCCCGAAAGGGCTTCGAGGTATCGTCGTTAAACGCCTGCCACCAGGACTTCGCGGTATACGCGAAAATAAGATCCGTGTTGCCACCGAACAGCCCGGTGGCGACCGGCATTTTGAAACTGACCTGGAACTTTACCTCGTCCTCCTCGATCAGCTCGTCCTCGCCGAACTGTTCGAACGGGCCCTGGTTCGGGTCGTCATTGTAGGTATAGAGAAAGTAATTGGGCCGGTAGGTGGAAATGACGAACTGGCGTTCCCGCGTCTCGACGATCTCCTTGGCGCGAAGCTCCACGACGCTTTTGCGCCGCTCGGCGGATTCCGCTTCGGGCGAATCGCCGGCAGCGCCAACCCGCTGCTCGCAGGCCGCGGTCAGCTCGTCGACAGTGGTTCCAGGTTCGGCGGTCTGCAGGCGCTCAAGCAGACATTGTTGCATTGCCTCCGACATCGCCAGGACCGTATTACTGGAAAGTGAAACGACCACGGCAAGGGCCGCTGCCGCCACGCCCGCCCTGGTCAGGATGATTTGTCCCGGCACTCGCCAACTACACATGATCTACCCCCTCTATGCCCTCGAGACGACCGAATGCGCCCTCGGCGGAATCGCCAGGGGGCAGCTCGCGCACGTCAATCACGCGGATTCCATCGATCAGGGCTGCTAGCGGCCAGCCCTCCCGCGTCAGCCACGATCGAAAGCGCAAGTCTAGGCAGCCTTATCGGCTACTTCCTCATTCCTGATCCTGAAGAACATGGCGTAGAGAACGGGAACGACGATAAGCGTCAGAACGGTCGCGAACGACAGGCCGAAAACCAGTACCACGGCCATCGATTCGAAGAACGCGTCGAGGAACAGCATCATGACGCCAAGCGCCGTGGTCAGGGCGCCCATCGTCACTGGTCTCACACGGCTGGCGGATGCTTCGACAAGCGCATCGAATCTGGGTTTTCCCGACGCGATATCGATATCGATCTGGTCGACCAGCACGATCGCATTTTTGATCAGCAGGCCGGATAGCGAAAGCACGCCGAGTATGCCCATGAATTCGAGCGGGAGGCGAGTCAACACGAGACCGAACACGACACCGATCAGCGCGAGCGGTACCACCAGCCATATCACCACGGGCTGGCGCACGGACCCGAACAGGATGAACACGGTCAACACCATCGCCAGGAATCCCATCGGCAGCGTCTTGCCGAGATTTTCGTTGGCCTCTTTCGATTCGCCGTACTCGCCGTCCCACTCGAGGCTGTAACCGTCTGGCAGCTCGATGGCCTCGATGGCGGGCCGGATACGGCCCAGCAGCACGGACTGCAGCTCGTCGGGAAACGGGTCGCATTGTGCCTTCAGCGCCCATACGCGGTCTTCACGGCGGAGCAAACCCTCGCGCCAGGTCGTCCTGATGCCGTCGGTTATCTGCCCGATAGGCACAATGGCACCGGTAGCCGCGCTCAGCACCTGCACATTGCGCAGGTCCGCGACATCCACCCGTTCGAACTCCGGCGCCCGCGAAATGATAGGCAGTAAATCATCGCCTTCACGATAAAAGCCCAGCGTACTGCCGGAATAAGCGGTTTCGAGCGCAGCGGCGAGATCTTCCCGCGATACGCCCGCACGCCGCCCCTTCGCGGTCGAGTAAATCGGCTCGATAACCGGGGTGAGCTGGCGCCAGTCGTTCTTGATCAGCATGGCCCCGCCATCTTCGTGCATGATGCGGTTCGCCTGGTCGGCGAGGTCGCGCAGCACGTCGGGATCGGGGCCCTTGAACGTCGCCTCGATCTTGGAGCCGCCGCCAGGCCCCAGCTGGAACTTCCAGACCTTGCCCTGCGCCGTCGGGTAGCGCTCGTCGACATGCGCTTGAATCTGCGGCATGATATCGTCGATTCTTCGATAGTCGTCGACCTTGACCAGCAACTGGGCAAAAGACGAATTGGCGGGCTCCGGGGGATAAATCAGCATGAAGCGGAGGTGGCTGCCGCCGATCGAGGAAGTGATCGAGTCGACGCCCTCGACCCCGGCGACGAATTTCTCGATCTCGATAATGTCCCGTTCCGTTTTGTAGATGTCGGTTCCTTCCGGCAGGAAGTAGTCGACGACGAACAACGGCAGTGTCGATGAAGGAAAGAATCCTTCCTTGACGAACTGAAATCCCCACAGCGACGTGGCGAAGAGCCCGAAGACCGCGGCAATCACCAGGATCCGCACTTTCAGGGCACCGCGCAGCATGCGCTTGTAGCCCCGCAACAAGAGCCCGTCCGGCAGGTCTTCCGCCGGGCTATCGGACGACCCGGCCGTTGCGGTCTGCTTGAACAGCCAGAAGCAGAACAGGGGCGTCAGGGTCAGGGCGAACAGCCAGCTGAATCCGAGCGAAATCAGGACCACCCAGAAAAGATGGCCGGTGTACTCCGCGGTCGAACCGGGCGCGAAACCGATCGGGGCGAAGGCGATGATCCCGACGAGCGTCCCGCCGAGCAGTGGCCACTGGGTCTGAGAAACAATCTTTTTGGCTATTTCCAGCTTATCGATGCCGCGCTTGACCCCCACTAGGATGCCTTCGGTGACGACGATGGCATTGTCGACCATCATGCCGAGAGCAATTATCAGGGCGCCCAGGGAAATTCGATGCATCGGTATGCCGAACATGTCCATGGTGGCAAGCGTTGCCAGAATCGTCAGCAACAGCACGCTGCTGATAGCCGCCGCCGATTTTACGCCCATGAAAATCAGCAGGGTGACCGAGACGATCACCAGCGCGGCGATGACATTGCCGACGAAGTCGTTGACGGCGCCATCGACTACTTCGCCCTGGTGGTAAGACTCGTGCAACTCGATTCCGATCGGTCTGCGGCTTTCCGCTTCGGCTAACTTGTTTGACACTTCGCGGCCGATTTTGACGATATTCGCGCCGAGGTGCGCGGACACCCCGAAGGCGATGGCCGGCTCGCCTTCGACCCGGAAGATCTTGTCGGCTTTTTCGTAACCGCGCCATACCTCGGCGATATCGCTGAGGTAAATCAGGCCGCCGTCGGCGCCGGTCGCGACCAGCAGGCTCTCGATCGCTTCGACGGAGTCGATCGCACCGGTCGGCTCGATCAGCAGCACCTGGTCACCGACGGTTACGTCGCCTGCGGACACCACCGCGTTTTGCTGGGCGAGGGTGTCGTACAGCGTCGCAATCGACACGCCGAGCGCCATCGCGTTTTCGCGCGATATCTCGACGTATATTGCCTCGGATCTCTCGCCGTCGAAGGTAACCTTGGCCACGCCATCCACCTGCAGGATCTCGCGCTGCAGCTCTTTCGCGTAGCGGCGCAGCTCCGCCGGCGAATAACCCTCGCCGGTAATCAGGTAGTAAAGCCCGTAGACGTCGCCGAAATCGTCGTTGACAATCGGAGTCATGGCGCCCGGCGGTAACAGGCGTTGCGCGTCCCTGACCCGGTTACGCAGCTTGGTCCAGATCAGTTCGAGGTCGGATCGGGATGGCGAATGCTCGTACAGAATATCGACCTGTATTTCGGCCCGGCCGGCTGCCGAAATCGATGATATCTCCTCGACTTCCTGCATTTGCTGAATCTCGCGTTCCAGCACGTCGGTGACTTCCTCCGCGACCTCGAACGGACTCGCCCCGGGGTAACTCACGAAAATTTGCGCGGTCCGGATAGTGAATTCGGGGTCCTCGAAGCGCGCCATGTCGTTATAGGCCGTCCAGCCGAACATGACGGTCAGCAGGATAACGATGACGCTAAGGACTTTATTCCTTATCGACAGTTCTGCGAGATTCACCGCTATTGACCCCAGTCCCGAACCTGCATGCCCTCGGCAAGAAACGAGGCGCCGGCGACCGCTATGACATCGCCCGCGGCCAGGCCCTCGGTTACGATCGCGAATTCACCGATACCGTCGACGATCGCTACCTTGCGCTTCGAAACCGTCATCGAATCCTGGTCCACCAGCCAGACGTAGGTGGAGTCGCCCTCGCCGACTATCGCCGTCAGGGGTACCGATTTACGGTCCGTGGCGGCGTCCGCCGCGCGCCGCGCGCCCTCAAACTCGACCGTGGCATTCATACCGGGCAGGATCACGAGGTTCTCGAGCGGCTTGAAAGTGAAGGTAACCGCATAGGTTTGCGACGCCGTATCGGCGAGCAGATTCGCCTCCTTGAAAGTCGCCGGGATGCGGACGTCCGGCGCCGCCTCCAGCATCACGAAGGTGCCGAGATTCTCGATCTGCTGCGACTCCGCAATAATCCGCGCGGGTAGATTGACGCTAACCTCCAGCGTCGACAGATCGATCAACACCACAACCGGTTGACCGGCGGATACGGTCTGTCGTTCGCGTACCGGCACCTGGGCGATGACCCCGTTGAACGGCACGCGCAGCACGGTATCTTCCAGCGCCTTTTCGGCGGTATCGAGCTGGGCCCGGGCCACGTCCCGCTCGGTCAATCGCTGCTCGAGAACGTTGCGTGCGATAGCCTGTTTCATCTGCACCGCGCGCTGGTACTCGTCCTCGGCGTTTTGAAACTGCGCCCGTGCCGAAGCTACCTGGCTTTTGAAGTCGCGCTGATCGAGCTGTGCGATAAAATCCCCTGCCCTGACTTGCTGCGCCTCGTCGACGGCAAGCTTTTCGATCTGCCCGCCAACCTGGAAGCTCAATTCATTGAAGCGCCCGGCGTCGACCACGGCGGGATACCGGGACGTCTCCAGATCGGATGCCGCCGTAAGCGTTAACAGTTTGACCGGTCTGACTCCGGGCTCGCGCACCTCTTCGATGCCGTCGTCGCTGCAGGAAGCAGCGGTAACCAGAATAGCCGCGAATATTGCTACCCGGGAAAGTCGGGAAACTCGATCTTGCATTTAGCTCACCTTCGAAACTCTGATTGCCGGGTTCGGATGTGTCGGAGTATTTTATTTCCGCGACGGGTCACCGAGTTTTCGCGGACCGGACATCTCGGGAGCCCCGAGACTAGCATAGACGAAAGTGAAATTCATATAGCCCGACGAAGCCCGGAGCTGTCGATGGAGGGCGCTATGGGCACTTCCCAAAGCCGCTTTATACCGGACCAGCCCTGCTTCCCGTGATGGACAGTACTCGAAGTTGTAATCGATATGATCTAGTATTATTGGCCAAGATAATCTAGTCACAAATGGGAAGTCGTTGCAGGTGCTAACACGCGTAATTTCCAGGCCAGAAATCCGCGTTCCGCGAAAATCCGCGTTGCATATTCTTACCCTGTTGCTATCGGCAATGCTGCTGGTGCAGGGCTGCGCGATACTTCCCGAGCGCAATCCCCTGCCCGCCGAATACGGGTACCAGGCCAGCGTGCTGGGCGGCCACGGTGTGCGTTTCTGGGGCGATGAAACTCTCCCGCTGACCAGGGGGCTGACGGCGGAATCGACGATCGAGGAAATGCATGCGGTGTTGCCGGGCCTGGTGCGGAGGGAGCTGAACATCCTGGCGATTTCCGGCGGCGGGGAAAATGGCGCTTTCGCGGCCGGGTTGCTCAACGGCTGGACCAAAACCGGTACCCGACCCGAGTTCAATATCGTAACCGGAATCAGCACCGGGGCATTGATTGCGCCGTTTGCATACCTGGGCTCATCCTATGACCAGTTTCTGGAACGCCTCTACACCCAGTACTCCACGGAAAACCTGATCGAGCAACGCGGCTGGCTTAGTTCGCTGAGATCGGACGCCAGTTTCGACACGAGCGGCATGCGTTCATTGATTGCCGAGTATTTCAACGAGAAAATAATGCAGGCCATCGCCGCCGAGTACAAGCGCGGTCGCCTGCTGTTCGTCGGCACGACCAACCTCGATGCCCAGCTGCCGGTAACCTGGGATATCGGCGCAATAGCCACTAGTGGCAAGCCCGGCGCCCTGGAGCTTATTCATGATGTGCTGCTGGCCTCGGCGTCTATCCCGATGATTTTTCCGCCGGTAATGATCGAAGTAGAGGCGAACGGGGAGGCCTATGACGAAATGCATGTCGATGGCGGAGTAACACGCCAGTCTTTCGTATTCGAGCTGTCGTCCGAAGCAGACGCTTTCGAGAGACTGGAGATTGTCGGTACCGGACGCGTTTTTCTGATTCGTAACTCAAAGCTCGAACCGGACTGGCACCCCACGGAGAGAAAAATATTTACCATTGGCAGCCGCTCCGCCAATTCCATGATTCGCTCGCAGGGCCTCGGCGACCTGTACCGTGAGTACCTGGCGTCCCGGAAGTTCGGTATCGACTTCAATCTCGCCTTTATCCCGAAGGAGTTCGAGGCCGAGAACCACGAGCTGTTCGATCGGAACTACATGCGATCGCTATACAGCCTTGGCTACACGATGGGTGCCGAAGGCTATCCCTGGAGCAAAGCGCCACCCGGGCTCGAGAACCCCTGATGTCCCAAAGAAGGCTTATTTTTCGGCGGCCGCCGATGAGAGGCGATGCTCAATTCATCCGAGAGCGCTCGCGGCAGTCGATCGCCCGTGCCGCATTCACAGGACTGCTTCACTAACCATGCCGTGCTTGAATCCGGAGACGACAGGCATTTCCAGCAGCTCTCTACAGGTTAACCAGGCGCCCCCCGCTCCATGCCGCGGCGGGGTGACGATATCGTGCCCGTGCTGAAACACCTGCTGTTTGCGGTGACCTATGGCGTGCTTGGCTGCGTCATCGTGCTGGCTGGCGCCTACGTGTACCAGCAGGAAAACCGCCCCGATCTCAAGGTATGGCATCGCGCCGAACTGGATGCCGAGTTTCATGCGGGTCTCGAATTAAACGATATCGATGATTACCTGCGGCTGGAAGAGCGGCTTTTTGCGCAGCTCGACCAGCGGGTCTATGCGCGCATAGACGCTGCCGACCGCAGGCAGATCAACCGCTATTCACGGGGCAGCCTGACGGATCCGGGCAGTTTTCCCAGGAACTGGAACCGCAGCTTCGTGCTCTCGCAGGCCGAGCCGGTTGCCGGCGCGGTCCTGCTGCACGGCCTGTCGGATTCGCCCTACAGCCTGCGCGCGCTGGGACAGCTGCTGCATCAGCGCCAGTTCGAGATCATCGGTTTGCGCCTGCCCGGTCACGGCACGGCGCCCGCCGGCCTGTTGGATGTTTCCTGGCGCGACTTCAAGGCCGCGGTCAGGCTTGCGGTGGCCAGCATGCGTGCCCGCATTGGCCCGGACCGGCCGCTGTACCTGGTCGGTTATTCCAACGGTGCGGCGCTGGCAATAGATTATTCCCTGGCAGTGCTCGAGGGCGAGGATATGCCACCGGCAAACGGCCTGGTGCTGCTGTCGCCCGCTACCCAGGCGCCCGGGGTTGCCGCCTACGCCGTCTGGCAGGCACGCCTGTCGGATTTATCCGGGCTCGAAAAGCTGGGCTGGGCGAGCATCCAGACGGAATTCGATCCCTACAAGTACAATTCCTTCACGGTCAATGCCGGCGACCAGATTTATCAGCTAACAAGGAATATCTCCAACCGCATGAATCGGCTGGCCGGGCCGCAGGGTGTCGCCGGGTTCCCCAGGACGATTGCGTTTCAGTCGGTCGTCGACGACACCCTCAAACCGTCGGCGCTGGTCGATTCGCTTTACCTGAAGCTCGCGCCGGAAGGACACGAACTGGTGCTGTTCGATGTCAACCGGCACGCGGATGCCGAGCCGCTGCTGCGGACCGACCCCGAAAACCTGACTAACCGCTTGCTCGGCCAACAATCCAAGTTACCGTTTGCGCTGTCGCTGGTGACGAATGCGAGCGTCGACACGAATGCCGTCATCGTCCGCACCAAACCGGCCGGTTCGACAACTACCCAGGATACCGATATCGACCTGGCCTGGCCCCCGGGATTGTTTTCATTGTCCCATATCGCCGTCCCGTTTCCGCCCGACGATCCCGTCTATGGCGGCGCCTCCCTTGCCGGCGCGGGTGAAGCCGGGATTACGCTGGGCAGCATTTCCATTCGCGGCGAACGCAACCTGCTGCAGATACCGGACAATTATTTCCTGCGCCTGCGCTACAACCCGTTCTTTGCCTACCTCTCGAACCGGACGCTGGCCTTCCTGGATTTGTAATTGGCCGATGCGGCATGGCGTTGTCTCATCGGCGGCGGCGAGTGGCCAGTTGCCGGGGCTCGGTGCCGAAACCGGATCGATCGACACCGGCCTCGTCGATTTCGTTAGGGTTTTTGTTCGCCGCCCTGTTTTTTCTGGCGCGCCATGTAAGCGCGGCGAAAATCCGGGTTAACCTCCGCCAGAGAAGCCCAGAGTTTGTCCATGTAGTCGGGCGGAAACTCGTACACGGGCATCGATTCTTTCAGTCTGAGCCCCCGTTGCCCGGGCGTAAGGTCATACATCAGCATCATCAGGATATCGCTGCTGGCCCAGGGGCTGCTGCGGAAATATCCGTGCCCGTTACCGCTATCCGCGCCCTCGGCATCCGACACGTCGATCAGGCTGATATGGTCCCTGTTTTCCTCCAGCAGGCGTTTCGCAGCTGGCGAAAACCCGTCTTCGTCGATGATCTGGCCGAGGCGCTCGCGCCGCGTCAGCCAGCGTGCAATACCAAGCGCTTTGTCCTTGCTGGATACATAGATACTCATGTGGCGCGGTACATCGAGGGCGCCGTCTGCCAGGTAAGCCTCGAATACCTCGCGATCGAGATCGCTGCCGACCAGTACCAGGTTGCCAAGCCTGTGCCGCGCATGGATTTCCTCGCGCGGCTTGCCATCGTTCATCAAGGCGAGCTGCTCGAAGGCCCGGGCCGCCAGTTGCGTACCGTTGCTGTAGGCGACAATGTGAATCTCCTCGGCATCCGTTTGCTCGGCGAGAAACTCGACGAACTTGCGGAAATGGCGGGCGTAACCGTTAGACGTATCGGTATCCCTGAGGTATGCCCACCGGCTTGGCGTCGACGGCCAGGCAAAACCGATCATCACCCCGTCGTAGCCCAGGAAATGCCATAGCTCGGTGGCGACCAGCATCGGGTTTTCGAACACCACCTTGTAGCCGTGCACATAGATATAGACATGCTTGCGCTTCGATCTCGCGAGCTGCGCATTGACCGCCGCGGCAAACTCCTCATCGCCGTCGAGCAGGTCGTCGCTATAGTCTTCGCGCCTGGCAAAGCCGGGAATCGTGTCTTCGAGGATGCCATACTCCTCGATTCCCGTGACCCGCAACGGGTAATTGTCAGTGCGGTTTTTCAGCAGCGATATTTCCCTCACCTCGGCCCAGTCCACATCGGCTTCATGCAGAGAGATTCGCGCGACACCCAGGCGCACGAGCTGACCGCGGTCGTTAGCGTAATATTTCTCGCTGTCATCCGGACCGGCCGGTCGCCGATCCGTCGCGTAGAGCAGCCCCCGGTAAGGCACCAGGTCCATGGGATCCTGCTCGGGGAGCGGGTCCAGCATGCCGTCGCCGTACACGTCCGGGGACGGCATCATGTTGACTTCATCCCAGATGACACTGGCACAGCTCACCAGCGTCAGCGATACCGCAAGCAGTATCAGGGTACTACGCACGTTCATAAGTTTGTCTGGATATATCGGGTCGGAGAAAGGTTAACATCCTTTTTTCACTATTCCACAAGTTAAATTATGCGACGGCACGCCAGCCTGATTGCGCTAACAGTCGAGGCGCTCGGCCGTTTTTCCCGGACCCGGGCTTCGGGAAGTCGGGCAGTATGACGACAATGCCTCGTCGGAGCCACGCCCGATGACGGGCAGCCGCAAGACGAGCCGTTCTGCGCGATAAATCCGGAAGAGCTCGTGCCCGGGCTAGACAATATCGAGAATACCCGCATAATCGTCGAAGGTCGGTACCCGACGGCGCAATTTCACAATCGATTGGTCGCCGGTTCGACCCCGGCCAGACCCACCATTTCTACTCCAGGCGGAGATTTCTGATGTCGACATTCAGGGAAGCCCCGTTCACCGGCGAAGTCCTCAAAACGCTGCTAATGCCGGTCGGCACGAATACAGAAGAGACCATCGCCAGCCAGGCGAGCGGCGGCAGGGTCGAGGTCGGCTTCGAGGGATTCGCCGGAGAAAATCATTCCGGTCTCAACCGTGATTCCTGCGTTCGGGTCAAGGAGCTGTACGCCGAAGGCACCAGGATCCGCAATACGCGCCAGATTTCGATCGTATCCGATGAAGAGCTGACCCTGATCGCGCAGGGCATGGAGATCGACCATATCGAACCCGAATGGCTCGGCGCGAACCTGCTGCTGGGCGGAATCCCGCATTTTACCCTGCTGCCGCCCTCTTCCCGGCTGCTGTTTTCGAGCGGCGCCTGCCTCGTCGTGGATATGGAAAACCAGCCCTGCGCCTATCCCGCGAAAGAGATCCAGAAGGTTTACCCGGGCAAGGGGCGACTTTTTATCAAAAACGCTCGCCAGCGCCGCGGCATCACCGCCTGGGTCGAGAAGGAAGGCATGATTGCGGACGGCGACAGCATTCGCGTGTTCGTGCCGAAGCAGCCGGCCTGGCCGGTCGACATCGGTTAAACCGGCAGCATGCGCCGGGGATAAATTTTTATCATCACGGCACCTGGGGTCGCTTTCTTGGCGGTTCCGATTAAAATCGAAATTTTTGAGGACAAACCGGATGACAGATCTTTTCGAAGCCAAGGCGGAGGACTGGGACGCAAGCGACAGAAGAACCATGCTTGCCACCGCAATCGGTTCGTCGATACGTGAACACGTGGCATTGAACGAGCGGATGAACGTACTGGACTTCGGCGCCGGTACCGGGCTGATTTCGGCCCAGATCGCGCCACTGGTAAACCGCATCGTCGCGGTGGATATCTCGCAGTCGATGCTCGACAAGCTGGCAGCCAAACCCGAGCTGGCCGGCAAGGTGGAGACCGTTTGCCGTGACATACTGGAAGACCCGCTCGAGGCGAGATTCGACCTGATCGCCAGCGCGATGGCCATGCATCACGTGGAAGACACCGCCGGGCTGATCGAGGGTTTCAGGGCACATTTGAACGACTCCGGGATGATCGCGCTGGCCGACCTGGACAAGGAAGACGGCAGTTTCCATCCCCCGGATACCGAGGGCGTCTATCACTTCGGTTTCGAGCGGGACGAAATCCGCGAGATGCTCGAAAGCCATGGATTCGACCAGGTCGAATTTTTTACCGCGCACACGATCGAGGGCGAAGACGGGGAATACCCGATATTCCTGGTAACCGCGAGAAAGGCCTGATTTCTCGCCATGACGGCTTCGCAATCCACCGAATCGAACCAGGCGGAGCCAACCCCGGCGCGGCACTACCGCTTCAGCTTCGAATCCGAACCCAGGCGCGTTGTCGCGCAATTCCAGGGGCTTACGCTCGCCGACAGCCGGCGCGCCATGCTGCTCGAGGAGACGCGCATCGCCCCGGTTTGCTACTTTCCGCGCGAGGACGTGCGCATGGATTGGTTCGAGCGCGGCGGCTATGTCACCTACTGCCCGTTCAAGGGTAACGCGGCGCATTATTCGCTGCGCAAGGACGAGATCGCGGCCGACAATCTCATGTGGAGCTACGAGGATCCGCTCAGGGATGCCGCGCAGATCAGGAATTACGTGGCTTTCTATTCCGACCAGGTGGATATCGTCTACCCGGAGAACGAATCGGCGAAGGCGCAGGCCGCGCCAGCCTACGAAAATCCGCTGGTGAGCTGGGTGCTGCAGGAAGCGCCGGCGATAGCGACCTCGCGCGAGCTGACCGCCGCGTTTGCGAGGCAGCTGCGGGCGGCCGGGATTCCGCTGTGGAGGCTGGTTATTATTATTCGCACGCTCCATCCCCAGGTGGTGGCTTTCGTCGAGCACTGGCATAGCGTGAGCGGCGAACTCGTCGCTTTCGATTACGATCACGAGGGCCTGGAAACACCCGAGTTTCTGAATAGCCCGCTGGTGCCGATTTTCGAAGGCGCCGGCGGCATCCGGCGACGCCTCGATATCGATAATCCCGTGCTCGATTTCGGCGTGCTCAAAGACCTGCACGCCGAGGGCGCCACCGATTACGTGGCGATGCCGATGCTGTTTTCCGACGGGCAGATCAACGCGGTCTGTATCAGCTCGGATCGCCCGGGCGGTTTCACCACCGACGACCTGGGCCATATTTATGAAATTCTGGCCGCCCTCGGCCGCATCTACGAGGTTCACGCGTTACGGCGCAAGGCGGTCAGCCTGCTCGACACTTATCTCGGCTCGCATGCTGGCGAACGGGTGCTCGACGGACTGATCCGGCGCGGCGACGGCGAGGATATCAGGGCGGTCATCTGGTTTTGCGACCTGCGGGGGTCGACGCCGCTGGCGGCCTCGATGTCGAGAAACGAATTTCTCGCCTGCCTCAACGAGTTCTTCGATTGCGTGGCCGGCGCGGTGCTCGACCATGGCGGGCAGGTGCTGCGCTTTATCGGCGACGCGGCACTGGCCATTTTTCCGATCGAAAACGATACCCCGGACGCCGGCCTGTACGCGGCCTGCGAAAAAGCCATCACCGCGGCCCGGCAGGCGTCGTCGCGCATAGAATCCACCAATAGCGAACGTCAACGACGATCCTTAGCCCCCATCGAGTTCGGCATTGCGCTGCACCTGGGCGACGTCACCTACGGCAATATCGGTACCGGGAACCGGCTCGAATTTACCGTAATCGGCGAAGCCGCCAACCTCGCGGCTCGCATCGAATCCATGTGCAAGATGCTCGACCGCCCGATACTGCTTTCCGCCGAATTCGCGGAATGCGCGCCCGACCTGGCCGAATCGCTCGGAACGCATTCATTAAAGGGTATCGACGAACCGCAGCAGATTTTTGCGCTGCGCAATGCCTGAACGATCAGCCGAACGGCAGCAGGCCGAAATACTCGTTAATCAGAATGCCGATGCCGAGCGCCATCAGGCCGATACTCCACACTTTTAGCCACATGACCCGGCCCTTGATTCCGAGCCACAGCAACAGCAGCCCGAAGGGAATGGACATCCAGTAGGCCATTTCCATCATCATCATCGTGCTTTCGGGATAGGGATTATCCGGGTCGATTTCCTGGCCTTCTCGATAACGCATGACTATCGGTTCCGATTCAAATAGAGCTAAGTTTCCGCGCGCCAGTATATCTCATTCGATCGATGACCCGCACGTCACCCTGCGGGTTTGACTTCTGCGACGGGAAAACAGGCTGTTTAACCGGTCACGCGGGCATTGCCGGTTCAAGGATTTCATGCCCCGGCCGATAACGCCGGGGACTGGTGCAAAACCGGCGCAACAGGCGACGGTCGCGCCGCGATAACCCGGAAAACCCGATTGAACAGCTCAGCCATCCCGAAACGCAGTAAGGAAGAATATATCCTGCTGACCTTTTGCGCGACCGGATTCGCCGGCATCCTGCCGTTCGTGATCCTGCGCATCGTCAGCGGCGATCTGCTGCTGGCCGCGATCGACGCCACGCTCGTCGTAGGCGTGCTGCTGATCGGCATGCACGTCTGGAGCACGCGCAAGGTACGCCTGCCGAGCCTCGTGCTGACGGTGTTTTACCTGTCTGGCGTCGTCGCCGCGGTTTACGCGAGCGACGGGCAGCTAATCTACTGGGCTTACCCCTGCATGCTGGCGGCATTCTTCCTGGTCAAGCCCAACGAGGCCGCGGTCTTCAATGCGATCGCGATACTGGCCCTGCTGCCGCTGCTGATATCCGGTTTGCAGCCGCTGCAACTATCGAGCGTGCTGGTGACGCTGAGCCTGAATACGGCTTTTTCCTATATTTTCGGGCGCAAGATGCTGCTGCAGCACAAGGAGCTCGAAACCCTGGCGACGCGCGACTCCCTGACCGGCGCCGGCAATCGCCGCCTGTTCGACGAAAAAGTCCAGGACTGCCTCAACCATTACGAACGCAACCAGGTGCCGGCCGCGCTAATCCTGCTCGATATCGATCATTTCAAACGGATCAACGACCAGTACGGGCACGGCAAGGGCGACGAAGTGCTGATCGGCCTGGTCGAAATGCTGCGCCGGCGTTTACGCGCGGTCGACGGCATTTATCGCATCGGCGGCGAGGAATTCGCCGTGGTCATCCATCCCGCCGATATCGACACGGTCATCGACCTGGCCGAAGCGCTGCGCCGCATGATCGAGGACAGCGCCCTGCTCGCCGACGAGCGCATTACCATTTCAGTCGGGCTCGCGATCTGCAGCGAAGGCGACAGCCTGAAATCCTGGGTCGAGCGCGCGGACAAGGCGCTGTACAAGGCAAAGAAAGGCGGCCGCAACCAAACCTGTCTCGAACCGATCCAGGGGAAAATTTTCTAGCGCTCCCGCGCGTGCCGGCAGTTTCAGGGACCAGCCCCCGGGGTCCCGCATCACGGGTTTCTGCTCACCAGGGAATCGAATCGCCATTGAATTCGATGAAGCGCCCGCTGCTCTCGGGTCCGGCCGCCAGCAAAATGCGTTTCAGACCCTCGACGCTCTGTTCGACACTGATCTCGGCGTTGGCTCCGCCCATGTCGGTCCGCACCCAGCCCGGATGCAGCGTCAGCACGCTAATGCCGCGCCCGGCGAGATCGATCGACAGGCTCTTCACGACCTGGTTGACCGCGGTCTTGGAACTGCGGTAGACGTAGCTGCCGCCGCTGCCGTTGTCGTCGATGCTGCCCATCTTGCTGCTGATGACCGCGACCAGTTTACGCTCGCTCGCGGCGACGTGATCGGCGAAGGCCTGCACCAGCATCATCGGCGCGATCGTATTGACCTCGAACACCTTGCGCCACGGCGCCGCCTCGACCTTGCCGAAATTCATCCCGGTCGGCCCGTAAACCCCCGCGTTGCTGAGCAGGATATCGATGGCGCGATCCCGCAGCTGCGCGGCCAGCGCGGCGACCCGGACGTAATCGGTGACATCGAGTTCGGTGATCTCGATTGCCGGGTAGCGTGCGGCCAGCGCCTGCAACGACGCCGCGTCGGCCGGCTGCCGGCAGCAGGCAATGACGCCCCAGCCGTCCCCGGCGAAGCGTTCGGCAAATTCGAGGCCGATGCCGCGATTGGCGCCGGTAATCAATATGGTCGAATCAGTCATGGCAGTATCCCGCATGGTCGAGGTTTACCCAGCCGATGCATGATAACCAAAGCCTTAGCCGGGGAACAGCGAGGCGCGTTTACGCGCAAGACTCCGCCGCTATCAACTTTCGACCCGGTTGAATATACTGGACTGCCGCCGCAATCGGGGCTGGAACACCACCGCAGCGGAAATCGACTTGAAACAGGCCGTTACATTATTACTGACCGCGCTGCTCGGCGGCTTGTTGTTGACAGGCGCCGATGAAGCGCGCGCCGGCTGCACCTGTGTTTGTGTCGACGGCCTCAATCGGCCGCTTTGCTCGAGCGTAACCGAACGCAAACCGCTGTGCCCGCCGAGGGTTTGCCCGCGCGAGCCGGCGGTCACCCGGCCGCTCGAGCAGTCGAGACCTGCCCCGCGCACCCGGCAAACCTGCTCGCGGGAAAAAATCTATAACCGGTACTCGAAGCGCTACGAATGGTGGCATCTCTGCAGCCCGCGCTAGCGGCAGATATTTCAGGCCCGCGGTACCGGAATTCGATTACCCCGGCATTATTTGATCTGCATCACTCGCTGCCGATATCGGCGCCTATAGGCTCGGTGCTGAAGCCGTGCAGTATCGCGATTATCTTCCGTTACAGCGATACCGGAATCCGCCGCGCGCGGCCGCCTGGAGTCGCGCCGCCGAATCCGTTCGGTTAAGCTGATCGCGGATAAGCGCCGCCTGAAACGGTAAAAGCCATCGAAAATGAATGACCAGCAGCCTAACGATCGCCCTCGCGGCCCGGCCAATATGCCGGGACCCATGCCGGCATGGTGGCGTTATTTCACCTGGCTGCTGATTTTCACCGTTTTTGCCTGGTACTGGATGGGCCGTACCGAGGCGCCGCAAACCGCGCTCTCCTACAGCGAATTCAAAATCCAGGTAACCGAGGAACGGGTGGCCTGGGTCGAAATGCAGGGCGACACGATTCGGGGCGAGTTCAGCGGCGCGCCTCCGTCGATCGACGGCAAAGCGGCCACCCCCCGCTTCAAAACAACCTTACCGCCGGTGCAGGATCCCGATTTGATCGCTCTGCTCGAGCAGCACGGCGTCGAAATTCGAGCCGTTTCCGGCGAGGCGCACTGGTTCGCGCGGGCCCTGATCGGGGTAATCCCCTGGATACTGATCATCGGCCTGTTCTGGTACGCCACCGGCCGCATGCAGAAGCGACTCGGCGGTATCGGCGGCGGCGGGCTGTTCGATTTTGCCAAATCGAAGGCCAGGCGTTTCCGGGTAACCGATTCAGCGGTTACCTTCGACGACGTCGCCGGCCTCGACCACGCGAAACAGGATTTACGTGAAATCGTCGGTTACCTCAAGGAGCCCGAACGTTACCGCAAGCTCGGGGCCGAGATCCCCAGGGGCATCCTGCTGATGGGACCGCCGGGTACCGGTAAAACCCTGCTGGCCAAGGCCGTGGCCGGCGAGGCCGGCGTGCCCTTTTTCAGCATCAGCGGCTCGGAATTCATCGAAATGTTCGTCGGCGTCGGCGCGTCCCGCGTGCGCGACATGTTCGAATCCGCGCGCAAGGAAGCGCCGTCGATCATTTTTATCGACGAAATCGATTCGGTCGGCCGCGCTCGCGGCACCGGGCTCGGCGGCGGGCACGACGAGCGCGAGCAGACGCTGAACCAGATCCTCGGCGAGATGGACGGTTTCGACCCGCACGAGGCGGTCGTCGTGCTGGCGGCGACCAACCG
>JAAUYE010018641.1_pt1 | contig 25596 bp, 17 predicted proteins | sample 7278081 | NCBI WGS metagenome assembly JAAUYE01 (sample SAMN14350131, study PRJNA611818) | marine sediment metagenome | isolation source: surface marine sediment (0.6m) | place: French Polynesia: Moorea | collected 2018-08
CAATGCCGAGGCCTGTCTCGCGGTGTTGCGCGACGTCGGCCAGCGCCTCGAGGAGGATGCGGCCAGCGAGGTCCCGGAACCGACGCAGAAGCTGCCGCAGGCCGACATCGAGGCGCACGCGCTGGAACAGGCAGCGGGCGCCGCGCCCCAGGCGACCGACGTCATACCGCTGCCGGTCGTTGCGCCCGACGCAGAACACCTGGACCCGGAACTGCTCGAACTCTTCATCGAAGAGGCGAAGGAAGAGATCGCCTCAATCAACCGCCACCTGCCCGGCTGGACCGACTCGCCCGACGACATGGAAGCACTGATCACCGTGCGGCGTTCCGTCCACACGTTGAAAGGCAGCGGCAGGATGGTCGGCGCCGAGCGAATCGGCGAGTACTGCTGGGCTGTCGAGAACGTACTCAACAAGCTCATCAACCGCACGATGGTTCGTACCCCGCCCATGGTGGATTTCATCGCCCAGGCTGCGGCCGCCGTGCCGGAACTGATCGAGCAGCTGGAAGTCGGCACGGAGCCGGACAGCGACATCGGCCTGATCGTGGCGCGTGCGCATGCATTTGCCGAGGGTGACCCGAACGCGGCCGTGCTGACGCTGGAGCAACCGGCGCGGGCCGCCGAAGAGGAGCAGCCGGCGCTCGAGATGGACCCGGTACTGCTCGATATCTTCGCCAAGGAGACGGCCGGGCACCTCAAGGTCATTGTCGATTACCTGAAAGCCTGCGACGGTCGTCGGCCGCCCTTCGAGGTCACGGACAAGCTCTATCGGGCGTGCCACACGCTGCACGGCAGCACCAACATGGCCAACGTCGAGCGCGGCGTAGCGGTCGCCGGCGCCCTGAATCGATTCGTGCGCCTTGTCTACGACTACAAGGTCGGCTTCCAGCCGTCCGGCATCGATGCCCTGAAGGCGGCCGCGAAGGCGATCGCGACGATCGTCGGCGACATCAACAAGCCGGACCAGAAACGCGCAGACTACACGGCACTGGTCGAACACCTGACCCGGCTGGCCAATGCCCTGCAGCCGGACGGCACTGTCGAGGACCTGCCCCGGGAAGCGGTGCCGGAAAGCAAGCCCGAGCCGGTCGTCGCCGAAGCAGAGCCCGAGGTTGCCGAAGCGGAACACGTCGAGGCCGATTACGACAAGGAGATCGCGGCGATCTTCACCGAGGAATCGGCGGAGCTCCTCGAATCGACGGACAAGGCGTTCGGGCTCTGGGTCAAGGACAAGAACGCGCGCCAGGCCGCACAGGAGCTCAAGCGCCACCTGCACACGCTGAAAGGCGGCGCCAGGATGGCGGGCATCACCTCGATGGGCAACCTGAGCCACGAGCTGGAGACGCTGCTCATTTCCGTCGACGAAGGCCGCGTGAAGTCCAGCGCCGGCATCGAGGAACTGCTGCAGCGGAGCATCGACGAACTGCACCGCATGCGCGATCTCGTCATCGCCGGCAAGGCCGTGCCGCCCGCGGCCGAACTCGAGAAGCGGATCCGCGATGCGAACGCGGGCTTCGAGGTCGCCAGCGAAAAAGACGTGGAGCATGCCGCCGACGAGACCGGCGTGCAGCCCGCGGCGTTCACCGTCGAACCCGACGAAACGGTCAGCATGGTGATCGTCGACTCGCCGCTCGCGGACGAACTGGCCGAGATCGGCGCCGGTGCGTCCGAGCCCGAGCCGGAACCCGAACTGGAGCTCGAACCCGAGTTCGAGCCCGAACCCGAACCCGAACCCGAACCCGAACCGGAACCCGAACCGGAACCGGAACCCGAGCCCGAGCCCGAGCCCGAACCCGAACCGAAGCCCGTGCCGGAGCCCGAACCCGAACCGAGGCCCATGCCGGAACCGGTCGAGCCGCCACTTGCGCGCCCGGCCGCGGAGTTCCGGCCGGTCAGCAAGCCGGCATCGCCGAAGGAATACGCGCGCATCGATGCCGAGTTGCTCGAGGACCTGCTCAACGCCGCGGGCGAGATCAGCATCTACCATTCGCGCCTCAACCAGCAGGTCAGCTCGGTGGAGTTCCACGTCGAGGAACTGGAGCAGACAGTGGCGCGCCTGCGCGACCAGCTCCGCAAGCTCGAGATCGAGACCGAGGCGCAGATCATGGCGGGCCACCAGGACACGCTGGTTGCCAAGGATTTCGATCCGCTCGAACTCGATCGCTACTCGACGATCCAGCAGCTGTCGCGCGCGCTCGCCGAGTCGGCCAACGACCTCGAGAGCATCAAGGACCTGCTGCAATCGCTGACGACCGAGGCCGAAAGCCTGCTGGTGCAGCAATCGCGGGTTACCGCCGAGCTGCAGGACGGACTGATGCGCACCCGCATGGTGCCCTTCGAGCGTCACGTCCCGAGGCTTACGCGACTGGTCCGCCAGGTCGCCCAGGAAGCGGGCAAGCGGGCCGAGCTGTCGGTCGAAGGGGCGTCGGGCGAACTCGACCGGCAGGTGCTCGAGAAGATGCTGCCGCCCTTCGAACACATGCTGCGCAACGCCGTCGTGCACGGGATCGAAGAGCCCGACGTGCGGCAGGGCAACGGCAAACCCGCGACTGGCCAGATCACGATTCGCCTGCACCGCGAAGGTGCGGAGATGGTGATCGACGTTGCGGACGATGGCGCCGGCCTCGACGTCGATAGCATCCGCCGCAAAGCCTACGAGCTCGAGTTGCTGCAGCCGGACAGCAAGGTCACCGACGAAGAGATCATGGGCCTGATCCTGACGCCCGGCTTCTCGACGGCGGGCAAGCTGACCCAGGCGGCCGGGCGCGGCGTCGGCATGGACGTCGTTGCCAACGAAGTGAAGAAGCTCGGCGGGTCGCTGCGCATTTCCTCGGTCACGGGGCAGGGCACGAACTTTACGGTGCGACTGCCGTTCACGCTCGCGATCACGCAGGCGCTCATCGTGCGGACCGGCGAAGAGGTCTACGCGCTGCCGCTGCCGTCAGTCGAGGGCGTGGCGCGCATCCCGCGAAGCGAGCTCGAGAACCTCCTCAGCCAGAGCGAGCCGAGCTACCAGTATGGCGAAGAGACCTATCGCTTCCGCCACCTCGGCATGTACCTCGGTGGCCAGGCCGCCGTGCTGCCGAAAGACGAGGCTTTTGTGCCGGTTATCCTGGTGCGCGCCGGCGAATTCTCCGCCGCGCTCTTGACCGACGAGATGCTTGCGAGTCGCGAGATCGTCGTCAAGTCGGTCGGACCGCAGCTTGCGAGTATCCGCGGCATTGCCGGCGCGACGATCCTCGGCGACGGCCGCATCGTGCTGATCCTCGATATCAACGCGCTGGTGCGCAGCGGCGCGCCGGTCGTGGAGCTGAAGAAGGCAGCGCCGCTGCCCGGCGACTCGCGCCCGACCGCGCTGGTCGTGGACGACTCGATCACGGTGCGCCGCGTCACGGAACGTTTCCTGCAGCGACACGGCATGCGCGTGCTGACGGCGAAGGATGGTCTCGATGCGATCAGTGTACTGCAGGACACCAAGCCCGACGTCATCCTGCTCGACATCGAAATGCCGCGCATGGACGGCTACGAATTCGCGTCCCACGTGCGCAATGACGAGCGCTACGCGGACGTACCGATCATCATGATTACCTCGCGGGTTGGCGACAAGCATCGCGCACGCGCCATAGAACTCGGCGTCAACGACTACCTGGGCAAGCCTTACCAGGATGCCCAGCTCCTCGACGCGATCCAGCGCCAGCTCGAAGACAGGGGGATTCAGCTACAGTGACCGCCGCCGCCGACGAACTCTACAGCCTGCTCGTTCCGCTCGCCGGTGAGCGCCTGATCGTGCCGCGCGCCTGCGTAGCCGAGGTCGTGCGTTTCACGGCGCCACAGCAGGAAGCGGGCGCGCATAACTGGATGCTCGGCACGGTCAACTGGAATGGCCGGACGCTGCCCGTGGTTTCCTTCGAGGGCACGCTGGGCAAGGACGTACCCGATGCGACCGGGCGCACGCGCATTGTCGTGTTCACGGCCAGTACCGGCCAGCTCAAGACCGGCTACTTCGGCGCGATCACGCAGGGTTTCCCGCAACTGGTGCGCGTCAACCGCGACGTGCTGCAGCTCGATTCGACCGAAGGATGGCCCGGGGACGCCCCGGTCCTGTGCCGCGTGAAGATGATCAACGAGTTCCCGCTGATTCCCGATCTCGAACGCATGGAGGCGATGCTGGCGCGGGAGTCCCTGCAGGCCTGACCGATCTGGCACGCCAACTGGCGAAATATTCGGGCTACAGGTCGCCCCACAGTCCCTGGGCGATCGCCATCGCGGCGAGCGCCGCTGTTTCGGTGCGCAGGATGCGCGGCCCGAGCGAAACTGGCCTGAACCCCGCCACGTCCGCGTCATCATACTCACGTTCGCTGAAGCCGCCCTCGGGTCCGACGAGGAGGCGCAGACCTGCGGAAGGGGTGTCTACGTTCGCGAATCGGGTGCCGGCATCCGGGGCGAGGATCAGGTCGGTGGTGGCGCTGTCACGTTCCGCGCCGAACCAGTCGTTGAGCGGCAGTGGCGCATCGACCTCCGGCGGCCTCACGCGTCCCGATTGCTCGCAGGCGCTCTGGGCGACACGTTGCCAGTGCTGGCGGCGCTTTGCGGCGCGTTTGGCGTCGAGCTTGACGACGCCGTGGTCCGTCAATGCCGGCGTGATGCGATCGACGCCCAGTTCCGTCGCTTTCTGCACGACGAAGTCCATGCGCTCGCCGCGCGAAACTCCCTGCACGAGGTGAATCCGGAGTGCCGCCTTTTCGGCTTCGCGAACGAAGTCCTGTACCGCGATCGTTACGCGGTCCCTGCGGAACTTCGCGATCGTCGCGGACCACTCGCCATCCTCGCCATTGAACACCTGCACGTCGTCGCCGGCACGCAATCGCAGGACGCGCCCAAGGTAGCGGGCCGCCTCATCCCCGAGATGCAGCTCCTTCCCCACGGCGATCCGTTCGGCAACGTAGAGTCTCTTCAACGGCATGATCGCTGCGCCTGTCCCGCTATTGACGTTGACAGCCAACGTCCACACGGAGGACTATCGTCAATCGACCCGCAGTTGGCAACCAATGAAGCAGTCATTCACCGTTGACGCGGACACGGGCCTGATCGAACCGGCGCGGCAGTGCCGGAGTCCGAACCGCGATGCGCGGCCGCCCGGACAGCAACCCCGACTCGTCGTCCTGCACGGTATCAGCCTGCCGCCCGGCAACTTCGGCGGTTCCGAGATCGAGCAGCTGTTCACCAAACGTCTCGACTGGGACGCCCACCCCTACTTCGGCGAGATACGCGGACTGGAAGTGTCGGCGCACCTGCTCGTCAGGCGCGACGGCGAACTCGTGCAATTCGTCCCGTTCCGTGAGCGCGCATGGCACGCCGGCGACTCGTGTTTTCGCCGCCAGTCGCGCTGCAACGATTACTCCATCGGCATCGAACTCGAGGGCGAGGACGAGCTTCCCTACGATGATGCGCAATACGAGGTGCTCACTGCCGTGCTTGCCGCGCTGTTGCGCGCATACCCGGCCTTGTCCGCGCGCGAGATCGCCGCGCACTCCGATATTGCGCCCGGCCGAAAAACCGACCCGGGCCCTGCTTTCGACTGGCTGCGCTTGTATCATGACCTCGATGGCCACCTCTCCTGACCTGCACCCATGACCTTGATAGCCCTGCTCATCGGACTGATTATCGAGCGCCTCGCGACGCAGATCTTTCACTGGCGGCGCATGCGCTGGCTCGACCGCATTATCGACAGCGGCTTTTCGATGTCGGCCCGATTCTCGGGTTGGCCCGCGCTGATCCCGGTCATCGTCCTGGCGGTCGTTCTCGTGCTGCCCGTCGCCGCGGTCACGGTTGCGCTCCGGGATACGCTGTTCGGTTTTCCGCACCTGGTCCTCGCCGTCGTGGTGCTGTTCTTCTCGCTCGGCCCGAACGATATCGGCGAGGACGTCAATGAATACTGCAGCGCGCTCGAAGACGGCGACGAGGAGCGCGTCGGCCAGACGGCCAAGGCGCTGGTCGAGGATGACGTGCCGGACGATCCGGCGGAGCGGATTCGCTGCGTCGAGGAAGCCGTCTGCATCCAGGCCAACAACCGGCTATTCGCCGTGATCTTCTGGTTCGTGCTACTGGGTCCGCTGGGTCCACTCGGCGCGTGGGCGTACCGCGTTACCGATCTCGTGCGCCGACGCGCGGTGTTCCAGTCGGGCCGCGACGACACGGACTCGGCGACGATCGAGCCGCTAAGGGACGCGGCGGTGACGCTGCACGGCTGGCTGGCCTGGATCCCGGCGAGGCTTACTGCGATCGGCTACGCCGTGGCCGGTCATTTCGATGCTGCCCTCGCGGCGTGGCGCAGCGGCGACGCGCCCGACGGCACGACGTCCGAGAACAGCGAAAGGCTGCTCGCGCGCGTCGGCATCGCGGCCCTCGCGCTGGAGTCCGGCGACGACGAGGACCAGACCGCGCGGGGCGTCCGCGGCGCAACCGCGGCAAAGCGTCTGGTCTTCAGGTTGTTGCTGATCTGGGCTGTCATCATCTCGGCGATGACCCTGTACGGCTGGACCGTGTGAGGCCGGCGGCACTCGCTATACTCGCCGCACTCCTGCCGACGTTCTTCGCCTGCGACGCTCCGGGCAGCCGCGAAACCCGGGCCGAGGCGATGGCACATGCCCGCATCGTCACGCTCGCACCGAATCTCGCCGAACTGGTGTTCGCCGCGGGCGCCGGCGACAGGCTCGTCGGCGTCAGCGCGTATTCCGACTACCCGCCTGCTGTCCAAACGCTTCCCCTGGTCGGCGACGCGTTCACGATCGACCAGGAGCGGCTCGCCCTGTTACGCCCGGACCTGCTCCTCGCCTGGGAGAGCGGGACGCCGGCCCACGTGGTGGACGAATTGCGGCAGGCAGGTTATGCGGTCGAAGTCATCAGGACGCGCAGTCTCGCGGACATCTCGATCGCCGTGATCCGGATCGGCGAGCTGGCCGGCACGGGGCGCCGGGCGCGCGAACTCGCAGCCGAATTCACGGCCGCGCTCGGGGAGCTCGCTGACAGCTACCGCGGTACCGAGCCGATCCGCGTCTTCTACCAGGTGTCCAGACGCCCGCTCTACACGGTCGGCCGCGAGCACTACGCGAGCGAGCTGATCGCGCTGTGCGGCGGGCAAAACGTTTTTGCGGACGTCGACGAGCTGGCGCCGGCGATCGGCGTCGAAGCGGTTCTCGATCGCGACCCCGAGGCGATGCTGGCGGGCGACGACGCCGGCGAGGACGCATTCGGGGAGTGGGATCGGTGGCCTGCGATCGCGGCGAACCGCTACGGCAACCGCTTCCTGTTGCCCGCCGACGAACTCAGCCGCCCGACCACCCGCGTACTCGTTGCCGGCAGGGCGATCTGCGAAGCATTGCAGACAGCTCGCGAGCGGCGCGGCGCGGACGATGGCTGACATAGCGATCCGCACTGCAGGCCCTGCGGGCTTCGCCGCCGCGATTGGCTTGCTACGGGCAGCCGCCTCGCCGGTAAGGGATCTGTCCGCCGAACGGCTGGATGATTTCCTCGTGGCATCGAGCGACAACCGCGTGGTGGGACTCGTCGGGCTCGAGGCGCACGCGGGCATCGGTTCTGCAAGCCAGCGTCCTAATCGGACAGGACACTAGCTGCGCTGGCGGTTCCAGAGGACTTCCTTGCCGCCCTCCATCCGCGCCAGCACCCGCGCGTAGACGAACAACAGGTCCGAGAGCCGGTTGAGGTAACGCAGCACCTCGTTCCTGACGGGTTCGGCATCCGCCAGAGACTTGCTGCGACGCTCGGCGCGGCGCACGATCGTGCGGGCCAGGTGGCAGGCCGCCGCTGCCGGACTTCCGCCCGGGAGAATGAAATCCTTCAACGCCGGCAGGTCCGCGTTGTGCGCGTCGAGATCCTGCTCCAGCCGGTCGATCATCTCCGTCGTGATCGCGCTGTAGCCGGGGATGCACAGTTCCCCGCCGAGCTCGAACAGGTCATGCTGGACGTCGGTCAGGCTCGCGCGAACGGATTCCGGCACGCTGTCATGAGACAGCACCACCCCGATTGCGCTGTTGGCCTCGTCGACCGTGCCGTAGGCTTCGACACGCGGGCTGTCTTTCGGCGTGCGGGTGCCGTCGCCGAGTCCTGTCGTGCCGTCGTCACCGGTACGCGTGTAGATCTTGCTGAGTCGTTTTCCCATCGTTATGGCCTGCGGTACTTGATTTCGACGAAAGCGCTGCGGCCCTGCATGCGGAAGTCGGCAGCGGTCTGGTAGTCGGCATCGAAGAGGTTCTCCACCCGCGCGTTGAGCTGCAGGTGCTTCGACAGCCGGAACTGGCCCGTGAGGCTGGCGACCGCGTAGCCGGGCAGCTTCACGCCACCGAAGTCCTCACGGTCGCCGCTCGCGAGGACGGACAGGCCGAGGCGGTGGCGGCCGACGTCCTGTGCGTAGCTGATCGTAATGCTCTCCTCGGCGCGCCGCAGGAGCCGCGTGCCGCTGGTGGTGTTTTCGGCGCGCTGGCCGACGAGGTCGGTGCGCAGCGAGAACCCGTCGCCCAGGTATTCGTAGCCGAGCTGCACGCCGCGTATCTCGGCGGTGTCGATGTTGACCAGCGTGAAGGTCGCGAGGTCGAACTCGATCAGGTCGTCGATGTCGTTGGCGTAGAGCTCGATATCGACGGTATGCCGGCCGCCCGGCGCGTAGCGCAGCCCGAGCTGGTATTCGTCCGCGACCTCCGGTTCGAGGTCCGGGTTGCCGCCAAATCCGTAGCGATCGGTCGCGTCCGGCGCGCGAAACGCGCGACCGAGACCTGCACGCACCGCCCACGCCGGCGTGATGTCGTAACCGTACTCCACGTTGTAGGTCGTCTGGCTGCCGAACGTGTCGTGGTCCGTCAGCCGTGCCGCAACGAACGCGCGATGGCGGTCGCGGATCCACTGGTCCTGCAGGAACAGCGCCCGGACGTCGGTGTCCTCGTCGAAACCGGCGCCGAACGACAGCGTTTTCGCGGTTTCCTTCATCGCGAACACGCCCGCGGTGACCGTGTGCTCGGTAAACGCCACGGTGTGCTGCCAATCCAGGCTGATACGGTCCGACTCGACGAAGTCGTCGGACTGGTTCTGCTCTATCTTGTCGAGCATGTGCGAAACGATCAGCGTGTTCGTGCCGCGCCCGGAGAAGCGCTTGTCGAACTGGAACGCCGTCACCGCATTCCGGAAGTCCTGGTCGACCGGGCTGAGGAAGAAGTCCAGGTACTCGACGGTGCCTTCGGCACGCCAGTGGCGCAGGCTGATTTCACCGTGGCCGATATCCCGCGCCGCGTGGAGGTTCAGCGAGAAGTTGTCGTAGCCGCGATCGATGTCCGACCCGACCCGCGGCGGAAATCCTTCGGTGTCCTGCCAGTCGAGCGTCATGCCCAGCTGGTAGCGGTCGTCGCGCAGTCCACCCGACAGGAAGGCCGAGCGCGAGTCGAAACTGCCGGCGCCGGCGCCGCCCTCGACATGGGTTTCGTCGGCGCGGCGGGTGATGATATTGATTACGCCGCCGACTGCGTCCGTGCCGAAAAGAGCAGAACGAGCCCCTTTGACGACCTCGATACGCTCGATGACCTCGGGCGAAATGTGCTGGATCGCGGCGCCGCCGATCGTGCCCGGGTTCATGCGGACGCCGTCGATCATGACCAGCGTGTGATTGCTCTCGGTGCCGCGCATGAATATCGAGGTCGCTTGCCCGGGACCGCCATTGCGCCCGATGTCGATACCGGCTTCGAAACGCAGCAGCTCGGCGAGGTCCGTGGCCAGCGACAGCTCGATGTCTTCGCGGGTGATGACGCGCACAGGAACCGTCGCCTGTTCCAGCGGAATCTCCGTGCGCGTTGCGGTGACGATGATGGTGTCACTCGGCGAAATGTCGGATGCATGGACAGGTAGCGCAACGAGCAACGCCAGCGCCGTTGCTGCGACCGATCGGAACGAATTCATGTGTCTCCCCTGTGCGTGCCCGCCGCACGCGCCCTTTTCTGTATTGGTCAGAGCGGCCGCGGGAAGTCGGGTCAACGGAGTGCGGTGGCCCGAACGAACGCCCGCCGCGCCGTTCGCGTGTTCAACAGGCCGGTCTCCGGGCTTACGAGCGGACACGGGTCCTGCCGCAGCGCCTTCCCACGTACACAAGGATGTGTCGCAGTGGCTCCGTGCTCGATCACGGTGCTGGGGCTTTTACTCGATCACCGTTGCGGGGGCAGCGCCGGAATTTACACCGGCTTCCCGTCGCCCGATCCCTCAGATACGGGCTCTCCTGATGACGCAGCCACGATAGGAAGCGGCGCCTGCCGTGTCAAGCGATCGAGATACCTTACTTGCCGGATTCCGCGTAACCGAGCGTCTGCAGCGCCGACTCGACCTCGTTGAGCACCTGCGGGTCCTCGATCGTCGCGGGAACCTTGTAGTCCTCGCTGTCGGCGATCTTGCGCATCGTCGCGCGCAGGACCTTGCCGGAGCGCGTCTTCGGCAGGCGATCGACCACGACGGCCTTCTTGAACACCGCGACGGGGCCGACCTGGTCGCGCACCATCTGCACGACGTCGGCGACCACCTCTTCGGCGCCGCGTTCGGCACCGGCCTTGAGGACCAGGAAGCCGACCGGCAGTTGGCCTTTCATCGGGTCGGCGGCGCCGATGACGGCGCATTCGGCAACATCGTCGTGAGCGGCAAGTACTTCTTCGATTGCCCCGGTCGACAAGCGGTGACCCGCGACGTTGATCACGTCGTCGGTCCGCGACATGACGAAGATGTAACCGTCCTCGTCGATGAATCCCGCGTCGCCGGTCTCGTAGTAACCCGGGAAGGTCTCGAGGTAGGACTTGCGGAAGCGCGCCTCGGCGTTCCACAGGCCCGGCAGCGTTCCCGGGGGCAGCGGCAGCTTGCAGGCGATCGCGCCGACGTCGCCCGGTGCGACGTCGTGGCCGCCCTCATCGAGCGCGCGGACTTCCCAGCCGGGGGCGGGGCGTCCGACCGAGCCGGCCTTGACCGGTGCCAGCTCGATGCCGAGGCAATTGGCCGCGATCGACCAGCCCGTCTCGGTTTGCCACCAGTGATCGATGACGGGAATGCCGAGTTTTTCCTCGGCCCAGTGCAGGGTGTCCGGGTCGCAGCGCTCGCCGGCCAGGAACAGGGCGCGCAGCGACGACAGGTCGTATTTCGGGATGAAGTCGCCGTTCGGGTCCTGCTGGCGGATCGCGCGGAACGCGGTCGGCGCCGTGAACAGCGTCGCGACCTTGTGTTCCGATGCGACGCGCCAGAACGCGCCGGCGTCCGGCGTGCCGACCGGCTTGCCCTCGAACATGATCGTCGTGTTGCCGTGCAACAGCGGGCCGTAAATGATGTAGGAGTGGCCCACGACCCAGCCGATGTCGGACGCAGCCCAGTAGACCTCGCCGGGCTCGACGCCGTAGATGTTCTTCATCGTCCAGTGCAGCGCCACCGCGTGGCCGCCATTGTCGCGAACGATGCCTTTCGGTTGACCGGTCGTGCCCGACGTGTAGAGCAGGTAGAGCGGGTCGGTCGCGTCGACCGGTACGCAGTCAGCAGGCGTCGCGCTCGCCACCGCATCCTGCCAGTCGATGTCTCGCGGCGGGACGAGTTCAGCCTCGAGCTGCGGACGCTGCAGCACGATGCAGCACGAGGGCTTGTGTTTCGACAATTCGAGCGCCTGGTCGAGCAGCGGTTTGTATTCGACGAGGCGACTCGGTTCGATGCCGCAGGACGCGGACACGATTGCCGAGGGCGTCGCGTCATCGATGCGGGTCGCCAGCTCGTTCGGTGCGAAGCCGCCGAAGACGACGGAGTGCACCGCGCCGATGCGGGCGCAGGCGAGCACGGCAACGACCGCTTCCGGGATCATGGGCATGTAGATGATGACCCGGTCGCCCTGCTTGACGCCGTTCTTCACGAGGGCCCCGGCAAACAGCGCGACGTCGTCGCGCAGTTCGCCGTAGCTGATCGTGCGTTGCGAACTTGTTACCGGGCTGTCGTAGATGATCGCTGCCTGGTCGCCACGGCCGGCGGCGACGTGGCGGTCGAGCGCGTTGTGGCAGGTATTCAGCCGGCCGCCGGCGAACCAGCGGTAGATCGGCGCATTGGAATCATCGAGGACCTTGTCCCAGCGACGTTCCCAGTCGATGCCTTCGGCCGCCTCGCCCCAGAAGTCGGAAGGATTTTCGATGGAGCGGCGGTGGATGTCTGCGTATTTGCTCATGTCGGATCCGCACGGTTGTTATCCTGCCCGATTCTAGAAGACGCGCGTGGGCTCGACCATGCGACAAAAGGCGCACGCATCGCGGAGGATTAGTAGAGGTCGGACAGCGTCGTCGGCGAGTCGCGGTTCGCGACCATCGCGAGCAGCAATTCCGCCGTAGATATCGCGTCGCCGAGGCAATCGTGACCGCGGTACCAGGGCAGGTTGTAGTGCTCACGCAGGTCGGGCAGCCGCAGCGAGCGGGTATCTTCGAGATGGTGGTGCCGGGACTTGTGGCGGTTCTCGAGGGCTAGCGTGTCGATGACCGGCACGAGCAGCTTGTCGCCGAACAGCTCGCGGCTGAAGCGGTCCAGCAGTTTCTTGTCGAGGCCGGCGTGGTGCACGACGAGGACGCGGCCGGTCAACACCTCGAGTACGCGATGCATGGCTTCCGCGGGCGACATGCCCTGGAGCACGACCGTGTCAGTGAGGCCGTGGATGGAGGGGCTGTCGCCGAGGTCGCCGGTCGGCTTGACGACGTGCGACTCGGCGGTGGAGAGATCGACGCGCGCGCCGCGGATCAGCACCCAGCCGATGCTCAGCATGTCGACGGTCGCGGGGTCGAGCCCGGTCGTCTCTATATCGAGGCAGACCAGCTCTGCCTCGTCGAACGCGGTGCCAGGCGACGGGGGTGGCGTCTGGACGAGAGCCCTGTAAGTTTCGTCAGCCGACCGCCTGCTCGCCTGCCAGCGCTTCAGTGCGAGCCACCTGCCCGTTTTCATGCCAGGTGGAAGCGGTTCAGGAGCGCCGACTGGCTGACGCTCACCTGGTTGAACGCGGCTTTCAGGTTCTGCCGCACCAGCGATGACAGGTCGGCCGGCGACAGGTGATTGTCCGGCTGCTTTCCGGCGTGCAGCTGCCGGTTCTGGTGCTCGATCCTCAGCTTCTCGATGAAGTCGAGGGCGTCGATCAGGCTGGCGGCGTCGGGTTCCGTGATCTCGCCCGCCTTGGCTGCCGCGCGCAGTCGATTGCGCGTGGTGATGCGGACTTCCCCGGCTGCGAGCGCCCGGATCCTCGCGATCTCGACGATGGGCATGATGCCGTGCTTCTTGATGTCCAGCGTGTTCTTGTGCTCGCCGGACTCCTCGAGCACGAACTGCCGGAAGAAACCCAGCGGCGGCTGGAAGTTCATCGCGTTCTTCGCCATCAGTGCGAGGAACAGCTCGTTGCGTTTCGCGTCTTCCCGGATGCTCTCCTTGAGCGCATTGACCAGCCCGGCGTCGCCGTATACGCAGCGCAGGTCGAAGAAGATATTGGCGTGCATGAGCGCCTTTTCCTCCGGAACCGTGATCCAGCGATTGAAGTATTTCTTCCAGGTTTCGAGCGACTGGCGCCACTGCGGGTTCGAGGCCATCACGTCGCCGGGACAATAGACGTAGCCGCAGTCGTTCAGTCCGTCGTTGACGATGCGCGCCAGCGCCTTGAAGTATTCGTCGTCCGCCTCTGTCGCGGTGTCGTCGAGCAGGAGTGCATTGTCCTGGTCGCTGCGCGCCGACTGCTCGTGGCGCCCCTGTGAGCCCAGCGCCACCCAGGCATAGGTGCAGGGCGGCGAGCCCAGCTCCGATTCCGCGATGCGGCAGAGCTGCTGTGTGACCGAGTCCGTAATCGTCGTGATGAACTTGCCGAGCTGCTCGCCGTCGGCGTCCGCGGTGATCTGGCTCGCAATCAGCGCCGGCAGTCGCTTGCAGGCGTCGACGATGCCCTCCACCGTGGTCTGCTTGGCGATGTCGTTGACGAGGTACAGGGGATGCTCGGTCTCAATGCGCATGAAGTCGCTGCGCGAGACCATGCCGATGAGCACACCGTCGCGGATGACCGGCAGGTGGTGGATCTTGTTCTGCATCATCGTCAGGGCGGCTTCGTACGCGAGGTCGTCGGCGTCGATCGAGATCGGGTTAATGGACATGATCTCGCGTATCGAGGTGTCGATCGGCAGCCCCCGGGCGACGACGCGCTGCCGAAGGTCGCGGTCCGTGGCGATGCCACAGAACTTGTCTTCGCAGGTAACCAGGATCGCCGATACCCGCTCGTTGACCATCTTGCTGGCGGCTTCCTGGATGTTGGCGCTGCCGTCGATCGTGACCGGCGGGCGAGTGATGAGCTGCGATACCGCGCGTCCTTCGGCACCGTGCAGCTTCGTCGGGGCTGGCCGTGACAGCAGGCGGTCCGACAGCAGGCGGATGAAGTAGGTGTCGAAGCGGCCGTTCCGGTGGCGCAATTTCGCGAATATCTCGCCGTCGAGGTGATAGATCAGGGAGTCCTCGATCGCCACGGACTGGTTACGCAGCGGCTTTGCATTCATCAGTGACGGGAAGCCGAAGACGTCGCCCTCGGCCGCTCGCGTCACGAGGTCGCCTTCGGCGTTGTGCAACTCGAGCGCGCCGCTGCGCACGATGTGCAGGCGCGTATTCGGGGCGCCGATCGTAAAGACCGTGCTGCCGGCGCGGTAATAGCCGATCTGGATGGCTTTCGCGGCCGCGTGCAGTTCGGTGTGGTCGAGTTCGTCGAAGCCGGGGAGGCCGGACAGGAACCGCGTGATCTCGGGAAGTTCGTTCATACGCCAATTCTGACACGGGAGGCGTGAACAAAAAACTGGCGGCACCCCGTCAAGGGTACCGCCAGGGCAAACGCAAAGGAGATTGCGTGTTTCGGTCTAGAACGCGTACTTGGCCGAGAACTGGAAGCGTGTGAAGTCGCCCTCACCACCGCCTATGACCTCACGCTCGCCATAGATGAACTCGCCGCCGACATCCAGCTTCGGCAGGATGTTCTTGATGAGGTTCACGTGGAAGCTCGAGCCGGTCTCGTTCAGGCCAACGGCCAGCAAATCGTTGTCGTACTCGATGTCGGTCGTGCCGAACATGATGTTCGAACGCCATCCGTTGCCGAACGGGATACGCAGTGCGACAAAAGCAGCCACCATTTCTGCCGTCGCGATTTCGCCCGCCGTATCCACGTAGCCGTCCGGGACGAAACCGAGACCGACGTAACGGCCGACACCGTCGCCGTAGGTGACCATCGCACGGAGATCGCCGCCGTTGCCGAACATGAACTTGGCGGAAGCACTGAGACCGTAGCCTGATTCATCGGCCTGCGAGCCGTCGCCAGTGGTGTCCTGGATCTTGAGGCTGCGATACAGGCCGGCCACCTTGATGTAGCTGCCCTGGTCGCCGAACTTGAAGGTGTAGCGGCCAATCAGGTCAGGAATCGTGGAGCGATCCCTGGTGCCGCCGACCACGAAGGTCTGCGGGTTCTCGGCCGCCAGCTCGAGGCCGCCCGTCGTGTAGCGGATCATCGACTGGCGTATGAACGTCGTTGACTCGGCCGGGCCGACGAAATCGAGAGCCTCGGGCAGCGCACCGACGTCCTGGAACGTCGACCAGGTCTGGCCGAAGGTCCAGTTGTTGTACTTGATGAATGCATGACGCAGACGCGGGCTGTACGAGTTGGAAACCACCTCGTTGCCGTCACCGTGAATGAAGAAGTCCATCTCGATGAATGCGGTGATGGAGTCGCCGCCGGGCGTCTTCGTGTCGGCGCGGAAGTTGATGCGCGTCTCGCGAGCCTGGAAATCGGCCGTAATGTCGTCGGCGGAAGAGCCGTCATCCAACGGGATCTGCGGCGCGTAGTAGAACTGCCGCATCAGGCTGTTGCCGTCCGGCGTGTTGCCGCTGCTGTAGTCGGTGAACATCGCGTCGAACTTGACATAGCCACCGAACTTGTAGGTGGTCGTCGGGCCGTCCTGGGCGATCGCGGACCCAGACACGCAAAGCATCAAAGCGGCCGCCGAGGCGCACAACTTGGGAGTAACTCTGATCATCATTTTTTCCCCCGGGGAAGTTTTTTTGGTGAATCACGCCGCATACTCGATCAGGGGAGGGGTGGTTGCCATTAGCCAAAAGTCGAATCAGCGCCTCCTTGTAGACCAATGTCTAATGCGGGGGTACAGGGGGCGATACAAAATGCCGAAAAACGGGCTGTCGCCCGCCAAATAACGCACCTACCGAGCGGAGAATCCGATGAGCGAAATTCATCCCGTGAACGACTATTTCAAAGAGCACGGACTGGTCAACGAGGAGCAGTATTTCGAGCTTTACAAGCAGTCTGTCGAGGATAGTGAGAAGTTCTGGGCGGAGCAGGCGAAGATCGTCGACTGGATCAAGCCCTTTACCAAGGTCAAGGACGTGTCCTACGCGAAGGACGACCTGCACATCCGCTGGTACGAAGACGGCGAGCTGAACGTCTGTTACAACTGCGTCGACCGTCACCTCGATGACAAGGCGGACCAGCCTGCAATCATCTGGGAAGGCGATGACCCGAGCCGCGACCTGACGATCACCTACGCCGAGCTGCACGGTCGCGTCTCTCGATTCGCCAATGTGCTGAAATCAATCGGTGTCAAGAAGGGTGACCGGGTGACGATCTACATGCCCATGATCCCGGACGCAGCGGTCTCGATGCTTGCCTGTGCGCGTATCGGCGCGATCCACTCCGTCGTCTTCGGCGGCTTCTCGCCCGACGCGCTCGCCGGGCGCATCATCGACTGCGAGTCGACCGTCGTTGTCACCGCCGACGAAGGCCTGCGCGGCGGCCGTTCCGTGCCGCTCAAGGCCAACGTCGACGCTGCCGCGCAAAAGGACGGCGTCACCACGCTGGAGAAGGTCCTGGTCGTGAAGAACACGGGCAAGGACATTCCCTGGGAAGACGGTCGTGACGTCTGGTTGCACGAAGCGGAAGCGTCCGTGGACGACGACTGCCCCTGCGAACCGATGAACGCGGAGGATCCGCTGTTCATCCTGTACACCTCGGGTTCGACCGGCAAGCCGAAGGGCGTGCTGCACACGACCGGCGGTTACCTGGTGTACGCGGCGCTGACGTTCAAGTACGTCTTCAACTACGAACCCGGCGACATCTACTGGTGCACCGCCGACGTCGGCTGGGTAACCGGGCACTCCTACATCGTCTACGGCCCGCTCGCGAACGGCGCACAAACCATGATGTTCGAGGGCGTGCCCAACTATCCCGACTCGAGCCGTTTCTGGCAGGTCTGCGACAAGCACAACGTGAATATCTGCTACACGGCGCCGACGGCGATCCGCGCCCTGATGCGCGAGGGCGACGATCCGGTCAAGAAGACCTCCCGCAAGAGCCTGCGGCTGCTCGGCTCGGTCGGCGAGCCGATCAACCCCGAAGCGTGGGAGTGGTATTACAACGTGGTCGGCGAAGGCCGCTGCCCGATCGTCGATACCTGGTGGCAAACCGAAACCGGCGGCATCCTGATCACGCCGCTGCCCGGCGCTACGGACCTCAAGCCCGGCTCGGCGACCCGCCCGTTCTTCGGCGTCCAGCCGGCCATCGTCGATCCCGACGGAAACATACTGGAAGGTGCGGTCTCGGGCTTGCTCGTCATACTCGACAGCTGGCCCGGCCAGATGCGCACGGTCTATGGTGACCACGAACGATTCGTTCAGACCTACTTCAGCGCTTTCGAGGGCCGCTACTTCACCGGCGACGGCGCACGTCGCGACGAGGACGACTACTACTGGATCACCGGGCGCGTCGACGACGTGCTCAACGTATCCGGCCATCGCATGGGCACGGCCGAGGTCGAGAGCGCGCTGGTCGCTCACGAGGCGGTCGCGGAAGCGGCGGTCGTCGGCTATCCTCACGACATCAAGGGACAGGGCATATACGTGTACGTCACGCTCATGGAAGGGCACGAGCCCAGTGACGATCTCGCGACCGAACTGCGCAACTGGGTTCGCAAGGAAATCGGACCGATCGCGAGCCCGGACCTGCTGCAGTGGGCGCCGGGGCTGCCGAAGACCCGTTCGGGCAAGATCATGCGGCGTATCCTCAGGAAGATCGCCGAAAACGACTACAGCAACCTCGGCGACACCTCGACGCTCGCCGACCCGAGCGTGGTGGACCACCTGATCGAGAACCGGAAGAACCGAGGGTAAGGACACGATACGGCCGTGACGCAGTCCGACAACAGCAACTTCATCGTTGCGGATGATCATCCCCTGTTTCGGGAGGCGCTGATTCACGCGATACACAATTGCGTGCCCGGCGCCGTCATCCACGAGGCAGACAGCCTCGCGAGCCTGTACGAGGTCGTGGAGGCGCACCCCGATGCGGACCTGTTGTTCCTCGACCTGCACATGCCCGGCGTCAGCGGCTTCTCGGCACTGGCCTACATGCGCAACAACCACGAGTCGCTGCCGACCGTCATCGTGTCGGCAGTCGACGACCCCGGGGTCATCCGGCGGGCGATCCAGCACGGCGCCAGCGGTTTCATCCCGAAGTCGTCGCCGATCCGGACCATCGAGGCTGCGATCGACGCGATCCTCCAGGGTGAGGTCTGGCTGCCCGACAACATCGACCTGGGCGCCGAGGGTCTCGACAACGAGGAGGCGCGCATCGCGGCCGCGATGAGCGCGCTGACGCCGCACCAGTTCCGGGTGCTGATGATGCTGGGCGAAGGGTTGCTCAACAAGCAGATCGCCTACCAGCTCGGCGTCTCCGAAGCGACGATCAAGGCCCACGTGACCGCGATCCTGCGCAAGATGCAGGTCACGAACCGCACGCAGGCCGTGCTCGCGGTGCAGCGACTCAATACCAAGGAGCCCGGGCTCGTCGAATAAATCGGCGGGTCTAGGGGCGGCTCAGGATGCGCGACATCAGGGCGCGCAACGCAGCCGGCTTGATCGGCTTGTGCAGCAGGGCGTGACCCGAACTGCGGATCTTGTCGCGCACCGTCTGTGTGTGGTCGGCGGTGACAATGATTGCCGGGATCGGCGTTTCCGCGAAGTCACGCAGTTCGTCGATAACCTCGATACCGGTGACGTCGTCATCGAGGTGGTAGTCGACCAGCAAGATTGACGGGCAGCCGCCGCCGTTGCTGCCGAGTTTGCGCAGGTGATCGACCGCGTCCCGCGAGTTATTCGCGATCAGGGGCCGGGCGCCCCACTTGCTCAGCAAGCCCTGCATGCCGTCCAGGATCGAGTGTTCGTTGTCCACGCACAGGATAATCGTGCCGTCGAGTGACGATGCCGGCGCCTTGTCGATGAGACTGCGGATCGCCGGCACCGCCTCGGCGCGCGTCGCGAGCGGCACCAGGACCTCGAAGGTGCTGCCCCTGTCGATCTCCGAGTGCATACGGATTTCGTGGCCGAGCAGCCTGGCAATGCGGTCGACGATAGCGAGCCCCAGTCCCAGTCCGCGCTTGGTGGCCTTGCCCCGCTTGCCGAGTCGCTTGAACTCCTCGAAGACGATGTCCTGGTCTTCCGGGGCGATGCCGATGCCGGTGTCGATCACCTGGATCGCAACATGGTCACCGCGGCGGCGGCAGCCGACGAGTACGCCGCCCGCCGGGGTGTAGCGGCGGGCGTTGCTGACGAAATTCTGGACGATGCGCCTGAGCATGGCGCGGTCGGAGCGTACGTACAGCGAGGACTTTGCGAAGCGCAATCTGAGCCCGTCTTCCGCGAACGCCGCCGAGAACTGGGTCTCGATGGCCTTGAAGATGTCGGATACCGGGAACACTTCGGGCTTGGGCACCGGCGCCGACGTGTCGAGCCGGGAGATGTCGAGCAGGGCGCCCAGCAGGTCCTCGACCGCGACCAGGCTGCTCTCGACGCGTTCGACGAGGCTCTGCTGTTCCTGCTGCATGTTGTCGCGGTGCTCGTTCAGGAGCGCGGCGAACAGCTTGGCGGCGTTCAGCGGCTGCAGCAGGTCGTGCGCCGCCGCCGCGAGGAAGCGCGTCTTCGACGCGTTGGCGTCCTCCGCCTCTGCCTTGGCGTTCTCCAGCGCGGTCATGGCCTTCTCCAGTTCCGCCGTGCGATCGGCCACGCGTTGTTCGAGCATGCTCTTGGATTCGACCAGCTCACTCTCGACTTTCTTCGAGTCCGTGATGTCCGTGTAGGTCGTTACGTAGCCGCCGCCGGGCATGGGCTGCCCGCTGATCTCGATGACCTTGCCGTCGATGAAATTGCTCTGGTACCTGTAAGGTGTGCCGGAGCGAATGTGCTTGATGCGCTTCTTGATCTCGGCTTCGACGTCGGTGCGGCCGAAGCGTCCCTGCTCGCCGTTGAAGCGGATCAGGTCGATGATCGACTCGCCGACGTGCACCATGCCCGGCGGGTAGTTCATCAGTTGCTCGTAGCGGCTGTTCCAGCCGATCAGCCGCTGCGAGGAATCCACGACGCTGACGCCCTGTGTGATGTTCTCGAGCGTCGCGTCGAGCAGCCGCCGGTTGAAGGTCAAGGCCTGCGAGGTTTCGTCGAGCAGCAGCACGACGTCGCCGATCTCCGTGCCGGTCTTGCGCAGAGCGGCGGTCATGACCACGCGCGCCGACGACGCGCCGATGGCGCCTGCGATCAGGCGCTCGGTAAAGAGCAACAGCCGCCGGTCCGCCGGTCCGGAGGAGCTCAGGTCGATACCCGTCGACGCCGCAAAGTCGGCAAACGATCGTTCCACGTTGTGCACGCCGAGGAAGCGCTCCGCGAGCGAGCGCAGGTCGACGTTGGTGATGTCGTGTCCCGCGACCGCGGCGCGCACCGGCCCGAAACCGCTGGCGGGGCCGGCGAAGGTCCGCGCCTGGATCTTCTCCACCAGCGACTGGCGCGTCATCATCGACACCAGGACGGTCACGAGGATGTTCATCCCCAGCGACCACGCCACGCCATGCGTCAGCGAGTTGGTGTGTATATCCACCAGCAGCGCCTCGGGGCGCAGCCAGGGCTGTGAGAACAGTCCCTCGGTGATGAACGCGTCGCTGAAGGCGCCGGCACGCGCGAGATTCGGCAGGAACAGCGTGAAGGACCACATCACGAAGCCGGTGCACAGCCCCGCGATCGCGCCGGTGCGCGTCGCGCCCGGCCAGTACAGCCCGAACACGATCAATGGCGCGAACTGCGCCGCGGCCGCGAAGGAGAGCAGGCCGATGGAGGCCAGCGCCGCCGACTGGTCGGTCGCCTCGAGGTAGAGATAGCCGAGCGCCGCGATGCCGATGATGGCGCCGCGGCGGACGTGCATCAGGATACGCGTGAAGTCCTTGCGCTCCGAGAGCCCGAGCATCTTGATACTCATGAGCGCCGGGATAACGATCTCGTTGCTGATCATCGTCGATAGCGCGACGCTGGCGACGATTACCATACTCGTCGCCGCCGAGAACCCGCCCAGGAAGGCGAGCATGGTGAGGAGCGTGTGCTCACCCTGCATCGGCAGCGCGAGGACGAAGGCGTCGCCGCTGAACTCGCCGGCCGGCAGCATCTTCAGGCCGGCGATCGTGATCGGGATGACGAACGCGGAGAATATGAGCAGGTAGAGGGGGAACGACCAGCGCGTCGGCCGGATGTTGGCGTCTTCATACGCTTCGACGACCGCGACGTGGAACTGCCGCGGCAGGCAAAAGATCGCGGCGCTGGCCAGGATCAGCTGGGTGACAAACATGTCCGGCACGTGGTCGAGCCGGAACACCGCGGCCGCGCGCTCGGCGGCCTCGGGCGAGATGGCCGGCCTGCTGTTGCCGAGCAAGGACCAGGCGAACATCCCGACCGCGACGAACGCGCACAGCTTTACGACCGACTCGAACGCGACGGCGAGCATCAGGCCGTCGTGGTGCTCGGTGACGTCGATCTTGCGGGTACCGAACAGGATGGCGAAACCCGCGAGGGCGGCGGCAAAAACGAATGCCGTGTCGTTTGTGGCGGCGCCCGCGGCCGAGTAGTTGGAAACGATGTCGAAGCCCGCGACGACGGCTTTGAGCTGCAGGGCGATATAGGGAATCGATCCGATCGTCGCAAGGATCGTGACCAGCACGGCGAGGCTACGAGCCTTGCCGTAGCGCGCGGCAATGAAGTCGGCGATCGACGTCAGGTTCTGCCGCTTGCTCACCGTGATGATGCGCTGGATCATGCTCCAGCCGAAGAAGATCACGGCCATCGGGCCGAGGTAGATCGGGAGGTAGCCCCAGCCGTTCTCGGCAGCGGTGCCGACCGCGCCGTAAAAGGTCCAGGACGTGCAGTAGACGGCAAGGGTCAGGCCGTAGATCGTTGCTCGCGCGGGTCCGGAAAAGCGGCTCGGGTCCGCCTTGTCACCCCAGTGCGCGATCGCGAACAGGAGCGAGACGTAGCCCAGCGACAACAGCAGCAGCGCCCACCAGCTGATCAACGCGACGAACTCCCCTCTTTCTGGTTTGCGGCGCCCTTATCCGGGCACTCTCTAGTTCTGCGCAAAGTCTACTACTATCGTCGAACGCGGGCGACCGGTGCGCTTCCCGATTGCGGCGGGAAACGATCTATCTTGCTGATTTTTATAATTTTTCAGGCCCGATGCTTACCCGCCCGCGAAACCCCATTTTGACCACCTACGACTAAAGTCTGTAATGACGCTCTGGACCCGTTTGATAGATTTCGCGAGGTGACAAATCCAATAAAAGCATCATAAGGGGGACGTATGTCTCAGAAAGCCGATTACTGGAGTGCAAATCTGCGCCTCATAGCGCTTTGCCTCTCTATATGGTTTGTCGTTTCCTTTGTCTTCGGAATCATCTTGGTCGAGCCTTTGAACAACATATCCCTCGGTGGATACAAGCTCGGCTTCTGGTTCGCGCAGCAAGGATCGATATACGTATTCGTAGCGTTGATTTTCTTCTACGCGAATCGCATGGGTAAGCTCGATAAAGAGCACGACGTGCACGAAGACAAAGACGTCTAGGGGGGAAGATCATGTCACTACAAGCAATGACCTACCTGGTTGTCGGTCTCACGTTCGCGCTCTACATCGGCATCGCGATCTGGTCGCGGGCTTCGTCAACCAAGGACTTCTACGTCGCAGGCAGTCACGTCCATCCCGTCGCGAACGGTATGGCCACGGCGGCCGACTGGATGTCCGCCGCTTCGTTCATCTCGATGGCCGGCCTCATCGCCTTCATGGGCTATGGCGGTTCGGTGTTCCTGATGGGCTGGACCGGCGGCTACGTGCTGCTCGCCATGCTGCTGGCACCGTACCTGCGTAAGTTCGGCAAGTTCACGGTTCCCGAGTTCATCGGCGATCGTTACTACTCGAAGGCTGCACGTATCGTGGCGGTACTCTGCCTCATCATCGCGTCGGTCACCTACGTAATCGGCCAGATGAAGGGCATCGGCGTCGCGTTCTCCCGCTTCCTCGAGGTGGACTACAACGTCGGCCTGGTGATCGGCATGGGTATCGTCTTCGTGTACGCGGTATTGGGCGGCATGAAGGGCATCACCTACACGCAGATCGCGCAGTACTGCGTCCTGATCCTTGCCTACACGATCCCGGCGATCTTCATCTCGCTGGCGCTCACGGGCGTGCCGCTGCCGCAGTTGGGCCTCGGTTCGACTATGGCGGGCAGCGAAGTCTACCTGCTCGACCGCATGGACCAGGTGCTCACGGATCTAGGGTTCTCGGACTACACGACCACAGCGCGATTAAGTCACTTGAACATGTTCGTGTACACGATGTCGCTGATGATCGGCACCGCCGGCCTGCCCCACGTCATCATCCGCTTCTTCACGGTTCCGAAGGTGAAGGACGCACGCAGCTCGGCTGGCTGGGCGCTGGTCTTCATCGCGATCCTCTACACGACGGCGCCTGGCGTTGCCGCGATGGCTCGCCTGAACCTGATCGAGACGGTCAACAAGCCCGATGGCACGCAGCTCGTTTACGCTGAGCGGCCGACGTGGATGCAGAAGTGGGAAGCGACCGGCCTCCTCGCGTTCGAAGACAAGAACGGCGACGGCAGGATCGTCTACTCGGCTGATCCCGAGGTCAACGAGATGGTCAAGGTCGACCGCGACATCATGGTACTGGCCAACCCGGAAATCGCGGGTCTGCCGAACTGGGTGATCGCACTGGTCGCGGCGGGCGGTCTCGCGGCGGCATTATCGACCGCGGCGGGATTGTTGCTGGCAATATCCTCGGCAATATCCCATGACCTCTTGAAAGGCGTGTTCAGACCGGATATCACCGAGCAGCAGGAATTGTTGGCCAGTCGTATCGCGATGGCCTTCGCGATCCTGCTCGCCGGCTATCTCGGCTTCAACCCGCCGGACTTCGCGGCAGGTACCGTAGCCCTGGCATTCGGACTCGCGGCATCGTCGATCTTCCCGGCGCTGATGATGGGCATCTTCAACAAGAGGATGAACAAGGAAGGCGCGATCGCGGGTATGGTTGCCGGTATCGGCGTGACCTTGTTCTACGTATTCCAGCACAAGGGCATCATGTTCATCGCCAGCACGGCGTTCCTCGGCGATCTGCCGCAGAACTGGTTCCTCGGCATCGAGCCGAACGCCTTCGGTGCAATCGGCGCGCTGATCAACTTCGGCGTCGCTTATGTGGTTTCCCACATGACCGCACCGCCGCCGGAGCACATCCAGCACATCGTGGAAGACATCCGCGTACCGCATGGAGCCGGCGAGGCTATCAGTCACTGAGATTCGTTCTCGGCCTGAGAAAAAGGGGGCAGCAATGCCCCCTTTTTTTTGCGTTAAGATTAAGGCTGATTGGCAACAGGCCCTGGCCCATGTGGAAGAACAAACATGTCGTGACCGCCATGATTGTGGCGCCGATTCTCGCGATCCTGGCCTGGATCGGTGTCGGACAGATCGCTGGCGAGAAGGCGCGTGTCGCAGAGCCCGGTGCCGCGTACCCGCTGGTTGCTCGCTCCAATTGCCGCTGGGAGAGCGGCGAGTGCGAACTGCACAACAACGACCTCGAGATGACCATCCTGCCGCTGGAGCTCGGCGCGCAGTACACCAGGCTGTCGCTGGATTCCGAGTTCCCGCTGGCGCAGGCGACGTTTGCCCTGTTCTCGAACGGCACCGAAGTCGTTGCCAGCGCGGAGCGTGACATGTCGCCCGACGCACCGGCACAGATGACGGTGACGATCCCGGCCTTCGCCGACCCGGAGGCCAAACTGAGGGTGGCTGTCACGGTGCAGGAGTCGCTGTATTTCGCCGAGGTACCGGTGGTGTTCATGAGGCCGGAAAAACCGCGGTTTACCCGCTAGCGGGCAACGAGACACGCTGTGGCGCAACCGTGACAAGCTACGACGAGACCCTGTCTTCCGAACATCTTCACGTCGCGCTGGAAGCGGCGCGCGCGGCGGCAAAGATCAGCCGCGATTACTACGCCGGCAATTTCACCGTCGAGACCAAGGCCGACATGACCCCGGTGACGCAGGCGGACGTCGAATGCGAAGCGGCGATCCGCGAAGTCATTCTCGGGCGCTTCCCCGACCACGGGTTTTACGGCGAGGAAATGGGGAAGACGCAGGTCGATGCCGAGTACCTCTG
>JAAUYE010023519.1_pt1 | contig 25498 bp, 25 predicted proteins | sample 7278081 | NCBI WGS metagenome assembly JAAUYE01 (sample SAMN14350131, study PRJNA611818) | marine sediment metagenome | isolation source: surface marine sediment (0.6m) | place: French Polynesia: Moorea | collected 2018-08
CGAACATGGATGTACCGCCCGGCGCAGCCGGGCGGTAGCGCCTTTTGCGGACTCCCTCCCGAGCCGGCCTTACGTGGTTTCGACGTATAGATTTGTATAATCGATTAAATCGAGAACATCGACTCGAGGTCGTGCTTGGAAAAGGTTTTGAACGCGAGCATGGTGTCGGTTTTCTCGATGCCGCCGACGGTGCCAATGCGGTTGGTCACGAGTTCGGCGACGTCGTCGTTGGTTTTGGTGCGCACGATCGCGACCAGGTCGTAAATACCGGTGACCGAGTAAACTTCGGAGATTTCGGCCATGTCGGCCAGCTCTTCCGCGACCGCGGTGATCCGGTTCTTTTCGACATTGATGAGAATGATAAATGTAACCACGCCAGCTTCCTCCGCGGATCGATTTGCCCGGTATTATAAGGCCAAGCCGGGCTAAACGGTAACGTCAACGGTCCCGTCGGCCGACAGCATCGCCCTGACCTCGTCCGGCACCGGCACCGCGACCAGTTTCGCCGGCTCGTCGGGATCGGAATAACCCCAGACCCGAATTTCCCTGCCGGTGGCAACCGGCTCGGAATCGGTGCCGTTGCGAAAGGCATGCGCGACCACGAACGAAGTGTTGCCGAATTTTTCGACGCTCGAGGTCAGCTCGGTGACATCGCCGAAATACAGCGGCTTTTTGAAATCCATGCTGCTCGAAACCAGCGGACAGCCGCGAAACAGCGGATCGGCATGGGTATTGCCGACCAGGTCGAACCCGGCGGCCTGGATCAGCGCGTGGGTGCCCGCATCCATCCACAGGTAATAATTCGGGTTGAAGATAATGCCGGCCGGGTCGCAATGCGCCCATTCGACGCGAAAACGCTGGATTGCGGTAAACATCGCTCCCCCTGTCTCAGATCAGTTCGACCGCCATCGCGGCGAGCTTCGGCGCCAGCGCGCCGTATTCGAAGGCGAGCTTGCTCGATGCATTGCCGTCGACCGCGCGCTTGAGTACGCCCTGCAGGATCGCGGCGAAACGGAAAAACCCGAACACCAGGTAAAAATTCCAGTGCGGTATCTCGGCGATACCGCGCCGCCGGCAATAGGCATCGACGTACTCCCGTTCGGTCGGGATACCGAGCGCGGCGCGGTCGATATCGCCGAAGCCGCGCACCACCCAGTCGGGCTGCATGCGCCACTGCATGCACTGGTAGGCGAGATCGGCATAGGGATGCCCCAGCGTCGACAGCTCCCAGTCGAGCAGCGCCCGCGCGCGCGTCGAATCGTTTTCGAAAATGATGTTGTCGATGCGGTAATCGCCGTGGATCAGGCTGACCCGGCCGTCGTCCGGCGGCAGGTTCAACGGCAGCCATTCGATCAGCCGGTCCATCGCCGGAATCGGATCGATCTCGCTGGCGCGGTACTGGCCGCTCCAGCGGCTGACCTGGCGTTCGAAGTAATTGCCGGGGCGGCCGAAGTCGGCGAGGCCGACGGCCTCGACGTCGATATCGTGCAGCGCGGCCAGCACCCGGTTCATTTCGGCATAAATGGCGGCACGCGACCCGGCATCGATCCCGGGCAGCGCCGGGTCCCAGAAAATCCGGCCGGGCTCGTAGCTCATCAGGTAAAACAGGCTGCCGATGACGTCACGATCCTCGCACAGGTGCAGCGCCCGCGCCACCGGCACGTCGCTGCCGGCGAGCGCGTGGATCACGCGGAATTCGCGGTCGACCGCGTGCGCGGACTTGAGCAACTCGCCGGGCGGCTGCCGGCGCAGTACGTACTGCCCGCTCGAGGTTTCGAGCAAAAAGGTCGGGTTCGACTGGCCGTCGCCGAATTTCTGCGCGCTTTCGATGACGCCGAGCTCGGGCATGGCGCTGCGCAGGTAATCGCCGAGCCGGGCGAGGTCGAGCTCCTGCATCAGCTTTCCGCGGCGCCGTAGCGCTCGATGACCTGCTTGCCCAGCGCCATCAGGTGGACCTGGTCGGGCCCGTCCGCCTGGCGGCACCAGCGTGCGTAATTGAAGGCCTCGGCGAGAAAATAATCGGCGCTCAGCCCCCCGGCGCCGTGCATTTGCATGCAGCGATCCAGGATATTTTGCACCGTGACCGGGACGCTGGTTTTGCACGCCGCGATCAGGTCGCGCGCGGCCTGGGCGCCGACCTGGTCCATGCGGTGACAGGTTTTCTGCACCAGCAGGCGCAGCATTTCGATCTCGCTGAAACTGCGCGCGATGTCCTCGCGCACCGACTGGTGCTGGCTCAGCCTGCGCCCGAAGGTGCTGCGCGCTTCCACCCGCCGGCAGCTGATTTCGAGCGCGCGCTGCGCCGCGCCGATCAGGCGCATACAGTGATGCATGCGTCCCGGGCCGAGCCGGCCCTGCGCGATTTCGAAACCGCGCCCCGCGCCGAGCAGCACGTTCTCCGCCGGCACCCGAACCTGGTTGAAATGTACCTCGGCGTGCCCGATCGGCGCATCGTCGTAGCCCAGCGTGGTCAGCGCGCGCACGACTTCGACCCCCGGCGTGTCGCGCGGCACCAGCAGCTGGGTTTGCTGTTTATGACGGTCGGGGTTGTCCGGGTCGGATTTGCCCATGACGATAAAGATCCGCGTGCGCTCGTTCATCGCGCCGGTGATGAACCACTTGCGCCCGTCGACGATCCACTCGTCGCCGTCGAGTACCATCGACAATTCGATATTGGTCGCATCGCTGGACGCGACCTGCGGTTCGGTCATGGCGTAACTCGAGCGGATTTCGCCGGCGAGCAACGGCCTGAGCCATTGCGCCTGCTGCGCCGGGGTGGCGTATTTCATCAGCACTTCCATGTTGCCGGTATCCGGCGCATTGCAGTTGAAGACCTCGGGCGACCACAAAACGCGGCCCATGGTTTCGGCCAGCGGGTAATAGTCGAGGTTGCTCAATCCGCCGTGCTCGCTGAATTCGGCGAAAGCCTCGGGAATAAACAGGTTCCACAGTCCCTCTGCGCGAGCCTCGGCTTTGAGCTCCCCTATTAGCGGTAACGGCGCGAAGCGGCTGCGCGCCGCCCGCAGCTGTTCCTCGTACAGCCGTTCGTTCGGCAGGATTCGTTCCTGCATGAAAGCCTGCAGTTTTTGCAGCAGACGGGTCGATTTATCTGAATAGTCGTATGGCATAAACGTTCGCTTACTCGCAACGCGCGGGCGCATTATATGCCGGCCGGCGCAACTAAAGTAGCGTCAATCGCCCGCCGGGCGATCTCGACTCAGCGGGCCGAACGTTTGCCCTTGAGCCGCTCGACGTGAACGATGAGCATATCGACCGTTTCCTTGAGCAAATCCAGCTCGTCGATACTGAGTTCCTCGAGCTGCTCGAGATTGTATTCGATGGTATCGATGATTTTCTTGTGCGGAAGCTGCATGGGACGCATGAAATATGCGGTCACCGTCGCCACGATGGCGCCGAAGAACAGCACCGAACCCAGAACGATCCAGATACCGCCGACCAGCTGCGCGGCGCCGCTGACCGGGGCGCTGGCGATGCCGGCGGTGGAAAACGCGGCCAGCCCCCAGTAAAGGGCCTTGCCGAAGGAGTCGATCGTAGTGCCGGGCTCGCCCTGCTCGAGCTGGTACAAGGCGACGGCAAAGCCCACCCAAAGCAGAACCAGCAGCAGCACCAGCCGAATAAACGGCGTATGGGTGACGACATCGGTGGCGAAGCGCCTGAAACGCGAATGAATCGTGGACTTTCTGGTCACGCCGCCCCCCGGTCGGCTCCGATCCGGGTCAGCCTCCGCTCGGCCAACCGGCGGATCAGAACGAAATGTCGTCCTCGATCGCGGCGAGACCCGCATTCGCGCACTGATCGTCGGCGGCGCCGTTGGGCGCGCCGGATACGCCGATCGCGCCGACCAGCGAGCCGCCGGCATCGATCAGGATACCGCCGCCGAGCATCAACGCGCCGCTGACCTCGCGCACGCCGGACTGCATCGACCCGGCCTGGGTCGGCTCCACCAGGTCGGTGGTATTGCTGCGGAAGCTGGCCGCGGTCCAGGCCTTGCGCCGCGCGGTCTCGGGGGTATGCGCGCCGGCAAAACGATCGCGTACCATCGCCTGCAGGTTACCCATGCGATCGACCACCGCGACCGCGACCTGGTATCCCGACTCACGGCACTCGGCAATCGCCGCGTTAACCGCCTTGAGCGCGGTTTCAGGGGTTAGCGAACTGGTCGTGAACAGGGCGTGCTCATCGGCACTGCTGGCAACCGGTAGCAACAACAAAAAGCTTAGAAAGGTGAGTAATAAGTGTCGTGATTTCATCGAAGCGTCCTCCTGAAAGGCTTCAGGATACACCCGCTTCGACCAGGATTTGATTGCGACCTCGGCTTTAGTTGATCCAGGTCAAAAGTCCGGCCGCGACAGCGCCGCGGCCGGCCGTTTTCTAGCTCGCCATGCGCATGCGGTTGCGCGACAGGTGTGAATCGACGCGTTCGACGATTTCATCGATAGCGCTGTCGTTGAGGCCTTTTTGCAGCGCGATGTTCTTGACCAGGAGATCGACACGCTCGATGTACTCGACGCCGGCATCCAGCGCGCGCGCGGCGGACGAGGGTTTGAGCAAACCCATCGCGGCATTGGCGTATTTCTGGAACGGCACCAGGTCGTCGCGGCGCGCGCCGAGCGCGACACACAGCAGCGCCACCCAGTCGTATATACGCCGCGACTCGCTGATATCGCCGTGCACGGCGTCCCGAATCGATTGCATCTGATCGACGCCGATGCAGCGGTAGTTGCCGGTTAACAGCATGCTCCACTTGGCCATCGGCACGAAGATCGAATCGAATACGCGCAGCTTGACCGGCAGCGCGAGGCTTTCACCGTCGACTTCGATGCGGGTGTCGACGATGTCCTGCTCCAGCGCGCGCAGCATGTCGGTATGCGCCTGCTGTTCGAAGCGCGCCGCCTTGAAATTGGTCGGCAGCGTGACCTGCAGCAGGTTGAGCGGTTCGCCCGGCGGACGAAACGCCTGCGGATCCGGGCTGCACAGGGTCACCAGGCTCGGATCGAACTCGTCCCAGACGCTGGCGTCGGCGTAACAATCGCGCAGCGCGTTATGGTCGAGGCCGGGGATACGCTTGAGGTAGGGTAATGGCGGCATGTTCATGATCGACATGCAGGGAATACGGGCGCGCGCAATACGCGTCAGCAGCTCCCGGATTTCCTTGTGGCGGTACTGCGGTTCCTGCATCGCCAGCGCGACCAGGTCGTAACGGCCGACGTCGACCGATTGCGGGTCCCCGGCACTGAGCCCGTCGGTGTACCGGATCGACTCGATCAGCACCGGTTCGTCGCGACCGCGCAGCGGCAGGCGCAATACGGTTCCGTTTTGATTGATCGCCTCGGCTTCCTGCGGCAGGCAGACCAGGTGAACCCGGTGCCCGGCCAGCGCCAGCCTGGTTCCGAGCAGCGACCCGTAGGACGCCCCGAGTATCAGAATTTCACGTTTATCCGGCATCGTATTCCCCTTGATCAACAGTTGGCGTTAACGCCTTGCGGCGAATAACTCTTCAACGGATTAATACGGTGTTTCTGACGTTTTGGTTCAATTTATCGACAAGGCGTTGAACTCGAAGGCAATCATTCGATTGGTAAAACGGCCGGAACGCGGACGATGAACCTGGTTGATCCAGCCAGGCCTGATTTATCCGGCGAATCAATTTTCACCAGCATGCGCACAGGACGATCTTCGATGCCGCCTCAGGCGGGCGGGAGCAGGACCAGTTTGCCAGTAAACTTCTTGTCGAGAAAATCCTGCTGCGCCGCCGCAATATCCTCGAGCGGATAGGTTTTGGCGACCACCGGCCTGATCTCGCCGTTTTCGATATAGGCAACGAGATTCTCGAATACGACGTCATCCTGGAAGGTGCAGCCGATCAGGGTCAGGTCCTTCAGGTAAAGCGTGCGCACGTCAAGCTCGACCAGCGGGCCGGCAATCGCGCCGGCGGTAACATAACGCCCGCCGCGCTCGAGCAGCTCGAGCAGCGTCGGCCAGGACGGCCCGGCGACGAGGTCGACGACGACGTCGATACTGTTGCGGCCGAGCTCGGCCAGCAGGTCGGCATTGCGGTCGAGCGCCCGGGACGCTCCCAATGCCTTCACTTCCTCGTGTTTTTCGGCGGCGGCGATTGCAATCACCTCGGCGCCGCGGCGCCGCGCGAGCTGTACCGCGGCCGAACCGACGCCGCCGGAAGCACCGGTTACGAGCACGCGTTCGGCGCCGACGCCGGCGCGGTGCAGCATGTTTTCCGCGGTCGAATACGCGCACGGAATCGACGCCAGTTCGGCATCGCTCCAGTCGCAGTCGACGCGGTGGGTCTCGGCGGCGGGCGCCTTGCAGAACTGGGCAAAGGCGCCGTCGCATTCGGAACCGAAGGTCCAGCACTCGAACGGCCGGAAGTCGACACACGCCTGCATCAGCGAGCGCACGATCACGCGCTCGCCGATGCGGGCGGGATCGACTTCGGCGCCGACCGCAGCGATACGGCCGCAGCAGTCGGCGCCCTGGATGCGCGGAAACCGCATCGGCACGCCCGACCAGGTCGCATCGTCGTCGTCGACCTCGTCGAAGCCGGAGGCGCCGCCGCCGTCGGTGGCGCCAGATACCTTCTTCGAGTACCAGCCGATGCGCGTGTTGATATCGGTATTATTGATCCCGGCGGCGCGGACCCGGATCAGAACCTCGTCGGGACCGGGCGTCGGCAACGGCACGTCGTCCCGATACTCGAGGGTTTCGAAGCCGCCGTGCGCGGTCAGCAACACCGCATGCATGCTTTGGGGCAGGGTTTCATTCATGGTTGATTGGCCAGTAACGATAATCGGGTTCCGCAATTCGGATTCGAACAGCAACTTGCGCGCGAGTATATCGGAATCGAAACTGGTCACAACCACAGGTCATCGTTGTCCGCGAGCCCTCGGCTGTCACAGCCGCCGACAGGCCCCGGGTAAACGAAATTCCGCGCCCGTCATCACGGTTTGATGTTGCAGTGAAAGAATTCGCATCGGTAATTTAATATACTCGCTTACACTAAACGAATTACGATCTCCCGGCCCGAACCGAGCTACCCGTAAATGAAGATCCGCCTGTCGTTATCCGCCCTGACGCTTTTAATCATGCCGGCCGTCACCCTGGCCGCGCCGGACGGCGCCGAACTTTACGAAACGAATTGCGCCGCCTGTCACCAGGTCGGCGGCGGCGGTATCGGGCTGCCGCTGGCGCCGAGCAAGATGGCGACGGTGAGCGATGCCTATCTCAGGGCGACGATTCGCCACGGCCGCGTCGGTCGCATCATGCCGGCCTTCCCCGAGCTGAGCAGCGCGCAGGTCGATGCAATCACCGCCTATATCCGCAGCTGGTCGGGTGTGGCCGGACCGACCTATGCGGAGGTTCCGGTCGACGGCAATCCCGCGCGCGGCGAAGAGCTGTACCGGATTCACTGCCTTGACTGCCATTCCGACGACGGCAGCGGCAGGGGCCTCGGCACCGGGGTGACGTTTTCGCGCGATCGCAGCTTCGCGGTTATGCCGCCGTCGATCAGCAACCCCGGTTTTCTCGCCTCGGCTTCGGACCAGATGATCAAGCAGGTCATCATGTTCGGCCGGCCCGGGACCGTGATGCAATCCTTTCTCGACGTGGGCCTGCGTGAACAGGACATCAACGACATCGTCAGTTACGTGCGCGGTTTCGAGACTGCCGAACGCGCCGGGACCGGCGCGGACGACAGCAGCGGGAAACGGGAAGCGGCGCTGATTTTCGACTCGCCCTATGACTTCGCGACCACGATCGAAAACGTCAAGCAGGCGGTCCGGGGCATGAATTTCACCTACCTGCCCGATCGTTACCTCGAAAAAGGCCTGATCGCCGACGGCGCGGTCAACCGCCGGCAAATGACGATACGCTACTGTAATTTCAAACAGCTCTACGAAATGCTGCGCATCGATCCGCGCCTCGGCGTCGGCCTGCCGTGCCGCATCACCGTGGTCGAGAACCAAGACGGCAGCGTGCAGTTGATCGCAATGAACATGCGCCTCATCGCCGAGTTGTTCAACAACGACCAGCTGCTCGAAATGGGCGAAAAATTCAACCAGATCCAGGATGAGATCATCGAGGAAGCGACGCTGTGAGACCCGGAATTCTGTTGCACATCTTTTTGGCCCTGGGTCTGTTGACGCTGCCGTTTACGGCCTCGGCGCAGGGTATCCTGACGGTGCGCTCGGCGCTGGATTTCGAGGATTCGATGCCCGCGCTCAAAGCCAGCATCGAAGCGCATGGATACACCGTCAGCCACGTGCAGCGCTGCGACAGCGGCCTGGAGGGTTCCGGCTACGAAACCGACCGTTACCGCATCCTGTTCTTCGGCAAGATCGACGAGGTGCGTAATCTCAGCGCCGAGTATCCCGGGCTGATCCCGTTTTTACCGCTCAAGATCGCGCTGTTCGCCGAGGGCGATAATTCGATCGTGGCGGCGATGAACCCGGTCGCGCTGGGGGAGTTTTATCGCGACGAAAAACTGCGCAGCCAGTTCCGGCGCTGGGAGAGCGACATACGCTCGATTCTGGCCGAGATCCAGTACCGTGACGAAGCGGCCGCCGCCGCGGTACCGGCGGAATAATTCAGCGCCTCTGTCAGATCCTCGCCGGCGCGCGATTCGCCGACGGCGGCAGCGACAGCACTGCGGCAAAGATCAACACGGCCGCGGCGGCCAGAATCTGAAACAGCCGCTCGAATCCCCAGTTGCCGTGCACCCAGCTGATCAGCGGCACCGCCGAGGCCATTACCGAAAACGTCACCACGTAGCGAATCGCGTAAGCGCGGGCGCGCCATTCGCTGCGCGCCATGCGCCCGACGAGCACGTCGTTGATCGGGATTTGCCCGAACACGGCAAACATGAAAGCGACCGCGACGATCAACGCGGCCAGCCCGTCGAGCTGGGTCATGACATAAAAGAATACCGCCTGCAGCAGCGCCACGGTGGCGAACACGAGCCGGACCGAGTGCCGGTCGACGAGATATCCGACCAGCAGCTGCGCCATCGCGGCGAGCGCGAACACGATAAAGGCATACCAGCCGACCTGGGTTGCGCTGCCCGCGATATCGCCGAGGCGCTCGTCGAAGACCTTGGGCAAGGCAAAGGTCGTGCTCTGGAAAATCAGCCCGCCGACCGCGGTAGTGAAGAAAATAATCGCGAAAACGTGCAGCAGCACGTGGCGCGGATTTGCCGCAGGCGCGCTTTTTTTCACCGCCGCATCCGTTGCCGCGGGCGCGCGTTTTTCCCCGTTGACGAATACGAGGTAAGCCAGGCCGAGCAGCACCGAAATGATGCCCGGCACGTAAAACGCGCTGCGCCAGCCGCTGAAATCGATCAAAAACCCGGTCAGGAGCGCCGCGCTGGCCACCCCCATGTTGCCGAAGACGCCATTGATCGCGAGCGGGATACCGGTTCGGTCGCGCCCGTGCACGACCATCGCCAGGCCCACCGGGTGATAAATGGCAGCGAAAAGACCGATCAGGGTCAACGCCAGCGCAATCTGCAGCGGGGTCTCGGCCAGCGCGGCAAAAATCGAGCTCAGGCCGATACCGATAAAAAAGATCACGATCATGCCCGGGCGGCTCCACTTGTCGGCAATCCAGCCGGCAGCGATCGCACCGACGCCGAAAGCGACGAAGCCGGGGGTTGCGTAGGGAATCAGTTCCGCGTAACTCAGGCCCCATTCCCGGGTCAGGCGCAGCGCGGCCACCGAGGCAAAGATCATCATGAACAGGTGATCGAGAAAATGCCCGATGTTGAGATAGAGAAATCCGACGTTTTGACGCTGCATGACATCGCCTCATATTGACCAGAGCACTAGTTTGCCTAAAAATACGTCGGCGCGATTCTTAAATAAAGCCAAAAAATGTCGAGTAAACGCCAAACCCGGAATCAATTAAATACGCGGATCGCGCAACTCGAGGTGCTGCCGCAATCCGTGGTCGCCTACGGCCGCGACCTGGTTCGCGGCGAACGGCTCGATTTTCATGTTCATCGTCGGGCGCAGCTGGTTTACGCCAGCGACGGCGTGATGGCGGTCACGACTCGTTCGGCAACCTACCTGGTGCCGCCGCAGCGCGCGGTATGGATGCCCGGCGGGGTCGAGCATCGAATCGATGCGCGCAGCGGGGTCAGGATGCGAACCCTGTATATCGAACCCGCCGCCAAAACCGATCTGCCGGCCACGGTGTGCGTGCTCAATGTCACCCCGCTGCTGCGGGAATTGATCATAACCGCGGTGGCCGCCGGACCCGAGGTTAGGCCCGGCAGCCCCGAGGCCCGTATCATGAGCGTTATTCTCGACCAGATTCGCGCGCAACCCATCGCCTCGCTGTCGCTGCCGCTGCCGGAGGATTCGCGCCTGCGCCGCGTGGCCGAAGCCCTGCTCCGGCATCCGGCCGACAGCCGCGACCTCGACGCCTGGGCGCGCGAAGTGGGCGCGAGCAAGCGCACGCTGGTGCGGCTGTTTCCGCGCCAGACCGGAATGACATTCCGCGAGTGGCGCCAGCAGTGCCGACTGCTGTACGCGCTGGAATTGCTCAATGCCGGCACCAGCGTCACCGCGACCGCGCTCGAGGCCGGTTACGACAACAGCAGCGCATTCATTACCATGTTCCGACGCTGTCTCGGCACCACGCCGCGGCAGTACCTGCGCGGAGGCGCCGGGCCGACCGACGCTCCGCAATCGCCCTGAACCGTACCGCCGAGGTTGACCTCGCCGATAGACTGTTGAAGAATTCACCCTGTTCCCGCAACGGGCCCGGTGCCGAACGGATCTATCCGGCTTGCGGATTGCACTACCCCCAGTTCGGCGCATAACAACAAGCGGAGCAAGATTATGGACGTCGAATTCACTACCTCGCTGGTCATGCGTATTCTGGCCGTCGTCGTGATGGTGGGATTTTTACCGGTTTGTGCATTTACCTATTACGCTTACCGCATCGACCAGCGCAAACTGGAGATCATGCGTATCCTGCACATTCTCCAGATCGGTGAGGAAACCCGCAGTATCTACGTGCTGGATATCGGCAAAATGCATTTTGCCGTGGCCGTGCTGTTCACGATGAGCGTTGCCACCGCGGGCCTCGCCGCGTTGCTGCTGAGCAGCGATTTACACCTCGCGAATGAGCCCAGCCTGCTGCTCGCCGGCACACGCCTGACCAAGGCCACCTGCGACGCGGATTGCCTCGTCAGTTACCAGCAGGGCGCGCTGCTCGCGTTCGGGCTCGGCTTTCTCGGCGCCTACATATGGGGGCTGCAGGGCATATTCAGGCGCTACTCGATGAATGATTTGCTGCCGATCGCGTTTTACCACTTCGGCCTGCGCATGATTCTGTCATCGTTCATCGCACTGCTGATTTATCACGCGGTGGGCGGTTTCAATACCGACTTTACCCCGTCGACGCAGGAATCACAGTTACTGACACCCACCGCCGACGGGATTTTGATCGTAACCGTGTTCCTGGTCGGCATGTTCCCGCAAAAAGGCGTGCGCTGGCTGACCAGTAAAATCGGGCTCGGTGGACGCAGCGCGCACCCCACGGTCAAGGACCTGTCGCTGGACATGATCCAGGGCATGACGGTTTACGACAAGTTCCGCCTCGAGGAACTCGGCATCGACACCTGCTACGATCTCGCCACCGCGGATTTCATTCCGCTGCTGCTGAAGACGTCCTACGGCGCGCGCGAATTAATCGACTGGCTGCTGCAGGCCAAGTTATGCGTGCGTTTCGGCGATGCAACCCAGGAATTGCGCGAGCGCGGCATTCGCACCATCACCGATTTTGCCAACCTGGACGAGGATTACCTCGAATCCCTGGCGGCGGAAACCTCGCTTACCCTGCCGAACCTGAAAAGCGCGACCAGGATTTCGGTTTCGGATCAGAACATCGAACGCCTCAAGCGCGCGGCCGAACTGTTGAGCCATTACTGGGAAGGTGACAACAAAAAAAACGACGGTGAAAATACCGATTTCAATACGGTATAGCGCCGACCCTTAAACGAACGCGCGCTGCAGGTACTCGACCAGGGTTTGCGTGATCTGGTTTTCGGGATTGTCGTCGGCGTATAGCACGATCGAATGCCGCGGCAGTTCCGGCAGCTGCCCGCCGTGATCGATGATCACGCGGCTCGAATGGATCGCCGACTCGAGTTCCGCGGTCACGCACAGATCGGCCGACGTCATCGCCTCGCTCGCCGACGCGTCCTCGGAGGCGACGATTTCGATAAAGTCGATACCCGCCGCGTCCAGCGCCCTGGTGGTGCCCTCGCGAAACGCGCAGATACGCGCAAAGCCGAGCGGCAGCGGTCTTTTTTTCCACGCAACCCCATCCTCGGCGCCGGTCCAGACCAGCGGCTGGGTCGAGATCACGCGCCCGCCGCGGGTGGCCGATTTTTCGGTGGTCAACACGATATCCTGCTGCCCCTGCCTGAATTCCTTTTTCAGGGTATAGGTTTGCTCGGACGAGAGCTTGATCTGCACGCGCGGGTAATCACGGCTGAATTCGCGCAGCACGCGCGGTATGTGCGGGTAAATGACGTCGCCGGGTACGCCGAGACGCACCTGCCCCTCGTAATCGGGTGAGGTCAGGCGCCCCATCGCCTCGTCGTTCAGGGCCAGCATCTGGTTGGCGAAATGCAGCAGCTGCTCGCCCTCGACGGTGGGCGTCATACCCTGCGCGGAACGCTCCAGCACGCTGAAACCGAGGCTGGTTTCGAGCCGCTTGATTTGCATGCTGATGGCGGACTGGGTCATGAACAGGCGGGTTGCCGCGCGCGTCATGCTGCCGGCTTCGGCAATGGTAACGAAGCTGCGCAGCGTGCCCAGATCGAGATTTCGAAGTCTGCTCGCGGTCATCAATATTTGTGAAATTTAAAATCAATATTATTCGTTTTACTTATACGCATGGTTTAACCTATAGTCAACATCCGTTAAGTAAGTACATTATTTTTTCACATTTATTGATAGGAGCTTATTATGACTGCTTACACCGAAAAATGCTCCCGGAGCATGACCGGATACCCCGAAGGCGTACTGGAAATCCTCAGCCAGGCTTTCTGTCAATGGATGCAAACCCAGCGCCTCAGGTTCGAACTCGCACAGGAGCGCCGTTTACTGCTCGAAATGCCGGCGCATCAGCTGAAGGACATCGGCCTGAGCCGCGCCGAGGCGATCGACGAAGCCTCGCGCACCGATATCCCGGAGCAGCGCCTCGGCTGAAACTCCGGACGAAATCGGATCCAAAAAAAACCCGGGCCAAGCCCGGGTTTTTTATCTGGCCTAGATACGCCCTTTCCACGGCACCAGCCAGCGCTCGGTTTTGCGCATCAGGATATCGATGCCGTAACCGATGATGCCGATCATGATGATGCCCATGAGCACGATATCGGTGAGCTGGAACTTCGACGCGGCGATGATCATCATGCCCGCGCCTTTTTGCGCGGCGACGAGTTCGGCCGCAACCACCGTACCCCAGCAAACCCCCATCGCGACCCGCGCGCCGGTGAAAATTTCCGGCAGCGAATTGGGCACGATGACGTGCCACATCAGCTGCGATTTCGACGCGCCGAGTGAGTAGGCCGCGTGCACCTTGGAGATATTGATACCAGAGACGCCGGCGCGCGCGGCGATGGTCATGATCCACAGCGAGGCGAGGAACAGCAGCACGATCTTGCCGGTCTCCCAGATCCCGAACCAGATGATGACCAGCGGAATCAGGGCCAATGGCGGCACCGGGCGCATGAACTCGACGATCGGATCGAACCAGCCGCGAAACCAGCCCGACAGGCCCATCGCGTAACCCAGCGGGATGCCGACCAGCGCGCCGATCAAAAAGCCGACGACGACGCGAAACAGCGACCAGCCCAGGTGTTCCCACAGGCCGAAATTCTGGTAGCCCTCCTGCGCGATCTCGAGAAAGCGTCCCACCACCGCCTCGGGCGCCGGCATCCAGATCGGTTCCAGCTGCAGGCCCTTGCGCGGGGTGAAGTTGAGCGATATCTTTTCGGTCAACACCACGTCACCGTTGTCCACCGCGACCGACTGCCCGACCTCGATCGGCTTGCCGTCGATCGCGACGATGGCATACCCGTCTTCCTTGTAACCCTCGTCGTTGCGCTTGACGTTGATCAGTTTCGAGCGCCAGGCGCCGACCAGGGCACTGTCGTTTTTAACGAAACTGTCGGTTTCGGCAACCTCGGGCTGTTCCGGCTTGTCGCCGATCTTGTGCACGCGAATACTGACCAGGCCGTCGGCGGTATCGCCCGCCGCGTTTTTCGCGGTATAGGTAAACGACGTATCGCCGACGAACGGACCGGAGACATGGAACGGCACCAGCCTGGAGTCGGTAAACGCGCCCCAGATCAGGAAGATGGTGATCACCGAGATAAACGCCGCGGCGCGATTCGGCGTTACCGCGCTTTCGTCGCCGAAGGTTACCGTCTTGAGGCTGTTGAATCCCTTGCTCTCCCGGCCGCGCTGAAAAAACGAAACGACGACAAATGCGCCGACGAAAATCGCAATGTACATGCCCAGAATAATCATGCGCCTGCCTCCGCTCGTCCCATGATCTCTTCTTCCATTTCCCAGATCATCGCCAGGATTTCCTCGCGCGTTTCGGCAAATCCCTCGCTCTTTTTAACCTCTCGCAGGTCCTGGTCGACCCCGCGTTCGGCGAACGGCAGGCGGTATTCCTTGTGGATTCGGCCCGGCCGCGGCGCCATTACCAGCAGGCGTTCGCCGAGCAGCAGCGCTTCCTCGACCGAGTGCGTAATCAGGATGATGGTCTTGCCGGTTTCCTTCCACAGCTTGAGCACGAGGCCCTGCATTTTTTCGCGGGTCAGGGCATCCAGCGCGCCCAGCGGTTCGTCCATCAGGATAACCTCGGGCTCGTTGGCCAGACAACGCGCCAGCGCGACCCGCTGCTGCATGCCGCCGGACAGCTCGTAAACCGCCTTTTCACCGAAATCGTGCAGGCCGACCGTTTCCAGCAAATGATCGACGATTTCCTTAGTCCGGGCTTTCGGCATTTTCTTCATGTTCGGGCCGAAAGCGATGTTTTCGCTTACGCTCATCCACTCGAACAGCGCACCCTGCTGGAACACCATGCCGCGGTCCGATGCCGGCCCGGTAACCTTTTCGTTGTTGAGAATGATATCGCCCTCGGTCGGCGCGAGGAAACCCGCGACGATATTCAGCAGCGTGGTCTTGCCGCAGCCCGATGGTCCGAGCACCGACATGATTTCGCCGGTCTTGATTTCGAGGTTGATGTCCTTGAGCGCCTGGACGTGGGTTCCGTTGGGCAGGTCGAAGCGCATCGATACGTTTTGGATCGTCAGATCTGACATGGTATGCCCCGATGCAGTCAGTTTTTATGAATCGGGCCGGGCGGCGTCTGACTTCACGCCGCCCGGCCCTTTATCCGCTGTAACCGTTACCGGTTCGGATTACATGCCCGCCGCGTCGTTCAACGGAATCGGGTTGACCGCATCTTCGTAGGTAGCGCGCGCGGAATCGATGCTGCCCGCGTCCTTGAACACGTTGGCCACGCCGAGCATGAACTCCTGCGCACCGCCGCCGAGCCACTTCTTCGACAGCTGGTCTTCCACGCCCGGGAAGACGAAGGTCGAAATGGTTTCCTCGGTCGCCTTCACGTCCATACCGGAATCCTTGGCGATGACCGGCAGCATCTTGTCCTTGTGCTTGCCCGAATTCCACATCGCGTTGGCGTCGGCGGTAACCTTCAGGAACTTGGCCAGCAGCTCGCCCTCTTCGGCGGCGAAACTCGCCGGCACCGAGGTGACGTCGAATACCAGGATGCCGAGATCGGTTTTTTCGGCGCCGGTGAGCAGAATATTGCCGTGCTCCAGCATACGGCGCAGCGCGCCGCCCCAGCCGCAAACCATGTCCAGGTTACCCTGGGCAAACGCGGCGGCACCGTCCGGCGGCGCCATGTCGACGATTTCCATGGTGTTGATATCGACGCCGAAATGCGCCATTTGCTTGAGGAAGCCGTAGTGCGCGGCGGTACCCTTCGGCACGCCGACCTTCTTGCCCTCGAGCTCCCTGGCGTTGGACTTGTCGATCTCGAGCGCTTCGGCGACCACGCAGTTGTCGTTATCGGCGTAGCTCACCGCAACGTCGACGACCTGCAGGTCCTGGCCCGCGGAAGCCGCGACCACGAACGGCGGAATACCCTGGCTGACCGCGATCTGCACGTCGCCCGACGCCATCGCCGCGGACATCGCGGTGCCGGTGTCGAAAGCGACCCAGGTAATGTCGACACCGAGCTCTTTTTCGTACATGCCTTCTACCTTGGCATACTGAAAAGGCATCGGCCATTCGAGAAAATAGGCGACGGTAATTTTATCCATGGCCGCGGCGCGCTGCGGCGCCATCGCCAGCAGCAGCATCGATGCCGTTACGCTGGCAATCATACCGTAGCGCAGGAAACTAGACTTAGATTTCATTATTGAGGACCCCTCATCGGTTGTACAAATCATTATTCTCAGAGCACATCCAGAGCAAACCGGTGCACAATCGAGCGATTGTCAGACCGGGTGCGAACGATATGCCTCTCTGGTCTCAGCCGCAGCCATTTACCGCAGCGGGATCTTGCGCAATCCCGACAGCGTAACCGGACCAAAACTGGACGCAGGCGGCCATACTACTGCAAATGAACATCGAAGCAAACATACATATCCTGCCCGGGCGGCAGGCAATAGCCCGGAATCCGATCGTTTTTCAGGTTCCGGACTCGAGGCCCACGATCCTCCGCGGTTTTACCATCGCCCTGGCTGATCTAGAATGGTGCGGGCTCAAACCAAAAGCTTCCGATCATGACAATAAAAAACCAGGGCGCGACCGCCCTGATCACCGGCGCCGGCGGCGGCATCGGCGCCGCGCTCTGCAAACTGCTCGTGGAAAACGATTACCGCGTGGTTGCGGTCGGCCGCGATCAGAAAAAACTCGAAGATCTGGCCGCGGATTGCGGCGGCAACCTGTTTCCGCTGCCGCTCGATGTCAACGACGCGGATGCGGTTGCGCAACTGCCGCGGCTTATCCCCGCCGGGCTCGGCCCGGTCGAAATCCTGGTCAACAACGCCGGGCATGACGTCGGCGGCCGCCGACTTTTCGACGAGGGCAGCGCCGGTCAGTGGTGCGATATCGTCGAGACCAACGTGCAGGGCCTGATCCGCGTCACCCGCGCCCTGATCGAGCCGATGCTCGAGCGCGGCCGCGGGCACATCGTCAATATCGGCTCGATCGCGGGGCTCAAGCCCTACGCTACCGGCAGCGCTTACGTCGCCAGCAAGTTCGCGGTGCACGGCCTCAGCGAAACCCTGCGCCTGGACTATGCCGGCCGCGGCATCCGCGTCAGCGAAATCATGCCCGGCCTGGTACGCACCGGCTTCGCCGAACGCCGCCTCGGCGACGCCCGCGCGGCGGCCGAGTTTTACGACAGCTTCGACGCCTGCCTGCAGCCGCGGGACATCGCCGAAACCGTGTTGTTCGCGCTGAGGCAGCCGCGTCATGTCGAAATCGCGCAGCTCGTCGTGCTGCCGGTCGCTGAGTCGCCGCCATGATCGCCGGCATGTCGACGCAAACCCTGGCCAAGCTGGCCAGCCTTTACGCGGGTCTCGTTTACGGCCTCTACTGGATCCCGTTGCGCAAGCTGGAGGAAGCCGGCCTGACCGAGGTCCTGCCGGCGCTCGTATTCAACCTCGTCCCGATGCTGCTGATGCTGCCGATGATCGTCTGGCGCTGGTCGTATATCCGGCGCGCGCCGCCGGCTTTTCACGTGACCGGCGTCATCGTCGGCCTGTCGCTGGTCGCCTATACCAACGCGTTTCTTTATACCGACGTCGTGCGCGTGCTCATCCTGTTTTACCTGACGCCGATCTGGGGCTTTCTGCTAGCGCGGTTTTTTCTCGGCGACCTGATCACGCCGATACGCTGGCTGTCGATCGTGCTCGGGATCGGCGGCATGGCCACGATCTTCGGCATCGATACCGGGATTCCGCTGCCGGACAACGTCGGCGACTGGCTCGCGCTGGCCGCGGGTATCTTCTGGGCGGTGGCGAGCCTGATGATGCTGGTCGGCAAGGAAAGCCCGATCGATTACGCGCTGTGGTTTTTCCTGTGGAACGGTATCGCGGCGATAGTCGTCAGTATTATTTTCTTCCAGGCCAACGCGCTGCCGCTGCCGCCCGCCGAGGTTTTTACCGGCGTATTGCCGTGGATGCTGCCGGTGGCGATCCTGCTCATTATCCCGGCCGGTTTCGCCGTGATCTACGGCCCGACCCAGCTCAACCCGGGCATCGCCGGTATCCTGTTCATGGTCGAGATCGGTGTCGGCACGATTACCGCGAGCATCATGACCGACGAAGCTTTCGGATTGCGCGAACTCGCGGGCGTGGTCATGATCACGCTGGCCGCGCTGATCGAACCGCTGCGCGACCTTATCCAGCACCGCCGCAACTCGCAGTTCATCGATTACGAAAACGATCCCGATGCTCCGTGAAAGCGGTCCTGAACGGCGCGAAATGCGGGCGGGGTTCACGCTCCCGCATCTCTTTCTTCAGTAAAATTTCAGCTTGTTTGCCTAGGCTTGATCTGGCATTGGGACGGTTTCGGCCTCGCTGCGATATCATGCAGGCGTGGTCGAATCATCATACGAGGCGATTATGAAGCTATTGCTGGTAGAGGATTCCGAGCGCCTGCAGCGCTCGCTTTCGACGGGCCTGCAAAAGCACGGCTTTACCGTCGACCAGGCCTTCGACGGCGAGGAGGCCCTCGCCTTTTCCGCGGCCAACGACTACGAGGCGATAATTCTCGACCTGATGCTGCCGAAGCTGGATGGCCTGAGCGTGCTGACGCGGCTGCGCGAACAGGGCAAGGATTGTCACGTATTGATCCTGTCGGCCAGGGATCAGACCGAGGACCGGATTCGGGGCCTCGATCTCGGCGCCGACGATTACATGGTCAAGCCCTTTTCGTTCGACGAGCTGGTATCGCGGTTGCGCGCGCTGAACCGGCGCCGCTGCGGCAGCAAGAACCCGGTGATCGAGGTTGACGGCGTGGTTATCGACTCGGTGGCGCGGCGGGTTTCCTGCCACGGAAACATCGTCGATTTGACCCCGAACGAGTATCGGCTGCTCGAATTTCTAGCGCAGCGGCGCGGGCGCGTGTTTTCGCACGACCAGCTCATCGAGCAGCTCTACGATGCCAACAGCTACGTCACCCGCAACGCGGTCGAGGCGCACGTTAGCGCACTGCGCAAGCGCCTGCATGCGAGCGGCGCGCCGAAGCTGGTCAAAACCCGGCGTGGATTCGGCTACCTGATCGAGTAAATCCAGTGTACTCGATTCGCAAGCGCCTCAATTACAGCATTCTCGCGAGCCTGGTCCTGGTATTGCTGGCGGCGGCGGCCTACCTGTACATCCGGGTGAGCGCCGAGGTCGAGCAGGTTTTTGATACCGCGCTTTACGACAAGGCGCAGGCGCTGATTTCGCTTACCGAGCTCGACGAGGAGGGCCTCGAGTTCGATTTCGCCGAGGACGGTGTCATGCAGGAATTCGTCGGCGGCGACGATCTGCAGTACTACCAGCTATGGGAACTCGGCACCGGGCCATTGATAAAATCGCCCTCGCTCGACGACGCCGAGCTGCCGCGCCGCGGCAGCGAACCGGGGCAGTACAGCTACGCCGACCTGGTGCTGCCCGACGGGCGCCCGGGACGCTCGATCGAAATCGGCTTCCTGCCGCGCGTCGAGGACGAGGAAGACGAAGAAGAGGAAGAGATCGAGGAGATGCCGCCGGCGTTGCCGATTACGCTGGTGTTCGCGCGCGAACGCGAATCGCTGGACGCCACCCTGGCCGCGATAGGCCTGACTATAACAGGCGTGGTCGTCGTCATTTCGATACTCGCCGCGGCGCTGATCCGGCACCTGGTCGGCAGCGGCCTGGCGCCGCTGTCGAGCCTGGCGCGCCAGGTCGGCGAAATCGACGAATCCCATCTCGATACCCGGCTCGGACAGGCGGATTCGCAAAGCATCGAAATCGCCCCGATCGAAAACCAGCTGAACCATTTACTCGAGCGCCTGCAATCGGCCTTCGAACGCGAGCGGCGTTTTTCCGCCAACGTCGCGCATGAACTGCGCACGCCGCTGTCCGAGCTGCGCACCCTGTCCGAAGTGGGCCTGATGCTGCCCGACGACCGCGACAAGGTAAGCGCGTTTTTCAAGGACGTCGGCGAGATCTCCGCGCAAATGGAAAAGGTTGTTATCACGCTGCTCGAGCTGGCACGCTCGGAGGCCGGCCTGCTGCGCAGCGATCCCGAGGATATCGAGCTGTCCGCCTTCTGCGAAGACATCTGGAAACACACTGTCAACGGGCAGGGATCGGATAAATTACTGCTCAAGCACATCCCCGCGGACCTGGTGATCAACACCGACCGGGAAAAGCTCGGTATGATTTTGAGCAACCTGTTCAGCAACGCGGTGAGCTACAGCCCGGAAAACGCCGAGATTCGCATCGATGCCGAGATTCGCAACGGCCATGTCGTCATCGAAGTCAGGAACGCTTCTATCGATTTGAAACCCGAGGATATCGTGCACATGAAGGACCGCTTCTGGCGCAAGCAAAAGGCGCGCGGCGACAGCGGTCATTCGGGGCTTGGCCTGACCCTGGTCGATGCGCTGGCGGGCATCATGAAGCTCGACATCAGCCTCGAGCTCGACCGGCAGCAAAACTTCATGGTGACGATTTCCGGACTGCAGCCGGGCCCGCATTCGCCGCCGGCCTAAAACTCCCAGGCGAGTTCGAAATTGATGAAATTTGCGGTTTCGCCTTCGAAGTCGCCATAGGCCTTGCCCGGATCGAACTCGGCCGCGGTCAGGACGATGTCGAGCTGGTTGCGCACATCGATCGTCAATACGAGGTCGATTTCGTGCCCGAGGTCGCGGCTTTCGCCGGTTAAATCGTTTTCGATACTGACGTCGCGCATTTCCTCGGCGAGCCTGGCCTGCTCGTAATCGTAGCGCAGCAGGGTCAGCTTGACCTCCCGGGTGACCTGCCAGTCGAAACCGACGATATCGACGTTGAGATTGGACAACTCCGGCTGGTACAGCTCGCCCAGGGATTCGGAATCGCCCTGCAGGCCGGTCTGGCGAAAAGACTTGTCGCGATCGTTATCGGGATTGCCGTCGCCGGATCCCCGGGCGCTGGCGACGATGAAGCGCCAGCGGTCGAGCGCGGCCGGGCGCCAGCCGAGCCAGACTCCGCGGGCGGAACCGCTGACCGAACCTTCGTTGCGCTCCTCGACCTCCGAAACGCCCCCCTCGGGATCGCCGAACTCGTAAACCGTTTCATCGCCGCTTACGTGCGCGCTATGAATTTCGGCATCGATCGTACCGAAGTTCTCGATTTCGAAATTACCGAGGTAGCTGATCCCGGTCCAGCGCAGGTCGGCATCCTCTTCGTCGATGCGATCCGAATCCTCGAAATCGCCCGGTTGAAAGGATTTCGAATCATCCCTTTGATCGAGATAGTACAGGATGATCGACTGCCTCGGCGCCACTTCCCAGCCCAGGTTCAGCATCGATCGTTTGACGCCGTCGAATTCCGGGTCGATGAAATCGTCATCGGTGTTTTCGCGCGCCTGCTCCTCGGCAAAGCCGAGCATGACGTCGTAATCGCCGTAGTAGGATTCGAGCCTGACCGCGTCGAGCTCCTCGTCCCACCAGAGCCACCATTCGCTGGCGCCGACGAACTCCAGGCGGCCGACGGTGAGCTCGGAATGCACGGTTTCTCCGAACGGGTACCCTGCGCCGATGCGCTTGCGCTCGAGCCCGGACACGCTTTCCTCGACACCCGAATTTTCGACGGTTTCGGTTTCGTCGACCAGCGCGGCGGTAAGGAAAAGGTAAAAAGTGTCGTTGACCTCGTATTCCAGGTCGAGCTCGATTTCATAATCTTCCTCAACCAGGCGGTCCTCGGCCGGGTCGGCGCCCAGACTCAGTCCCTCGAGCGCGGACCGTTCGAAGGCCAGCTGAAAACCGTAATCGAGAGCATCGCCATTATCCGCCTGCGCAACCGGCGCGGATACGACCAGTATCACCAACACGATATAAATTATTTTGCGCATCGATTCATCCTCAGTATTTCTTCAGGCAGACGCAATAGTCTTGCCCCTGAGGTCGGCGAGGTGAGGACTGGATTCGACCGGGTTCCGGCGCGGGCCGGATATGATTCAGATTTTGCGGGAGACCTGGTCAAACCTGAAAGCAGCATAACAAACCGCCACGGCGTTGCAAACCGAATTCCTGCTCTTACCCTGGCGCCGACGAGGGTTGCTCCGGGACCGAGGTTTTCTTTGCCCGCATGCGGCAAAATGCTTCAATCGTCGATATGGACCTTGATGATTTCACCATCGAGACTAATGATCGCCTCGAGGTTTTCGCCGCCATGCCTGAAGTCGACCTCGTATATTTTTTTGCCCTTGTAGCGCTCTCTTTCGATCTCGGTAATTACCGCGCCGGGATAAGCCGTCTCGATAATCCGCCTGACGTCTTTTTTGCCGATTGCCGCGACCGACCCCGCGTAAAAGCCGAGGCCGATTAGAATCCACGCGTAAAATTTCATTCTCCAGACCCGCTCGAATCACCAGGTGAAATGCCATGTTACTCCATTCATCCAAGCGGAGCAGCAGCCGCGTATGCAACCGTTCAGGCCCGGGTGCTCTCCGGTAGAACTTACGAACAGCGAGAATTCGAGTTGTTCTCGATTCAATCTGGCCGCTTTTTAAACTTTTGGTTGACTGCGCTCACACAACAGCAGTCATCGCGTGCGCAGCGAAGCAATCTCCGGGTACCGGGTCTTTCTTTATAGATCGCTTTTGTCGCTGCGCCTGCCCCGGTGTAAACGAAGGCGAAGCCGGGTTCCCCTCAATGGCCGAACCGGGCAACGAGCTAAATAGTGCCGAAATCACGCAAAAAATGCCCCGTAGATAATTACGGCGAGATTCCGTTTTCGACCCAACTCGGACCCCGGGTTATAGATAAACTCCCCGGTCCCGACTGTATTAGGATTGAGGATTGGTCTTTTCTTGAATTCAAAGTTGATGCCTAGCGTGAATAACGCTTTGAATTCTTAAAGTTGTCGTTTATAGCAACCGGCTACGCGCAATTCTCTGGTCTATTTCGGGATGGTAAATCAGCGACCAATTAGTGCCGATGCTTTGAACGACTTGTACTCGGCAAAAAGGATCAGACCAGGAGAAAAGCGCACCACTTGATCCAAATCAAAAAATCAAATGCTTGTGCTTGGATTTCACCCATTTGGGTGATGCGAATGTGGACTGGCTCGGTTAAATCTTGAGGCAATATTATTGACAGAAAGCCAACTGGTTTCTGTTGTTTTGCGTAGAGTCTCGATTTAAATGGAGTGCATTTATGTCCTGCCTTGGGAGTAGTTGGATTAAGTACTTTCGCTTCGTTTTTTTGCCGTTTTTGTTACTGGTAAACGAAGTCGTGCTTGCCGCGTGCGCGGATTTATTGGCCGATCCGCCTGATGTTGCCTCCCCGCCTCCAGTGGTAATCGATGAAGTATGTTATTACAACAACTCACGAATCGAACTGGGGGTGCGTACCTATATTAATAACGAAGAGATGGGGCTTTACGATCAAGGCGCAATGTATATTGAAGGAAGTGAGTTCATAAACAACGGCAATTTTTTCAATTACGGGAGTGAAGACGTTTTGGGTGGGGATTTCTCGGGCAAAACTGAACTCGTTATCGACGGATTCAAATCAGAAGGCCTGTTAACGCCTGTAAAAGGTCGGTTTATCGTCCGACGCGAGCTGTACAACGGGTATGATGCCTTGATCGAAGTGGGCGTTCACGGTTCGCTGGAGGGAGATGGTGGTACCGTTATCAACCGTGGCCTGATTTACAACGCTGGCCAGGTTCAAGTGGTTGGCGGGCGAATCGATAATCAGGGTGGAATTCTTCAAAATGAAAGCCAATGGCACGCCAGCAACCTTTTAAACCGGGGAGGGGAGTTGATCAACATGGCGAATGCCGATTGGGCCATAAACAGCTACCTGGCCAACTATGACAGCGGAATTCTGAATAACGCCGGTAACCTGACTATCCAGGGAATAGTCGAAAACCGCGCCATTCTTAACAACAGCGGAACCCTGCTTAGCTTTTTCGATATCTATTTGCAGGACGGCGCTTTGAATCTGACCGACGGCTTTATGCAGAACGAGGGCAGTGTGAATTTCGACGGTGGTCAACTGGTTCAAACTGGCGGTGTGCTATTGAATCGGGGGGACCTGAATATCACTCAGAGCGATTACCTGCTGTCTGCCGGTAGTATCGATAACCATGGGATCATAACCGATGGCGGAGGTGTAGGTACGATCAGAACCCCGGGACCCGCTAATGGAATAATTTATAATAACGCCATTTTTGATATGAGCAATTCGCTGATCGTGTCCAAATTCGAGAATACCGCCGGCATGGCTGCGATCGATGATACGCTGACGGCCCAGGCGGTCTCGAACACCGGCGGCCAGTTGGTCGTCGGCGATACGATGATGATCGGGCAGTCGCTCGAAATCTCGGGCGGAAGCGTCACCGCACGGCAGATCGAAATCGGAGCCTTTGGCAACGCGGAAATCACCGGTGGTACGCTCGGCTTCGATAATTTTATCGGCGATCTGAGTAATATCGGCGGCACGCTGGCACCCGGCAATTCTCCCGGTACCAGCCTTATCTCAGGGGATTACGAACAGCTCGCCGATGCGATTCTGCAGATCGAGATCGGTGGACTCATACCCGGGGTGGAGCATGACGTACTGGCCATCGAGGGAACCGCAGTGTTGGGCGGAACACTGGAGTTGTTGCTTTACGATTTTGGCAGTGGTCCTTTTAATCCCAAGGCGGGAGACAGTTTCGAGATACTGTCTGCGGAAACTATCATCGGTGAATTTGGTTCTTTATCGCTGGCTATGCTCGACGAAGGATTAGGCTGGGATATCGAATACTTTCGCGATGGGACTGGAAGCGATTATGTGCGCCTGGTGGTGTCGGCAGTTCCCGTGCCTGCAGCGGTCTGGCTATTCGGCACCGCGATAATCGGATTGATTGGGTTAAAAAAACGAAGAAAAGCCACTCAACCTTTATTCAATTAACTAAAAAAGAAGCGCCTTCAATGCGAGATATCTAATTTCCTCGCTCAGCGTACGCTCCTGGCCGGTCTCTGGCGTTACAGGCACAGTAGTGAGCGTCCGTTTCCGGGGTAGGCTGGAACCCAACAAGCGGTATTGGTATCTCAATCCGGGTCTCTTATTGTGACGCCGATGCGCTGAATTCTAATCTATACAGAGGCTACAGCTTTTTTTATCAACGGATATGGCATCCGCTTAGCGGCTATTTGCTGGATTTTCTGTCTGCTGA
>JAAUYE010005809.1_pt1 | contig 24641 bp, 23 predicted proteins | sample 7278081 | NCBI WGS metagenome assembly JAAUYE01 (sample SAMN14350131, study PRJNA611818) | marine sediment metagenome | isolation source: surface marine sediment (0.6m) | place: French Polynesia: Moorea | collected 2018-08
CTTCGCAAGCGCCGTCGCAGGCAGCGTTTCGCGAAACGTCATATGGCCGTGCGCATCGGTTACGGGCAGGAATACGCGCTTTTTTGCGCGCCATGCGCGCTCGATGATTGCACTCGTATCGACTTCGTCCCAGGTCGACACGTAGCAGCCAATCGTATTGCTGCCGAGAAAATAGCGGCTGTTGAGGAACCGGCTTGCGATACGGGCCGACGCGCGAGATCGTTCGGACGGCGTCATCGAACGGCGGACATTTCTTGCAGTCGTCCGCATTTTTTTCAACGTCGTCGATGAGTCGATCATCAGCTATCGCCGCGCGGAGAAAGGAAGCGCCCCCCGCCTGTGCCGTTGCGAGCCGTCGCTCTCGAACCGGAGCAACAGGTGGGGTCAGCCGTGGCAGCAACAGGCTTTCCGATGTCTCACGAGGAGATTCCGGCCCTGCTCAAATGCTGCCTACAGTGCGCGACCCCGAGGTTATGATTTAGGGTCGAAAGGTATCCAGGTCGCTATCGAACACCGCAGGGGGCGCCATTTCTAATCGGTGGCGGTCGCGTCAGAAATCCAGCTGCTGGGATTCCCCGAGTACGCTCTCGACACGATCCGATATGTGTTTCAGGCGATCACTGACGTCGCCCTCGAGCAACCTGTCGCGCGCCTGTGCATGCAACAGGTCGTTCGCCATGTTCAGTGCAGCCATGACGGCAATGCGGTCGAGACCGACAACGCGGCCGCTGTCGCGGATCTCGCGCATCTTCTCGTTGAGTACTTCCGCCGAATCGAGCAGGTCGGTCCGCTCGCTGGGCGGGCAGGCAACCTGGTATTCCTTGTCCAGGATTCGAACGCTCACCTGTGCGTACTGTTCACTCATTGTCAGGTACCTTGTTCCATGGCCTTGAGCCTGCCGATCATTGCCTCGACGCGCGCCCGCACCTGCTCGTTCTTCTGCAGCAGATTGGCGCGTTCCGCCGTCAGTATGTCCTGCCGTTGCTTCAGCGATTTATTCTCGTCTTGCAGCTGATCGCAGACGCGCACCAGCGCATCAACGCGCTTTTCCAGGCGCCTGAGCTCATGCTCGAACGTCGTATTTTTTCCGTCAGCCATGGCAATCAATATAGACACGCGGCCGTGCAGAATCAATCGCCAATGCGACGTAATCGGCGACGCCGTGGCCCGGGCGCGCCATACGTGGGATCATTGCGCATCGAGGCGCCGGCCGGATGCGGGAACCATGAAATCCGACGTGAATTACGACAACCTGAACGACGCGCTGTGGCGTTGTGGCGCAACCTGGGATGCCGCCCAGGTACACGGTCTCCTGTCGAGTCGGCTCGCGGTTGCCGGCCGGGATGCCGGTTTCGACTGGCTGCAGCAGGTGCTCGAGGGCACCGACCCGGCGGATGCCCTGCGTACCGAATGCACGGCGCTCCTCGAGGCGCTTTTCGAGGACACGCTGCGGCAGCTGTCGGAGCGGCTGTCCGAGTTCAAGCCTCTCTTACCGGACGACGCTGACAGTACATCGCTGCGGGCCGCGGCGCTGGCGCACTGGTGCGAAGGTTTCCTGCACGGCCTCGTGTCCGTTGACCATGGCGATGCGCTGCGGGAGCGCCTTGCAGAGGATCCGCTCGCCGATATCATCAGGGATATGCTGCAACTGACACGCGCGGCCGCCGACGACGGCAACGATGACGAGACCAACGAAACGGCGTACGCCGAGATCGTCGAGTACGTCCGCGTTGCGGTGCAGCTCGCCTACGAGGAGCTGGCGGAGTTCCGCGGCCGACCGGAAAGTCAGCAGGCCGAGCCCGGGGATTCGCTGCACTGATTCGCGGCCCCGGTTAAAATAGTCCCGCCCGTATCCCATCCTGTACCTTTTTAATGAACAGCAAGGAATTTCTTCGTCGGCGTAAACAGCTGATGAGCATGGTCGGCGCCGAGGGTATTGCCATACTTCCCGCAGCGCCCGTGCGCATGCTCACCCGCGACGTCGAGCACCGTTATCGCCAGGACAGCGATTTCTACTACCTCACCGGGTTTCCGGAACCGGAAGCCGTAGCCGTACTGGTGCCGGGACGTGACGCCGGCGAGTTTCTGCTGTTCTGTCGCGATCGTGACCGGCAGAAAGAACTCTGGGACGGGACCAGGATCGGTCCCGAGGGCGCGGTCGAGAGCTTCGGTGCCGATGACGCATTCCCGATCGACGATATGGACGACATCCTGCCGGGCATCATCGAGTCGTGCACGCGCGTCTACTACACGATGGGCGTGTACGCGGATTTCGACGCGCGCATCACCGGATGGGTGAATTCGCTCCGTTCGGGGGTGTCGCGGGGGGTGCACACGCCGCAGGAATTCGTCGCGCTCGATCACCTGCTGCACGACATGCGCCTGTACAAGAGCCGCGCCGAGGTTTCGGCGATGCGCAGGGCCGCGAAGATTGCGGTAAACGCGCACAGCCGTGCGATGCGGATGGTGCGGCCCGGGATATTCGAATACGAGGTCGAGGCCGAGTTCGTGCACGAGTTTCGCCGCAACGACGCGCGGCCGTCGTACAACCCGATCATCGGCTCCGGTCCGAACGCCTGCACGCTGCACTACGTGGACAACCGGGCGCAGCTTCAGGACGGCGACCTCCTGCTGATCGATGCCGGTTGCGAGGTGGACTACTACGCCTCCGACGTGACGCGGACGATGCCGGTCAATGGCCGCTTCACGCCGGAGCAGCGGGCCGTCTACGAGGTCGTGCTGGAGGCGCAGCTCGCGGCGATCGACAAGACGCGCCGGGGCAACCACTGGAACGAGCCCCACGATGCCGCGGTCAAAGTCATTGCGCGCGGACTCAAGAAGTTGGGGCTGCTGGAGGGCACGCTGCCGAAGCTCGTCAGGGACGGCGCCTACCGGGAGTACTACATGCACCGCACCGGCCACTGGCTGGGAATGGACGTGCACGATGTCGGCGACTACAAGGTCGGCGACGAGTGGCGGCTGCTGGAGTCCGGCATGGCGATGACCGTCGAGCCGGGGATCTACCTGCCGGACAGCCGCAAGGTGCCGGCGCGCTTCCGCAATATCGGGGTTCGTATCGAGGACGACGTCGTCGTTACGAGCAACGGCCCCGACGTGCTCAGTAAGGGGCTTGCGAAAGAGCCCGATGCGATCGAAGCGTTGATGCAAGGTTGATGATGGCTGTTTCGACAGACAAGCCGTATGACATCGTTATCGCCGGCGGCGGCATGATCGGCGCCAGTCTCGCGCTGGCGCTGGCGCCGCTCGGGCTGCGCGTTGCCATGGTCGAGGCAGTCGCGCGTGGCGAGAGCCGCCAGCCGAGCTTCGACGACCGGTCGACGGCGCTGTCGCGCAGTACGCAGCGCATGTTCGTGGCGATGGGTTTGTGGGACGACCTGATTCCGGCGGCCACGCCGATACGGCGCATCCATGTCTCTGACCAGGGTCGTTTCGGCTTCTCGCACATCGACGCGGAGAAGGAGGGCGTGGAAGCGCTCGGCTACGTCGTCATCAATCGCGTGCTCGGCGAAGTCCTGCAATCGGCGCTGGCGAAGACCAGCGGGGTGGAGATGATATGCCCCGCGCGCGTCGTCGACGTCGACACCGGCGGCGATACCGCGATCGCGAGCATCGAAACGGATGCCCGTGAACGCGAGGACCTTGCTTGTGAGTTGATCGTCGCCGCAGACGGCGCGAACTCGGCCGTTCGCCCGATGCTGGGTATCTGCGCGACGAAAACCGACTACGACCAGCACGCGATCATCGGCAACCTGCTGCCCGAGAAACCGCTCGACCAATGCGCGTACGAACGCTTCACCGCGCAGGGACCGCTTGCGTTGCTGCCGATTGCAGACGATCGCGCGGGGTTCGTCTGGACCGTCGCCAGCCACGACGCCGATCGGGTCCTCGGTCTTGACGACGCCGCATTCCTGGCCGAACTGCAGGAGGCCTTCGGCTACCGGCTCGGTCGCTTCTCCCGGGTCGGCAAGCGTGCCGCCTACCCGCTGTCCTTGAGCAAGGCACTGCGTCTGACCGCAGAACGCGCCGTTCTCGTGGGGAACTCGGCGCACGGGCTGCACCCCGTCGCGGCGCAGGGCTTCAATCTCGGCATGCGTGACGTCGCGGCGCTGTGCGACTGCATCGCGGACGCGCGTGACGAGGACCCGGCCGCCGGCCTCGGCGATCCCGACCTGCTGCGCCGCTACGCGCGATGGCGCCGGGACGACCAGGGCAAGCTGGTACGAATTACGGACGGCATCGTACGGCTGTTCGGCAGCTCGAGTCCGCCGCTGCGGGCGGCGCGCAACATCGGGATGCTCGGCTTCGACATGATTCCCGGCGTTCGCTCCCTGTTTGCGAAACACATGATGGGACTGGCGGGTCGGCTGCCGCGGCTGTCCCGCGGAGTGCCGCTCAGATGAAGCAGCGTTACGAGGTCATCGTCGTCGGCGGCGGTATGACCGGCCTGACGGTCGCCGCCCTTCTGGCGAAGGGGCGCTCGGCCGAGGCGCTGCGGCTCACCGTGATCGACGCCGCGTCGCGGCCGCGCTTCGATCCGGACGGCGACGTGGCACTGCGTGTCAGCGCCATCGCGGCTGGCTCCACGGAAATCCTCGGGGCGGTGGGTGCGTGGGAAGCCGTCGCCGTTACACGCGCCTGCCCCTACGAGCACATGCGCGTCTGGGACGGCGATGACGACCCCGACGGACCCTCCACGCTGCGTTTCGACGCCGACGAGTTCGGCGTGCCCCAGCTCGGCTTCATTGCCGAGAACGTGCTGGTCCAGGACGCGCTGCTGCGGGTCCTAGACCGGACCGACGTGAACCTTCGGTTCGACACGCCGATCCGCGCGCTCGAGGCCGCGGGCGACCGGTACCGCGTGCAGCTCGAGGACGGCCGCGAACTGGACGCCGACCTGCTGATCGGCGCCGACGGGGCGCGCTCGTTCGTGCGCGAGTCCGCCGGCATCGACGTGACGCGGCGGCCGTACGCGCAGACCGCGTTCGTCACGCATCTGCGGCCGGAGGAGGCGCACGGCGCCACGGCGCGGCAGCGATTCCTGGCGGAAGGCCCGCTGGGCATGCTACCGCTCGCGGACGGGCGTATTTCCGTTGTCTGGTCGACGACGCCGGAGATCGCGCGCCAGGCGATGGAGGCCGGTAACGACGCGTTGGGCGCGCTGCTCACCGAGGCGTCAGACCAGGTGCTGGGCGAGCTGACGGTGGCGGGGCCGCGCGGAACATTCCCGCTGTGCGCGCAGCACGCCCGGAATTATGTTCTGCCGCGTCTTGCCCTGATCGGCGATGCAGCGCATGCTGTACATCCGCTGGCCGGGCAGGGCGCGAACCTGGGCCTCGCCGACGCCAGCGCGTTGTCCACGGTAATAGAAGAAGCAATCAGAAAGGGTGAACACCCGGGGGACAGGCCTGTACTCAGGCGCTACGAACGGGCCCGCAAGGGCGCCAATGGGACGATGTTGCACCTGATGACAGGGTTGAACCAGCTGTTCGCGGCCGGCTCGCCGACGATCGGCGAGATTCGCCGTGCGGGCATGCGCCTGTTCAACGTAAGCGGACCGCTGCGCGAACGCGCGGTCAGGGTCGCGCTGGGCGCCGGCCGCCGCTAGTCCGCCAGTCCGGGACTGGAGAACTTATGACACAGCGTTACGTGTACATACTCGCGGTGCTGCTGACGGTCGTCGGGTTCTCCATGTTCGTCTACAAGTGGCAGGCGCTTGGCTTTCCGCTGTCCGAAAACCAGGAGACGCCGGTCTGGACGATCGAGTCCGCGATCAGCTTCGACTCCGGCCCGGGGTCCATCAAGGTCAATCTCCATATACCCTCGCTGACGCCCGGCTTCCGCACGCTCAACGAGAATTCGGTATCGCGGGGCTACGGCTTCAGTGTCAACTACGGCAGCGGTGGGCGCGAGGCCCAGTGGGCAATCCGGCGTGCCGACGGGCGGCAGACGATCTATTACCGCATCTCGGTGTTCGAGGACCAGGGCCGCGAGCAGGCCGACACGACCCCGCCGTTCCCGCCGCCGCCCGCGATCAACGAACCGTTCAAGACGGCCGTCGACGTGATCGTCGCCGACGTGCGCGAACATTCGGCCGACACGGCATCGTTCACGACCGAGCTGCTGCGTAGCCTCAACGACCCGTCGCCGGACTCCAACGTCGAGCTGCTGCTGTCGGACGTCCAGACAGAGGTCGAGTTCGTCGAGGTCGCAACGATGATGCTCGCATCGGCCCGCATCCCGGCGCGCATGGTACGTGGCTTTGAACTCACCGGGCGGCAGCGCAGCGCTGACCTCGAGTCGTGGCTCGAGATTCACGACGGCGATCGCTGGCGCTTCTTCAACCCGACCACCGGCGAGGAGAACCTGCCCGAGCGCTTCTTCATCTGGTGGCGCGGCAACGAGCAGCTCGTTAACGTCGAAGGCGGAAGCAACGTCGAGGTCGATTTTGCGATTCAGGAAGCCCACCTCGACGCCGTGGCCATCGCGAAAACGCAGTCGGCGAAGAGCGGGGCGACGATGTTCGACTTCTCGCTCTACAGCCTGCCGATCCAAACCCAGGCGGTGTATGCGGTGCTGCTGATGATTCCCGTCGGTGCGCTCGTCATGGTCGTGATGCGAAACATCGTTGGTATCGATGCATTCGGCACCTTCATGCCGGTCCTGATCGCGCTCGCCTTCCGCGAGACGAAACTCATCTGGGGCATCGTGCTGTTCACGGTGCTGATCGCGCTCGGCCTCAGTATCCGCTTCCTGCTGGAGCGGTTGCGATTGTTGCTGGTACCGCGGCTCAGCGCCGTGCTGATCGTCGTCGTCCTTCTGATGCTGATTATCAGCCTCGTGTCGCACCAGCTCGGCATGGAGACCGGGTTGTCGGTGGCGCTGTTCCCGATGGTCATCATCGCAATGACCATCGAGCGCATGTCCGTGGTCTGGGAGGAACGCGGGCCTGCCGACGCGATGCGGGGCGGCGGCGGTAGCCTGCTCGTGGCGACCATTGCTTACCTGTTCATGGGATTCGGCTGGCTCGAGCACCTTATATTTACGTTCCCCGAGCTCTTGCTGGTCGTGCTCGCGCTGGTCCTGCTCGCCGGCCGTTACACGGGTTACCGGCTGACCGAAATCGGCCGCTTCAAGGCCCTGGCCGGTAACTGATGATTGCAACCGCCCGAAAGCTGCGGCAGGCCGGCGTACTCGGACTCAACGAGCGTAACGCGGAGTTCATCATGCGCCTGAACCCGAGGCGCCTGTATCCGCGCGTCGATGACAAGGCGCTCACGAAGCAGCTTGCGCTCGAGGCCGGCATGCCCGTGCCCGATCTCTACGGCATTATCGACAACCAGGGCGATGTGCGCCGTTTCGCGGAGATCGTCCAGGACCATGACAGTTTCGTGATCAAGCCCGCGCAGGGCAGCGGTGGCGACGGCATCCTCGTCATCACCGGCCGCAGCAAGCGCAAGCGCGACTGCTTCCGGCGCTCGAGTGGGCTGCTGATTACCGAAGCGGAGATTGCGCATCACCTGTCGAACATTATCAGCGGCCAGTACAGCCTGAGCGGCGGCAAGGACAAGGCGCTGATCGAGTACTGCGTGCATTTCGACCCCGTCTTTGCCGAAGTCAGCTACCAGGGCGTGCCAGACATCCGCATCATCGTGTACCGGGGGTATCCAATGATGGCCATGGTGCGGCTGCCCACCCGCGCGTCCGACGGCAAGGCCAACCTGCACCAGGGCGCGGTCGGGGCGGGCGTCGATATCGCCCTGGGCGAGACCCTCAACGGCGTACTGAATAACGAGGTGGTCGACGATCACCCGGACACCGGTGCCCTGATCGCGGGCCTCAAGATCCCGCAGTGGGATTTCATCCTGGAGTCGGCCGCCCGCGGCTACGAGGTGACGGGGCTCGGTTACCTCGGCGTCGACATGGTGATCGATGCGGATCGCGGGCCGCTGATGCTGGAGATGAACGCGCGCCCCGGGCTGAACATCCAGATCGCGAACGGTGTCGGCCTGAGCGAACGCATCCGGCGCATCGACCAGATTCACGATGCGACAGCAACTCCCGCCGAACGCGCGGCCATCGCGCGCAGGGAATTCTCCGCGCACCGGCAGATGCAGATGCTCTGACCGGCAACGTGGGAGAATAGACAGTGGTCAAAGGGCAAGAACGTAACAAGCGTGTCCTGACGTTGGGCTGGCGCGAATGGGTGAGCCTGCCGTTACTAGGCCTCGACCAGATCAAGGCGAAGGTCGACACCGGTGCCCGCACCTCGGCGCTGCATGCGTTCGAAGTTCGCCAGGTCGATGTCGACGGCAAGCGGCGTGTCGAGTTCAAGATGCACCCGCGCCAGCGGGACAACGACACCGTCGTCGTCTGCGCGGCCGACGTCATCGACGAACGCGTGGTACGCGACTCCGGCGGGCACGCGGAGAAGCGCTGGGTCATCGAGACGCCGGTAACCGTAGGCGAGGACACGTGGCCGATCGAGATAACGCTCACGTCACGCGACGACATGCTGTTTCGCATGCTGCTCGGCCGCACCGCGATCAAGAACCGTGCCGTTGTCGACCCGGCACGTTCTTACCTGGTCGGCAACAAGCCCGAAGAGGACTGAGGCGTTGACGAAAAACTCCCCTATCGAAGTCGGCGATACGCTCGTGAAGCCCGGCGAGCGTGCAACGGTGCGCCTGCCTGTCGCCGATCTGTACACCGGCACCTCGTTGTCGATGCCGGTGCACGTCGTGTGCGGTCGCCGCGAGGGCCCGGTGTTGTTCGTGTCGGCAGCCATTCACGGCGACGAGCTGAACGGCGTCGAAATCATCCGCCGCCTGTTGAAGCGCAAGGCACTGTCGTCGATCCGCGGCACGCTGCTCGCGGTGCCCATCGTCAACGTGCACGGGTTCCTCGACCAGTCGCGCTACCTGCCGGATCGCCGCGATCTCAACCGCTCGTTCCCCGGCAGCCGCAAGGGTTCCGTCGCGGCACGTATGGCGTACACCTTCATGAACGAGATAGTTGCCAAGGCGGATTTCGGTGTCGACCTGCACACGGGCGCGATCAACCGCTCCAACCTGCCGCAGGTTCGCGGCAATCTGGACGATGACGCGACCTTGCAGCTTGCGAGATCCTTCGGCACGCCGGTGATCATCAACTCCAATGCGCGCGACGGATCGCTGCGCCAGTGCGCTGCGGACAAGGGGCTGCCGATGCTGATCTACGAAGCGGGGGAAGCGCTGCGCTTCGACGAGCTGTCGATAAGAGCAGGCCTCCGTGGCACGTTCAGTGCCATGCGGCACATCGGCATGTTACCGTTGAGCAAGCGTTCGAAGCCGGTCTCGCCCGTCGTGGCCGACTCGACGAGCTGGGTCAGGGCGCCGGAAAGCGGCATCGTGATCCCGAAGGTGAATCTCGGCTCCCGCGTTACGGCCGGGCAGGCGCTCGCAATGATCGGCGACCCGGTCAGCGAGAAGGAAGAAGCGATCACGGCGCCGTTCGACGGCATCATCATCGGGCACAGCAAGCTGCCGCTCGCGCACGAAGGCGATGCGCTGTTCCACGTCGCGGCATTCAAGAGCGTGGCGCGCGCCGAGAACCGGGTGGAGGAGTTCGCTGCCGTCATCGGTCCGTGAGCCGAATTGAATTACCTGGATACAAGCAATGAAACTGGCAATCCTGTCGACCAACCGCAACCTGTACTCCACGCGCCGGCTCGTCGAGGCGGGCGAGGAGCGCGGCCACGAAGTACGCGTCATCAACCACAAGCGTTGTTACATGAACATCGTGAGCCACAACCCGCAGATCCACTATAACGGCGAGCCGATCAAGGGCATCGACGCCATCATTCCGCGGATCGGGGCGTCGGTGTCGTTCTACGGCACCGCCGTCGTGCGGCAGTTCGAGATGATGGGTGTCTACTCGGTGAACGAGTCGGTCGCCATCACCCGCTCACGCGATAAGCTGCGGGCGTCGCAGTTGCTGTCGCGCAAAGGCATCGGCCTGCCGGTCACCGGCTTCGCGAACGCGCCGGGAGACACCCAGGACCTGTTGAAGCTGGTCGGCGGCGCGCCGGTCGTGATCAAGCTGCTCGAAGGAACGCAGGGCGTCGGCGTGGTCCTGGCCGAAACCCGGAAGGCGGCCGAGAGCGTGATCGAGGCATTCCGCGGCCTGAAAGCCAACTTCATGGTGCAGGAGTTCATCAAGGAAGCCGGCGGCGCGGATATCCGCTGTTTCGTCATCGGCGACAAGGTGGTCGCATCGATGATGCGCCAGGGCAAGGACGGCGAATTCCGATCCAACCTGCATCGAGGCGGTTCGGCGAAGCTCATCAAGATCACGCCGGAAGAGCGATCGACGGCCGTGCGTTCGGCGAAGGCGATGGGCCTCAACGTCGCCGGCGTAGACCTGCTGCGCTCGAATCACGGCCCCGTTGTCATGGAGGTCAACTCCAGCCCCGGCCTCGAGGGCATCGAGGCGGCGACAAAGAAAGACGTCGCCGGCATGATCGTCGAATTCATCGAGAAGAACGCGCGCCCCGGAAAGACCCGCACCCGCGGCCGCGGTTAATTGGCGGGGCGCAATCGCGGCACCCGGGCGGCAGCTCTATATGGGCCCTGGAGCCCAAACGGGTCAGGATCGATCGGCGAGCTGTCCCGCGAGCCACGTATCCATGCGCTGCTGCAGAATGTCGAGCGGCAGGGCGCCGGCGCCCAGCAATTCGTCATGGAAAGCCCGCACGTCGAAGTCGTCGCCGAGTGCGGCCTCGGCATTCGCCCGCAGCGACAGGATCTTGAGCTGCCCGATCTTGTACGCGAGCGCCTGGCCGGGCATGACGATGTAGCGGTCGATCTCGTTGACGATGTCGTGCTCGGTCTTGGCGGCGTTGTCCTTGAAGAAATCGATCGCCTGCTGGCGCGTCCATCCCTTGTAGTGGATGCCGGTGTCGACGACCAGGCGCACCGCCCGCCACATGTCGTAGGTCAGCGCACCGAAGCGGGAGTAGGGATCCTCGTAGAGCCCGAGATCGTAGCCGAGGCTTTCACTGTACAGCCCCCAGCCTTCGACGAACGCGGTGAATCCGGAATAGCGACGGAAGTTCGGCATGTCGCCGAGTTCCTGCTGGATCGCGAGCTGCAGGTGATGCCCCGGCATCGCCTCGTGCACCGACAGCACCTCGATCTCGTATTTCGGCCGCACCTCGGGCTTGTAGAGATTGACCCAGTAGATGCCGGCACGGCTGCCGTCGGCGGCGGGCCGGGAATAGTAGGCCGTCGTCGTGTCTGGCGCGATCGCGTCGGGGATCGGCTTGACGCCGTAGGGCATACGCGGCAGCGTGCCGAACAGCTTCACCAGTTCCGGGTCGATGCGCTTGCTGGTCGCGAGGTAGGCCTCGTACAGGTCCTCGGGGTTGTCGTAGTAGAACTGCGGATCGGTGCGCAGGAAAACGAGGAAGTCCTGGAAGTCGCCTTCGAACTCCAGCTCGTCGATGATCATCTGCATCTCGACGCGGATCCGCTTGACCTCCTCGAGCCCGGTCCGGTGGATTTCGTCGGGGGTCATCGTCGTTGTCGTATAGCGCCGCGCGAGAAACTCGTACCAGGCGCTGCCGTTCGGCAGGCTGGAGAGGCCGACGGTGTCGCGCGTCGCCGGCAGGTAGGTCTTGTCGAAGTAGCGGGCGAGCTTGCGATAGGCCGGAACGACCGTGCCCTCGATGGTCTTCACCGCGGCCGCGCGCAGGCGTTCCTGGTCTTTCTCGGTGATCGCATCGGGCATCGTCTCGAAGGTGCGGTAGAACGGGCTCTCCGTGCCGTCTTCGACGAGCTGCACCGCGATCTGGTCCGGGATGCGCTCCATGAGCACGCGCGGCAGCACGAAGCCGCGCTCGATGCCGCGGTCCGCGACCGCGATGGTCTGTTCGACAACCGTGTCGATCTTGTCGAGGCGCGCGAGCCAGTCCTCGTAGTCGCTGACGGTCTCGAAGCGCAGGTAGCTCGCCTGGCTGTCAAGGTTCTGCACGCCGCCGCGCTGGCTGAAAGGCATCAGGTGGCCCTTGAACTGGTGCTGGTCGACGCGCCGCTGCAGGTCGCGGCGAAAGAGTTCGTAGTTGAGCTGGTCTCCTTCTGGCAACGACGCCCGGTCGATGGCGTAGACCCGGCGCAGGAAATCGCGCTGCTCCTGGTGACGCCGATCGATCGCAGCAAGGCTGCGGTCGCGCCACTCCGCGTTGTAGCGCCGGTCGCCGGCTCTCGAGGCGACCATCGGGTTCTCGGCCAGGTACCACTCCCAGGCTTCATCGAGCAGCGCATGAAAGTCCTCACCGGCGTCTGCGAATGCGGCCTGCGAGGTCAGCAGCCCGGCAGCGATGGTCAGCCAAATGCGTTTTCTCATTGTCGACTCCGGCGAAAGGGGACGCCCATGGTACCGGGGCCAGCGCGGCTGGCAACCGGCACCGCCATTGGCTATGATTGCGGACACTAATCAATAGCGTTCGCAGAAGAGACCCCGTTGTGAACGGGGCGCCGAAGGCGCAACTCGCCCGGAAACGCTCAGGCAGAAGGACTGTGCCCGCTGATTAGCTCTGGAGAGCGGCTACACAAGCCCACCGAAGGGGTAAGCGACTGTTTCGCTTTGCGAACGTCATTGATCTCTCAGGTTATCGAGGACAGAGGGGCGGCAGGCCGTGAGGTCTGCCGCCCTGTTTTTATTCTGGAGCCGAAATGAGCCTTAAAACGCCTCTCTTTGACCAGCACGTCGCCGCCGGCGCGCGCGTCGTCGATTTCGGCGGCTGGGACATGCCGCTGCACTACGGTTCGCAGAAGGAAGAACACCACGCGGTGCGCCAGCACGCCGGCGTGTTCGACGTGTCCCACATGACGATCGTCGACCTGGCCGGCGAGCGGGTGCGCGATTACCTGCGCTTCCTGCTTGCGAACGATGTCGCGAAGCTGACGGTGAGCGGCAAGGCGCTGTACACGTGCATGCTCAACGACGATGGCGGTGTCATCGACGATCTCATCGTTTACTACGTCGACGACACGCACTACCGCCTCGTCGTCAATGCGGCAACCCGCGAAAAGGACCTCGCCTGGCTGCGCAAGCAGGCCGGGGATTTCGACGTGAAGGTTAGCGAGCGGGCCGAACTCGCGATGCTCGCCGTGCAGGGCCCGAAGGCCCGCGAACTCGCGGCGCCGTCCATCGATGCGGAATTTCGCGATGCGGCGCTAGAGCTGAAGCCCTTTTTCGGTATGGATGCCGGCGAGTGGTTCGTCGCACGTACGGGCTATACCGGCGAGGACGGTTGGGAGATCGTCGCCCCCGCCGCGGACGCCCCCGCGCTGTGGGACCGGCTGCTGGCGGCCGGCGTGCAGCCCTGCGGACTCGGCGCGCGCGACACGCTGCGCCTCGAAGCCGCCATGAACCTCTACGGCAACGACATGGACGAAACCGTGTCGCCGCTCGAGTCCGGGCTCACATGGACCGTCGCCTGGGACCCGGCAGACCGTGACTTCATCGGCCGCCGCGTGCTCGAGGAGCAGCGGCAGGCGGGGAATACGCGCCGCTTCGTCGGCCTGCTGCTCGAAGACAAGGGCGTGCTGCGCGACCACCAGCGAGTCGTCGTTGACGGTGTCGGCGAAGGCGAGATCACCTCTGGCGGGTTCTCGCCGACCATCGGTCGTTCCATCGCCCTGGCCCGGCTGCCTGCCGGCGACTATGACCGGGCCCAGGTCGACATCCGAGGAAAGCTTTTGAACGTGCGGGTCGTCAAGACGCCGTTCGTGCGCAACGGAGAAATTCGCATCGACGTATGACATCGGTGCGCCTGACGAAAAGACAAACAACAGGGGAGAGAGTGATGAGCGAATTGCCCGGTGACCTGCAGTACACCAGTGACCACGAATGGCTGCGGCGCGAGGAAGACGGCAGCGTGACGGTCGGAATCACCGATCACGCGCAGTCGGCACTCGGCGATCTCGTCTACGTCGAGTTGCCGGAGGTGAACCAGGAGGTCGAGGCCGGCAACGACATGGCCGTCGTCGAGTCCGTCAAGGCTGCGTCCGACGTCTACGCCCCGATCAGCGGCACCGTCGTGGCCGTTAACGAAGCCCTCACCGACGACCCGGAGGCCATCAACAACGACCCGTACGGCGACGGCTGGATCGTGCGCCTGGAACCGGGCGGCGACGAGGGCGAACTCCTCACGCCGGACGCCTACCAGGCACTGCTCGACGACATCGATAGCTAACAAGGTTACGCCATGCCTTTCATACCCCACACCGACGACGATACGCGGGAGATGCTCGACGCCATTGGCGCTAAGAGTATCGAGGATCTGTTCGACGAGATCCCCGCTGACCTGCTGATCGAGGCGCTCGATGGCATCCCCGATGCCATGAGCGAGATGGAGATCACGCGCCTTATGCGCGAACGGGCGGCGATGGACGGGGCCGCCTTGTGCTTCATCGGCGCCGGTGCCTACGAGCATCACATTCCGCAGGCGGTCTGGGACATCGCGACACGTGGCGAGTATTACAGCGCCTACACGCCGTACCAGGCGGAGGCCAGCCAGGGCACGCTGCAGACGATCTACGAGTACCAGTCGATGATCACCGCGCTCACCGGCCTCGACGTCAGCAACGCGTCGCTTTACGACGGCGCATCGGGTCTCGCGGAGGCCGCGCTGATGGCCGTGCGCAGTAACCGCAAGGCCAAGTCGCGACAGGTGCTGCTCGCCCCCGGCGTCAACCCGACGTACGCGAAGGTGGCGAAGGCGATCGCCGGCAGCCAGGGACTCGGTTTCGACTACCTGCCAATGGATACCACGACGGGTAACCTGGATTTCGATGCGCTGGACGACAGCGCAGAGCCGGTCGCCGTCGTGATCCAGCAGCCGACCTTCGTCGGCACGCTCGAAGACGTCGATCGCCTCACCGACTGGGCCCACGCGCGCGGCGCGATGGTCATCGCTGTCGCAAACCCGACCTCGCTCGCGGTGCTCAAGGCGCCGGGGCACTGGGGCGAGAAAGGCGCGGACGTCGCCTGCGGCGACGGCCAGCCGCTTGGCGTGCCGCTGTCGTCGGGCGGACCGTATTTCGGCTACATGACCTGCAAGCAGGCGCACGTTCGCCAGATGCCGGGTCGCATCATCGGCCGCACGACGGACCTCGACGGCAAGCCGGGATTTGCGCTCACGCTGCAGGCCCGCGAGCAGCACATCCGTCGCTCGAAGGCCACGTCGAATATTTGCACCAACCAGGGGCTGATGGTCACCGCCGCGACGATCTACATGTCGCTGCTTGGCAGCGACGGTCTCGCCGCCGTCGCGAAGCAGTCGGCCGGCAACACCGCAAAGCTCGTCGACGGCCTCACGGGCATCGACGGCATCGAGCACCTGTTCGGCGGACCGACGTTCCACGAGGTGGCGCTGAAGCTCGATCGGCCGGTTGCGCCGGTGCTCGAAGCGCTCGCGGCCAGAGGCATCCTCGGCGGTTACGATCTCAGTGACGAGTTCCCGGACCTCGGCAACGCGCTGCTCGTGTGTGCGACGGAGACCAAGACCGACGCGGATATCGCGGCCTACGTCAAGTCTATGCGCGAGATTTTCGCGGCGGCCCCCGCCTGAGTATCCGGGGCAGGCCTTGGCGACCATCACCTACGAGAACGCGAAGTACCGCACCCGCGGGGACTTGCCCGTGGTCGGCAGCCACGCGCCCGAGATCCGGCTGGTCGATACCCGGCTGAAGAACACGACGCTGTCCGACTGGGTCGGCAAGCGCAAGATCATGAATATTTTCGTCAGCATCGACACGCCCGTGTGCGCGAAATCGGTGGTCGAGTTCGACCGCCTCGTCGCCGAGCACGAGGACGTGGCCGCACTGATGATCTCCTACGACCTGCCGTTCGCGCATGCGCGGTTCCACAAGGAGCACGGGCTGAAGAACGTCGCCGGGCTCTCGGCGATCCGGCACGCGGGATTCGGTGAGAACTACGGCGTCGAGATCGTCGAGGGGCCGCTGGCGGGCATGTTCTGCCGGGCAATCGTCGTCATCGACGAGAACAACACGGTCGTTCACACCCAGCAGCTCAAAGACATTGCGACCGAACCCGATTACGAGGCCGCGTTCCGCGCGCTCGGAATCACGGTGTCCGCAGACTGAGGAAGACGAGACACATGGAAAACTACCTGGACAAGCTGATCTTCGAGAAATCCCGTGAAGGGCGCCGCGCGTTCGCGCAGGCCCCGGACACGGCCGCGGAGCTGGACATCCCTGCGCAATTCCTGCGCTCGGACCGGCCGCGCCTGCCGGAAGCTTCCGAACTCCAGGTCGTCAGGCATTTCACGCGCCTGTCGCAGAAGAATTTCTCCATCGACACGCAGTTCTATCCGCTCGGTTCCTGCACGATGAAGTACAACCCGCGGGTCTGCAATTCGCTGGCATTGCTGCCGGAGTTCGCCGGCCGCCACCCGCTCGGCCCGGTGAGTCACGGGCAGGGTTTCATGACCTGCATGTACGAGCTGCAGGAGATGCTCAAGGAAGTGACCGGCATGCAGGGCGTGTCGCTCACGCCGATGGCGGGCGCGCAGGGCGAACTGGCGGGCGTCGCGATGATCATGGCCTACCACCAGGCACGCGGCGATCTCGAGCGCACGGAGATCCTGGTGCCGGACGCTGCGCACGGCACGAACCCGGCCACGGCGACGATGCTCGGCTGCGTCGCGAAGGAGATTCCCACCGGGCCGGATGGCGACGTCGACATCGAAGCGCTCAAGGCGGCGGTCAGCGAGAAGACCGCCGGTATCATGCTGACGAACCCGTCGACGCTGGGCGTGTTCGAACGCGACATCATCGAGGTCGACGACATCGTGCGCGACGCCGGCGGCCTGCTGTATTACGACGGGGCCAACCTCAATGCGATCCTCGGCAAGGTCCGCCCGGGCGATATGGGCTTCGACGTCATACACATGACCCGGCACACGACCTTCTCGACGCCGCACGGCGGCGGCGGTCCGGGCTCGGGCGCCGTGGGGGTCGCCGAGCGCCTGCTGCCGTTCATGCCGCTGCCGGTGGTCGGCAAGAAGGAGGTCGACGGCGAGACGGTGTACGACTGGCTGACCGAGAAAGACATGCCGCAGACGATCGGGCGGCTGTCGGGCTTCATGGGTAATGCCGGTGTCCTGCTGCGCGCCTACGTCTACATGCGTATGGTCGGCCGCGACGGCATGCGGCGCATCGCCGAATACGCGACCCTGAACGCGAACTACCTGCAGGCGCGGTTGCGCGATTCGGGATTCGAACTCGCGTTCCCGAAACGTCGGGCCAGTCACGAGTTTATCGTCACGCTGCGGCGCGAAGCCAAGGAATACCAGCTCACCGCGATGGACATCGCCAAGGCGCTGCTCGACTACAATTTCCACGCGCCGACGACCTATTTCCCGCTGCTGGTGCCCGAGTGCCTGCTGATCGAGCCGACGGAGACGGAGAGCAAGGAGACGCTCGACAATTTCGTGGCCGCGATGGTCGACATCGCGAAACGGGCGCAGGAAGGCGAGTCGTTCAAGGAGGCGCCGTTCGATACCCCGGTCCGCCGGCTCGACGACGTCAAGGCGGCGCGGCAGCTGGACGTTCGATACGACCCCGAGGCCGGCGTAGACACCTGACAAAGCAGGATCAAGATAGGCGGAAATCGGCGCATTCCTCTCCGTCATGGCTCGCGGCGCAAGGCGCCGCTGCGCTTTACTTCCGTCGAGGAACGCCCCGATCTCCGTACCGCTGTTCGGGCAGACTGTCGCACTGGTTCCTCCGCCGCTGTGACGAAACCGCAGATTGTGGAACCGGTCGGCGCCGGCCGGGTCTTTTATACTCTACAATTCGAGCTCGAATCAGGAGCCCTATGAACGCATTCAGAACCCTGGCGGCGCTGCTGGCTGTCGCTTTCGCCTGGCCTGCGACAGCCGCGGACGACACCGCGTGGTCGAACACTCTCGAGCGCATCTCGTCCGGCGTCGTTTCGATCCGCGTCGACAGTACGCGCGCGTTCGACACCGAGTGGAATTCGTCGACCCAGGCCACCGGCTTTGTCGTCGATGCCGAGAGCGGCCTCATCCTGACCAACCGACACGTGGTGACGCCCGGCCCGGTCGTCGCCGAGGCGGTGTTTCGCAACAACGAGGAGGTGCTGCTTACGCCGGTCTATCGCGACCCCGTGCACGACTTCGGCTTCTTCCGTTACGACCCGAACGAACTCCGCTATATCGAGCCGGCCGAACTGCCGCTGCGCTCCGACGGCGCCGGCATCGGTCGCGAGATCCGCGTGATCGGTAACGACGCCGGCGAGCAGCTGTCGATCCTGGCTGGCACGATCGCCCGACTGGACCGGCAGGCGCCGGACTACGGTCGCGGCAAGTACAACGATTTCAACACCTTCTACCTGCAGGCGGCCTCCGGTACCTCGGGCGGCTCGTCGGGATCGCCGGTCGTTAACATCGACGGCGAGGTCGTTGCCCTGAACGCCGGTGCCAACAATTCGGCTGCAAGCAGCTTCTTCCTGCCGCTCGACCGAATCGAGCGTGCGCTCTCTTTGATCAAGCAGGGCGAGCCGGTCACGCGTGGCACGTTACAGACGATCTTCCACAGAAAGGCTTACGACGAGCTCCTGCGCCTGGGGCTGACCGAGGAATCCGAGCGGCTGGTCCGGTCTACGTTCCCCGAGCAGACCGGAATGCTGGTGGTAGAGCAGGTCATCCCCGATTCACCCGCCGACGGCAAGCTGCAGCCGGGCGATATCCTCTTGCGCATCAACGGCGAGCTGGTCACCGAGTTCGTGCCGCTCGCGGCGATGCTCGACGACAACGTGGACCGGGAGATCGACGTGGAACTCGAGCGCGGCGGCAGGCCGGTGCGCCACACGCTGGCTGTCACCGACCTGCATGCGATCACGCCGGCGGAATTCATCGAGTTTGGCGATGCCATCGTCAACAACCTCTCGTACCAGCAGTCTCGGCACTACAACCTGCCGGTCCGCGGCGTCTACGTCGCGAACCCCGGCTACCTGCTGTCGAAGGCGGCCGTGCCGCGCGGGGCCGTCATCACGCAGCTCGGCACCGATGACATCAGCGATCTCGATGACTTCGAAAGGGCGCTCGACGAACTTGCTACTGGCGACAATGCGCCGCTCCGCTACGTCACGATCGACAATCCGCGTAACACCGTGGTGCGGACCTTCGACATGGACCGCGTCTGGTTCCCGGTCCGCCGCTGCACGCGGGACGACGCAACCGGCGTCTGGCCGTGCCGCGACCTGTCCGAAGGACCGGAGCCCAAGCAGCCGGCCGTCGGCAGCACCCGCTTCAACCTGTACAACGATCCGCGGGCGCGAGCGATCGCGCCGTCGCTCGTCGTCGTCACGTTCGACCTGCCGTACACGCTGTCCGGCGTGTCGGATCGTCACTACTACGGCACCGGCCTGGTCGTCGATGCGGAGCGCGGCTACGTCGTCGTCGATCGCAACACCGTGCCGGTGGCGGTCGGCGACGTGTCCGTGACGTTCGCCGGCTCGCTCGAGGTCGATGCCAGGGTGGTGCAGCTGCACCCGCTGCACAACCTTGCGATCGTCGCTTACGATCCCGCGACGATCGGCGACACGCCCGTGAAAACCGCGACCTTCAATACGACGCCGCTGCGCCCGGGCGACCCGGTTTGGGTCGTGGGGATGAAAGCAGACCACCAGCTGATTCACCAGGAGAGCACCGTCGCCTCCGTCGACCCTCTGATACTGCCGCTGTCGCGAACGCTGCAGTTCCGGGACTCGAACATCGAAGGCATCGATCTCGTGAACGCGCCTCGCGATCTCGACGGTGTGCTGGTCGACAAGCGTGGCCGCGTCGCTGCGATGTGGTCCACGTTCCCGCTGCCCTCGGGCGGCGACGCCGCACAGTTCAATCGGGGCGTCGGTGCGGATCTCGTTGCCGAGTTCGTCGAGATCGTTCGCGAAGGCCGGCCTTTCTATTCGCTCGAGGCCGAATTCGTGTATGCGCCGCTGTTCGCCGCCCGCAACATGGGCGTCGACGAGGAGTGGCTGCAGCGCCTGGAGGCGAACAACCCGCTGCACCGGCGTGCGCTGTCCATCACGCGGCTGGTGGCGGGCACGCCGGCGGCGAAGAAACTGCAGAACGGCGACATGATCCTGGCCGTCGATGGCGAGGTGGTCACGTCGTTCCGCGCACTCGAACGGGCCGTGCAGAAACCCGAGGTCACGGTCACGGTGTGGCGGAATGGCAAAGCGGTCGAGGTTGACGTCGAAACCGAAGCCCTGGACGGCCGCGGCATCGACCACGCCGTCTCCTGGGCCGGCGCTCTGCTGCAGGACCCGCACCGGCCGATGGCTGCGCAGCGCGGCATCGATCGCTACGGCGTTTACGTGGCGTTCTTCAGTTACGGCTCGCCCGCCACGCGCTACGGCCTGTGGGCGGGTCGTCGGGTTGTCGAGATCGACGAGATCCCGACGCCTGACCTCGAGACCTTCGTCGACGTCATCGCCGACAAGAGAGACCACGAGTCGATCCGGGTGAAAACGGTCACCTGGAACGGCGCCGTGGAAGTCATTACGCTCAAGCTGGACAACCAGTACTGGCCTGCCTATGAAATTCGGCGTACTGAAGATGGCTGGGTGCGGTCCGACATCGGGTAAGTCGCGCTCCCGCCTCGCACTGTTCGCGCTGCTCGGCTGCGTGTTCGCCGGCGCGGCCTCCGCGCAGGCGCTCTACAAGTACCGCGGCGACGACGGCGAGTGGATCTATTCGGATCGCCCGCCGGACGACGGCCAGGCGGTCGCCGAGGTCCGCAGCCTGACGCCGAGCTCGCCCAGGTCCGGCATCAGCATCGCGTATGACGTCGAGGGCGACACGATCCGGCTCGTTGCCACGAACGAGTATTTCGCGCCGGTCGAACTGGCGCTTCGCTTCGAGACTATCCGCGGTCTCGAGTTTCCGCACCCGGATGACCCGTTGCGCTGGCTGTTGCCGCCGCGCAGCGCAATGCCGCTCGTGCGCCTCGCGCGGCAGGAAGATGCCGTGCGGCCGTCACTCGAGTATCGATACGAGTACCTGGTCGGCGATCCGCAGGCGCGGCACCGGCCCACGGAGCCATACCGGGTACCGTTCGCAATCTCGAGCGAGCACCCGGTCAGCCAGGCGTATCCTGACACGGCGACGCACAATACGCCGGATTCGCAACACGCGGTCGATTTCGCGATGCCGGTGGGCACGGACGTTTTCGCAGCGCGAGGCGGAGTGGTCTTCGACGTCACGGCGCAGAACTTCAAGGGCGGCGCCGACGCGGCGAACATGTCGCTTGCGAACGTCGTACGTATCCTGCACGACGACGGCACGTACGCGATCTACGCGCACCTGAACTGGAATTCGATCCGCGTGCGCGTCGGCGACGTGGTCGAGCGCGGGGAGTACATCGCCGATTCCGGCAATACCGGTTTCTCGAGCGGCCCGCACCTGCATTTCGTCGTGGTCAGGAACGTCGGCATGAAGATGCTGTCCGTGCCGGTCACCTTCACCGGGGCGAATTCGACCTCTATCGAGCCGGCCACCGGCCAGGTGTTGACCGCGTACTGAAGTTCGCTACGCCGCGCCCGGCGAGAATGCGGCGACGGCCAGTATGACAAGCACGATCCCGCCGAGGATCATCTTGGCCGTCGTGCCCCAGAAGCGCCCGATCGCGGCGCCGCGCCCGGCCTGCACGCTCTCATCCATCGTGCGCCCGGCCATACGGTCACCGGCCAGGGAACCCACGAACGCGCCCGCGCAGGCGCCGATCAGGGTGCCGAGCACCGGGACGGGCAGGGCGGTACCGAGGACAGCGCCGACGATTCCGCCAAGGATCGCGAGAGCCGCGCCACGCTTCGAGCCGCCGGCCTGCCGCGAACCCGCGGCGCCCAGCAGGAATTCGAGTATCTCGCCGAGCAGGGCCAGGCCGCCCGAGACGAGGAGTGTCGTTTGCCCGAACATGAATTCGCCCGGCTGCAGCCACTCGATGACCGCCGCGACCAGCACCATCAGCCAGATGCCGGGCAGGCCGAACAGGATGCTGCCCCAGAAGGCCAGGTTCAGCAGCGTGATGAGCGTTGCATAGAGGTAGATCATGCTGCACCGTAGCCTACAATCAGTGGCCTCTGGAGTGAAACGTGAAATTCTGCGACGCGAGGAGCAGCGATGGCGAAAGGTGAGTGCAATTGTGGCGCGGTGGCGTTCGAGATTACGTCCGAACTGCCCGGCGTCATCGTCTGTCACTGTTCGATCTGTCGGCGGGCCACGGGCAGCAACGGGATTGCGGTGACGGTCGTCGACAACGCGGCGTTTCGCTGGCTGCGTGGTGAGGACCAGGTGACAAGCTGGAAGAAACCGGACGCCGACTGGGAGATGTGGTTTTGCAGGACTTGCGGTTCTCCTGTGCCGGGACGGAACGACGAATCGCGGATGTTCGTCCCCGCCGGGCTCATCATGGAAGGCGGCGAGTCGCTCGAGGTGACGCATCATATTTTCGTGGACTCGAGGGCAGCCTGGGACGAGATCGGGGACGCCGGCAAGCAGTGTTCCGCGGCTTTCGAGGCGTAGAGATAGGTACAGTTGGGCCGCGGTTGGCGGCCAAGCTGCTATGCTCTGTCCGTACACGCTTCGCAACGGGACTGTCACCATGTACATATCCACGCTGACCGGTACCTTCGAGATTGCCAATGCGGACCCCAATCCGCCGAATCCCGATGACATGATCGGGCTTGCGATGGATACCCTGCGCACGATGCCGATCCAGGGAATGCGTTATCCGCCGCAGGAAGGCGGGTCCGGCTGGTACATCTGGGGCGGCGAGCAGACGTCGCAGTCCGCGGATTTCTATACCCCGATCAAGGCGCGCGACCTGGGCGATTACATACCCAATATTCATCCCTTCCTTGATCTGCCGCCCGGTTTCCGTTTCCAGACCGACCTCAAGGGCAAACAGAAAGTCTGGTTCGACGGCAGCTTGCTCGAGTTCTGACGCATTGCACGGCGGGTCCCTCGGATGCAGTTCACACCGAAGAGCCGGGATGACTGGCGCGACTGGCTGCGACGTAACCATGCTTCCGAGGCGGAGGTCCGGGTAGTCTTCTTCAAGAAGACCGCGCCGAAGTCGAACTTGTCGTACAGCGATGCCGTCGAGGAGGCGGTATGTTTCGGCTGGATCGACGGCGTAAAGCGTTCGCTTGACGAGCATCGCTACATGCACCGCTTCTCGCCGCGCAAACCCGATAGCCAGTGGTCCCGGTCGAAAGAGGAGCGCGTGCAGCGCATGGTCGATGCCGGCTTGATGACCGAGGCGGGAGATAGGACGATTGTGCAGGCGAAGAAGAGCGGTGCGTGGGATGCGCCGGTGGAGCCGCCGGGGCAGTTACCGATGCCGCCGCATTGACCAAGGCACGGTAGCGCACCTTGTCCCTCTGCATTTTTTCCTGGCACCCATGGTCACGCTACCGGGCGCTTCGGCCGATTGGGAGCGAGTCACCGGTTAGCAATCGAAAGCAACCGCTTGACGAGGTTGAGACTGCGCGGCTGCCAATGACCGAAAACGATACCCGCATTCCCACGGGAAAAATTTAGAACAGTTCTAACTTAAGTACTTCTCCTAATTGTCATTTTCCTTCTGACTATCAATAAATCCTAGTAAGGGCAAACCTGACCAAAGTTCGGGGCCCGAAGCTGCTGGACCCGGTTTCCCGCGGCCAATTCGACAGACCCCAACATTGTCGGGCTTCCAAAAAGAGACAACGGTCAAGGGGTTCATCATGAAATTCCATTCATGGCAGGCCTACCGAGGGCAGGTCGGATCAGTGCGAAATTGGGATTGGCGATTCATCAGCGTGGCCATAGTTGCTATGACAGTTCTGGGCGGGCCAGCAACAGCGAACGCCCAGTCATTCTCGGATGTTCCTGCTGACCACTGGGCGTTTGACTACGTCGAGTCCCTCGCTGCAAGCGGCATAACTGGCGGTTGCGGGGCTGGCAACTATTGTCCTGATAGTCCGGTCACCCGTGCACAGATGGCGGTCTTTCTCGAGAGGGCCATGCATGGCGCAGGTTATACCCCCGCGGCCGCGACAGGTACTTTATTCGCAGATGTAGCTCAGGGCGACTTCGCGGCGGACTTCATCGAACAACTGTTCCTTGACGGAATAACGGGTGGTTGCGGTGGCATGAATTTCTGCCCGCAGGATCCGGTGACTCGAGCGCAGATGGCCGTATTCCTGTTACGAGCCAGTTACGGATCAAGCCACATACCTCCCGCTGCCAGTGGAGAGCTGTTTGCTGACGTCGACTCCGGACACTGGGCAGCATCATGGGTAGAACAACTGGCTGAGGAGGAAATAACTGGCGGATGCGGCGGAGGCAACTTCTGCCCCGAGACTGCGGTAACCCGAGCGCAAATGGCCGTTTTTCTCGTGCGGATGTTCGTGCGGCCGAGCGTAAGCGCGGTGATCGGTCCGGCAGGCGGCTCGCTCAGTATTCAAAGTTTCATTGGCGACATCATCAATATCGATATTCCTGCCGGCGCGTTGACCGAGGATACGACGATCAGAATGACGGC
>JAAUYE010016548.1_pt1 | contig 24545 bp, 23 predicted proteins | sample 7278081 | NCBI WGS metagenome assembly JAAUYE01 (sample SAMN14350131, study PRJNA611818) | marine sediment metagenome | isolation source: surface marine sediment (0.6m) | place: French Polynesia: Moorea | collected 2018-08
CTCGGCGTAACCGAACAGATCCCGGAGGAAGAGCACTACAACCTGCGTAAAACCTACCTGCACGATCGAATCGGCGTGATGCTGGGCGGACGGGCGGCGGAGCAAATGATGTTCGGGGAAGTAAGTTCCGGTGCCGAAGACGATCTCAAGCAGGCAACCAGGCTTGCGCGGCACATGGTAACGCACTGGGGGATGAGCGAAAAAATCGGGCCGGTAGCATTTCGTCGCGGGGAAGAGCATATATTTCTGGGGCGGGAAATGACCCAGCAGCGAGATTTCAGCGAACATACCGCGCAGATAATCGATGATGAAATCGGTTCCCTGCTAAAGGGTATCGAACAGGAAATCGCGACCCTGCTGCAACAGCATCGTGACCAGCTGGAATCGCTGGCACAGGCGCTGCTGGAAAGAGAAACCCTGGAAGCAGATGAAATCCAGTCAATCCTGACATGATCAACCGGATTTACGGAGGGGAAAATCGACAATGAGACAACTTAGAAACCTGGCGCAGTTAAGCAAGTTTCACCTACAGGCGCGTGACGGCGAGATCGGCCATCTGAAAGAGATTTTTTTCGATGACGAGCACTGGACGCTACGATACTTCGTCGTTCATACCGGCAACTGGCTGCTGGGCCGGGATGTCCTGAGCCCGCCGTCCACGTTACACGCGGTCGACGAAGACGCTAACCTGCTACACGTGGATCTGACACAGGAGCAAATCCAGAACAGTCCGGATGTCGATACCTCGCTACCGATATCCCGACACTACGAAAATGACTTCTACGGCTACTATGGGCTACAGCCCTACTGGCTGCATAACCCGTTACCTGAGGACATTCCCGAACCGCGTCCGGCACCGCCGGAACTGCAGCCGCGCGAGCCGGATCAGCCGCATCTGCGCAGTAGCAAAACGGTTACAGGTTATGACATACATGCCCAGGACGGCGAGATCGGGCACGTCGAGGATTTCATCCTTGACGACAACGACTGGACGGTTCGTTACCTGGAAATCAACACTCACAAATGGCGACCCGGCAAGCACGTTCTGGTTGCCCCTATCAGGATTCATTCGATCGACAGGCGCAGCAAAGAGGTGATCGTCAACCTGAACCGTCAGTCGATCGAATCCGCCCCGGTGTACGACAGGACAAGGCTAATCGGCAAGGATTACGAGCTGTCTCTCTACAAGCACTACGGCATGGCGGCTAACTCGAAGTAAGCACCGGAGATCGGAGCAGGATGAACAGGAAGACTAGTGGAGTTTGATCGCCAACGACGTCAGATGATAGCCGATATCGAAGCGGGGGTTGCCTTTACCCGCGGGATGATTGGCAAGGATCGACTCGACAACCGGGTCATGACCGCGATGCGCCAGGTGCCACGTGAAAAATTCGTGCCGCCCGACCTGCGCTACGCCGCTTTCAGAGACGGCGCCCTGCCGGTCGGCCATGGGCAAACCATTTCACAGCCCTACATTGTCGCCCTGATGACAGACATGCTGGAGCTGACGGAAGACAGCGTCGTGCTCGAAATCGGTACCGGAACCGGTTACCAGGCGGCGATTCTTGCCAGCCTGGCGAGCCAGGTTTACAGCATCGAGAGAATCGCGGCGCTGGCCGAGGCGGCGCAACAGCGACTGGCGGATATGGGCTACGATAACATCGAAATCCGCTGCGGCAACGGCTATCAGGGCTGGACGGAAAAGGCGCCCTTCGACGCCATCGTCGTGACCGCCGCCGCGCCGTTTATCCCGCCCGCCCTGCTCGAGCAGCTCAAACCCGGCGGTCGCATGGTCATACCCATCGGCCTGCCGGCGAGGCACCAGGAATTGATGCTGGTTACCCGGGACAAGCGTGGTGAAACGCATACCAGCAGCCTGCTGGCGGTCGCCTTTGTGCCCATGGTCGACGAACCCCAGCGGGATTAACCGCTCTCCCGCTCGAGGTTACAGCAGCCGGTTTCCATTTCCGTCATGGATTGCGCATCGCCGGCGGTGAGTATGCTGCCGGTAACCTCGTTGGGACGAAAGCTGGTACAACCCTTCAGGCCCAGGCGGTAAGCCTGCTGATAAATATCCTTGAAAGCATCGAAATCGTAATCGGCCGGCACATTGATGGTCTTGGAGATAGCGCTATCGACATAGGGTTGCAGCGCCGACTGCATCTCGAGGTGCTGCGACGGCTTCAGTGCAGGCGCGGTCACGAAGTATCCGGGCAGCGCTTCGTCCGGGTGGGATTGATGCCACAGGCGCCAGGCATAATCGCTCGCGGCATGCAGCTGGTATTCTCCGTCCGCGCCACGCACCCGGCGTTGCGACTGGAAAGCGAATACCGGTTCGATACCGCTGGAAACATTGTTGGCGAACAGGCTAATGGTCCCGGCCGGCGCAATCGCGGTCAGGTGGCTGTTACGAATGCCGTGATCGAGTATGCCCTGCCGGATGTCCGGCGGCAGGCGCTGCACGAAACCCGATGCGGCAAATGCGTCGCGATCGTAAAACGGAAAAGCGCCTTTAGCCTGCGCCAGCGTCACCGACTCGCGGTAAGCGCTATCCCGAATCAACCGCATGGCCGACGCCGCGACTTCACGGGCGCGCTCGTCGCCATAGTGCAGACCCAGCATGATCAGGGTGTCGGCGAGACCGGTAATACCCAGGCCAACGCGGCGCGTGCCGCGCGCCTGCTCGGCCTGCGAATCGAGCGGGAAGCGCGACAAGTCGATAACGCGATCGAGCATGCGCAGCGCTATGCGCACCGTCGATTCCAGGGCGTCAAAGTCCAGCCTGGCCACGGGCGTAAACGGAGACTGCACCAGGCGCGTCAGGTTAACCGAACCCAGGTTACAGGCGCCATAGGGTGGCAACGGAATTTCGCCACAGGGATTGGTAGCGCTGATGTTTTCGCGGTAATGCAGGTTATTTTGCTGGTTGATACGGTCGACGAAAAGTACCCCGGGTTCGGCCATATCGTAGGTGGCACGCATGATGCGCTGCCACAACTGGCGCGCGCCGACTTTCCTGATGACCACGCAGGGCACCGTTTCCATGCTGCCGGACCAGCGCCGCTGAATGACCTCACGGCCTTCTGATCTCGGCGGATCGCCGAAGGCGCTCTCCGGAAACACCAGCGGCCAGGGCAGATCGTCCTGCACCGCCTGCATGAAGTCATCGCTAACCAGCACCGACAGGTTGAAATTACGCAGTTCGCGCGGGTCCCGCTTGGCATCGATAAATTGCTCGATATCGGGGTGATCGCAACGCAGGGTAGCCATCATCGCCCCGCGCCGGTAAGCGCTGGATACCAGCGTGGCGCACATGCTGTCCCAGACCCGCATAAACGATACCGGCCCCGATGCCATGCTGCCGACGCGCCTGGCAAGGCTGCCGGCCGGGCGCAGCGTGGAAAAATCGTAACCCACGCCCCCGCCCTGCTGCATCGTCAAAGTCCCCTCCTTGAGGCTGTCACAAATACCCTCCATGGAATCATCGATTCGGCCCATGACAAAACAGTTGAACAGGGTGACGTCGTAACCGGTCCCGGCACCCGCCAGGATGCGTCCCCCGGGCAGAAACCGGAAATCGCTGAGGATCGAGTAATAGCGCTGTCGCCAGCCGGCCTGATCGCTTTCCTCCTGGTCCGCGAGCGCCTGCGCCACCCGCTGCCAACTAGCTTCGACCGATCGATCGACCGGCTGACCCGCTGTCAGGTAACAATAGCGGCTGCTCCAGATCTGGCGGGAGATTTCGATTTCGAAGGGGTCGCTTAGCATGCCGCGTTGGCGCACCGTTGCCGTGCCGGCCTGGCATTTGCGGGGATATTGCAGACAGCGCCAGGATTACAGCATACCCGACCCTCGCAACCTGCCTGTCGCCGACTATCGAACCTGTTCATCCAGCCCGGCAAGGCTGCAATAGCGTAACCGCGCGGTTCGAAATATCCACGCGAGTCAGTGTAACGCCAGCCAGATGTGTCGATATTAATCTTCATCGATCTGATACCTCGATCGAGCATAGCAAGACCGGGGGTTCGAAACTTGATACATGTCAGGTCGGCATTCGGATCACGGCCAGCCGGGACCGCAGGCAGCCTCTCGCGCCTCGGCGTGAGCTGACGTTTTTTTCGCCTTTAACCGTTGAATTCGCTACCATTGCCACGCCAGCACAACCAGAAAGATTCGCATCTTGCATTTTCCGCTTCCCAGGCTTGTTATCGATGATCCGCGTTGACGACGTCTCCAGGCACTTTGGCGGCTTGAAGGCAGTCGATCATGTCTCGCTCGAAATTGCCGCGGGTTCCATCACCGGCCTGATCGGCCCCAACGGGGCCGGCAAGACCACCCTGTTCAACACCATCGCCGGTCTCTATGCCCCGACCGGGGGCCGGGTATTTCTCGACGACGAGGACATTACCGGGCTGAAACCGCACCAGTTGTTTAACAAGGGCCTGCTGCGCACGTTTCAGATTGCACACGAATTCACGCGCCTGTCGGTCGTGGAGAACCTGATGATGGTGCCGGCCCGGCAATCCGGCGAAAACCTGATCAACGCCTGGTTTCGCCGCGGCCAGGTGGCCGAGGAGGAGGCCAGAATTTATCGACGCGCGCAGGAAGTCATCGAGTTTCTCAACATGGGCCACCTCGCCGACGAAATCGCCGGCAACCTGTCCGGCGGGCAAAAGAAACTGCTCGAGCTGGGGCGTACGATGATGGTCGACGCCAAGATCGTTTTCCTGGACGAGGTCGGTGCCGGCGTCAATCGCACGCTGTTGCGCGAAATCGGTGACGCAATCGTCAAGCTCAACCAGGAGCAAGACTATACCTTCTGCATGATCGAACACGACATGGATTTCATCGCACGCCTGTGCGACCCGGTCATTTGCATGGCCGAAGGCAAGGTGCTGGCGGAGGGCACGGCCGAGGAAGTCAAGAACAACGAGGAAGTGATCGAGGCTTACCTGGGGCGCGGCCTCAAGAACAAGGAGGCCGCGGTATGAGTTTTCTCAGTGGCGTCGATATGGTCGGTGGGTACGGCGGCGCCGATATCCTCAAAGGCTGCAGCATCGAGGTCGACGAAGGCGAAATCGCGGTCATCGTCGGACCCAACGGCGCCGGCAAATCGACCGCGATGAAGGCTCTGCTCGGCATGCTCGAACTGAAACAGGGAGAAATCCGGTTTCGCGGCAAGGATATCTCCGGACTGACGCCGCAGGATCGGATCGCCGAAGGCATTGCCTTCGTGCCGCAGACCAACAACGTCTTCACCAGCATGACGGTTTACGAAAACCTGGAAATGGGAGCCTTCCTGCGCGATGACGATATCAGCGCGACCGTCGAGCAGGTCTACGAGTTGTTTCCGATCCTGGCGGAGAAAAGAGACCAGCTCGCCGGCGAGCTCTCCGGCGGTCAGCGTCAGCAGGTCGCGGTTGCGCGTGCCCTGATGTCACAGCCCGAGGTATTGATGCTGGACGAACCCACCGCGGGGGTTTCGCCGATCGTCATGGACGAGCTATTCGATCGCATACTCGAAGTGCGTCAAACCGGCGTCGCGATTCTGATGGTCGAACAGAACGCGCGCCAGGCGCTGCATATCGCCGACCGCGGCTACGTGCTGGTCATCGGAGAAAACCGGCATACCGATACCGGGACCGCATTGCTGGCGGATCCCGAAGTGCGACGCTCCTTCCTCGGTGGCTGAATGGAAGCGCTAACCGATCTTGCCAGCGCGCTGGTACTGATACTCAATTTTATCGTGGTTCCGGGGTTATCCTACGGCTCGCAGCTGGCACTGGGCGCGCTCGGCATTACCCTGGTGTTCGGCATCCTGCGGTTTGCCAACTTCGCGCACGGCGACACCATGGCCTTCGGCACCATGATTACCATCCTGGTGACCTGGTGGCTGCAGGCGCAGGGCATTAGTCTCGGCCCGCTGCCGACTGCACTGCTGGCGCTGCCGGTCGGGATCCTGTTTACCGTGCTGTTGCTGGTGATTACCGACAAAACCGTGTATCGCTACTATCGTCATCAAAAAGCGGTACCGGTCACCTTCATGATCGCCTCGATGGGAGTCATGTTCATGACTAACGGTATCGTGCGCTTCGTCATCGGCCCCAACGACCAGCGTTTTCTAGACGGCGAGCGTTTTATCGTTCGCGCGCGCGATTTCAAGGCCATGACCGGCCTCAGCGAAGGTCTAAGCATCAAGGTTTCGCAAGGTTTAACCATCGTCATCGCGATCATACTGGTGGCACTGTTGTTCTGGTTCCTGCAAAAAACCCGTACCGGCAAGGCGATGCGCGCCTTTTCGGATAATGAGGATCTCGCGTTGTTGTCCGGGGTCGATCCCGACCGGGTGGTGCTGGTAACCTGGATCATCACCGCCATCCTGGCCACGATCGCCGGCACGCTTTACGGGCTGGACAAGAGTTTCAAGCCGTTCACCTACCTGCAACTGTTGCTACCCATGTTCGCGGCCGCGATCGTTGGCGGGATCGGCAATCCGATCGGCGCAATCCTGGGAGGCTACGTCATTGCATTCTCGGAGGTCATGGTGACCTACGCCTATAAGAAGGTCTTCGTCTACCTGCTGCCGCAAAGCCTCGAACCCGAGGGCCTGATGCAATTGCTTTCTACCGATTACAAGTTCGCGGTATCCTTTGTCATCCTGGTACTGGTGCTGTTGGTCAGGCCCACCGGGATCTTGCGGGGCAAGGTGTTATGACCAATACGCGCAAGACCCAGCTCGCCTTCGCCACGATTGCCGGGCTGCTGCTGATCATCGGGTTCGCCCAGTCCTGGAACGTTTCCCTGGGCATCCTCAACCTGTGCCTGATTTCGGCGGTCATGGCGCTCGGCGTCAACATGCAATGGGGCTATGCCGGGTTGCTCAACGTCGGGGTCATGGGATTCGCCGCGCTCGGTGGCGTGAGCGCGGTGCTGGTGTCGCAGGCGCCGGTGGTCGAAGCCTGGAACGCCAGCTGGGGCCGCATGCTGATCGCGGCAATCTGTTTTTCCGGCACCGTTGCGGCCGCGATTTTTACTTACCGCAAACTGGCGCCGGGGCGCAACCGTAACCTGGCGCTGACGCTGGTCATCGTGGCCGGGCTTGCCCTGACCCGGGTATTTCTCGATCCGGCTATCTCGTCGATCGAAGCCATCGAGCCCGCCAAGACCGGCTTCCTCGGCGGTATGGGGCTGCCGATCATCCTGTCCTGGATCTTTGGCGGTGTCGTCGCCGCCGGCATCGCCTGGTGTATCGGCAAGGTAGCACTGGGGCTGCGCGCCGATTATCTGGCGATTGCAACCCTCGGTATTTCCGAAATCATTATTGCCGTGCTCAAGAATGAAGACTGGTTGACGCGCGGGGTCAAGAACGTGACCGGTTTATCGCGCCCGGTGCCCTATGAAATCGATTTACAGACCCGCCCGTGGTTTATCGACCTGATTCGGTGGTGGCACGGCTCCACGCTGGACAGGCTGGCAGACGATACCCAACAACAGGCGCTCAAACAGTTCGTCATCGACGGCTCGAGCATCTTCGTCAAACTCTGCTACACAGGGCTGTTCGCCACCGTGCTGGTCATCGTCCTGTGGCTCAGCGTACGGGCTTTGAACTCGCCCTGGGGACGCATGATGCGCGCCATTCGCGACAACGAGATCGCTGCCGGCGCGATGGGCAAGGACGTCACCCGGCGTCACCTCGAAATTTTTATTATCGGTTCCGCGGTCATCGGCGTCGCCGGCGCCATGCTGACCACGCTGGACGGGCAATTCACGCCGACGTCCTACCAGCCGCTGCGCTTCACTTTTCTGATCTGGGTCATGGTGATCGTCGGTGGTTCGGGGAACAACATGGGCTCGGTACTGGGCGGTTTCCTGATCTGGCTGGTCTGGATCGAGGCCGAACCGGTCGGCGTCTGGCTCATGCAAGTGGGCACCGGCTGGCTGGACGAAAGTAACGCACTGCGCCTGCACCTGATCGAAAACGCCCAGCACATGCGGCTGTTTTTCATGGGGCTGGTGTTGCTGCTGGTACTGCGCTTCAGCCCCGGGGGCATCCTGCCCGAAGTCGTCAGAAAGCGATAAAAAAAGCCCGGCGTCGCGGTGACGCCGGGCCCGTTATCGAAAAGTCGGCGCTTAGTGAACCTTGATCGTATTCCAACTACCGTTGCCGATTTCGAGCTCCTTGTAAGAACCGAAAACTTCACCTACTTCGTTGAACTCGACGTTGGTGGCGCCTTGATAATCAACGTCGCCACCGGCGGCGATGATCTTCAGGGCCTTGCCCAGTTCGCCGGGCCCGACTTTCTTACCCGGCGCATTCGCGACCATCATCATCTTCGACTGGATCGCCGCGCGATCCGCCGAACCGGCTGCCTGCATGGCCAGCACGATCAATGCCGCGGCATCGTAAGATTCCGGCACGAACGGACCGTCCGGGGTAACGCCGTTTGCCTTCGCATACTCGGTAAAGGCATCGGCGCCAGAGGCTCCGCCCGGCAGGGTTGCGATCGAGCCATCGAGGTCCGAACCGATAGCCGCAATCAGTGAATCACCGACCATACCGTCCGCCATGACGAAACTTTCGAAGGCATCGGCATCGATCGACGCCTGGATGATGCCCTTGCCGCCCTGGTCGACGTAACCGAACACCGCGAGGTGCTTTGAGCCGGAGGCGGACAGCGCGCCGACCTCGGCCGAATAATCCGCCTTGCCGTCTTCATGCGCCGCGCTGATCGAAATCTTGCCGCCGGTCGCCTTGAAAGCCGCGGCGAAAGAATCGGCCAGGCCCTTGCCGTAGTCGTTATTGGTATAGGTAACCGCGACCTCGCTGATACCCCTGCCCTGCAGCACGCTCGCCAGCACCTGGCCCTGGCGCGCGTCGGACGGCGCGGTACGATGGAAGAACCCCTTGTCGTTGATGGTCGACAGCGCCGGCGAGGTTGCCGAGGGCGATACCATCACCACGCCATTGGGTACCGCAACGTTATTGGCGATGGCGGTAGTCACGCCCGAGCAGTCAGCGCCCATGATCGCGGCAACGCCATCGGCCGTGATCAGGCGCTCGGCGGCCGACGAGGCCGCGGCGGCATCGATACAGGTCGAGTCGGCGCGTACGCCCACGACCGTTTTACCGCCGAGTAAACTACCGGACTCGGAAGCTTCCGTCAGCGCCAGCTCGGCACCGGAAGCCATCGCCGGCGTCAGGGATTCGATCGGGCCGGTAAAGCCCAGGATAATGCCTACCTTGATGTCATCAGCCACCACGGGCGCCGACAGGGCCAGCAAGGTTGAAGCAATCAGAATTTTTTTCATGCGTCACTCTCTCAAGATTTGTTTTGGTTTTATCTCGTTTGCGGGGTTCAGAGGCTACCCCGCGAGTTCCGCGCAATACTATCACTGTTTTTCCGGGCATGCATATCGCCGAGGCGGCAGCCCAGGCCATGATCCGTTGTTTTTACTGGCCTTTCTGCTCGATTTCAGGCATTTTGCACAGTTTTCCGAAACTACCCGAAACCGATGTCGAGCGACACCATATCCGCCAGCAATGGCCTGCCTTCGAGCTGGCGTAATTTCCCGATCAAGCAGCAGCCCGAGTACCCGGATACGGCTCACCTCGAACGGGTGGAACGGCAGCTCGCCTCCCTGCCGCCGCTGGTGTTCGCGCAGGAGATTCGGGATCTCAGGCAGAACCTCGCGCAGGTCGCGGCTGGTAACGGTTTCCTGCTACAGGGAGGAGATTGCGCCGAAACCTTCGCGGAATTCAGCGCCAACAAGATTCGCGACACCTTCAAAGTGCTGCTGCAGATGGCCATCGTTCTGACCTTCGCCGGGCGTCGCCCGGTAACCAAAATTGCGCGCACCGCTGGCCAGTTTGCCAAGCCGCGATCGGCCGACTACGAAGAGATCGACGGCGTTTCGCTGCCCAGTTTCCGGGGTGACATTATCCACGCGGCGGACCCGGCCCCGGAGGCGAGAGTGCCGAATCCCGAGCGTATGCTGCAGGCCTACCACCAGAGCGCGTCGACGCTGAACCTGTTGCGCGCCTTTGCCCAGGGAGGCCTGGCCGACCTGCACCAGGTCCATCGCTGGAACATGAGCTTCGTCGAGGCCAGCCCGGTCAAGGAGCGTTACCTGAAGATGTCGAAGCGCATCGAGGACGCGCTGGCTTTCATGGAGGTCTGCGGTATCACCTCGGAAACCGCGCCGTCGATCCGCGAAACGCAGCTGTTTACCTCGCACGAGGCGCTGTTACTGAATTACGAGCAGGCCCTGTCGCGCATCGATTCGTTTACCGGTCAGTGCTACAACTGTTCTGCGCATTTCGTCTGGATCGGCGAGCGCACGCGCCAGCTCGATCACGCGCATGTCGAGTTCTTCAAACACATCGAGAACCCGGTCGGCGTCAAAATCGGGCCGACGATTAAAACCGACGAATTGCTGAGATTGATCGAAGCGCTCAACCCCGATAACCAGGCCGGACGACTCACGCTGATTACACGCATGGGTGCCGACATGCTGCCGCAGGCCCTGCCGCAACTGATTCTCGCGGTGCAGCGCCAGGGGTTCGACGTGGTCTGGTCCTGCGATCCGATGCACGGCAACACGGTCAAATCCAGCACCGGCTTCAAAACCCGGCAGTTCGATGCTATTTTGCGCGAGCTGCAGCAGTTTTTCGCGGTGCACCAGGCCGAGGGCAGCTACCCCGGGGGGATTCATCTGGAAATGACCGGCGAGCACGTGACCGAATGCACCGGCGGCGCCTACGAGATATCGGATTCCGACCTGGCGACGCGCTACCTGACCAGTTGCGATCCACGGCTCAACGCCGACCAGGTACTCGAACTCGCCTACCTGATCGCCGACGCTTTCAAACATGCGGGCCCCCTGCCCGAAACCCGATGATCAATCCGAACCAACCAGGAATCGAACGATGACCCAATCTAAACCCAGTAAGCTAGCCCAGGTTCTGGCGGATGGCCACTTCGCGATTACGGCGGAAACATCGCCGCCCGACGCGGCCTCGACCCAGGCGGTGATCGACCGGGTAGCCTGTCTCAAGGGGCTGGCGGACGCGGTCAACGTCACCGACGGCGCCAGCGCTCGCGTGCATATGTCAGCCTTTGCCACCGCCACGATCATGGTGCAGCAAGGCATCGAGCCGGTACTGCAGATGACTACTCGCGATCGCAACCGCCTGGCGCTGCAGGGGGATGTGGTCGGCGCGTCTGCACTCGGTATTCATAACTTCCTGTGTCTCACCGGCGACAAGATGGCGGCCGGCGACCAACCCGAGGCGGCAGAGGTGTTCGAACTCGACAGCGGCGAGTTAATGCGCCAGATGCGCGATATGCGGGATTCCGGGACTTTTCCTTCCGGGCGCCAGATCGATCCGCCGCCGTCACTGTTTCTGGGCGCCGCCGAAATGCCGGCCGAACCGGGCGACAACTGGCCGGCGGCGAGGCTACAGGCCAAGATCGACAACGGTACCCAGTTCTTTCAAACCCAGTACTGTTTCGAACTCGACAAGGTGAAGCGTTACTGCGCCGCCCTGGTCGACGGCGGCTTTACCGAGCAGGCGTATTTCCTGATAGGTATCGGGCCGCTGGCGTCGGCAAAATCGGCGCGCTGGATGAATGAACACCTGGTCGGCGTGCACGTTCCGGACGGTATTATCGGGCGCCTCGAGGGCGCCGAGGATCAGCGCGCCGAGGGGCGCGCGATCTGCGCCGAGCTGCTGCATGGCTTTTCCGAGATCGAGGGTTGCGCCGGCGCCCACCTGATGGCTCCGCATGGCGAAGCCTCCTGCGCACAGGTCATCGCGGAATCGGGCTTGCTCGGACTCAGGTCCTGACCAGGCTCAGGATTCGTCCCGCGTCCGCCGGCTCGACCGCGCGCGCGACAATCTGAGCCTGCGTGTAACCCTGCTCCCGCAATTGCTGCAGGCAATCCTGCGCGACTTCCGGAGCGACGCTCGCCAGCAGTCCGCCGGCGGTTTGCGGATCGAATATCAACGGATAATGGTCATGTGTCGCGAGGCCGTCCCGATCGCTGATGCCGTGACGGATGCGCACGTTCTGCGGCTTCAACGAGCTCTCGATACCGCGCCGTGCAAGCTCCACGGCACCGGGATAAAGCGGCAGCTGCTCGAGCAGAATTTCCACCCCGCAGCCTGAAGCGCGCGCCATTTCGAACAGGTGACCCGCCAGACCGAAGCCGGTTACGTCGGTGCAGGCGCTGGCGCCGAAGCTCCGCAGACAGGAAGCCGCCGCGCGACTCGAAACCAGCATCTGCTCGAGCGCCGCATCTATCCAGGCGGCGCGCGCCTGGCCGCGCATTTCCGCCGCGAACAGCACGCCGCTGCCGAGCGCCCTGGTCAGAATCAGCAAGTCTCCGGGGCGCATTCCGGATTTCAGCAATAACTCCTCCGGCCTGGCGAAACCGTTGACGCTGAGACCGCAACTCATCTGGCTGGCCTCGCCGCTGTGGCCGCCGACCAGCATCGTATCATGCTGCGCCAGCGTTTCGGCCACGCCGGACATCAGTTGATAAAGGTCCTGCGCCTGTTTCGCTTCGCTGGCGAACACCACGTTGGCGATCACCAGGGCGCTATGAGGGTCGACGCCCATCGCGAACAGATCTCCCAGCGCATGGTTGGCCGCGATACGCCCGAACAGGTAGGGGTCATCGATGAAGCTGCGAAAATGATCGATCGATTGCACCAGCTCCAACCCCGGCGGCACCCGAATCAGGGCCGCGTCGTCCGCATGCTCGAAGCCCGAATCACGGGTGGCCGCGTAGCGACTACCTATCTCGGCCAGCACCTGGTCGAGTATTTCGCTGCCGACTTTCGAGCCGCAACCGCCGCAGCGCATCGGCGTCAGATCGTCGCCCTTGTCGGTGGCTGGCTGCATCGCCGGTAACTCGGTAAAACGGCGTACGAATTTGCGATCGATCCTGTCTTTCAACCACCAGCACCATTTGCCCTGTAACGCCCAGGGGCCGCGGCTGGCGACCGCGAAACGCTCGCCGGTGGAAATCAACGACAGAAACTGCCGCTGCGGTTTGAACGGCCTGAGTTCCCGTCCGTGTAGCCAACGCTCAAGGTTTCGGGCCAGCGGCAGGCCCTGGCGCACCGCGAACACGCCCGATTTGGGTCGAGGGAATTCATCGACCGAGGCGACGTCGCCGGCGGCGAACAGGTTTTCGTGGGAAACGCTTTGCAAACACGGATTAACCTCGATAAAACCCTGCTCGTCGAGCTTCAGACCTGATTCACGCAGCCAGCCCGCCGGGCTGGCCTGGGTAACCCAGATAGCGGCATCGGCGGCGATCGTGGCCGCAGTATTGCCGCGTAACATTCCATCCTCGAAACAACTAACGCCAAAGTCGTAATGCACCGGGATAGCGCGCTGCTCGAGGATGCGGCTGAACATTCGCCTGACGCGAGCGTTATGGCCGGGCAGCAGCTGGGATCGATCGGTAACGAGGCGCAGCTTGAGCCTGGCGCTCGGCGCTTGCAGCTGGCGCGCGCGATAGTCCAGCGACAGCGCCAGTTCGACGCCCCCGGCTCCGCCGCCGATGACCGCCAGGTTAAAATCCTGCTCGCTCTCTCGCAGGCGCCGTTCCAGCTGCTCCCAGGATTCGATGAATCTATCGACCGGCTTGACCGCGAACTGCAGATCGTCGGTTTGCGCAAGCGACGGGCTCGTCGGTCGCGAGCCGATGTTAATCGACAGCAGGTCATAATCGAGCTCGGGACGGTTAGCAAACTGCACTCGGCCGCGCTCGGCATCGAGCCCGGTTACCTCGTCGTGAATCACGCGCGCACCGGCATAGCGCGCCAGCGGCAGCAGGTCGATATGGGCATCGTCGAATCTGTAATGACCGGCGATAAAACCTGGCAGCATCCCGGAGTACGGTGTATGCAGATCGCGGCTGACCAGCGTCAGCCGGACGCCCGGCACCGGGTTCATCGCGAAATACTTGAGCACGAACAAATGGCTATGCCCGCCCCCGAGCAACACCAGGTCGGAGGTGACCGTTACTTCATTCTGCTGCATGGCACGATCGCGTCATCGGGAGCACTGCTTTTGCGATTGATTATGGCACTGGTATTATGCGTCCAGCTTTTGTACTGTAAAGCCATGATTACGTCATTGCGCGACCTGGCCCGATGGACGGGCCTTTTGATTTTTGGCCTGGCCGCAACGCCACTGGCAGCAATACAGTTCCCCGAGGTCGATCAGGGTTATCCCGGCGTGCGCCTAGAACAGCTGGCGACAGGACTCGGCATTCCCTGGGGCATGACCTTTCTAACGCCGCGGCAAGTGATGCTTACCGAACGTGGCGGCAGCATCCGCCTGCTGGATATCGATAGCGGGAATCTTACCAGGCTGCAGGGAGCCCCCGAGGTCGCCGCCAGGGGCCAGGGCGGTTTGATGGACGTCGCGGCAGGCCCTGATTATGCCAACGACGGCTGGATTTACTTCACCTACAGCAAACCCGTTGATTCCGGGGCGGCAACCACGCTGGCGCGGGCGCGTTTGCGGCAGAATAGCCTGGTCGACTGGCAGGAATTGCTGGTGACCGACTCCGCTACCGACGGCGGGCGGCATTTCGGGAGTCGCATCACCTTCGACGACCAGGGCCACGTATTCTTCGGCGTGGGCGATCGCGGCGAGCGCCCGATGGCGCAAGATCTCGGTAATCACATCGGCAGCATCATGCGGCTCAGGCTGGATGGCAGCATACCGCCCGACAATCCTTTCGTCGGCGATCCACAGGCGCGCGACGAAATCTGGAGTTACGGCCATCGTAATCCCCAGGGATTACTGTTCGACCCGGTCAGCCAGCGGCTATGGTCGATCGAGCACGGCCCCCGCGGCGGGGACGAGATAAACCTGGTTATCAAAGGGCGTAACTACGGCTGGCCGGTGATCAGTCACGGCAAGGAGTACTGGGGCCCGCTATCGATTGGCGAAGGCACCAGCAAACCCGGCATGGAACAACCGCGCAAGGTCTACATCCCGTCGATCGCCCCCGGCAGCCTGATACTGTATCGCGGCGAGGCTTTCCCCGACTGGCGCGGCAGTCTTTTCGCCGGTGCGCTCAAGCTGCGCCATCTTAATCGAGTCTCGCTGTCGGCAGATGGCGAGGTGCTAGCCGAGGAGCGCTTGCTGGAAGACCTGGGCGAGCGTATTCGCGCCCTGGCGCAGGGTCCGAAGGGCTGGATATACCTTTCCACCGACAGCGGCCAGATCCTGCGCATGCGCCCCGATTGATGCTCAACCAGCTGCTCGAAGTAACCGTGCAATGCCCCTATTGCTGGGAGCAGTTCTCGCTATTGATAGACGCATCGGTCGAGTCGCAGGAATATGTCGAGGATTGCGAGGTCTGCTGCCGACCGATCGATTTCGCTATCGATATTGACGAGGAAGACCAGGTCGTGGTGCAAGCCCGGCTACAGCATGAATAAAGCGGCAGCGATACTCTGTTTACTGTGCCTGTCGCTTTTTCAGCGCGCATTGGCCGCACCGGCCTGGATCGAGCAGGCATCGAATCCAGGCCCGGATGTTCCTCCCATCGGGCAATCGCGCTTCGATCAGCTGTTCCTCGACCCGGCGGACGGCTATCGCATTCCCTATCCCTTCAGCCGCCTGATCGAAACCCTCGAGTCAGGCCTCGACAACGGCAACAATCCCGCGGTGCGTCAGGTATTGATACCGATGGGCAGGTCGTTGCAGCGTGATACCCCGGCGCCCGACTACTTTCATTTCCCGCGCAAGGTCATCGCCATCGAGGGTGAACCGGTGACCTCGGGGCGGGATGCGGGCATGGTCATGCAGTACCGGCTGTTCATCGCGCATCAGCCCAGGACCGAGACGCTCGAAGTGATCAGCTACAATGACGCCGCCGGGCGCTTCGAGTTCCAGGTGGTCGATGATTACGCCGCGGACGCGAAACCGCGAGCCCTGCCTGCCAACCGGGTTATGTGCATGAGTTGTCATCACAACGCGGCGCCAATCTTTCCGGTAACGCCATGGCGAGAAACCAGTTTTAACGTCGAGGTCGCCAAGCGGCTGGTGGCGGCGCGCCCCGATCAGTACGGGTCGTTGATTGGGCTGATAACGCTCGATGCCGGGGTAATCGACGTGCTGATAGAGCGCGCCAACTACCTGTCGGCGACGCAAACGGTCTGGCAAGACGGCTGTACCTCCGTTCGCTGCCGCGCGGCTATGTTGCGCACAGCGTTGCAGTTTCGTCTCAGCGGCGAATCGAGCTTCGACCTGGACTCGCCGCGCTATCGGCTCGATTACAGCGAAGAATTGTCGCGTAACTGGCAACTACGCTGGCCCGATGGCCTCGCGTTGCCGGGTAGCCGTCTGACCGACAGGAGCCCGTTTAGCGACGATGCGTACGCCGAAAAACACGACCCGCTGCTGCCGCGTCCGGCGCAGGCTATCTGGAACCGGGTCGACGAGACACTGGCGCGCGGCATCATTTACCGCCTGGCCGGATTTTTCACGCTGGCCGACATCCGGCGTATAGATCAAAGCCTCGACGCGGCCAGTCGCCGCAATTCACTGCAAACCTATCGGCACGCGGCAAGCTGCCGGGTTCGCGGCGACGACCCGACCCGCGCGCGCCTGGTCTGCGGAGAAAACGGCGGATCCGAAACGCTGCAGGCAGTGTTCGAAATCGATTTTTCGAGCGATCCGATCGAGTCGCTGCGCGTGCTGTCGCTTAAACTCCCCCACGATACGAACTTGCTGCAACCCGATATCGTCGCGCTGTCGCAGTTCCCGGGCCGGCTCGAGGCAATACCCGGCAACGGCAGCTCGCGGCTGTCTTCACGGCTGGCCAACGGCGATCGCATCGACTCGATACGACTGCAGTGGAAGGATTCACTGCTGGACGGCGAATCCAGCCTCGAGATCCGGTTTTCCAGGGAGTTCGGAGTAATCGACGAGGCTTTGAGTCGGCTGGTCGACGCACATGCAGCCGGCACGGCGAGCAGCCTGGCAGCAGGCGTTTTCAGGCGCAAACCGATATTGCAGGAGCTGATGCAAGCACTCGGGATGGAAGCGCTGCAATGGCAACCGACCGCAGGCACCGAATCGCGGCAAAACCGGCTCGCCACAACCAGTCCTGGCGGCGACCTGGCGCTACTCGAACCCTATTGCGGCCACTGCCATGGCGACGCGACCCTGAACCCTCCCGGTTTTTTGGCAGGCGCGACGCCGGAAAAACGGATTCTGCAGTGTGCACCGCGCATTCTGTCGCGACTGAAGGCCTGGCAGCGCGACAGCAACCTGCCGCTATCGCCCATGCCGCCGCCGGCCTCGATCGAATACAGCGGCATCAGCGCGCAGGAGTGGCCGTCGAGCGACCACTATCGAACGCTCGTAGCCAGCTTAGAGCAGCTGCTGGCGGACCGCTCGGCGCATCAGACTCCGGAAGATTCGAGAGATACGGGCTACGATCGCCTGCCACCGTGCCTCGCAAGCGCTAACGAATAACAAACTCGGAATCATCGGCGCTGTCGTTGCTATCGGTCAAAGACAGGTCGTCGACCCGCGCGTAGGTCGGCCCGCCGCGAATCTGATCGATCGTCCTGGTGACCGCATCGGCTGCACCCTGCAGCATGAACTCGACCCTGCCGTCCGGCAGATTACGCACGTAACCGCGCAGGCCCGCGGAGCGCGCGTGGCGCAGGACGAAGTATCGAAACCCGACGCCCTGGACCCGGCCGGATACAAATCCCCTGACGCTGCGTATCTCCTGCATCTCGACGCTGCCTGCCGGGTCGGTTATCAGCCCGGATTCAGACGGGCCTGAATCGCGACCCGCTCCGCCTGCCAGAACTCGGCCCAGCGCGACATTAACCTGAGGCCCTCACGCTGCTGCGCCTCGTCGCCGGCTTCGATGCCGATACGGTAGTTCTCGACCCCCTCGACGAAGTAACGCTGGTAATTCTTGCCCAGGCGCAGATCCAGCTCGTCGAGAAACTCGCGTTCGACCTGAAACGCGAGTTTCAGGCCCTGGTCGAGCATCGCCAGCGCCGCGGTTACCGCCTGCTGATCGAGACCGGCCTGCTGCAGCTGCCTGCCGCCCGCCTCGACCTGCTTCAGCGACTCGAGAAAGTAGTATTTCTGGCTGTCGGTGATTTGCTCGTCGTCGGGACCCGAACAGCCCGCCAGCAAAATGCCGAGCAGGCCGATAACAACGATGCCGCGCAGGCTTGCCGTCATAGTTTGCCGGCGATGCGCATCCGCAGCGCGTTGAGCTTGATGAAGCCCTCGGCGTCCTTCTGGTCGTAGGCGCCCTGGTCATCCTCGAAGGTTACGATAGCCTCGTCAAACAGGCTGTTGCTGGCCGATTTGCGGCCCACCACGCTGACCGATCCCTTGAACAGCTTGACCCGCACCTCGCCGTTGACCGTTACCTGCGAGGCGTCGATCATCTGCTGCAGCATTCGGCGCTCCGGGCTCCACCAGTAGCCGTTGTAGATCAGGGTCGCATATTTCGGCATCAATTCGTCTTTCAGATGCGCTACCTCGCGGTCCAGCGTGATCGATTCGATGCCGCGATGCGCCTTGAGCATGATGCTGCCGCCGGGAGTTTCGTAGCAACCCCTCGATTTCATTCCGACGTAGCGGTTTTCGACGATATCGAGGCGGCCGACACCGTGGGCTCCACCCTCCTGGTTGAGTCGGGTCAGCACCTGGGCTGGCGTCATGCGCTCGCCGTCTATCGACACGATGTCGCCATTTTCGAAACCGAGCTCGAGGTAGGTCGGCTGATCCGGCGCATTTTCGGGCGATACCGAGCGCAACCACATGTCGTCGTTCGCCTCGAACCAGGGGTCTTCCAGTTCGCCGCCTTCGTAGGAAATATGCAGCAAATTGGCGTCCATCGAATAGGGTGATTTTTCGCCATGCTTCTTCTCGATGGCGATGTCGTGAGTCTCGGCATAGGCCAGCAGGTTCTCGCGCGAATTCAGGTCCCACTCGCGCCAGGGTGCGATGACCCGGATGTCGGGATTCAGCGCATAGGCGCCAAGCTCGAAGCGCACCTGGTCGTTGCCCTTGCCGGTCGCCCCGTGCGAAACCGCGTCCGCCCCGGTTTCGGCGGCAATTTCGATCAGGCGCTTGGCGATCAGCGGGCGGGCGATCGACGTGCCGAGCAGGTATTCGCCCTCGTAGACGGTGTTGGCGCGAAACATCGGGTAGACGAAATCACGCACGAACTCTTCCTGCAGGTCCTCGATATAGATTTCCCTGACGCCGTATTTCTCCGCCTTGGCGCGCGCCGGCTCGACTTCCTCGCCCTGCCCTATATCCGCGGTGAAAGTGACCACTTCGCAGTCATATTCATCCTCCAGCCACTTCAGGATTACCGAAGTATCGAGACCACCCGAGTAGGCCAGAACCACTTTGTTAACCGATGCTTTTGTCATGTTTGATCCGCTGCGTTACTCCCGGGACTGCCGGGGATAAAAAAGGTGGGTATTGTCTTTAGAAACAACACAAAAATCCAGTACCAGCGTATAATGCGGCAATTAAACCCGGAGGAAGTTACATGTCAGATTCCGCTTTCAAGGTTCACGCGCTGGAACTGGGGCCGATGGAGAATTTCGTTTACCTGGTCGAAGACATTGCAAGCCGGCGCTGCGCGGTGGTCGATCCGGCCTGGGAAGTCGATCGCATCGTCGCAAAAGCCCGGGAACTCGATCTCAACGTCACCGATATCCTGCTGACTCACAGCCACCACGATCACATCAACGGCATCGAAGAACTGCTGAATCACGCCAACGCCGAGGTACACCTGTTGAAGCCGGAGTACGAGTTCTGGCAGCACGAGCTCGAAAAACCCAGCCTGCATCATGGCGGTGACGAGCTCGAACTGGGCGCGACCGCGATCAAGATTCTGCATACGCCGGGTCACACGCCAGGCTCGGCCTGTTATCAGCTAGGCAACGAGATCATTACCGGCGATACCCTGTTCGTGTTCGGTTGCGGGCGCTGCGATTTGAGCGGTGGCAGCCCGGAAGATATGTTCGCGACGCTAAAAAACATGAAGCAAAGACTGCCCCCGGACATGCTGATCCATCCCGGGCATAATTACTCGGTCAAATCCTGCAGCACGCTTGGCGAGCAGGTGGAGGGCAATCCCTTCATGCACTACGAAGACGAAGCCGCCTTTATCAACTACCGCATGCACGTGCACGACAAAACTCGTGACGAGCCCTACGACGCGGTCAGCAGGCAACAGCTCAAAATCGCTAACCTGCTGTAACCACCGGCCCGATATGAAAAGTAAAATTCTTACCGCGATAGTTTGTTTGTCGCTATTTAGCCTGATCTCCGCCTGCGCGAGCAACGAAGTCGTGATTGCGCCCGAAATCCAGACCGGGGATCCACTCAAACACGAATACCTGGTCGGAAAATGGTGTACCAACCGGGAGCTGACCTCGGTTGCCAATTCCGACGCGGGATTCAGTGCGTTGCTGAATGTTTCCAAGGAATTCTGGAAATTCACGGACGACAATAAATGGCAAAGCGCGGAGAGCGGCTGGATTTATAAAACCCTCGGTAAATGGCAGCTAGAGGGACGCGATACGGTAATTCTTACAAGTGAGCAGGGTAATGCGATCAGCTACCACGCCAGATTCGAGAATTCAGGCGTCGACCTGTATCTCAAGGACGACAAGGGTCAGTTCCTGATCCTGTCGCGCTGCGATTAACCCGTCAGGGATCACGACAGCCTGGTTTAAAGCTCGAGCGGGCGCCTATCAACCATCTCGGATCTGATTTGCTTCAGGTCCTGTTCCAGGCGCTCGACGATCGCGTCCGAATGTTCGGCGATCGCTTCCCTGACCATGCCCTGTAGGGCCTGGAATTGATTTTCACCGATCGCATCCCGAACCTCGCTACCCAGCAGGGATTTAAATGACTCGGCCACATCCAGGGCGAGTCTTTTCGGATCACTGGTCACGGCATTTCTCCCTATTCTGTTTATCAACCTGGCATCACTATTAGCCAGACTGATGCCTGCAACATTGATCGGTGTCAACGTTCCCGGGTATATAAGGTAGAAAATAAAAATGAATCAGCAGCGCAGGGAGAAATTCGAATGAGCGATGTTTTCAGTTTGGCTGACGAACTGGGCCCCTTGAAAGTGATCCATGTTCATGAACCCGGGATTGGTCTGAAGGGTGTGCTGGTGGTAGATAATGTTGCCTATGGGCCTTCGATCGGAGGGGTTCGCATGGCGCCAGACGTCACCACCGAGGAATGCGCTCGCCTGGCGCGAGCCATGACCTTCAAAAACGCGGCGGCGGGTTTACGGCATGGTGGAGGCAAATCGGTTCTGCTCGGCGATCCGAAAATGCCCAAAGCACAGAAGGAGACCCTGATCCGTGGATTCTGTTGTGCACTGCGGGAAATCGAGCAATATATTTTCGGGCCCGACATGGGTATCGACGAGGAATGCATGGGTTGGGTCAAGGACGAAATCGATCGCGCGGTCGGGCTGCCGCGCGAGCTTGGCGGTATACCGCTCGACGAGATCGGTGCCACCGGATACGGACTCAGCCACGCGGTGAATGTTGCGAGCGAGTACTGCCAGCTCGATATCGATGGGGCTCGCGTGGTGGTGCAGGGATTCGGCGCGGTCGGTAAACATGCCGCCAGGTTCCTGTCCGAGGCTGGCGCAATTCTCGTCGGCGTTTCCGACAGTGCAGGCGCCATCCGGAACCCCGATGGTTTCGACGTCGATGCACTCATAGCGTTGAAAGCAGCCGGCAAGAGCGTTACCGAGTACGAAGGTGTCAAGAAACTGGATGGCGACCGGATCATCGATATCGAATGCGATATCTGGATTCCGGCGGCACGTCCCGACGTTATCCACGAGGGCAACGTGGATCGGCTCAACACCAAACTGGTGGCGCAGGGCGCGAACATCCCGATTACCTACGCGGCGGAAAAAATGCTGCACGACAAGGGCATTCTGAACCTTCCCGATTTCATCGCCAATGCCGGTGGCGTCATTTGCGCGGCCGTCGAGTACCAGGGGGCCGGGGAAGCGGCCGCGTTAGCGGCTATCGAGGAGAAACTGCGGCGCAACACGCGCGAGGTTCTCGAAGCCTCGCAACGGGAGCAAATCCTGCCGCGTGACGCCGCGCTGAACATGGCTCGCAAACGGGTCGAACAGGCGATGAGTTATCGCCGCTGGCATATTTTTTAGGCGGCAACCCGATCATGTTTCGCATTCGTTTTCATGGTCGCGGCGGTCAGGGTATGAAAACCGCCAGCCGCATTCTCGGCACCGCATTTTTCAACGCCGGTTACGAGGTACAGGATGCGCCGCGTTACGGCGCCGAACGTCGTGGCGCACCTATATTCGCCTATGTACGTGCCGACAGGGAGGCTATCAACGAGCGCGGCATTATCGATCGTCCCGACCTGGTCTGCGTGGCGGATGACACCCTGGTCGGCATGCCCGCGGCCGGTGTCGTTCAGGGGATGAATGCGCACACGGTGCTGCTGATCAATAGCCACGAGAGCGCCGAAACCTGGCAAAAACGGCTCAATACCGAGGCCCGGATCCTGATTCTGACGGCGACGGAAGACGTCGAGGATCGCGCCGAGTTAACCTACATCGGTAGCCGCTGCGCGGCCGCGGCCGCGGCCCTGACCAGTGTCATCGAGCGCGAGACCCTGGTCGCGGCGCTGACCGAGGAACTCGGCCACCTGCCCGCTGACGTTATCGCGCAAAACCGGGATATTGCACTCAGGGCGTTTGACGACATGGCGCGACATGCCGGACTGGTGACGCCGGGCAGCATGCCATCGGCGAGCGATTACGACAGCCCCAACTGGATCGAGATGCCGTTCGAAAACGCCGAGATTTCCAATCTCGCGATTCACGCCGGCGCCACCAGCGTCATGGTACGCACCGGCCTGTGGCGCACCATGCGCCCCGTCATCAATTACCCGAAATGCAGCGGCTGCGCGTGGATCTGCAGCACCTACTGCCCCGATGGCGCGATCGACGTGCGCGCCGACGGGTTTCCTGAAATCGACTATGACCATTGCAAGGGCTGCCTGGTCTGTGTCGCGCAATGTCCACCGCACGCGATCGAATCGATCCCGGAGCACGTCGCGCGCGATCAGGAAACGGAGGCAAGCGCATGACCCGTAAGCTACTGACCGGCAACAGCGCCGCCGCCTGGGGTGCCCGCCTCGCCTGCGTCGATTACATACCCGCGTTTCCGATTACTCCCCAAACTGAAATCATCGAGGACCTCGCCGCCTGGACTGACCGGGGCGAAATGGACGCGCGGCTGGTAACGCTGGAATCGGAGCACTCCATGATTACCGCGGCCGGCGCGGCGGCCTCGTCCGGAGTACGTGCCTTTACCGCGACCTCGAGCCAGGGTCTGCTTTACGGCATGGAAATGGTTTATACCGTGGCCGGCTGGCGCACGCCTTTTGTCATGGTCAACGTATCCCGCGGCCTCGCTTCCCCGATCACGCTGGAATCGGATCACAACGACATCATGGCCGCGCGCGACAGCGGATTTCTGCAAATCCATTGCGCTACCTGCCAGGAAATCGCCGACGCCGTCCTGATCGCTTATCGCCTGGCCGAACACCCGGACGTGCGTGTGCCCGCGATCGTGAATCTCGACGGTTTTTACCTGTCCTTTACCCGCGAACCGGTCGATCTGGCCGCGGCTTCCGAGGCCAGCGCGTTCGTCGGCGAATACGACCCCGAGAACCTGCAGTTCAAGGGAAAATCGCCGCTCAGCCAGGCGATGGCCGTGCTCGGCGGCGGCCCTTACTCGTATTTTCGCTACGAAGCACACCTGGCGGTGCAACAGGCGCTATCGGTCTACGACGAAATCATCGATGAGTTCGAGGACAGGTTCGGGCGGCGTTACGACATGATCGACAGCTATGAGATGCAGGACGCCGACTACGTATTCGTCATGCTTGGATCCTTCTCTACCAAGGCGCGAGATGCGGTCGACAGCCTGCGCGCCGCCGGCTGGAAAGCCGGGCTGTTGCGGCCGAGGTTGTTTCGTCCATTCCCGCGGCAAAGAATCAGGCAGCTGCTGCTCGGGCGGCGTGCGGTTGCGGTCATCGACCAGAATATTTCGATGGGCATGGGGGGCGTGTTGCACAGCGAGTTTGCGACCGCGCTCTACGGTGCGAGCGATGCGCCGCTGCTGGCGAGCTACATCGGCGGCCTCGGCGGGCGCGACATCAGCCAGCAGGAGTTCTTCGCGATCGCAGACGAGTTGCGCCAGGCCGACGAACGCGGCGAGGCACCGGCCCCGCGCCTGCTCTACACCGAGCACGAGTTGACCGAAATGCGCAAGCTGCAGGCTATTGCGCAGGCGGAACACGCCGAAATAAATCAAAACTGAGGCTGTCGTCATGAGCAAGCAATCACCCCTGCATTTTCACCGCATGAAGGATATGCCCTCGACCCACCTGCTGGGTACCGGTACGCCAACCTGTGCCGGCTGCGGCGGACTC
>JAAUYE010123322.1_pt1 | contig 24204 bp, 24 predicted proteins | sample 7278081 | NCBI WGS metagenome assembly JAAUYE01 (sample SAMN14350131, study PRJNA611818) | marine sediment metagenome | isolation source: surface marine sediment (0.6m) | place: French Polynesia: Moorea | collected 2018-08
CAAAACCTGATTTCAATAAAAAACCAATTAGAAAAAAGAAAACTGAAAAAGAGTTAAATGAGATATTGCAAAAATCTTTTATTGATCCAAATATACCTATTGAAAAACCACCTGTAATTCTTGAAATAAATCATAATAATGAATCTTTTCCAGAATGGCATAGATTGTTTACTTTAGGTAATATTAGCTCATTTACAGGAAAAGGAAAATCAAAAAAGACTTTTCTAACATCTATTATTCTGGCTGCGATGTCAACTAGCCGAGATATTCAAAGAAAGTTTCGATCTAACCTACCAGAATCAAAACAACAAATATTACATTTTGACACTGAGCAAGGTGATTACGATACTTATTTAGTAAGCAAAAGAATTCATTCAATTGCGGGAGGGTATAGGGAATATTTAGGTACATTTAATCTTAGGGATTATGATCCTTATGATAGAATTGATATTATATCAAATGCTATTAAATTCTTCAAGGATAACATAGGTTTTGTCATGATTGACGGGATCGCCGATCTTGTAAATGATATAAACGATGTCAATGAATCTACGGCAATTGTGACTAAATTAATGCACTTGACAAAAAAATACAACATTCACATAAGCACAATAATACATCAAAATAAGAATGATAATTATGCTACAGGCCACTTGGGATCATCATTAATTAAGAAATCAGAGGTTGTTATCGGAGTTGAAACATCAATTGATAATAAATCTTACAGCACTGTAGATTGTCAGAATATCAGAGGAGCTATGGATTTTCCTGATTTTCAATTTTACATTGACGATAATGTGATGCCAGTTATTGAATGGGATATTAAACCAGTAAAAAATAATGGATATGTTAAATAAACCTACAATTGGATGGGCTGTTGATGCAGCCACTGAGGGCAATCCTGGATTGACAGAGTATCGGGGCATGGATTTACATACAGGAGAGGTAATGTTTCACAAAAGAATCGGAGTTGCAACAAATAATATAGGTGAATTTATTGCTGTTGTACATGCGATTGCAGAAATGAAAAAGAGAAATATAAAAAAACCAATTTATACTGATTCTCAAATAGCAATTGCATGGGTAAAAAAGAAAACCTGTAATACATCGTTAAAGCCAGGGAGGTTTACCGATAAATCTATTGAATTAAAAGATCGTGCACTAAGTTTTCTTAATAATCTAAAAATAGATTTATCAGAAGATTTTGTATTAAATATTGATGGAATAGAAGTTATGAAATGGCATACTAATTCATGGGGAGAAATTCCAGCAGATTTCGGAAGAAAATGAAAAAATTTAAAAATAACGAAAGCTATATGCACCTAAAAGCAAAAGAAGTGCTTATGGAATGGCTTCGGACTGACTATGAAAAAATAATCCCTGAGCAAAATTTCTGCATATGCGGAAATGTTTGGTTTACTCCTGATCTTACTTGTTATGATTCGAATGGAATTAAAGACCTTTACGAGGTTGTTTATACCAGTGATTTGAATCAATTTAAGTTATGGCGAATGCAGTATTATTTTTATTTGCATAATTGGAAAGTTAATACCTATACGGTATCTGCATTATGGATTATGAAACAAACATCTAAACCGGCCTACATTGATTTTAATAAAATAATATAATTACACTTTTTTAACCTGAAATATTAGCTATGAAAACAAAAGCAACTAACGATCCAGAATTCGATTACAAAGGCTGTAGAAGATTAATATTAGCATCTGCTTTAATATTAGCATTAATAATACTTCTAATATCAACATGCTCATGCAATATACTAGCTGAAAATCCTATAAACAACGATTATCAAATCACCTACATAAGCAAGACATTAACAGGTAAAAACAAATACCGTGTCGAGAATAAGTATGATTATTGGTATTTTTATTCTAAAAAAACGTATGCTATTGGCGATACAATAACTATAAAAGTCAATCCATGATAAACCTGAACCCTGGATCAGTATATTGAACTTTGTAAAATCAAGTAATGAAAGAACTTGTTGGCTTCTTGCGACAGTTCCATTAGTTATTGAAATGATTATAAAAAAATTAAAACGTAAATAAATGAAAGTAACAGCACTAATACAGAACGATAATGATAAAAGTACTTTTGAGCAGGAGTTTGATGTTGAAAACCTTGAAATTGCTGAACATGAAATCAAAACTACAATCCAGGTTTACAATGATAATTTCGGGGAAGATCAACCAAGGTCATTAGTAAAAATCTTGAGCCATAAAATAACATCGAATGATTCAGTGCAAAAAACAAAGCTTAAAAGAGCCAACGATCAAATAAAGTTCCTACAGAACGCCATAAAAGCCAGGGATAGTGCAATCGAAGAACTTAATTATCACGTTGAGCTGTTATCCGATAAAATGAAGTATTTCGCAAACGCAATTGATAAGGGCGTTGATGCAAAAAAGCTTTTTGATAAGGAGGTTGCTAAACACCTTGTAATTGAGTATGAGATAAGGGTACTTGAGAATATTCGAGATAAGACTCCTGTAAGGTTGTTTGTGAGGTGGATATTTGTTTTAGTTGTGAACATCAGGATCAAGGCACTCAAAAAGCTGACATTATGATAACATTAAAAAGAACATTAGGGCGGTTATTATAGTCTGTCTAATTTTTTTAATATTTTATTTGATTGAATGATTTTGTATATTTGTACTATGGCTTACGACAGAGAAGAAATATTTAAGCAAGCAATAAGAATTATACGAGATAATTCTTTCGTATTTTTTATTGAAGATGTCATAGGTTTATTGCCATTATCTAAACCAACTTTCTACGATTTCTTTCCTCCTGATTCTAACGAACTTAACGAAATAAAAGAGCTTTTATTCGGTAATAAGGTTGATCAGAAGATTAAGTTAAGAAAGCAAATGAAAAATGGAAAGTCTCCTGAAATATTGGCTCTTTACAAATTGATAGGAACAGATGAAGAAAGAAAGAAGCTATCACAATCATATATTGACCACACTACAAAAGAAGAATCAATAAACAAAACTGCACTAACAGAAAATCAAATTGATAAATTGATTGAAAAACTCTAAAGATCTATTAATACAAGCCGGGGCGAAAAAGCATTTCTTGTTATTTTGCCACTATTACGACCCTGATTTCTTTCAAAAAAGATCATTTCTCAAACAAATAGCCCTCTTAATAAACGACCTTATAGAGGGCAAGATCAATAAACTTTCTATTTCACTTCCTCCGCGTGCCGGTAAATCATATTTAGCTTCACTGGCAGCAGCTTACTGTATTGGTAGGTTTCCGGAAGAATCAATTATGCGTAATAGTTGTACGGCAACTTTGTATAATAAATTCTCTTATGATGTAAGGGATATTGTAAGGTCAGAGAAATTTAAAGTAATATTTCCTGATGTAAAACTATCTTCTGACAAATCAGCGGTAACAGGCTGGAATGTTGAGCAGGCTAAACAGGTTACTTATTTCGGTAATGGTGTTGGTGGTACTATCATAGGTTTTGGTGCTTCATTTATGGCTATTACTGATGATCTTTATAGGTCACATGAAGATGCCCTTAGCGAAACCATAAACGATAAAACCCATCGCTGGTTTGAGTCGGCCCATAGTTCAAGATTAGAAAAAGGATGCAAGGAACTGGATATCGGTACTCGCTGGCACAAGAACGATGTAATCGGAGTAAGAATAGAGCGCGGTGATTACTGTAAATCAATAAGTATACCCGCATTAATTGACGGTAAATCATTTTGCGAGGATGTAAAGTCAACAGAAGAATATCTTTATCTAAAGAAGATTACCGATGAGTTTATATGGGTATCAGAGTACATGCAGGAGCCTATCGATAGTGTAGGGTTAGTATTTCCTGGATCGGCATTAAAAACCTATTCTGAACGAAATAAAAATACAGGTTACAAAATTGCTTTCATAGATACAGCAGATAAAGGAGATGATTATTTTTCAATGCCTATTATTGAATGGTTCAACGAAGAAAAGAAAGGATATTTGATAGATGTATTATTTAATCTTGAAGAACTCCACGTAAATGAAGATTTAGTTATTAGTAAGTGTAATGAGCATAAACTTGACTATATGATTGTTGAAACAAACAAGGAGGGAACTTTATTCATGAACAACCTTCGTAAAAAAACCGATGTCACTATTTATGGGCAATTCAATAGCGCAAACAAAATAACAAGGATATTAGCCCAATCTGGTTATATAAAACAAATGATATACTTTCCAGAATCTTTAAATAATGAATATGAGAAATTTATGCTTCAGCTAAAATCATTTCTTCGCAGCGGCAATTCAAAGCATGATGACGCACCGGACAGTTTAGCAGGGTGTTTTGCAACGATAAGAAGATCATTTGGATTTTAGTTTTTAAAAATCGTTGTATCTTTGATTCATCCCTCGGTCTTTTTCTTTGGTTGAAAAATAAATTTGTATTTGTGTAGAAGATTTCTATATTTTTACAAACTGAATCAATGGCTAGCTTACTTAAAAGACTCGTTTCTAAAGTTTCCCCAAGTGCAGTTGATCGGTGGGGAAATTCCATATTTTACGGCGCTGGGTCAACTTCCTATACGTGGGGCAATAGAACTCAAGAACAATTCATAAAAGACTTTGCGGAAATACCAGAGCTAAACGCGGTGATTAATTACCGGGCTTGGGCTCAGTCTTTGGTTGAACTAAAGGTTGTTAGTAAAATCACTAACAAAGAAGTTTCTAACAGTAAACCTATTGTCCGGGTGCTAAAAAAACCAAACTATTTTCAAACTCAGAAAGAACTTTGGAGACAGGCTGAGATATTCCGGTCTATTTTCGGGAATGAATACAATTATTTTCTTCGGCCTACTGGAATGAAAAACAGTTTCAAAGCACTCTTTACCCTTCCTCCTCAGAACATTGAAACAAAATATCCGCAAATTTCAAATCCTTTCTACCTTAATACTGAATATCCCGATGAGATAAGATACGAATATACCTGGCAAGGGCGTAAGTATCTTATTGATCCAGAGGACGTGCTACACATGAATGACAATAATGTTAACATGGATTGGGATAACTACCTGGAAGGAAATAGCAAGCTTATTCCATTGACCGCAAACATTAAAAACATTAGATCAGCTTACGAGGCCAGGAATGTGATTATTGAAAACCGTGGGGCTATAGGTATTCTATCTAATAACTCCAAAGATGGAATCGGGTCAACCCTTCCAATGGATCCGAAGGAAAAGGAAAAGCTTCAAAAAGAAATGGAAAAGTATGGAATGCTGAAAAGACAGTGGCGTTTTATACTTACTAATCTAAGTTTAAAGTGGACTCAGATTACCACTGATATGGATAAACTCAAGTTATTCGAAGAAACCAAGGAAGATTTTAAAATGATTTGCGCTGTGTTTGGGGTACCGTACGAATTGCTTGCTGGTGGTAAAGAGGGTTTATTCGGAGAGGACAAGGAAAAAGCCCAAGTACAGTTTTACCAAGACACTGTAATTCCGGCCACTCAGGAAAGGATTCAGGGTTTTAATGAGTTTCTGGAAACAGAAAACAGGAGTTGGCAGATAGTCGGAACATTTGACCACTTGCCTATATTCCAGGAAGATTTAAGGGACAGGGCGGAAACTTTAGACACGCTAGTAAACGCTCTCAACGTTGCATTAGGTGACGGTGCTATCACAGTAGAAGACTACAGACGTGAACTAAGTAAATTAAAGCTTTATGAATAAGCCGGACAAAAAACAATTAAAAGCCTCTATTGAGGCAAAGAATAAAATATTGAGTAAAAATAAAACTGTGCGAAAATGAAATTCATCGAGATGCCAACATTTACAAAACAAAAGGATTTACTAAAATTCCTTGTTGAGAATAAAAGCACACTAATTACTCAAAAGAAATACTATCCTAAGTATGCGGATTCTATTGAGGCTGCGCCTATGACTAAAACAACCAAGGATTCTGCTTATAAAAGTAACGAACCAATAAATGACCCACCAGGGGTTCTTGAGACAAAAATTATTATCAATACTACAAATTTAATGGACTCACATGATGATGTTCATTTTCCGGGTATATGGGATAAGAGCCTTAAAGAGAATAAGAACATCATGCACCTTCAGGAACATGAAGCCAGGAAGTTTTCTCACATAATATCGGACGGCACAGACCTTAAAGCATATGCAGAATCTTTCACATGGAAAGAATTGGGTTTTGATTGGAGTGGGAAAACAGAGGCGCTTACTTTTGAATCTTCTGTCCGTAAGTCTCGAAACGAATATATGCATGATCAATATGCAAAAGGATATGTGAAAAATCATAGCGTAGGGATGAATTATGTCCGGCTTGCTTTGGCTGTTAATGATAAAAGCTATGGCGCAGAATATGAAATATGGGAGAAATACCTTGATCAAATTGTTAATAAAGAAATAGCCGAGGAAAAAGGCTATTTTTGGGCAGTACGGGAGGCAAAGGTTATTGAAGGTTCTGCCGTACCTAGAGGTAGTAATTACGTAACACCAACATTAGAAAATAACATGAAGTTTGCGCCGCCAGAAGGCACCCAAACTCAGGAGCCGCCGGATGGCACCCCGAAAAGAAATTACAATGAAATTATTAATCAATTAAAATTTTAATCATGGAAAATTTATCCAAAGAAGATCAAAACTTGGTTGACCACATGAAAAGTGTCACGCAAAACATGCTGGATCAATTCAAGGAAGGGTATATTTCGCACGATAAGTTCACAGAGAAGCTGGACGCGAAGCTTGCGGAGTACGCTGAAAAAGGAGTGAAGGCCGAACAAATAGATGAGCTCAATAAATCTCTTGAAGCCCAAGGGCTTGAGATTAAAAAGCTTTCCGAAGGCGTAGACTCGAAAAAAACCTTTACAGAGCTATTTAATGCAGCTTTCAAAGCCAAAAAAGAAAAAATTGAGGCCGTTTATAATGCAAGTGCAGGCGGGGAAACAATTTTGGAAATTAAGGCTAATACGGATATTACGACCAAAGCAGTTGGCGATATTACCACTGGCAATGTTTCAACATCCGGCACTTTCTCAGCGCTTCATGAGATGATCAATGCTGATGATATCTATGGGGTACGTCTAAGAATGCCTTGGATTGATCAGTATGCGACTGTTACACGGACAAGCAAAGCAACATATTCTTATACGGAATATGAACCTAAAGAAGGTGATGCCGATTTCGTAGCTGAAGGCGGGACCAAGTCACAGGTTGACGTGAAAGCGACAACAAGAGCTATTAGCCCTAAAAAATGCGCTGCTTATTCTGTATTGACAGAAGAAGCCAGAGACGATGTTCCTAGAATGGAATCAGAAACACGCGGAGTAATTGCTAAAAAAGTAGCATTGAAACGTCAGAATGGCATTCTGTTTGGTGATGGGGTAGGCGAAAACCCACTTGGACTTACCGAAGTAGCACAAGTATTTGACCCTGCAAGCTGGCCTACTACTGAGAAAGTAACTGATCCTAACATTAAGGACGCTATTATAGCTTGTGCAAACCAGATTTACACTACTCACAACTATGTTGACGAGGAAAGTTATATTCCTAACCTGGTTGTTCTTAACTCAGCAGACTACCATAGCTTGTTGACTAAAAAGGACTTAAACAATAACTACTTGTTCTTAAATGTTCCTTTAGCTAGTGGCGGAGTTAGTATTGAGGGTATATCTGTTATTCATCATCGCGATGTTGACCAGGGTAACATCCTAATTGGTGACTTCACGAAGCTGAACATTATCAATTACATTGACTACCTGGTGAAGATGGGTTGGATCAATGAGCAGTTAATTGAGAATAAATTCACATTAGTAGGGGAAACCAGGTTCTTTACTTACGTTCGTAAGTTGGATGAGATTGCTTTTATCTACGATACGCTGCAAAACGTGTATGATGGAATAGAGGAAGTAATAGCTTAATTAACCAAAAATTTAAAACGATGAAAAGATATATTTTTATTCTAATAGCCGTTTTTTCTTTGTTAGCTTGTGCAAATGCACAAATAGAGAAAAACAAGACCTTCAGCTCTAACCGATGGGTAGTTGAAGATGAGCTTTCCTCCTCTGATACACTAGGAACATTGGCCGGTGATTCTGTATTAACTTACACAATCAAAGCTAATAAGCCAGATGATTTGTTTTATGATGTGAATATCGAGTTAGATTCTATTAGTGGAACACCTGATTTTCTGCTTGACCTTAAAGGAAAGGTCTTTGAAAATGATGCATGGACTGACCTTGAAACCGATATAGCATGGAAGGGTACGAGTTCCGATACAACCGTGGTATTCCAAGAGCATAGTACGGCTGTGTTTATGCGATACTTTCAGGTGCAGGTAAACGGACAAGCTTCTACGGGGACGGCCAGGGTTGATAAAATATCACTTAAAATCTGGCCGTAATGAAAGGTAAATCATATAAGGTTATTAAAAACCATAAGTCATTCAAAGAAGGTGATAGAAGGATAATGCATCCTAACGTTGCTAAAATACTTGCAAAGCAAGGATTGATTGACTTAAAAGATTGTCAAGAAATTGACAAGGAAGCTATTGCGAAAGCAGCAAAAAAGAAGAAGGAGGAGAGATTGGATAAAGAAAGAAAAATGAGACAGAAAAAACTTTCTAATCCACCTAAAAAGAAAGCTGCACCTAAAAAATAAAACAGCATGTCATTGATTGATAAAACATATTTCAGGATTGATATTAGCGTACCAGAAGATAAGTATAGCCCTATTCAAGACCTCATTGAGCGTTACGAAAAGGAAGTTCTTATCAGCCTTTTAGGCCTGGAGCTTTATAGAAAAGTTGTTGATACAGGTAACACTGATCCTGAAATTGTTGCTATCCGAGAGGGCAAAGACTATACTGTTGATGATGTTCTTTATAGATGGAATGGTTTGGTGAACGATGATAAAATAAGCCTGATATCGTACTATATTTATTATTGGTACGTCAGGCTTAACTTATCTGAAACTGCTAACATTGGAGAAGTACAAGCATTGCCGGAAATTGCGTTAATAGCTAATGCAAGCCTCAAGATACAAGATGCTTGGGGTAGGTTCTTGTCTTTATATGGTTCCGAAACCGAGTCGACCAACTATAGTTCGGCCTATGGTTTTCTAAACTATTTTGAAGATGATTATCCGGAATGGCAATTTACAGAACTTGGAGGTATAAATTCTTTAGACTTATGACATTTTCAGAGGTTGATCCTAAATATTTGGTTGATATTTTCGATGCTGTTGTTGAAGATGTCCGCGACTTATGGGATTCTACAAGTGAGAATACCCCGTATTACATGCATGGACACCCTAAGCAAGTCCTCGAAATACTGAAAAAAAAGGACAAGTCAGATAATTGGAAGTACAGAAAGTACCCTTTAGTGATACTTCTACAGGATTTTATAGAGCAGAAAGGAATTAACCCATCTATTGAAATGTCGACCGGGGTAAGGCTTATAATTGTCGAGCAGACATTACGTAAGTATGAGCCCCAGGATAGGTACGATAAAGTGTTTAGGCCAATATTGTACCCTATCTACGAACAGTTACTCGAATCAATGGCTGAAAGCGGTTTATTTAATGTTACTGATCCAGACCAGATACAACACACTAAAACAGATCGTTTGTTTTGGGGGCGTGAGGGTTTGTACGGATCAGAACAAAATATTTTTGATGACTACCTGGATGCTATCGATATAACGTTCCAGGATTTACAAATACTTGCTAAACCTAGTTGTTAAATGATCATTAATCCAAAAGAGCTAGTGGCTAACGGTGGATTTCCGCCAGAATGCGTGTCAGGGTCGGATATAAACGGCATACGTCACGCCTTTCTGGTTGAGCGCGGCTTTTCATTTTCTTCTTTTGCAGACTTTGAAGATGTTGACGTATGGATCCAAGCCATTAAGGACGGTAATATAATAGCTTTGTTGTTCAATCGGGCATTTCAAAATGAATCCGAGGAAACAAAAAAGCTTCTTTCTGGACAGGATTTCTTTTATGAAACCTCTAAAGGAAAGTACCGCTTTATGCATTTCTTTAATTACGCTTATGATCATGCTAACAACTTAAAGGATTATTCGCAAGGCAATTTCGATTATATCTATGCCGACAGGAACGGCAATATTATTGCCTATACTCCTGAAGGAACTACTGTTCAAGGCTTTGAAACCGACTTTATAGAGTTTGAAAAAATGGTTATTGGTGATAATGCCAACGCCAATTGGACAAAGCTATTCGTTGAATTAGGCGATACCGATCAATTAGATAATTACGCTGCTATCATTAAACCTAGCTGGAAAATAACAAGAAATCTTAACCTTGTACCTGTTGAAGTTACTAACATAACCGAAGGCAGCTTAAAGTTCAGGGTTACTGACTCAGTTTACGGAACGGCTATAAATGGATTGAGAGATGGCGACGTGATTATAAATGATAATTCAGGTACGATATCATACACCAGTTTCAAGAAGCTTGGAAATGGTTATTATCTACTAGATGGATTGAGCGGAGCACTAACCTATGGCGATGTTGAGGTTGATACAAATGTTTACTATGGATCAGGAAACTACGTAATAACTAGTGCCCCTGTGAATATAGTAAACCTTGTTTTCAATGCCCTTGATGATATTGAATTTGACGTTCAATTAGCTTCTGACTCATCGGCTGTAACAGGCTTGACAATTCCTGATTTTGAAATCGATGATAACACTCATTTAATAGTTTCTATTGGTTCGCTTACTGAATCACCTGAAGGTCATTACAGGCTTTCTTCGCTTAGTAATGATCTTACAACAGGCGATATCAATATAAATAGCGGAACATATATTGGAACTACTACCTATGATGCTGCAATTGATGTAGAAATCTATGATTTTGATAGCGATTTCGGCGGTACTGCGCAAATAATATGCAAGGTACGTGAATCGATTTCTTTGAACGCTGTTTCCGGGCTGGTTAAAACCGACTTTATAGTTACCGATAGTGTAACCGGTGTTTTAACTGTTAACAATGCAGTCGAGGGCGATCCTGGTGAATACACTTTATCATTGTCAGGAAACAGAACTTCCGGTACTGTCGAAGTTGATGCAACGATTTATTCCGGTAGCGACCCTTATGATTTAACTGGCGCTAATTTTAAAAATGCTGGTTATACGACAGGTGGCGCTACTGATTGGATAGATACCGATGTAGACGACGGTAAGGCCGACGGGGTTTTCTCTAATGATGTAGGGAAAGAGTACCGGATTTATACTCCTGGTGGTGATTTTACCGGAGCAGTTCAACAGGTTACTATTGATGACACTGCGACTAGTTTTGGGGTCTCAATATTTTGTGATTACCTATTGCCGAATACAACCTATAAAGCTATAGTTAAATTTAAGTCAGATGCAAATATCAAATTTACTGTTTATTATGCTTCTGGTTCTGAGTTTGTAATTGGTACCGGCGATGAGTTTGTATATGAAATAGAAACTCCCGAATTTACAACCGGAAGCTTTGATAGTATACAGGCATCAATAGGTTTTGCAGCCAGCTTTACAGGCGAAAGATATTTTGAAATTGATGAATTAAGATTGGAAGTAATTACTTAAAAAATTATAACTATGACTTTAATTTGCGCAAATAACAAAGGAATTGCGAAAACATGCAAAAAAATGACTACCCTCACAACTGAGCGGTCGTTGTTTTTAACTGTTCCTGGATTTGCTTTTGCTGATGCAACAGAATTCGCAGACGACGACGCCTGGAAGGGCTATATCGCTGACGGTTCTATTATCCCACTTCAAGGGGTAAGGTTAGTAGAAGGCCAGGATTTTGAAGACCCAATTATTGAAACCGACTCAGGCGAGAAGATTGAAACCTTCGAAGGCCAACGCGGGGCAAGGTACAAAATGCTTTATCCAATTGATCAACATAAATTAGTACGCCTTCTGAGTGGCCAGAACTTCGGTGTGATTTATGGTGACCGTAATAACAACATCAAGGGTGTGAAGCTTGAAGATGGAACTATAACCGGCTTTGCATTGTCATTCTTTAAAATCTGGAAGCAGGAGCGCCCAGGTGCCGACAACGCGCCATATACCACAATTGACCTACAGGAAGAAGATGTTGACGAATGGGATGCAGACGGTATTTACTTAACCCCCACATGGAGGGTGTCGCGTCTTGACGGTGTGCTTCAGGTTGATTTAACTACTGGAACTATTTCAGTTGGTGTATTTTCAGCCACAGTGAAGTATATCAACTCTGATAATCCAAATTCAGATGGATCGAACGTAGAGAGGGCTATTAGCGGCCTTGTAGATGCGAACTTCGAGATATACGATCAAACAGGGAGTTTACTTACTCCTACTACTGATTATACTGCAACCGAAGATTCTGCAACTCCGGGGCTGTATTCAATTGACACTACCGCTGGTGGAGCCATAACAAGCGGAACCTGTCAGGTAGTTGCAACAGCTTCAATGCTGTATAACTCAGAGCAAGAAACTGTTTCATAGTGCTTTTAGGATTAGTTTTGTGTTATGGAGGTCTTTGCTAAGTTGCTCAAAAATGTTAATCAAACGATTAAAAAGGTTCCATCTATCGTTGCTGATGCAATGGAGGCGGAATCTGATTTGATCATTGACTTAAATGTTGGGCAACTTGAGCAAGGATTAGATAACGAAGGTGAGCTGATAGAACCTGAATACGCTACCGAAGAATACGCTCAGTTAAAAAAAGCAATGGGGTCAAAAGCCCCGCAAGGAACCCCAGATTTAATACTTGAAGGTGACTTTACAGAGGCTTTTTATACTAAACGTGTCGGGGACTCTTTGTTGATAGATTCAAACGACGAGAAATCACCCGATTTAGAGCGTAAATACGATAACATATTTGGGCTTAATCCAGATAGTAAAAAAATAAGGAATGAGGCTGTGGTGCCTCAAATAATTGAAAGGATATCTTATGAAATCACTAAATGATGCCATTGGCGCGGCTGCTATTATTACAGGTAAAAGCGGCCTTGATCACTCAGTATACAAATCAAGGAAAGGATATGCTTTTCAGCAATCCAGTATTTTCCCAGGGAAAAATCCCGATGCGATAGTTAAAAAAGAGAGTGATAAAAAAGTTTGTGCTTATGATCAAGATGGCAAGAAAATTAGGAGTATTAGTATTGAAAAAGGCTCAAAAAATAAAGCAAAGCCTGAAGCTACTAAAGCTAAAAAATCTACTAGCACTACTGAAGATCCTGCCGATAAGCAGAACGATTGAAATAATAGAGGCTCGCACGTTCTTTAAAATATTAAAATCCGGTGATTTGCGGCTGTTGTTTAGTTGGCTAAAACCGGATTTTTCACCTAAGTACCTTATTGAGATTTGGGAGGATATCAAAAAAGACTACGAAAAGGAGTCTAAAGATAATTCGGTTTCTGAGCACTTAGCAGACCTGAACGAGCAGGCCAGTGAGCTTAATGAGCTCACAAAACTAAAAGCTATTTATGGGTTAATGAGGCTTGGTGATGAATTAGCCATTAAGGAACTTGCAGAGATAGGAATTGTCATTAACGCCATTAATGCAGACTCAATCAAACTTGTCTGGACAGAAATACAATCCCTTCAGACAAATATTGAAATAGGCATGATGGTGGAAGGCCAGAAGATCGACAAGGCTAGTAAAGATGAATTTAATTTTTATAAGTCTGTTCAAAATTTAAGTAACTTATTTCAGAGAAATATACCAATTAACATAACTTTGATTGAATGGATTTACCTTGTAGAATCAGCGAAGGAATTTAAAAAGAGATACAAAAATGCAAAATCTGGACACGTTTGAAAAGGAAATAAAACAGATCAACGAGGCGTTAAAGGATACTAAAAAAGCCTTGAGCGATGTACTCGGCACTGCTAAAAAGTTAGATGCAGAATTCCAGAAAGGGGCTAACACTCAGGATGATATGTCAAATCGCATCAAACAGGTTAATGACAATCTCGACATATTGGCGAAATCAGAAATTGAAGTCCAGAAAATACAGAAAAAAACTTCCGATGTAATAGCTAAGGCCAGGGCGGAGAGAACTGAAGAAAATAAAGAACTCGTTAAAGCAAGGCTAGCCAGAACTGAACAGAATAAAAAAATTAAAGAGGCCATACAGCTACAAAAAACCGAGGCTGGCTCAATTGGCCGTTTAAGGGCTGAAAACAAGAAACTCAGAAAAGAAAGGGATTCAATAAACACCTCAACAGAGGAAGGCATTCAAAGGATTAAAGAGATTAATGATTTAATGGAGGCCAACGCAGCTATCATTAATGAAAACTCTACTGCTACTGAAAAGCAAAGGGCGAATATAGGTAATTACAAAAGCGCCCTTGATGGCGTTCCGGGTGGATTGTCTGAAATTGCCGACGGTACTGAAAATGTTGCTAAAAAATTCAAGGCTTTATTATTAAACCCTATTGTGGCTTTCTTTGCCGCAATAGTGGCAGGCGCAACAGCCCTATTTAATGCTTTTAAGTCAACCAGGGCAGGAAGTGTATTATTACAAAAAGGGATGGCCGACGTAAGCAGCGCGGCAGATGTTGGAAAGAAAAGATTGCGCGAATGGACTACTCAAGTAACATCCGGAGGCGAGGAAACCATAAAAGGGTTGTTAAAAGCGCTAACACTGCTTTATCCTACATTAGGAGCCATAACAGATGCAACAGATGAAAGTACTAAATCATTTAGAGACGAAAGAAAAGAGCTTGCGTTGCTTAAGAAAGAGCTTATTGACCTTAATGATACATTTATAGATACCCAGGAAACACTAATACTTGGCATCAACGAAGCCAGAAACCGGGCAGATATCGAAAGGGCAATTGCCGACGACGCAACGAGAAGCTTTCAGGAAAGGAGAAAGGCAGCAGAATTAGCCCGTCAATTTAGCGAACAGGCAGGACGAGAGGAAATAAAATTAGCAAATGAAAGGCTGGCACTACAAGAGAAAGAACTTGAAATCGCTATGTCCGCCGGACATGTAAGCGTTGAAACAGGCAAGGCTATTACTAAAGAGGGAATTGAAATACGTGAAGCATTTACAGAGGCTTTTATTGCTGCCGAAGATGCTCAAAATCAATTTCAATTAACAGTACTTGAGAATCAGAAGCAAAGGTCTGAAATACAACAGGATGATTTCGAGCAGCAATTAGATTTTTTACTGGATATAGCCGACGCTCAGAAAACAGTTAACGAGCGAAGGGTCACAGACGAGAGGCTTTCATTTAATGAGAGGGCTAGTATTTTAAGGGAAACAGATAACCTTCTTCAGCAGTCTTATGATGACCAAATAAACCTATTTAATCAGCAGTTCGATTTAGATTTGGATAGGCAGAAACTAATGGAGCTTAACAACAAGGAAATATTTGAGTATGCCCGTGGCCTTGGTGTATCTGAAATAGCTACAAATAGGCTCCGAGAAGTAATCAAGGAAAGAAGGTTGGCAGTTCAAGACCTTGCCGACGCTCAGAGAGATATAAATGATGCTCAATTAGCAGAGATTGAGAGAAACACAGAAAGGCAAATCCTTGAATATCGTAAAGAATTAGTAGGATTTAAGGGTACGCAGGAAGAAAAAACAATTGCATTTAGGGAATTTTCCATTAAGATGCTTGAATTACAAATTCAAAACTCTCAGGCATTATTAGAGCAAGACACATTAACAGCTCAACAAAGGCTAGACATTGAGAAGCAATTAGTTGAACAGCAAATTGCGCTTGATGAGCAGAGAGCCGAGAAAACGCTTAAAAACGAGGATTTAATAAGGGAATCTAAAGAGAAAACCCGCGACGCCGTTATCGATATTGGAAACGCTCTTTTTGAATTTGGAGCAGCCTTAAATGAGAGAGAATTAGCAAATATAGAAGCCCAGGAAGAATACAAGCTTTCATTAGTTGGCGACAATGAAGAAGCTCAAAATAGAATACGTGAGGACGCGGATAAAAAGCGTAGGCAAATAGCAAGAAGACAAGCCGTTCAAGATAAAATACAAGGCTTGTTTAATGCTGGTATCAATACAGCTATAGGGATAACGAAAGCATTAGCGAGCTTGCCGCCTCCTGCAAATATAACACTAGCAGCAGTAATTGGAGCGCTTGGAGCTGTACAGATAGCAACTATAGCCGCAAAACCTCTGCCAGCATTCGCAGAAGGCGTAAAGGATTTTGAAGGCGGTAAGGCTGTTGTTGGAGAGGAAGGGCGCGAGCTAATTAGCACACCTATGGGAACATTTCTTTCTCCGAGTAAAGCAACAGTTGTCGACCTTCCGGCTCATTCTGACGTTATCCCTAACCTTGAGACTGAAAAAATCATTCAGGGAGGTATGAGTATTGAGAAAATGGATCAGTTGATATCTGAAACCCAAAAAACAAGGCAAGCTTTCTTAGGAAGGCCGATAAAACAGACTTTATTAACAGATGGCGGCTTAAAGCATGTTCATAAACGAAACAACAGCCGAACTGTCTGGCTTGATACATATATTCGCTCATGAGGAATTACGAGTATACATTAAACTATGTTGATTTAGGTTTCTCAGAAACCCTAAGCAAAAACCCTATCGGATGGGATGACTTAGGGCTCACCTATGAGCGTAATGAGTTTTATAATTCTGTACTCAGGACATTCACCCTATCATTAAGGTTTACAAAGTTGCCGGGAGCCGGAGGGGAGAACATTGAGGAGTCATATAATACAGCGGGCGTAAGCGCAAATGTAGAGATTAATATAAAGGAGGTAGACCCACAAACTGGAGCATACGAATCGTTTTATGTTGGTATACTTGATTTTAATCCGGAAAGATTTTCAATTAAAAAAGATTGGGTTGAGGTTGGTATTATCGATGCCGACAAGCTTAATAAATTCATATCAAGGGATCAGATAAATTATGATATTAATTCACTAATAAGTTCTGACGATGTTTCAATTACGCCGTTTGCAAATACTCCGCGGGAAATCCAATTAAAAAAAATTGATATCTACAGATTACTGGAAAGCTCCGGTAATATGCAGGACAATTTTTATTTCTCAGTTACCGAAAATCCTGTCGGCAATCCTTCAGGAACATGGTACCAGCCTGGCGACGATCCTGTTTACATTAAATATTATGCTGACGACGTAACAATTAATGAGCTTGGTAGTTCTTTTAAATCAACTAACGGATCGGCATATTCGGAAAGGTCTATCGAGGTCTACGAGAATGAACAGGACGGTATTGTAAATATAGAAATTGATAACGCAGCTACTTCAAATAAGTTTGTAATTGAAGTAAATAGATTTTTGCCGGATACTTTTGAATCAGAGATATTTTTCGAGCTTGTTGTTGAGATATATGATTCTGACGACGTTGAAATATTTAGCACAATAGTAGATTCATATTCTCATGTTGTTGACAAGGACGCAGGAAGGTTAAACCCATACACCGAGGATATCGTTTTGGATTTATCACCAATTACCGGGAATATTTATCCATTAAGTTCAGGCGATAAGCTAAGGATCGCAACAAAGGTTTATACTAATGATATTTCTGAGTGGCAGGATTCAAACAGTATTGAGATAACAGAGGTGCAAACAGATATGATCCTTGACTTCACCGAGGAATCATTGGGCGAGGCAGATAGCTTTGCTGATTCGTACTTCCCTTACGAGGCATTCACGAGGTTAATACAACTTGCAACCAGCGAAACAGACACAGATAAACTTCTATATTCTGAGATATTAGGCCGGACAGACTCGGAATTCCAAACCTATTCTCAGGATGGATCAGCTTCTTTGGATGCAATTATCTCAGCATGGAACATAAGAAGGTTTCCGAACAAGGCGTTTAATGTGAATATCAGGGATTTATTTCAGACATTCAATTCAATTTATTCACTCGGCCTTGGTTATGATAGGGTAAACGACAGGTTTTATATTTCCCCATTAGGCACGTTTTATGATTCAAGTTACCTTATGTTTGATCTTGGAGAGGTTGATGATCTGGTTATCAGGCCATACAAGGAAGGATATTTCAATGAGATAAATTCCGGGTATGATGAAAAGGGCGACTATGAAGATTTGAGCGGAGTAAAGGAATATAATTTAGTGTCTGAACACTCCGAAACTCCGCCAATAAAAAGTACTCTAAATTCAAGGGGTGTTTATAATGCCGATAGTGTAGGGATAGAGACAACAAGAAGAAAGCAATATTCTGAATCTGCCAGTGAGGATACCAAAAACGATGACAAGATTTACATAGTAAGAACCGATGGGACATACAGTCTACAAGCAGGTAGCGGAGTATCCGGGTTCAAAGGAATTGAGCAATATTACAATATCGCATTAACCCCCAGGGAAAACTTAATCAGAAACTCCGGGCTAATAAAGCCTAGCCTTTACCTTCATGATTTAGTTGTTAAATTCGTCAAAGCTCAAAAAGATATCAACATATCATACACTAACCAAAACGGAAATTCTGTAAATGAATTTGACGACTTGGACGGTACTGATTTATTAAATCCTTCTTTGTTTATTCCTGAGACTTATGAATTCAAAAGTAAGATTTCACCTGAGTTAGTCGCTATTTTAAACTCAAATCCTCACGGATATTTTACATTCACATTTGACGGTAATAGTTATCAGGGTTATTTGCTTTCACTAGACAGTGGCTACTATGATCGAAAGGCTAATTATAAGTTAGTGGCGAAAGAATTGGCCGACGGTGATAACTATATTTTCGAAGAAAATAATAATTTTGTTTTTGAGGATGGCTCTAATTATGTATTTAACTAAACTATGGCTATACAAAACCCCATATTAAACCCGATTAGATTCTACGATCCTACGCAGTTGCCAAACTATGCCGACCGGTGGCCTAATATGGACAACATTGATTTTTACGTAGAGTACCAAAAAGGAATTTACGCAAGTCAATTTTACCAGGATTTCAGGTTAAATGAAGAAATGACAATTCAATTCAGATATGATTCTTCAGTAACCAACACTGAAATTTATGTTTATAAGATGAACCTTGAGGACGGCACCTTCTCAATTGTCGCAACTTTAACCCCTGTTTCTGTCTCCCCCTCTGGATGGACGCTTACCCCTGTTTATAATTATTATTGGACTCCGAGCGAGTCGGGGGTTTATTATTTTGATTTTGACGATGCGGATTATCGAAGTGGCAGGTTTATAGTTCATAGCGATGAAAAATTCTTAAAAAGGCTTGTTGAGGTTAAGTACTGGCATTATGAGAATAAGTACGGAATGGTTTATTATACCGATGACCTACAGACTTTCACGGGGGTATCGTATTTTCAAGGCCGGCTAGCAGCCGGGGAGCCAACAAACGAGATCAGTGAATATACCGACGACCCGGGAGAGGTTCAGCTATTAAGCGCAACGCCTCAGAGATCAACAGTATTAGAATTGTTTCAACTGCATTATACATATATCGATAATATAAATTTGATATTCTCAGGTAGCGAGATATTTATAAATGGGATTCAATACCAAAATATCGAAGCTCCGACAATTGAGAGGATCCCGAATAGCGACCTAGTTAATGTAATAGTTAACTTATTCCAGAAAAACAACGATTACTTTACTAAATAGATAACCTCATGGCTGGCTCTGATAAAAAATTAAGCGAATTTATACCTAGTGCAATCACTGACCCGTCAGGCGGTTATTTTCATATTATTAAGCCAGATGGCAGCGGGGGGTATGAATCTAAAGCAATCAGTGAGGAGTATGTAACCCCAACTTCTAACAGAACCACAGACAAACTTGTTAATCAATCCGCTTCTTTTACTAAGGCTTTCGATGCTGGAACTATATTAGAGCGAATTTCTTTTGCCCATGTTTCCGGGTCTCCATTAATTAAGGTTGGTACTACACTTGACGGTACTGAAATAAGCCTGGCCGAAATGTCTGTACCGAGTGGAGACTATTTAGTATTGGTGCCGAATAAAATATTTTCAGGAACTACGACGGTATACATAACAATTTCCGGCGGCACTGTAAATGTTAATTTTGATTATATAACTAACTACTTTTAAAATGAAAAAGCTATTTATAATACTATCAATCGCCTTATTATCTATTACAGGTTATTCTCAATATCCCGGCACGTTTACATTTATAATTAGCAGGGATTCTATTTGTTTGGGCGATAGCTGCGTTAGTTATGTGTTTCCGGACACACTGCCGAATACTGAGTGGGTGAGGGGAATGATTGCGAGCAATGAATTTATTTTAACAGATGGGAACGGGACCACCGCAAACGGAACAGCTGTTGATTTGGGAGGCTCTGCGGATACAGACATAGAAATCTCCTCATTAACAGGTAATTCGTACACTTTTTCGAGTCTAAATATGTCAACTTTTGCTGGCGCTTATCTTCAGGTCGATACATCACAAACATATATGATTGTATCTGGATTAGGAAATGCTGCTGGAATATCATCAATTAGTGATGGCGGACATTATTATAATTCACTAGAGGTCATACAGGGAGGCCAGGAAATAGAAATAATTCATGATACATCTGGATTATATTTCGTCGAAGATTTACCGGATGCAAGCTCATGGGATTCTACGTATTTTATTACAAAAGGATTTGCCGATACCTCTTATGTTAATATGATTTCAAATACTATTACTGTCGGAAAATCAAACGCTGATTACGATAATATAGTTGATGCGCTTGCAAGTATAACAGACAATTCCTCATCGAATCAATATACTATCCTGGTTTACCCCGGCACTTATATAGAAGATAATCCAATAATATGCAAGGAATATGTTTCTATTCGGAGTGTAGGGGGGTCTTTTGTAACTTCCGTAGTAGCTCAGAATGCTAATAACCATTTACTTGACTTATCTGCTTTATGTGTTATTAGGGGGTTTAATCTTGTTAATGTTAGCGGATCAGATTATTATGCAGTAAGGGATACGGCGGCTGGAAATTCAGCAATTATTGACGTTATAGTCGCTAACTGTAGTAATGGTATATTAGTAGATAACATATCAGCAAATCTAAACATTACAAACCATGCTGATTTTGTGGAAACAGGAACAATGGGGAAAAGTATTGAACTATTAAATGGTGTTATTACAGTTGACAAACATAAGATTAGTAATTCTAGTGATATTGACACGATTTACAAAATAGATGGATCAAACAGTATAGCAACATTAAACACAATAGAAAGCTTGAGCCCTAATGTTGATGTAGGTATGATTTTTTCAAACGGGTGTAATGTATCCGGTGCCGTGGCTAATTTCGTCGGATTAAACGATGGAATTATCTTATATGGTGATAGCACGGAAATTAGGTTTGATGCTGTAAAAATATTCAATGCTACTAATGATGGATTTAGGATTGAAGATGAGGGGGCTAATATAGAATTATCATTATTTGCAACGACAATAACCGGATCGGGCAGGTATAATTTCTTTATTGATAACGATAGCGTAGTTGTTACAGGTAATGGATTTACTCAATTATCTACCGCGGTTGTTGATGATAGGGCTGAATTGTTTGCTTATCTACTTGATGATACTAAGGATGATGAAGGTTTGAACGTGCTTGGAGAATTAAGGGTAGGAACAGCAGCAAGGCCAGCCGAAACATGCTTAGGATCAGGCGATAGCTACGCCGATACTGTAAGAGCGGAATATTATATGTTTGATGGTTCGAGTAGCTGGTATTTAGGAGATTCATTAAGCTTGATCGATAATAAAGCCGTGACATTCCCTAATACAAATGTAAATACAGCTATTTACTTTGCATCGAAGGTTTCTGATAGCTTAATACATCACGGTATCAAGGTATTTGTTGATGATTCAATGACTATTGGATCAGGTGAGGTATTAGCAGAATATTGGAATGGCTCAACATGGACAGAATTTAATGGCATGGTTAAAGATGGAGACCCCCCATTTTCATATCATGCAAAAGATTACTTTGAGCAAACTCAATCAACCCATATTAATTACAATATAGAAATGACCAATGATGATTGGATCGCTAATGATCCTTTTAGTACAGGAAATGCAAGAAAATGGGTGAGGTTTAGGATAGCGACAGCAATAACCGCAAGCCCTGAATTTAACCAAGTTAAATTACATCCAAATAGAACTGAGGTTAACAGTGACGGTACGGTTGAATATTTCGGGGATTCTCGAAATACACAGCTATTAATATTTCCCCCAGGCGAACCATTTGAAGGGAATATGGGCAACCAGACTTTGTATGTAGATGAGGATATAGGAGTTGGATATTCAGATAATAGATTTACAGCGACAAGTGACAAAATAGGTTATCAAATTAATTTACCGGATAATATAGATACGTCATGCCCCATTAATTTGGTTTGGGGCGGGCATTCCGCAAGCGCAGGATCAATAACGTGGACAATTCGCTGGAAGATAGTTTCTCCAGGTGACAACCTATATACATCAGAACCAGCAGCTACAGGGGAATCATTTTCGACAACAGTAACCAAAACTATATCATCAGGAATACTTGAGCAATTCTCGGCGCAACTTGACGTATCAGAAGCTATACCGAAAAGACAGGGAAGCTTCGGTGATCAAATATGGTTAAGCTTACAACCAAGTACATTGCCTGGCAACTTTTCATTAGCACAAATAGGCTCAGTATATTACATTCATCTAGCGGGCGGACATTATTAATTAAAATATTATGGAACCAATAATAATCTACAGAGGCACAGACGAAAAGATAAACCTAAAGCTTTGGCAGGATCAGGATAAAACAATACCTATTAATATTGATGACCTTGAGGATTTAGAGGTACGTATTTCTATAGGCGGGCTTATCATAGGTAAATGGAACAAGTCAGGATCAAGTGATTTTGACGCTCTAATTAGGGAGGATGCTTATAATTATTATTTCTGGTTCCAGACAGACGGCGCAACAAAAACCGGAGTTGCCGATATGTGGATTGAAGTTAAAGAAACTGACGCTGAACTGGATGACTCTGTAATAAATACTATCCGGTCATCGCTTATGATTTATAACGTCGAACAAAAACCCTATTAAAATGACTGTTGATGTAATTGTAAATAAAGGCTCTATAGTTGAGGTTTCAATAGATCGATCTTATAAAGTTACCGGGGCAAGTTCTGCTGATGAGGTCTCATACGATAATACTGTAAGCGGATTGGCTGCTGACAATGTCCAGGATGCGATAGATGAAGTTGCAGGAAGCGGTGATATGACAAAAGCCGTTTATGATCCTAATTTAATAGAAGATGATGCATTTGATTTAAGGGTAAATGTAAAACATCAAACTACCGCAGCTACAGAAATATATGTAACAACTACAGGGAATGACACTACTGGCGACGGATCGTTAGGGAATCCTTATCTTACAATTTTCAGGGCACTGCAAGACATTGGCCAATTTGGAATTATTCTAAATACCGTTAATATAAATATAAGTTCAGGAACATTTACATGGGGAGCTGATGAACAACAAATAATGAGCTCGATTCAGATATTTACAGGATCTCTCAATTTTATTGGTGAGCTGAATACTGAAAAAACAGGGCTAACATTAACACCGGACGGATCAAACCCATTCCTATACGATGTTACCGGTGGCACAATGACAACTAGTGCTCACAAAGGACATTTGATTTTGGAAGGTTCTGATTACTTCCCGATTCAAAATAATACAACTAATCAATTAACTGCTCAAGATAGGTTAGGTGCTTCGGTATCTATTTATTCAATCGGCACTACAATTCAGGTTGATAATGAATTTAGTTTATGCCTTGATACTTTTGCTTATCAACAAGCTTCTCTACTTTTTAAAAATATAAATTTTAATGGTGATATATCAATAAGAAATTCAAGTTCTTTCATCTCTATGTATGCGTGTAATGTGAATGGCGACATAGGGGTAAGCTCAAATGGCAAGCTTGATTTTGAGTCTGGATCAGTATTTGGAAAAATCAATTCATCGAGTGTAAGGTTGTTCTTGTTTCATTTCAACATAGATGCAGGAGGAACGACAAATTACCCCTTGCAAACAAGCTTTGGGGTTACAGTATTACGAGGCGGCTTGTTATCAAACCCGTCTTCTAATTATTGTATCTTCGCAAAAGATTCTGAGATATACAACAATAATGGGACAGCTGGCAAAGACAGGGGGA
>JAAUYE010005836.1_pt1 | contig 24114 bp, 22 predicted proteins | sample 7278081 | NCBI WGS metagenome assembly JAAUYE01 (sample SAMN14350131, study PRJNA611818) | marine sediment metagenome | isolation source: surface marine sediment (0.6m) | place: French Polynesia: Moorea | collected 2018-08
CCCTTTTTCGCATGCCCGACCAGGTCGCGCGCCGCTGCCAGCGACTTGAAGTTGTACACGCCGGGGAGGTCGTAACCGTCCAGCGGCGCGTGCAGACGGCTGCCGGTCGCAATGACGAGCCGGTCGTAATCCAGGTAGGTCCCGTCCTCGAGCAACACCTGCCGCTGGTCCGGGAAGACGCCCTCGACCCGAACGCCGGCGCGGTAGTCCACGCCGAGCCGTTCGCACACGTCCTTGCCCTGCCAGTAGAGCGACTGCTCGCGCCCGGTGAGGAAATGATCCGCCATCGCTGGCGGCGAGTACGGCGGCGACGACTCCGCGGACACCATCGTGATAACGGGGTCAACGGACTTCGCCGGGCCCAGTTTGCGAAGGGTCCGGGCCGCGGTCAGTCCGGCAGGGCCGGATCCGAGGATCAGGACACGCATTCTCTTACCAGCTCCTCTATCGGCAGCAGCGCATCGAGCAGGTGGTCGACCCTCTGGTCGAACGGCGTCGGCTGCCTTTCGAACAGCGGACCGATCGAGGGCTCGACGCCCGGCAGCAACGGATCCATGGGCAACCAGTGGCGGCTCGCAAACGGGAAGCCGCCCTCGGCCTCGAGCCTCGACAGCGAGCGGTCGAAATCGAGCGCATTGCGAGCCTGGTTCACGACCAGGTGCACCGCGTCTATACCGAGTTCTTGTGCGAGTCGCGCCGCACGCAGCGCGACGAGCAGGCCGTTGAACGTCGGGTCACTCACGATGACCGCGTGCCGGAATCCCTTGGCAAGCGCTCGCCCGAAATGCTCGAAACCCGCCTGGGTGTCCATCAGGATCGCTTCGTCATGGCGCAGGCTCATCGCGTTCGCGACCGAGGCAAGCAGCGCGTTCTCCGGGCACAGGCAGCCGGCCGCCGGCTGTACCGTATTGCCCATGACCAGCAGCCGGACGCCGTCCGGTCCGCGCACGCCGAAGCGATCGACCACGTCGTCCACGTCCGGGTTCAGGCGGAAGAAGAGCCCCCAACCTTCGCCGGGCCGAACGCCGGTCTTTTCCTCGACGTAATCCGTATTCTCGCTCAGCGGGACCAGGCCTCTCGCGTCCGCCGATTCGAGCCCGAGCGCGTACGGCAGGTTCATCTGCGGGTCAGCGTCCAGCGCCAGGACCCGGTAACCGCGGCGTGCGAGACGCCGCGCCAGTAATGCCGTCAGCGTGGTCTTGCCGACGCCGCCCTTGCCCGTGACGACGACGCGGAAGTCGTCGCCGCGCGCGTTCAGCGGCAGCGCGTGGCCGTGATGTTCATCGCCGTGGCTGTGTTCATGAGCGTGTGTTGCGCGGGTATCACACATCAGGGTGACCTCAGGCGACCTTGTCGGCGTGCGCTTCCTCCGCCGCGATGAACGGCAGGCCGAGCGCCTCGCGTTTGTCTTCGATATGCCGGCAAATCAGCTTCGCGGCTTCCTCCGGATCCGGTTCGACGGCGAATCTCGCGCCGACCACTTCCTCGAGGTCCGCGGCCAGCAGTTTCACGACATTCTGGCTGCCGAAGATCGCCGGCTGCACGCCGAGCACCGTGAAGATGCCGCTCGCCACCACGTAGGCGCCGATGGAAACGGCTTTCTCCGAGTACCACTCGGGCGCCGCGCCGGCCAGCGGCAGTTGCGAAACGTCCACGCCCAGGTAGTTGGCCAGCGCCGCGGCGAGGGTGAGGATGCGCGTGTTGTCGACGCAGGAACCCATGTGCAACACGGGCGGGATACCGAGCGCCCCGCAGACCTCCGAAAGGCCGGGACCGGCCATGAGGGCTGCCTCGGGCAACATCTGCCCCGCTTTGCCGTTCGCGACCGCGGCACAACCGGTGACCAGCACGAGGATGTCGTTTTCGATCAGCCGTTTCGTCAGCGTGACGTGACCGTAATCCTGCGGGATCTTGGGGTTGTTGCAGCCCACCACGCCCACGGCGCCGCGAATCTTGCCCGCCTTGATCGCCTCGACCAGCGGTTCCGGCGTGCCGCCGAGCGCCGCGAGTATCGATTCGACCGAGAAGCCGGCCATCATCTTCATCATTCCCTTCGGGATACGCACGCGTTCCGGGTTGCGATTCACGTAGGCTTCGATGCCGAGTGCCACGATCTGCTTGCCGACCTCGAGGCCGCGTGACGGGTCGAAGGAGATGTGCGTCGCGCCGGCGAACCGGGCCTTGTCGGCCGTCGAGATGATCTCCGTGTGGAAACATTTCGCCACGTCGGTGACCGACGGCATGATGCACTGGTAGTCCACGACCATCGCGTCGAGCGCGCCGGTCAGCAACACCAGTTCCTGCATGAGGTGGTTGCCGGCCATCGGCAATCCCTTGCGCATCTGCAGTTCGTTGCCGGTGCAGCACAGCCCGACGAGGTTAATACTCTCGGCGCCCTTCTCTTTCGCCAGGGAAACCATCTCCGGGTCTTCCGCCGCCTGCATGATGACGTCGGACAACATGGGGTTGTGCCCGTGGAGTGCGATATTGACGCATTCGACCCGCAGAGCGCCGAGGTTGACGCGCGACATGATCGGCTTCGGCGTGCCGAACATCACGTCTGACAACTCGGTCGCGATCATCGAGCCGCCCCAGCCATCGGAGAGACCGGTGCGTAGCGCATGCAGCGACAGGTTCGCGTAGTCGTTGTCGACGCCCATGTGTGTCCGGTGCAGCATCTCCACGTTCTCTCGGTCGATGCCCCGGGGCGTGATGCCGAGCTCGGTGAAGATGTTTCGCCGCGCCTCGGGCAGCCTGTCGAGGAAGCCGAGCTTGTCCTTGCGGCTGCCGAAATCGTCGAGCATCGCCTCGGCCAGGTCGCGCGCGACTTGCGGCACGCTCCGGTCGCCGGCCTCGATGCCCCATTCCTCCGCGAGCGCGAACAGTTTCGTCTCGTCGCGGATCTCGTAGCCGCTGGTCTGTCCCGCGGCCAGCGCGTGGAAGACCTCGAGAATGTCGCGGCCGTGGTCCGAGTGTGCCGCCGCGCCCGCCGCCACGGTCCTTCCCAGGTTGCGCGCGACGATGATGTCGGCATCGGCGCCGCAGACACCTTTCTGCGGCCCCTCCCCGAACGGGTCCACGCGGCACGGGCCCATCGAGCAGTTGCGGCAGCTGACCCCCATGGAGCAATAGCCGCATTGCGGTTGCTGAGCCGCAAGCCGGTCCCAGACCGTCTCGATGCCCTCCTCGCGTGCCCGAACGAGCATCTCGCGAGCGTCGTTGGTGATACTCAACTTGCTCAGTTGATCGGGAGTATCCATGTCAAATTTCCTCGCTGATGTGAGCCGCGGACTCACCCCATACGCGCCACCCTGACACTGTCGCGGGCGGATGTTCGGTCGTCGCTTGCGCGGTCGTTGCCGCGAGCACCGCAGCAGAGGCCTGCAGCCGACCGGCCGCGATTAGCGTGTTCAGGTCACCGAAGAGCAATGCGTCGACCTTGCAGGCTTCGACGCACGCCGGCTCCTGGCCCTGCTCCAGCCTGTCGACGCAGCCGTCGCATTTCGTGGCGACGACACGTGCCGGCATGCCGTTCGCCTGGGCATGAAACGTCACCGCATCGAACGGGCACACCATCGCGCACATCGCACAGGCGATGCACTTGTGGGCATCGACGAGAACCAGCTCGTGGGTGGTGTCGCGCGCCATTGCGCCCGTGGGGCACACCTGCTCGCAGGGCGCGGGGTCGCAGTGCCGGCACCGGCTAGGCACCGACAGGTTGAACGCCCATCCGGGCGAAACGTGGATTCTCGGCTTGGGTACCGGGTCCTCGGCGAGAGCGAACGCGGGGTCTTTGGTCTGGGAATGCGCTACGGCGCAGGCGAATTCACATTGCCGGCAACCGATGCAGCGCTCGGGGTTGATGAACACAGTCTGCATGTTGGCCATGGCTAACTTGTCCGGTTTTTTATGGGGATGTAGATCCTCTGGTGGAACTTTCCTGCCATTTTCCAGACTCGCAGGCAGGAAAAAGCTTGGCAATTCTGGCTTGTACCTACCCGCGCCGTCGGAGCGCACAGGGATCAGGGCGAAAGCGCCGCGCGCTGCTCCTCCACGGGCGCAAGCTGTTTCCAGAGACCGCGCGGTTTATCGGAAAAGACCTGCTCGCGTGTCGCGGGAAGGATGTTCCAGCTGCCGCGCGCGAGTTCGTGATCGAGCTGGCCCGGCGCCCAGCCGGCATAACCGATGTACAGGCGCAGGCGCGCGGGGTCCGTCGGGCCCAGCTCGACCGCATCGTCGAAGGCAACGAGATACACGGAATCGATGATCTTGTCTGCCTCGTCCGGTGGGTCGTCGGTATAAAGGAGCGCCCGCAGGCTGTCCATCTGCACCGGCCCGCCCCAGAACAGCGTCCCGCGGTAGCCGGAGAGCCCGTCCTCGTCGGCGAGCAGTTCCCCCGGCTCGACGTCGGTCGGCCGGTTCACGACCAGCCCGAAAGCACCCGTCTCGTCGTAATGCAGCAACAACACCACGGTCTTCGCGAACAGTTCACCTTGCACCACGTCCGTCGCCACCAGGAATTTGCCCTGCGCAGGGCGCTGGTCCGCACTTACGGCGGCGGGCAGCAGCCATGCGACGACAACGAGCCATGTCGGGAACCTGATCATCCAGGCTTCAGTATAGGCCCCCGGCCGGCCCCGAATCCCGTTCCCGGGGAATTCAGCCCTTGTTATTGCGCGACGCGTGCCACGCGGCCAGCACCGCCGCTTCCTTTTCCGCGCTCATGCCGGCGCGCAGGGTGTCCTGGCGCTCCTGCGGCAGGGACCGGAACCACGCCAGCGTGTCGCGAATCGTCTCCTCGACAGGCCGGATCGTGAGCCCGGCCGCCAGCGCCTTGTCGGCGGACCAGGTAAGTGAGCCCGCCATGTCGCTGTCCGAGTCGGCCCAGGCGGGCATGTCGCGCCACGCCTGTACGTCATTGTCGGCCAGGAAGTCTGCGGGCACCCAGGTGAGCGCCGCGTCCGACTCGATCGTATTCAGGCACGCGGAGAGCAGGTCGCCGAACGGCATGGGATTGCGAATGACGTTGTAAGCCTGCGCGAGTTCCTCCTCGAGGCAGTGCACCATGAAGCGAGCGAGGTCGCGCACGTCGATGTACTGCGTCTGGTCGGACGGCTTGCCGGGCGCAAGGACCTCGCCGCCGCGCTCGATCCGCACCGGCCAGTAAGTGAAGCGGTCGGTGCCGTCCCGCGGCCCGACGATCAGGCCGGGACGGATTTGCGTGACTCTCCCGGGCATCGCCGCCTCGACGGCGCGCTCGCAATACGCCTTGAGCGCGCAGTAATGGGTGGGCACGTCCTCGGTAGCGGGGTCCTCGAGGGTGGCGCGCGGGCGTTCCTCGGTACCCCCGGTGCCGCCCTCGGCCCAGTTCTCGTACTGGCAGATCGTCGAGACGAACAGGTAGTGCCCGACCTTGTCGGCAAGCAACTCCGCGGACGCGCCGGAGATGCGCGGCACGTAAGCGGACGTATCGATGACGGCATCCCACTCCCGGCCCTCGAGTCCGCTAAGGCCCTCGTCGACCTCGGGGTCACGGTTGCCGATGATGGTCTCCAGCTCCGGGAACAGGTCCGTGTTGGTCCGGCCGCGATTGAACAGCGTAACGTCGTGGCCACGCTCCAGCGCATGACGCACCGTGTGTGGCCCGAGAAACCCGGTGCCGCCCAGGAACAGTATCCTGAGTTTCCTGTCGGCCGCGCGCACGGCGGCCAGGGGCGCGACAGCGAACGACATTGCTGCGAGTGACGCCCCGATGAAGTCCCGTCGGTTGAAAGCCATGTAATTCTCCCCCTCGAATCGACCTGCAGTATGACAGCCGGGCGGCCGAAAAGATTCATGGAAAGCCCCTGGGGAAATCCCGCGACGTAATCCTCAGGTAAGATTTGCGACTATGCCCACCAACGTCACGCCGGAATACAAGAAAGCGGAGGAAGCCTACCGCAACGCGCGCGAGCCGAAGGAACGCCTGGACTGCCTGCGCGAGATGTTGCGGACCATTCCCAAGCACAAGGGTACGGATCACCTGCAGGCGGACATCAAGACACGCATCAAGCAACTCAGCGAAGAGCTTGCAGGGCCGAAGAAAGGCGGCCGCCGCAGTGGTCCGTCGCACGTGGTACGACCCGACGGCGCCGCGCAGCTGTGCCTGATCGGGCCACCCAATGCGGGCAAGTCCAGCCTGCACGCGCGGCTAACGGGCTCGCGAACCGACATCGGGCCGTATCCGTTCACGACGCACCTGCCCGTGCCCGGCATGCTGCCGTTCGAGGACATTCACTTCCAGCTGGTGGACCTGCCGCCGGTCTCGGAAGACTTCATGGAACCCTGGCTCGTCAATACGTTGCAACCTGCAGACGGCGCACTCCTGATCATCGACGTGAGTGATCCGGACTGCCTCGAACACGTCCCGGCAGTGCTGCGCCGGCTACGGGAAAAGAAGATCTTCCTGACGCCGTCCTGGCCCGGCCTCGGCCCGGCGCTCACCGACGAGACGGACGATCCGTTCCGCCTCGACCTGCCCACGGTGCTCGTCGCCAACAAGAGTGACCTGGACCCCGACCCGGAAGAAGTCGAGATCCTCGAGGAACTGCTGGGCCTGCGCTTCCCTTCGCTAACCCTGTCGGCGGAAACCGGCGACGGCGTCGACGCGCTCGGCCCGTTTCTTTTCCAGGCGCTGCAGGTTGTCCGCGTGTATACGAAAACACCCGGCAAAGCGGCGGACAAGGAGAGGCCTTTCACGGTGCGGCGCGGCGACACCATCGCCGACGTCGCACGCCTGGTGCACAAGGACATCGCGCGCAACCTCCGCTTTGCACGCATCTGGGGCACCGAGGTGTTCGACGGCCAGCAGGTCGGTCCGGAACACGCCGTGGCCGACGGCGACCTGGTCGAGCTGCATTTTTGATCGCAATAGTCCAGAATTTCTGCCCCACGAAAAGCGACCAGCGAGCCCGATATGACGCAAGGAGAGCCGTCGCCATGACCGGTCGCCCGATCATGATTGTGCGCAGCGTGTTCGCTCTTGCGCTCGCGGTGCTTGCTGCACCCCCCGCGATAGCGGCGGACCTTGTCGACGTTGCAAACATCGTTCGCACGCGTCACTGCGGCGAAGCGTCGCTGCCTGACAAACCATTGGTCGCGAACACGCTCCTCGACTCCGCCGCCGCGGCGGTCGCGGACGGTGCGGAGCCGGCAGCAGCTATCTCTGCAGCCGGCTATCGCGCCAGGTCTTCGGCATCGATCCGGGTCAGCACGTCGCGGGGCAAGGACGACGCGGTTGCCAGGCAGCTCGTCGATCACTTCTGCCACCTGGTTGCCGACCCGGACTTCGCCGACATCGGTGTGCACCGGCGCGGCAAGGAGGTCTGGCTGCTGCTGGCGGACGGTGCGCCGCTGCCGGCCGCGCATGACGCCGAGCTTCTCGATCGCGTGGTCGACCGTCTCAATGCGATCCGCGCCAACGGCGGACGATGTGGCAAGCTCGAATTCCCGCCTGCGCCGCAGTTGACGCGCTCGGCAGCACTCGACGAGGCGGCACGCCGCCACGCCCAGGACATGGCGGACAACAGCTTCCTCGCGCACACAGGCTCCGACGGCAGTAATCCCGGCGACCGTGCGACGCGCGCCGGCTACAACTGGGACGTCGTCGCGGAAAACGTCGCGTCCGGGCAGACGTCGGCCGACGACGTTGCCGCCACCTGGCTCGAGAGTGGCGGGCATTGTGCAAACCTGAGAGACGCGAGATACACCGAGACCGGCATCGCCTTCGCGCTCAATCCGGGCGACGGCCGCGACATTTACTGGGTGCAGCTGTACGCCGACCGCGACTGAGCCGGTTCGCGGGATGGAGGAACTGTCGCCGGGAAAGGAAATGGCAACGCCATGATCATTCGTGACGCCCGAACGGGCGACTGTGCCGAGCTCGCGCAACTCATCGACCTCGCGGGCGAGGGCCTGCCCTTCTACCTCTGGAGCAGGATGGCCGGACCGGGCGAGGACCCGTGGGAAATCGGGCGGCAACGCGCTGCTCGTGACACCGGTGGCTTTTCGTACCGCAACAGTTTCGTGGCCGAGATCGACGGCAAGGTTATCGGCGGGCTGGTCGGCTATCCGGTCGCGGACGAACCCGAACCCGTCGATATCGAGAACACGCCGCCGATGTTCGTGCCGTTGCGGGAACTGGAGAATCTCGCTCCGGGGACCTGGTACGTTAATTCCGTTGCCGTCTTCCCGGAGGCTCGCGGTTTGGGCGTGGGGTCGCAGCTGATGAAACGCGCCGCGCAGACGGCAAAAGACCTCGGGCTCCGCGGCCTGAGCCTGATCGTTTCCGACGCGAACCGCGGAGCGCGAAGGCTCTACGAGCGCCTCGGCTACGAGGAGATCGCCGCGCGGCCAATGGTCAAGAAAGCGTGGCAAAACCCGGGCGAGAACTGGGTGCTGATGATCCGCAGCTAAAGCTGCCGGGACGTTACACTGTCGCCCATGAACGAGACGGATGCTCCTGCGAAATCGCGCTGGCAACGATTTCGATCGCTGCTGATCAATGCGGTCGTGATCGTCGCGGTGTTCCTCGGCGTCATGGCCTACCAGTCGCGCAACATGCTCCCTACCGGCGGCCAGGCGGCCCCCGAATTGCGCGGCATGACACTGGCCGGCGAGGCCTACGATCTGGCCGATGCGGGTTCGCGGCCGGCGCTGGTCTATTTCTTCGCGCCCTGGTGCAGGATATGCGCAGCGAGTGCCGGCAACCTCGACCGGTTGCGCCGCTGGCGGAACGAGTCGGAGTTCGAGATGGTCGCCGTCGCGCTGGACTGGGGTTCGGTCGAGGAGGTTCGCGCCTACGTGGACCGCCACGGTCTCGACCTCCCGGTCGTGCTTGGCGATGCCGGCGTCGCCAGGGACTGGCAAATCTATGCCTTCCCCTCCTACTACGTGCTGGATAGCGAACGCCGCATCGCGCGGCGCGACGTCGGCTACAGCAGCCAGCTCGGACTGCTGTGGCGTGCCTGGTCGATCGACTGACGGGTCAGGTCGTCGTCTCCCCGCGGGCGCTCCTGAACACCCGGTACAGCGCCATCGCGAATAACAGGTTGAGGACGATGCCGAGCAGCCCGACTTCCGGACCGTAAATATGGGTGTCCCGGATGCCGAGGGCACCGACCTTCTCACCGAAGCCAAAAAGTGGATAGTCGAGGCCGTTCCATAAAGCGTGCGACACGCTCGCCACCACGATCGAGCCGGAAATCGCTCGCAACATGCCCCAGATCAGGCCCAGCAAGGTCGCGTTGACCAGGTACACCGGGATCTCGGCGGCGGGCACGTCGAACCCGGTATCGAGCGCAATCGCGGATACGTGCCACGCGGTAAACGCGATACTGGTCCACACCAGGACCTGCACATCCGACTGTCCGGCGCGCGTCAACGCGGCCCACAGCCAGCCGCGGAAGAAGCCCTCCTCGGTTATCAGTCCCATCACAATCCCGACGCTGCTCATCAGGCCGATGTTCAGCAGCGCTTTGTGCCAGTCGGTGTTGCTAAGGTCCGTCGCACCACCCGCGAACGCAACGAGCGCTGCCAGGCCCAGCACGATCACCGGGTAGGCGGCGGCCAGCCCGTAGCCTTTCGGGGAGCCGAGCTGCAGCCCCATGTCCGCCCGCGAGAACTTCTGCAGGTACCAGAACAACGCCGTCAGGGGCAGTAGCGGCAATGCACTGAATACCGCCAGGTCGTTGGCATCCATTGCCGTCGTAATGACGATCGCGACGCTCGTGCCGACGATCGCGGGCATGAATTTTTTGTCCATACCCTGAAGATGCGCCAAACTGCGGTTTGGATCCGCTTCGCGCCCGGCCGGCGCGACCCGGCAAGCCCGGAACTCGCGAGGACACGGCGATAGATTCTGTGCACTACAGCTGCGACGACGGCGTCGCCACCATTCGCATCGACGACGGCAAGCGCAACGCGCTGTCGCCGGAGGTCCTGCGGGGCATCTACGCGGCTTTCGACCGGGCCCGGGCGGACCGGGCAACCGTGATCCTGACGGGCCGCGATTCGGTGTTCTCCGCGGGCTTCGACCTCAAGGTCATGAAGCGCGGCGGACCGAACGCGATCCGCATGCTGCGCGCCGGCTATGCCCTGACCGCCCGGGTCATGGCCCACCCGCACCCGGTGATCGCCGCCTGCAATGGTCACGCGTTCGCAATGGGCGTATTCCTGATGCTATCGGCAGACTACGTGATCGGCAGCCGCGGCGATTTCCGGATCTCGGCCAACGAGGTCGCGATCGGCCTTACGATGCCGCGCGTCGCCGCGGCTACGCTGAAGCAACGCCTGACGCCGGCCGCGTACCAGCGCGCGGTGACGTTGTCCGAGCAATTCGATCCGGATGCCGCGCTCGGCGCGGGCTTCTTCGACGAGCTCGCGGCACCCGACGACCTGATGGCCCGGGCCGAATCCCATGCCGCCGAGTTCCGGAAACTGGACGCCCGCGCGCACGCCGCCTCGAAACGCAGGATTCGTGCGTCAACCATACGCCGGATCCGCTACAGCCTGCCGCTCGACCTGCTGGACGCGATGATGATGGGACTGCGAGGCGCCAAGCCTCGCTGAGCGCTTCGCGCCGCCCTCAGGCGAGCACGTTCTTGCTCTCCAGGCCGATCGGCTTGCGACCGACCGCGAGAAAGGACAGCGGGACCTCCGTATCGAAGTCGCGACGCTCACCGGTCAATGCCTGTGCGAGCATCGAGCCGATGGCGGGCGCGAGCTTGAAGCCGTGGCCGCTGAAACCGTTCGCCACCCAGAAGCCATCGACCTCGGTCGGGCCGAGCACCGGGTGCACGTCCTCGCGATTGACCGTGTAAAGGCCGCAGTAACCGCGTACCCGGCCGGTGTATGGGAGGCCGGGCAGGCGATGATGCAGCGCGTGAAGGTTCACGACCTCGAAGTCGTCGTCGGTCTCGGTACGAAACCGGTCCGGGTCGGACACGGCCTCGCGTTCGTCTTCTTCGCGCACGGAGCCGACGACGAGCTGCTGCCCGTTGTTCTGGGTCCGGAAGTAGATGCCGCCGGCAAGATCGGCCGTGACAGGGATGTGGCCGGGCAGCGTGTCGGGCCGGTCGCGGTACAGGATCTGGATACGCGTCGGCACGAGTGACCAGGGCAGCTCCAGCCCGGCCATTCGAGACAAGGTGTTGCACCAGGGGCCGGCCGCGTTGATCACGAGCGGAGTTTCGAGCTTCTCGTCGTCGTCGAGCGTTACGCTGCGGACGCGGCCGCCCGTTACATCGATGCCCGTTACGCGGCTCCTGAGTCGCACGTCGACGCCGGCGCCCTTGCAGGCTTCCGCGAGATCCTGCGCCGCCGCCACCGGATCGATGTGTCCGCTTTCGTTCTCGAAAAGGTGGCGACCGCCGCCGGCACATTCGTGGTCCTCGCCGGTTTCGAGATCCGGCGCAAGCGTGCAGGTGCTCAAGGACGGGAAACGTGCGGCGACGTCGGCATCGTCCAGCACCTCGGCCGGCACCCCGAACTGCTGCATGCGCTGCAGTTCCCTGTCCGCCCACGCGCGGTCGCTACCCGGCATCCACAGTATGCCGTCCTCGCGATATTCCGCGGACGGGTTGGCGAGGCCGGTGAACGCGCCCCAGGAACGGTAGGCGCGGACGCCGTCACGCGCGAGAAGCAAGGTCTCGTCGATGGAATAGCGCACGCGGCATATCGCCGACGACGCGCCCGTCGAGCCTTCGCCGACAGCGGCGCCTTTCTCGATAATGGCGATACGCAGCCGGGATCGCCGCGCGAGCTGCCACGCGACGGACAGGCCGATAATCCCGGCGCCCACGATCACCACGTCGTAATTTTTCATCCGCTGTCCCGTACCCCGGTTTCCTCGTCAGTGGATTTTCTCCAATCCGTAAACCTTCTTCATTGTTTTCGACTGCAATAGAAATGCCGAGCACAGGGTCACGGCCATGACCACACCGAGTATGGCGAGCATACGACCGTATGGCTGGCCATGCAGGGCCCGTAGCTGCGCGAGCTCGTACATCGTCCGGAGCCACTCGAGCGCGCCGAGCACCAGCGCGAACTGAATCACACGCGCGACCCACGGCCGGCGCACGAACAGCAGGCCGATGAGGAGCAGGCAGGCGAACACGCCGATCCATGTGGCGTCGCGCAGGAAGTGCGCGCCGAGCACGACGAGGCTCAGGACCACGGGAATCGACAGCAGGACTTTCTTCATTGCGCGATGCCGAAGCTCTGGTATTGCATGTCCGACATCCGGGAAATTTCCGTTTCGATCTGCCGACGCTCCTCATCGTTCATGTCGATCCTGCGCAGAAGTGCACGTGCGCGTTCCTGGTCCGTCCGCGCGAGGTTCCAAACCTGCATGATGTACGCTTGCCGGCGCTTTTGGGGGTCGTCGATCTGCTCGACCAGGTCTGCCGCCGGCGTACCGCCCTGGCCGACCAGGTTCGCTGACAGGCCCATTATCGCGTCATCGCGGGCGGGGCCCCTCGGCTGGTTCAATACCCAGTTCGTGGCGCCCTGCGGATCCATCTGGTGCCAGGCGCTCGCGACCTGCTGCGACGCCATGGCCCTCATGCTCTGGTCGCCGATCCGGGCCAGCCAGCCTGCCGCCTGCTGCGGGTTGCTGTAAGCGTGACGCGAGACCAGGTCCGCGTAGGACTGGTCTCTCGTGGCACCGGCCGGCATGCTGTCGACCATCTGCCGCGCCGCATGGACGTCCTGGTCAATCAGCCCGTTGATGACGGCGGCCTGCATCGCTTCAAAACCCGGCTTTCCGCGGTGCTGCTCGACGAAGCGCTGCGCCGCTTCCGCCCCCCGTTGCTGCACGAGCTGTTGTGCGATCGCGTTGCGCCATTGGGCCGCAGCTGCACCTTCGAGACGTGGCAATGTTCGCATGGCGGCATCCAGGTCATTCATTGCGAGGTTTTGCCCAGCCTGAATGATCAGCGGCCCGGCGTTCCTCACGTCGCTGCTCAGGATATAGTCCAGCGCCGCGGCAGGGTCGGTAGACAGCCACGAGCTCAGGAGTGAGCGGGTTGCCATCTCCCGGTCTCGCGGATCGACGATAGTGTCTATGTAGGCACGCGTGGCCATGGGATCGGATTGCGCCGCATTCATGATCACGTTGCCGAGCGCCTGTCGCCGCACCTGCGGGTTGTCGATCTGCTCGATCGCGAGCAACGCCTGCGCCGGGTCGAGTGCAGCAATCTGCGAGAGCACGGTGACAATGAGGGAGGTGTTCGAGGTGTCCTGCTCCAGCGCCCACCGGACGGCCCGGTCCGGGTCCCTGCCGGCCATCTCCCCTGCGATCATCGCCCCCAGCATCGCGCGGTCATTCGGCGACGTCAGGCCATCGTAGTACTCGAGTGCGCGGTCGATATCCCGCGACGCGAGGGTGCGAAACGCGACCATGTATTGCCCTCTTCGAGGACCCTGCAAGGCGCCGGGCGACAGGCCCGCCAGGACCCGCTCCGGGTCCTCCTGCGCCAGCGCGGAATTGACCATTTCCTCGAACACCCGGCGGTGTGCCGGTTTCCTGAGCAGGTCGGCGTACGCAAGCATCTGCGCCGAATCGCGCCGCGCGAGATAACCGGCGAGCCAGCGCACGGCCTCGAGCTGCTGCGGGGGCGCCAACGATTCGATCCACTCTATTGCCTCGGCCGGCGAGCGATCGGCGATGTTGAACAGGTAACGCGCCCTCGAGTTGCTGTTCGCCCGCACGCCCAGCTCGGCTTCGATGCGGTCGGTGGTGGCGTTGCCAAGATAACCGTAGGCCGCGAGGATGGTCTGCGCCGCCTGGTCCCGGTCGCCCGGCGTGGGCAGGTCTTTGACGGCCGCAAGCGCGGCATCGAGGTCCAGCTTGCTCCAGGTACGCCAGATCGTGCTCTCGAGCGAGCGGTTCTTGGAGAATCCCGGCATGCGGGCCAGGGTCAGTGCGGACAGTGGATCGAGTTCGGCCAGCCGCAGGAACAGGATGGACAACGCGGCGTTGCGGTCGGTCGGGTCCGCGATACGATTCGCCTCGTGGATCAACTCCTGCACTTCTGCGGAGCTGGCGCGTCCCGCCAGCACGTACAGCGCCTCGGTCTGCGCAAAGTCGCCAGGAAGCGCGAGCGTGTCTTCGATCGATCGAATGCGGGCATAGCGATCTTCGCGGTGGCTCTCGGCGTCTGCCGCAGGCATCTTCGGAACGGCGACGATATCGCGCACGACCAGCGGCTCCTCGAGCGCCGGCGCCGCCGAACGGCTCGTTGCCAGCCACCATGCGCCCGCAGCGCCGAGCGCAAGTCCCGCCAGCAATGCAATGATGATTCGCGACATGCTATGCCTCCCGTCCCCGAAGAGACATCAACATGGTCTCACAATGTGGCGCAGCGATGGCCGGCACCGGGCGAATCCGGGCCATAACGAATAGCCGTGTTGGATCAGGCCGCGATCACCCGGTTGCGGCCTTCGCGCTTGGCCCGATAGAGGCGCGTGTCGGCCTCATCGAGGATGACCCTCGAGTGCACGTCGTCGCGTATTTCCGCGAGACCGAAGCTGATCGTGACCGCGAAGTCGGGCGCGATATCCGACCAGTCGGCAGCCTGCACCGCCTCGCGCAGCTCGCTGCAGACCTGCAGCGCACGATCGACGCCGGTGTCCGGGAAGTACAGCATGAACTCCTCGCCACCATAGCGCGCCACGAAATCGGTCTTGCGGCAACCGTCCCGCAGTATCTGCGCGACCCGCTCGAGGACCTGGTCGCCGACGGCGTGCGAGTAGTCGTCGTTGATCCGCTTGAAATGATCCACGTCGGCGAGCGCAATCGCGCCGGTGCGTCGCCTGCGCTTGGCGAGATCGACCTGCTGCTGCAGGTAGCTGTCCGCATGCCGCCGGTTGGGTAGCCCTGTCAGCTTGTCGTGCGTAGCCTGCCTTTCGAACTTTTCCGCTTGCACCCGCAGCTCTTCCGTCCTTTCCTCGACCAGCTTCTCGAGGCGCACCCGCATCAGCGCATACTTCATGATTACGAGCATGCCGGCGGCAAGCACCGCGAGCAGCAGCAGGAAATACGGCAACGGTCCGTTGGTAAAGGCGATCGCGAGCACGACGCCCGCCGCCGCCGACACGTATTCGACGACGGTCGTGAAGGCATTGAATATCAACCTCGGGTCCGTGTCCCGCAGGTAGAGCATCACCATCATCCCGGCGTCGTTGATGAGCTGCATAGTGATGACGAGCACCAGCAGGTACATGCCGGAGGCGAGATCGAACGTCGCCACCGGCACCGCACCGCCGATGGACTCGTAAAGCAACCCGCCGCCGAGAATCACGAATATCATCAGCCCGGCGTTGTGCAGCGAGGCCGTCACGACCAGCCGCAACGAGACCCCGAGGCGCAGTCGCTGCCACGGGTAGATCAGCGACGCCAGGCCGTTGACCCAGGCCGCGTCGACCGGCCCGAGCACCAGGACGCTCATGACCTGGGCCACGCGATCGAACGATACGTGCCCGAACACCGGGTGCGGAAAGCCGGTAGCGATCGTGAACAGGCCGAACGCCAGGAAGAAGCCCGCGGTGCCGATACCGTGCCCGCGCGCGAGCAGGCCGCCGTCCATTGCTGCGATGCCAACGGCGATCACCGCCGAAGTCAGCAACAGTACGGAATACACCAGGTCGGGGCGCCAAAGGCGGCCGTCGTCCGGTCGGATTGTCGGGGTGGAATCACTCATCTCGGCGTCAAAGTATGCCCTATATGGGCGCGCGAGACCGTGATGTACGTAGCTTATGTCAAGCTTGGGCGGCGAGCGCATTCACAACGAAGAAGGCCGCCGCGCCGCAGGCGGCGGCCTCCCCGTATCCCATCGAGGCACGAATCAGGGGATTCTCGCCTCCGCCGCACACGACTGGATCGCGTCCTTGTCGAGCCCGGTGATCAGGCCCAGCTTTTTCAGGTCGTTGGTCAGTCGAGAAACCTGTCTCACGAACGCGCCGTGGTTCACCGCGTCCCCGGCAAGAATCTGGATCTCGTCGGACACGTTGCAGCCGTTGGCGACCTCGAAATTCGGCACGCCCGAATCGCAGCCATCGATGACCACGGTCGGCGTTAGATCGGACAGCGGGCAGAAATCGTCGCCGTCAGTAACTCCGTCATTGTCATCGTCGCCGTCGCAGGCATCGCCCACGCCGTCTCCATCGTGGTCTTCCTGGCCCGGATTGGCATTCAACGGGCAGTTGTCGTCGCGGTCGCCGACGCCATCGTCGTCATCGTCGCCATCGCAGGCATCGCCGCGACCATCGCCGTCGTTGTCGGCCTGGTCCGGGTTGGGAATGTTGGCGCAGTTGTCCAGCGCATCGGGAATCCGGTCCCCGTCACCGTCCAGAGGACTGTTTGTGAAACTCCAATAGTCGGTGCGGAAGGTCGCGTCGGCGCCCGAATTGCTGATGACGGCAATCACGACGTTGACGAGACCGCCATTGCCCCCACGGGCGACCGGGTCTGTGTCGAACACGCCGTTTCCGCCGAACAGGAAGGAATTGTCGTCAAACAGCTCGGCCAGCGGAATCGAGATCATCTGCCAGCCGCCGCCGGATACCGCACAGGGACCGGTCGGGCTGACCACGCAATTGAACTGGAACTCGTCGTCATCGGGCTGATTGATCGCGCCATCCCCGTTGTCGTCTTCCTGGAAGTTGATCTCCAGCAGGTAGTCCTGGTCTCGGCCCACGCCGTCGATAGCGTCGGGATTGATCCACAGGTTGAAGTAGGCCGTGTCGAACAGGTCGACCGGGTTGGTGCGCCCGAACCCGCCAAAGAAGCCGGGTACGCCGCCTGAGCCCCAGCCCGTATCCAGCGAGGCCGCGCCGCCGAGCAGTGGCGGAAGATCGACGAAGTTCGGCCCGATACCGCCGCCGCCGACGGAACCGCCAAATGCAAACCAGCCGTTGCCGAACGGGTTGCCATGCTCGAGGTCGTCAAACACGACCTCCTCGGGCGGTGGCGGCGTGAAGGTCCAGTAGTCCGTGCGGAAGGTGGCGTCGGCACCTGAGTTGGTGATCACCGCGTAGACGATGTTGATCAGCTGGCCGTTACCGCCGGCCGAAGCGGGCACGGCGTCGAGAACACCATTGCCGCCGGTCAGGAATGAGTTGTCGTCGACAAAATCCGACAGCGGTATCGAGACGCGCTGCCAGCCGCCGCCGGCAATTGCGCAGGGACCGGCAGGGCCGATCTCGCAGAGGAACTGGAACTCGTCGTCTTCGGGCGAGGTGATTGCCCCGTCGCCGTTATCGTCCTCCTGGAGGTTGATCTCGAGAACGTAGTCCTGGTCGCGTCCTGCGAAGTCCACCGCGTCGGGATTGATCCAGAAGTTGAAATGCGTCTGGCCGGCGAGATCCGTGGGTCTCGTCCGTCCGAAGCCGCCGAGGAAGCCCGGCACACCGCCCGAGCCCCAGCCGGTCTCGAGCGAGAATACGCCGCCGTCCGCGGGCGGCAGATCAATGGCGTTGGCGCCGATACCGCCGCCGCCGACGGATCCGCCGAATGCGAACCAGCCGCTGCCGAACGGGTTGCCGTGTTCCATGTCGTCGAAGACGATGGGGCCACCCGGCGTCGGCGGCGCCGGCGTGTCGATCGTTATCTTGTTCACGTTGAACTCGCCGGAGTCGATCGACAAACGCATGGTCTGGACGCCGCCGTTGAGCATCACGTCCTCGGCGCGAACCGTCGTCCAGCTTTGCCAGGCACCCGTGCCGGGCACGCTGATCGGGCCGGTCACGTCGACGCCGTCGAACTCGATGTGCAGGGTGCCTCCGCCGGCCGCTGAAGCAACGCGCACCTCGATATCGTAGGTACCCGGAGTGACGTCTACGAGGTATTCGGTCCACTCCCCGGGCACCGTCCAGCCGAGGTTGAAGCCGAAACCGGCATCGGTGGTGCCTTCGAGATCGACTGCTTCGGACGCGCGGTAGGCGCCGCCGTTGTTCGACACGTCGGTATCGTTGTAGGCGATGCCCTGGCCGCCAATGTCGTAATTCTCGGCTTCGACCGTCCCCGGGATCGGGGCTGCCGTCATCAGGTACGGCGCCTGCGGACAGCCGCTGCCGACCTCGATCGCGACCGGGTCGGCGGATGCGAGTACGCCATCGTCGTCACGCGCTCGGGCTTTCAGCGTGTAACAACCCGCGGCGACGTTCGGTATGGTGAGTTCGTAAGGCGGCGTAGCGTCCTCGCCGAGCACGGCGTTGTCCTGCAGGAACTGCACCTGCTGCACAGCGCCATCGTCCGTGGCGCTGACCGTTATCGTCAGATCGGTACCCGGCGCTATTACGTCCGTCGGTGTCGGGCTGGTGATGGCGACAACCGGCGGGTCGTTCGGCACCTGGTACACGCGCACGTAGTCGATGACGTATTCCTGCGGAAACACCGTCGTTGCGTCCGGCGGCCCCGGCAGGTTCCCGCCCACCGCGAGATTCAACAGCAGGTGGAAGTCGACGTCGAAAGGTGCCGGGAACGGCCCGCCCGTCGAGAACCAGCTGTTCTGGGTCGCGTAGGGTATGCCGTCGACGTACCAGCGGATCTCGCCCTGCTCCCACTCGACTGCGAACTCGTGAAAATCATCGTTGAACGTGCCACTCGGCAGGAAAAAGTCCGTAGACGTAAATACATTGCCCGGGAACGATGCACCGTAGTGGATGGTGCCGAAGATTCGATTCGGGTCGCTGCCGATATACTCGACAATGTCGATCTCGCCACTGGCCGCCCAGGGCCCGTAGATCGAGGGATCCGACGACAGCATCCAGAACGCGGGCCACAGCCCTTGGCCAATCGGCATTTTCGCCCGCATCTCCATGCGGCCGAACGTCCAGTCGCCCTTGCCGAGCGATCGCAGGCGCGAGGACGTGTAATTCAGTCCGCCGACACTTTCTTCACGGGCGGTGATGGTCAGGAAGCCGTCGGCCACGGTCGCGTTCTCTTCCTGGTAGTACTGCAGTTCGTTGTTGCCCCAGCCTCCCGGAAGACCAACCTCCGAGCCGTCGCCGAGCTGGAATGTCCACTTGGTGAGATCGACGCTGGTGCCGTCGAATTCGTCGGACCAGACCAGTACGCAGCCGGTCAACCCGACGCACTGCGCCGCGACCGGCGCGGCCCAGCCTGCAAGACACGCGATTACGACCGTCGCCGGCAAAATGCCGGGCACCTTGAAATGCTTCTGAAGAGCCATGAACGCCCCTTGGATGAAGTCGGTTGAGGCTCCGCACGCGGTACGCCGCGGAACACGGGATTGTTATTCATTATTGACAGCGCTGTCATTCAGGATAGTACAGGGACGCCCTCGCTGTCAATCAAGGGGCGCCAGGGTGGTGCCTGCAGGCGATCAGCCCCCGGGGAATCCGCGCCTGCAACATTGCCCTTACGAGCGCATGCGCAGGCTGGCCATCGGCGACCAGCTGGCCCCGAGCCGGGCCGTCAGTTCAGTCGCGCTTCAACAGGGCCCTGAGTTTGTCGAGCGTTGACGGTTCGTCTTCGATGTACAGCCTGTCGCCGAACTGCAATTCGCCGATTCGGTTCTCGATCGCCCTCGACTGCTCGACCAGCGTGTCGACATTTCCGAGCAGCTCATTGAGCTGCTCCGTGTGGCTGGCGGATTCCGGCTCGACGTTTCTGAGTTCGGCGGCCGCACTCTCGACGGTGTTGCTGGCCGCGCTCAGGCCGTTTCTCTTTTCCGCGACATCCTTCGAAAAATCCGTTGCGCGTCGAAGGACTTGTCGCATCGCCTCGTTCTTGGCTTCCAGGTAGCAGTGAGTGACGAGGTCGACATCCAGTAACACTGCCTTACAGACGGCCTTGACCGTGTCGCAGGCAGCCCGGCCTTCTTTTTCCGCCTCTTCGCAGATACGGTCGATGAATTGATTTAGCATCTTGCTGTAGCTGCCGATGTACCAGCTCGGTGCCAGCCCGATGCGCGCATGTGCGCGACCGATCTTTTCTGCCTTGTTGAAGTAGGAGCTCTTGAAACGCCCGCCGAACAACTCATCGAGCCAGTGTCGCTTCTGCGCCGCGCGAGCGCGACGAATGGACTCCTCGTCTCCGAAGAGCGCTTCAAACTCGGAATAGGACAGTATGTGCTCATAGAAGCGTTCGAGCATCCCGTCAATTTCCGGTTCGATATATTGCCGCGCCTGTTGCAGCTCGACGATATCGTGTTCATTCATCTCGATGAACCGGAGGCGGTCTTCGATCAGTTCCGTGTACGGCATCGGCCTGTCCTCGCATCGGCGATAGGGGTCCGGGCATCCCGCTCACTCCCCCGAATTTACGCTAGCAGCCAGCCGATCTGATTGAGATACGTATTAAGACCTAGGCACTCGCAGGCCGGTCAGGCATTGGACCACGCTTTTTTCAGCCAGGCTTTGACGTCCCTGTCGACGTCGCCGGGTTTCTCGAGGCGCACGCGGTGGGAGACCATCGCGTTGAAGCTGCCGGACTTTTCCAGCCGCCCGGCAGCCGGCTCGCCTTTCAGGTTGATGCCGAGATCGACGCGCGTACGGGTCGACGGCTGCACGATGGCGAACTGCTTGTTTCGCCGCAGGCTGACGTAGGCCTTCTTCGGCGCGATCTCGACATCCTTGCCGAGTGACTGCGCAGCCTTGATCACGGCGTCATAGATCGGTTTCAGGTCCGCCTTAGGGCCAGCATACTGCGCCGCGACGAGGTCGGTCCCGCCCTCTGCCTTGCTCCCGGCATCGCTTTTCAACAGCTTGTGCGCGACAAGGTTCGCATAGCCGTGGGTCAGGCCATGCTCGCCTTTCAGCGCCTTGACGATCGCGCCGTGTTTCTCGGCGCCCGTCTTCTTCGCCACGGTGACCCACTGCTCCAGCGTCTTGCCGGTCTTTTCCTTCATGTTGGCGATCATTTTTGCCGCCATCTCTTCGGGTGATGCAGGCATTGCTTGCGCTCCTCGTCTACTCGGCTTTGTCGAGCGGCCAGTTCTCGGCACGCATGGATTTCGGCATCAGCGGCGCCATGAGCGAGTACATGGCCAGGGTGATCCGCGCACCGAACGTGACCTGCCCGGTCTCGACCCAGGACTTGAAGTTGTCGACGATGAAGCGCGAACCGCTGTCCATCGACTTCTCGCTCTTCGACCCGGCCAGCACCTGTTCCGTGATCAGGCAGAACTCGGTGCCGTCGTCGACTTCCCTGAGGGTATAGGTGACCCTCGACGGCGGATCGGGCAACGCCGTAAGCCGGAACGTCGTGACCAGCCGATGCGGCGGATCCATCTCCACGATGCGTCCGATAACGGCGACCGCCTTGCCCTGGTTCGAAGAGACCCGGTACGGGCTCCCGGCGGCGAACGCCGGGGTGTCCCACGATCCGTTCCAGAAGAACGGCCGTGGCCGGTTCGTGTCGACCAGCTCGGACCAGACCTTGTCGATGGGCGCCTTGATCAGCACCTTGTAGACCTGTTTCTCGGCATATTGCTTGTCGTTCATTTGCTCTTCTTCCCCCCTTGTCCGTCGCCGTCGTGGCGCACTTCGGCCAGGTACTTGATGCGTGTCACCTCGCCCGCCCACCAGGCGCTGTATTCCGTCGTCCAGCGCTCGTGAATCGTCTGTATCGGCACCGCGTTGAAGTAGAGCTTGCGTACGCGGCCGTCCTTCTCCGAGACGACCAGGTTGGCGTCCTCCAGCACCGCGAGGTGCTTCATCACCGCGATGCGGCTGACGTCGAACTCCCTCGCCAGCGCACCGACCGTAATCCCCGGCGTCGCCTTCACGAGGTCGAGCATGCGCCGTCGATTCGCGTTGCCGAGCGCCTGGAACAGGGCATCCATGTCATGGTCGTCTAACATGTAACCTTTAGGTTACTTATTTTTTCACCAATGTCAATGGGCAGCGCTTGAAGGGGTTTCTGTTGCTGCAGGAGCGGTTCTTGAACCGCGATCCGATCTGAAATCCGGTTCGCGCTTCGAGAAGCGCTCCTACAGCCCGTTTCGAATTTACGATGTCCATTCTGCTGCAGGAACGCGCCTCGGCGCGCGATTGGGTATTCGGACTGGTTCGCGCTTCGTGAAGCGCTCCTACGGATCGTTTCGGACTTCCGATATCCATTCTGCTGCAGGAGCGCGCCTCGGCGCGCGATTGGGGATTCGGACTGGTTCGCGCTTCGAGAAGCGCTCCTACGGACCGTTTCGGACTTCCGATGTCCATTCTGTTGTAGGAGCGCGCCTCGGCGCGCGATCGGTGGCCGGAACGGACGTACGCGCAATTACGAATGGTCGCTGCACCCGGCCGGCTCCGAGAATCGCATTACATGGCGCGTTCCAACAGAAAACAGGCGGCGGCCAGGTTCCGCCGCGCCATCGCGCGCAGCAACGCGCTGCACTCGGAATACCTTGGCGACCCGGCACTCTACGAGTCCTACGATCGCTTCACGCGCTGGCAGCTCGACTACATGCTGCCCTTTTTCTCGAACCTGCTCGAACCCGAGGGCTACGCGGAAGCGGTCGACTTCATCGTCAGCGATCTCGCCGGTGTCGGCGTCAGCGACCGCGACCGCGACATCGAGCGCGCAGCCGGTGTCATCGTCCGGAGCCTGCCGTCGCAACCGCTCGAGACGGCCGCGGCCGCGGTGGAACTGAACGCGCGGGTACTCGAGATCAACCTCGGCATCTGCCGTCAGCTGCTGGTCGGTGGCGAGCTGCCGCCCGACATCGCGGAGAGCGACTACCAGGTCGCCTGCCGCGCGGTGAGTTCCTTCGACGAATGCGTGGAACTCGTGCACCTGGCGGCCGACCTCGGCGAAACGCTGAAGAAGCTGGTCCGCGTCCCGCTGATCGGCGGCTTGCTGCGGACGATGCGCGCGCCCGCGCACGCGGCCGGGTTCGGCGCGCTGCAGGAATTCCTTGAGACCGGCTACGTGACCTTTCGCAGGATCTCGGACATCGACCGTTTCCTCGAACTCCTGCGCGTACACATGAGCGAGGTGTTCGAGCACATTTACCACGCCCCGATCGCCGGGGAGTGACGTCGGCTCAATCGTCGTCGACCTCGAACTGGCCGGTAAGCCTGCGCCAGACGTGCGACCAGCTCAGGCCGATCGTGAGCATCACGGACAGGATAATCAGCACGACCCAGGTGAACTCGGTCACGGAGTCGATCTGCAACACGCCGAAGTCAATCAGCATCCAGACGATACCGCCAAACAGGGCTGCGGTCAGAATAAGCCCCAAGGTCCCCATCGAACGCTGCGTCGCCGCGAGCAGGATGACCCAGCCAATCAGGATGATGACGCCGGCGACGAAATGTTCCGGACCCAGCGCCTGATTGGAGAAGCCGTCCCGCAGCCAGTGCACGAAGGACCAGCCGCTCGGGTTGTAGGTTGCAAGCACCAGCACGAGGGTGGCCACCAGGCGGATGACGAAGCTGCCCCAGTCGAACTCCGCCGTCGTCCGTCGATGCACTGACGCAGACTTGTCTTTCTCCTTACTCACGCCCGGTACTCCCCGCTCGGGTTGCCTGTCTTCGTATAACCGGTGATGTTAGCGAAATTTGCATTGCGATTCCCCGCCGGAGCGTGACAGCGGCGGGTCGCAGACGCGGCGCAATTACGGCTGGACCAGCCGGTTACTGTGGCCTCTCCCCGCCTGCGTTCCGGAGCAGGAGCATTCGGGTCTCGGTGCCTTGCGGCGTGCCGCCGCCCATCATCTGCATCATGAGGTCCAGCCGCAGCACACCGGCGACGATATCGATCCGGCCGTCGCCGGTCGCGTCCTCCAGCGCAAGCGCGACGATGCCGCTCGGCCGGCTGAGAACGCCTCGCCGGTGAAATTCCTGGTTGCCATCGTTTTCGAACCAGACCAGGCTCTGCCGCTTCGGGTCGTCCCAGAAATTCAGCCAGCTGCCAGCCAGCACGTCGACGTCTCCGTCGGCATCCACATCCGCGGCCGCGGCGACGGCCGCGCCGTAGAACCGTCCGATATCATGGAACTGAAACTGCAGGTCACCGCGGTTTTCGAGCCACTGGACACCGTGATACGGCTTCGGGTCGGGCTGGGTATCGAGCGCGTCGCCGTTCGAGATGAGGATGTCGGTGTCGCG
>JAAUYE010049009.1_pt1 | contig 24083 bp, 50 predicted proteins | sample 7278081 | NCBI WGS metagenome assembly JAAUYE01 (sample SAMN14350131, study PRJNA611818) | marine sediment metagenome | isolation source: surface marine sediment (0.6m) | place: French Polynesia: Moorea | collected 2018-08
GCGCTCCGGGCCTCGAGGACGGACACCTCGGCGGCTACGTCGATCGGTGCGGTGGACCGTTACATCTCTGATTTCGGCGATCTGGACGTGGTTCCGGATCGGTTCATCAAACCGTCGCTGTTGACCGGCCTCGCCAATCAGGTGGTGTATCTGCTGGATAGCTCGATGTACGGCATCGACACGCTGCCGGGCCGGTCGTTCATGACCGAGCCATTGGCGAAGACCGGCGATGCCGACAAGTTCCTGGTGCTGTGGGAAGGGACGCTCAAAGTCCACAACCAGGACGCCCACGCCGCCATCTTCGATATCGATAGCACGCTGTGAGCATGTCGCTTCTGGATAGGCTCCCGGATGGCCGGGAGCTCTATCTCCACGTCGACGAGGCGGCCAATAAGTTCGCGGTGGTCGAGAAGGTGCCGGCCCGCACCAACGCGGCCATTGCGGACGCCGCTGCCGAGATCCGACAGCACGCGCGCCCCATGATCGGCAACACCCAGCGCCACATCCAGCAGGCGGCCAAGGTGCCGACCTGGCTGCATGAGAAATGGCGCCGGGAGATGGGGGCGCATTGGGAAGACAAGCAGCTCCGGCGTGAATATGAGAACCGGCATCTTAATTCGATCGAATACCGCGATATTCGAACGGGAGGCGGCCGGCTGTGACGCTTGCGACCAAGGCCGAGCTCCGGACAAATGTCGGGCGGTGGCTATCCCGGTCGACGGATTCCGACTTCCTGGCCCGGTTCGATAGTTTCCTGGCGCTAGCCGAGGCGGACTTCGGCACTAAGCTCAAGAGCAAGGTGCAGGAGCGCCGCTTGGTCGCCACGCTCAATGAGCGATGGGAGAACAACCCGGCCGGCAGCCAGGAAGTGCGATCGGTCGCGATCCTAACGAATGGCAACTATCGCTCGCGCGGGCCACTTGATCTGCTGAGCTATCAGCAAGCCGTTGCAAAATATGGTCCGAATGCCTCTGGCGAGGTGCAGGCATATGTTTTGGTCGGTCAGCAGATCGGTTTCTTTCCGTTCGCAGATGAGGATCTGACCAGCACCAAGCAATTCGAGATGGTGGCCTATGTTCGCCCTGATGCCTTAGTCGCCGATACCGATAACAATGAGGTGCTGGTCTCCTATCCAGCCGTCTACCTGTACGGAACGCTCTTACAAGCGGCGCCCTACTATGGTCGGCAAGAGGACGTGACAACCTGGGACGCGCTCTATGCCCAGGCAATCGAGGATGCCAACGCCGAGAAGGCGTCTAGGGCCGGTGATGTCATGCTGGAGAGGATTGCCTGATGGGACGGCCCAAAGTGCCATTCCCGATGCTGTTCGGCGACAAGGGGCCAGGCGGCGCAACCGATGGCGATCTCTTGCTTGAAAACGACCCGCCAGGACCGGGAAGCTTGCTTCTCGAAGCCAACCCGCCTGGTCCGGGCAAGCTGATCTTGGAGAGTAGCTAATGGTCGATACCCCGATTTCTGGCTTGCCTGATGGTGGCTCTGTCCAAACGACAGATCAAATCCCGGTCACGCGGGGCACGTCGAACTTCAGAGTTGTTACAGGAGCTCTTGCGCCGCTCGATAACGTCACTACGGCGCGGATCGATGACAATGCTGTCACGTTCGCCAAAATGCAGGACATCGCCACAGCAACGTTTATGGGGCGTGATACAGCGGGAACGGGCGACCCAGAAGCTTTGACCGCTACAGAAGCCCGAACGCTTCTCAATGTCGAGGATGGAGCCGCTGCGGACCAGAGCGCGGCGGAGGTGCCATTTACGCCGGCAGGCGGAGTTTCGGCAACTGACGTACAGGCGGCGATCGTGGAGGTCGAGGCCGATTATATAGCGGCTGATGCCACTGTGAAGGCCGGCGCGCCGCTGATCAGCACCGAGGATGAGCTGGTTGGGCAGATGGAGCTTGCGGTGGTGGCGACGCTTCCGGGAACGCCAGATGCCAACACCGTGTATTTCGTAACCACTTAGGATTAGCCATGCCGGGCGTCTTCATAGGCTCCACCGAGATCACCGACGTTGGCAAGATCAAGGTCGGCAATACGGACGTACAGGAGATCTATGTCGGCGCGACCAAGATCTGGCCCCCAGATACCGGTGCTATCAACGATCCTTCGGATATCCCTGGTCTTCAATTTTGGTACGATGCCTCTGATGCTTCGACCTTTACCTTGAACGGTAGCACGGTCGACGAATGGCGCGATAAAAGTTCATTTGCTCGCCATATGTCGACGACTCAGGAATTCGAAAAGCCCATCAGAACGACAGATGGTGGGTTGGATTCGGTGTTCTTCGATTCGGCTGGAAACCAACGCCTTTATAATGATACGGCGGACATCAGCGTCACGAGTTTGACGGTCTACACTGTCTTGCGGGTTCTGACGACTGACGACATCAGAGCATGGTGGGGTATGCGTAGGGATTCTGGCGCGCAAGCCTACCTAGGAACACGTATTAATGGCAATGAAGCAAGGTTCAATATCTCAGATATGGGCGGCGATCCATTCATTGTAAGGGATTATGCAAATACATTTTGGCTTCGCGGAGAAATTAACGAGAATGTTAGTATTCGGGTTACAGATAATGACGGAGTTACAGATATAGCTACGGCTCTAAATGGCAGTTTCTTGCCCTTGCAAGAGAATGTGATTATAGGCGGTCGAAGCAATGCTGGAGTTCCCGCCGGCGTTACATGTCATGTTCATGAAATCTTTGCACATGATTCTATTTTGACGCCAGAGCAACAAACTGCGATGGAAAACTACGTTAATCAGAAATGGGGGTTTCTTTAACTTGAGAGTCGTTAACACGATCGCAGAGCTTCAAGCGCTGGAGCCTAATCCTAATCAGACAGTTATGGTGCTTGGGTATGCTGCTCCGGATGATGGCGGCGGCGGGATGTTCTATTATGCCAATGATGGCGCTGCCACGGATGGGGCCACTGTGTTCGCCTATGATCAAGACATCGGGCCCGAGCAATCTTCCGATACCGTGATCACGTCGATCGACGGCACCGCCCTTGGCGCCAATGTCGCTTGGGGAACGGTCAGCTTAGAGTTCGATACCGTTCCGCCAGTGACACTAACCGATATCCATCTGCATGGACACGCAACGGACAACAACACGGTCAATCCTATTGCTGATGGGTTTGGGCGTCTGGACTACACTACGGGTATCCTGACCGACCGCGGCGACACAGTCCAGAACACCGTGATTGGTCAAGCCGGCGTCGGTTCGATCGTCACGATCAAGCGGAAGCTTCTGACCAACACCCGGCGCTGGCGGCGGCTGATACCCGAGAAGGACGTATTTCATCTGAAATGGACCGGTGCGGTCTCAGGTGCGGATATCAGCGGCCATCAGCTAAGTTGGGCGATCAATAGCGCCAAGCGCCAGGGGTTCGCGATCGTCGATCTGGATTGGCTTGAGGTCGCTCAATCCGGGATTATCGAGATCCCGATGAACATGACGCTTCGGCATGGGATCATCAAAACGCGTGGCAACGATTGGGCGGTCAAGGCGCTGCGCACCACGCCACCTTACGATTTCAACGATCCGGAATATTTCGTCGATCAAATGCAGCCATGGGTTAGTGGGGCGAATTCGTCAGATGGGTCCGGGGTATCGGTCACGCTTGAAGAGCTTGAGCTGGACGGCAACATTGCCGGCAACCAAGACGCGCTGCTCAATCCGTCGAATTACAATGATGTCGAGAACAACCTTCAAAATTCGCCATGGTGGTCCGGGTTCTCCTGGATGAATCAAAATAGCCGGGTCATGCCGGATAACAGCTTTTGCTATATCACCAACTGTCACTTTCATGATTTTGGTAGCAATTGTTTGCTGGGCTACTTCTCGGTGCAGTACCAAACGCTAAACTTGCGGCTTGGCAACAGCGCTCGAAACCATCTTTGGTATCAAACGATGGGCGTCCACACCGGGCTTTACATGTACGGGTTTGCCTGGGGCACCTATTCCAAATGCGAAGGAATCAAGGTCGCGGGCTGCACGATCGAACAGCTTGTGTTCAATCCCTATTTTGTCGGCGCTGACGTGATCTGGAATTATGAGGGTGATGATTACAGCGCCGACGATGATGAAGTTCGGCGAACGGACTACCGGCCGGGCGCATTCTGGCAGAATGTAACGATCAAGATCGAGGACGGGAAAGGACCTATCGGGCGGTGCTTTGGCTGGCTAGGACAAAATATTCATTTTGAAAAGATAACACTTATCACAGCTAAAGATAATAATGTTACTGTATTTGGGCAAGTTGCTAACCAGTTTCAGAATGCTTTAAATCGCAATATTACTATTAAAGACGTTACCGTTATATCCAGAAACGGCCCGAATTTTCGTACTGTTTTGTGCGATACTCATTTAGCCGATAACATGTCGATCGAAAACGTATCGTTTTTTGTGCGGTATGGGTTCACGCCTCCGGACAAGTCTCTAGCGCCGCAAGGCCAATTCATGACGCTAGAGATCCCAGATGTATCACAGTTGCAAGATCCGGCATGGCCATATGTGCGAACCGCTTCTCTGCGAGGGTTCACTAGCACGGGCGGCTATGGCCTTGGTCCAGTGCGGTTGCTCGACATCGAATCCTTGGCAACGGAGCCGGTCAAGTTCACGGTTGAGAACGGCGTCTCTCGCGTGGCGTCATGTCTGTTTGTGACGACGCAAAGCAATTCGGGCAATACCGATCTGTGGACCAACAACAATCCAGAGAAATTTGAGGGCACGTGGCGCAATGTGTCGTTCGATAATGAGGATTTCTCCGGGTTTAACATGAGAGCTATTCTCTTTACGGCAAGGCGCCTAGAAAATGTCACTATGAAATGGACGACCGTTGTCACTCAACAGCTTTTTTCTGAAGAGCTTATTCGAATTGATCAGGATTTTACAGGGCTAACGGAACTTGACATTCAAACTGTTCTTTGGTGGGTGCCCAAATCTTTAAGCAATATTGTGGTTTTGCCTAGAAATACAGCTGCGGCAACCGCACTTAACGGAGCGATCTATACATTCAGAGACCGCAGCAATACACAAACCATTGAATGGGAGGATTTGGTCACAAGCGGCGCGGTCGATTATCGTGCGCCGATTTTGCGAATCACGACGCAAGCCCCGGTTGCGGCTGGAAATCTAGAATTTGATGTTTCGCTCAGAATTGTATAGCAGGCCGATACCGACACAAGGCCAGGCCGCCGCGAAAAGTGATCTAGGCCACTGATTGATGGCGGCAGACCTGTTAAGGTGAGGGTGCCGGCCTAGCTGTCGCAAGTTGTGCCGGTCGCCGATCCGAAGCGCGCTCGGGTCGGCGTTTGTGTATCTGCACAACCTGTGGGCGGTAATCTCCAAGGATTTGCAATAACATAAGATTCAGTGTTAATCTTCCCATGCGACAGTTAGGCGACGGTGCGATGCATGGGTGGACGATCCCTTTCGATGGAGATCAACAGCAGGCTTCTGGCCGCGTTTGCTAGTTTGATGCTGCTGATTCTTTCAATCGTGATCGCCGGCATGATCGATATCCGCTCTCTCATGTGGGAGCTCAAAGGCGCCTATCCCCTCATCATCGATCGTCTCGACCGCCAAGAAGCGCGGGTTTCGCAGCGCATGGACGCGCTAGAGCGGCGCATGCAGATGCTCGAGGCACACTATCGGAGGCAGGATGGCAATCCATAGCAAGGTAGCGGCGGGCGCGTGGAGTGGCGCTGGTGGCGTCGCTCTAGGGCCGCTGGTGGCGTATCTGCTGGAATGGTTCGGAGCGCCTCCCATGGGCGACACGGTAGCCGCGGCGGCTGGCGGGGCGCTTGCCTGGCTCATGAACAACATAGCGGCCTACGCCAAGACAGAGACGGTTTATCGCCCTTTAGGACGCCAAGGCGGCGCTTTTCAGGAACGCAGATGATGACCAGAGAGCGCGCGATCGAGAAGCTTGCCGCCTTGCTGGCCACGCTGGAACCAATGCGCAAGGAAAGCATGGTGATCTGCGAGGCATGGGATAGCATTCGCGATCAGGTGATCCCGGCGCTAGAGATGGCCGAACCGGACGAATTCCTCGAGCATTTGAAGCAATTGTTTCACTCGGGGATTTCGATGGAGGATCTGCACCAGCGGGTACGATTTCGCTATAGCCATGCGGAGCAAGGCATCCGCGAGGCTCGGGCACTTGCGGATGCGACCGACCGGCTACGGCGTTTTTCCCGGCAAGCCAGTGTGGCGTCGTGAGCGATAGCTATCTGGATCTCATGGCGAAAATCGGGCTTGCTTTACATTACGCGTTTCTGGTCGCCATTCTCTGCGCAGCGTTCACGCTGATCATCGTCATTCTGTGGGAAGTCGGCCATCTGAGCTGGAAGGCTTACGAAATCGGATATGCCGCGGGCCAAGCGGCCAGTGTGGCGCCAAGCCCGCGGTTTGATCCGCCGCTTTAGATGTCTTCAGTCTCTCTTGCTGTCAGCCCGCGCTCTGGCAGGTTGCCGTGAGGCATGGCCAGAATGCCGGACATAAACGCATCGGCGAAGAACTTGCCCTGTTTGGCCCATGCGTCGGCTAGGTCATACCGGCTGCCCGGCGCGGTCTCGACAAGCGTCATAAAAGCCTGATCGCGGAGCCATTCCTCGCCGTTCTTTGGTGGTGGCGGTGGATCGATCCGCTTTTGCCCAGGCCCAACCCTTTCCCGAAAGCGCATGTCGATGTCTTGCAAGATCAGCGCATCGGGGTGCATCAAGGCATGCCAATCAGCAATTTTCATGATCAGCCCTTGCACGGGTTGTCGCGGCCCCGGTCTCGCCCACGATCCGAATCCCGATCACTGCGAGCAGAACCCACATTGCCGCTAGGGGCAGAGCTAGGAGCGTCAGCGCGAGCATTGCTGCGGTCTCGAGCGCCTTCAGCAGATTCCGAGCGATTGCTGTCGTCCGCCCGGTCCTCGTCGCGGTGCCAGACGCCGACATGGCGCGGGCACAGCCAGCCTTCATCCATGCAAGCGTAACGAAAGAACGGGCGCTCATGCTCCTCCATCGCCGGCTCGACCACGATGATGGTGCGGGTCGGCAGAACACAATCGATCGACGCCTTGCCGCGCAGGCACTCGTTGAACTTGTCGATCTCCTCCTGGGTGGGAGGCAGGACGATCTCCTCGGCGAAAACGACGCTCGGGAGGGCAACCGCAATCAAAGCCGCGGTGCAGAGTAGTCGGTTCATTCAAGGCTCCTTGCGTGTCTGGGACGCTGGAACCGCCCTGTCTGTCTGCTTGTTGGGCGCCATGATGACGCCTATTCGTTAAGATCCGGTAAAGTGGTGCGGCGCTGACAGCTCCGGCCCTGTCAGGCGCCGCTTTCCCCATCCAACGAAGACCCAGGAACCCCTCCTTTCTGGTGGATGTGTGCCGGAGTGAAACTGTCATCGCTCGAGCTGCACGGTTTCGATCATATCGACCAGCGGGGCTGGCATGACGAATTGTGGCTTCGGCGGGCTCGGCATGATCTGCCGGACCACGCCACCCTGGGCACCTAGGCCGTAAAGCATGAGCACGACGCCGATCGTGCCTGCGATGGCGGCGATGGACCTCATGCCGCCCTCTCCGCTTCCCGGATCTTCGCCGACTGTGCGTCTAGGTGATTGGTCAGCTTCTCATAGGTCTCGTCAGGAACCAGACCGCCTAGCTCCATCACCTGCTTGACCAGATCCGAGATCTTGCCTTGGGTTTCCGTGGTGCTGATCACGCGCCAGAGACGGCGGGCCTTGTCGAGCGGGTCTTCGTCGCCAAAGCCTGGATTGTCATCGACGATGAATTCGGGCTCATCGTGCGATATGCCCATTTGCTGGAGCATGGCGGCGCCCTCAGAACGCGACGAGCCGTTGCCGGTGTCGATATGTTCGGAAGGCTTGTCGGCGCCTGATGGGGCTTTGGCGGGCTTCTGTGACGCGTGCGCCCATTCAATGAAGCGCTTGCCGAAATCCTCGTCGATCGGGCCTGGCTTGATCAGCTTCTTCATGTTGAGTGGAAGCTTGCCGCGCTCGAATTCGTCGAAGTCCGGCACGCCCTTGCGGAGAAAGCAAAATGTCGTCATCTCGTAGGGCAACTCATCGCCTGTCAGAGGCTGCCACCCGGCGTCGACGATCTGGCCCTTGACCAGCTTCGTCTTCTCCTTGGCGCGGAAGCACACGATCAAGTGCGACTTGCACCGCAACATGCTGTCGATCAGCTTGGCGCGCGCCGCGGCGGGCTTAGCCCATGCCGGATAGTTGTATTTGTCCGGGTCGACGTAGCGGGCGCCTTTCTGCTTGGCCCGCTCACACAGCCGCTCGACCTCCTCATCGTGCCAGGACAGATAGCCACCTGGCCCAGTGTGCTCGTGGCTCATGCTATCGATAATGATCACGCCATCGACGCCGGCCACGCCCTCGGCCTCGTCAATCATCTCGCGATATCGATCAGATGAGAATGGCTTCTGCATATCGGCGTGCTCGAATTCAAAGCCTTCCTCTGTCGCCGATGGCGCATATTGCTTTGAGCGCTCGTTCTCCGTGTCGATCAAGGCAATCTTGCCGCCAGTGACTGACACAATGCCGGTGGCGATCTTAAGCGCGCTCAGGGTCTTACCGCCTCCTGTGGGGGCCGCCAATCCAAGCAACAACTTGGTGTTCTCGCGGCGCGCTGGCTTGAAACTGCTCATGTTGCTTGCTCCATTGAATCCAGAGCTCTCTGGAATTCCCAATTTTTGAGGGCATAGCCGGGCGGATCGATCAGTTGGACAAAATGCCCATAGCTCGGCCACTTGCCGCTCTCGGTGCAGCGCTTCCAGATCTTCAACGCCTTCTCGATCTGCTCCTCGGCCATCAACAATGCCTCGCCGGACATTTCGATCACGTTAACGAAGTGCGGCGGGCTGCTCTCTTGCACGACGAAGCGGAAGGGGATCTCAATCGGGTCGCGGCCGGTGATGGCGGCGAGGCCGCGTGTGTAGAAGCCGGCCTGTAGGTGATAGCCGTGCTGGAAAGCCGTGCGCTGGAAAGCGTCCGTTGCCGCGCTCTCGCTCGATTTGAGGTCGTAAAGAGCGTGGCGATACAGAGGAAGCCGGTCTATCATCGCGCGGCAATCAACGCCTTGATCCTGCCAGATCACGACTGCTTCAGATTGTCCGGGCGCCTCGAAAGGATCGCCTATCTCGTGGTGACCGAGCTGCTCCGTAAGGCGCTCGGCCATCGCTTGCGCGCTCTCGAACGCGGCGGGCTTGATTGGGGTTAGGCCGGCCTTGATTTGCTCGTCTCGCCAGGTCCTGGCCTCTTTGGTGCGATACTCATCATAGGGACTGACCACATAAGCGTCGCCCTTGCCCAGCACCAGGTTGTGCCAAACTGAGCCTAGCGCCATCGCACCGTTCTGCTCGTCGGCCATACCGGCCTTGGCATGCGCCGGCGACTTGGTAAGCAGCGTGTGGATCGTCGAGCGAGAGAGATGCGGTAGCGAGTGATAATCCGCGGCGCTCAGGTCATAGATTCCGGGCTCAATCTGCATTGGCCTCGATCCGCTCGGCTAGGGACAGGAAGTTGTCGCGCGCCTCTCGGAGTGGGGCGTACACCTTTTCCATGATCAGCGAGGCGGCCAGATAAGCCTGCAGATCCTCGCCACTAAGCTTCGCGAACATCTCAGGGTTCATGAAGTCCACGACATCGAACAGTTGCAGATCGTTCGCGCGTTGCCGCGCCCATTCGGCATATTCGGCGCGCTGGGCGCGGGTCATGTCGTTTCCCCACCGTCGAACACATGGAAGATCAACTGCCCGCCATGCACTTGGACTGTGCCGACATAAGCCTCGGCTTCGCTTTCAACCTGATGCCCGGTGCCGTGCACGATGATGTGTCGATCGACCTTGCGCGCATCTGGATTGACGAGCGCCCAAAGACACGGCTCTCCATGCTGCATTTGGACGGTGAGAAGCTGAGAGAATGCCGGCATCTCGATCACCTGATGATCGGTGATCTGAAACGGGAACTTCCAAATCGTCTTCATGCCACCGCCTCCAGCTCCTGCAGCAACCGCCGCCGCTCATCCCGAGCCGCTTGACGAATGCCGGCGACCAACGCCGCGTAGTCGACCGATGTCTGGCCCAACGCCCCCGCCATGAAGTCGGCGCCGGACAGGGCCGCGTCGAGGCGATCAAGCATCCGGCAGCGCTCTTGCTGGCTGGTGGGCTCGAGCCAGGTGAGTTGGGTGTTGTGGCCTATGGTGGCTGTGTTGGGCATTTGCCACTCCTTAGCAATAGCACTTGTCGCGAGACTTGCCGCACATCAGGCAATTGTCGCGACCAACCTGGCGGCGACGCTGGTCTAAATCGTCATCGTCATAGTCGAGCTTGCCGCCGCAACCATGACAGATCGTGTCAGGGCGGCCATGCCGATCAGTTGATGCAATTCCACAACACGAGCTGAACGGTGTTGAGTTGTTCGGGTTTGCACGCATTGTGTGTGCCATCGCGCTACTCCTCGTAGGTGCCGTAGTTGTCGCCGTAGCCGTAGCCGTAGCCGTCGCCGTAGCCGTCGCCGTAGCCGTCGCCGTCGCCGTCGCCGTAGCCGGAGCCGTCGCCGTAGCCGTAGCCGGAGCCGGAGCCGTCGCCGTAGCCGTAGCCGTCGCCGTAGCCGTAGCCGTCGCCGTAGCCGTAGCCGGAGCCGGAGCCGTCGCCGTAGCCGGAGCCGTTGCCGCTAGCCATTGTCTGCGCCTTCGATTTGCGTCTTGGCATTGGCCGAACAGGGAATGATTTCACACGCCCCAATGATCTCAATTGACGGCACGAGCTTGGCGATGCGCGAATTGGATTGATCTATGCCGTCCTGGGAAACCTCGGACAGCGTGAACGCGCCCGCCCATTTCCAGATTCGGCGTGCGTTGACAAGATGGACGGATGCGCCGTTGACCCCCGCAACCGTGCCGGCATGCACGCCAGCGTCGCGGGAGCGGATGATGCAGTATTGTCCGATGTGTGGTGACATGGTGTGTTCTCCGTTGTCTGATGTGGACATATTGTCCGGTCTCGGAGCGCATGTCAAGGACAAATCGTCCGCACTTGCATTTTTTCGGTTTCGCCTAGAGATCAGGCGGGTTGGAGGATTCTTTCACTGCGCGGTCGAGGGCGCGTCGGGACGGACTGTACGCCGTAGAGATCCTCAAGCTCGATCCGACAGAGCAGGCAGAACGACGGCACCAGATAATGCGGCAGCGGTGACCGTGTCTCGTATTTCCTATAGCGTTCCAGAGGGATACGCAACGCGGCGGCCATCTGAGCCTGGGTGAACCCGAGATGTTCGCGGTAGCGCTTGGTGCGGCCACAAAAGGCGGCAGCGAACGCTGTGGCTGTCGGATAGCTCATACCATCCATGGTGCCACACCAAGACGTTTTGTCTTCATACGAAATGGACGCTTGACAAAGGGACATATTGTCCGGTTAGATAGGGGTATGGATAAGGCACAGATCATCCGAGACATCGCGATCCGCGAGCTGGGCGTGAAGCCAGCCACGGTGACCAAGTGGCGCCAACCGGAGCGCGGTATCCCCTACAGCAAGCAGGTTCGGATTGCCGAGCTTGCGATCGAACGCGGCCTCGACCTGACGTTCGGCGATCTGCGTAGATGGCCGGCGTGCGAGCAGGACCACGCCGCATGAAATCCGCCGCTTTTGCTTCCTCCTTGGGCGGCGGTCGCTGGCTGCTAGCCAGTGCCTTAACGCCCCGGCTTGAGCGACTCGCCCGCTCGCCGGGGCGGTTTTTCTCCAGATACCAGAGAGGGCGGTCTGATAAGTCTCGCGGGGCTGCCAGATTAGGTGCTGAGCACACCGTCCGCACAAATCCCCAGTCTGGCCGCGACCGGATTGGGCCGCACGACGCACGGCTTGCGCCTAGAGGGGTGCGGCGGTCAAGAGCCAGCCAATGCCCCTCACTTAATCCACCCCAAAAGATTGCGGAGTCGCGTGTGGGGCGCGACTTCCGCAGTGTTGTGTTGCTGGCAAGCATTTACAGTAGGAGATTGTGTTTATGTTAGAGTATAACGCTACACAATTTGCCTTATTCCCGCAATCTGTTTGCGTCTAGTGGTGCGCTATGGCCGCGCCGCTCCAGATCGATATGTTCCCCGCGCGATTCGAAGCTGGCGCGATCCACTGGCAACGATGCACCAAGTTTGACGTTGCGGCCTGCGAGCTAGCCGATCGTCACTACAGCCGTCGCAAGCCTGGTGCTCCGCAGTTCATGCCGCCCGGTCAAACGCTTTGTCTGATCAACGCCGATGGATCTGCCGTGTGGGGCTGGTGGCGGCCGCATCCCGATAGTGGCCTGGCTGCCATGAACGGCCTAGACGGCTGGACCTGCACCATCTTCCGGAATGAAAGCAAAGTTCGATCGTCTGAGCTGATCTTGGATGCTGAGCGCGCGCTGATCGAAAGCGGGCACGACTGCGGCCCGGACGGACTTATCACCTACGTGTGGGACAACCGCGTGCAATCGAGCAATCCGGGATATTGCTTCCAGGCCGCTGGATGGGCACGGCAGGGCCGCTCTGCTGACAATCGCAAGACGCTGCTTACCAAGCCATACGATTTGGCGGGCCGGGCATGACCGCGCCGCTCTACCTCTACCGTCTGTTCCGGATTCGCCAGGGCACGTTCGGCTATAGCCGGCTGAAGAAGCCCGAGGAGCGGCTTCAGTACGAGGTCGCCAACATGCTGCGGGCCGCGAGCCTGGACGGCACGTTGCGCGCCGTGTGGACGCATCCGGCGAATGAGGGGATCTCGAGAAAGCAGTTCGGGGTCAAGCTAAAGGCGCTCGGTCGCTTGAGCGGCGCGCCTGACCTCTGGTTCGTCTGGACGGGCGGAGGCGGCATGATCGAGCTCAAGGTCGGCCCCAAGATCCGGCCCAGCTCCCTGACCGACAATCAAAAAGATGTCCAGCAGTGGGCGGTCGAGCGTGGGGTCAACCACGCCGTCTGCACCAGCGCCGAGGAAGTCTGGCGCGTGCTGGTCCGATGGGGTGCGGCATCCGACGAAACTCTGAAAAGGAGCGCCTGAGATGCCCAGAGCCACCGAAGACAAGCTGCGAGCCGAACGGAAGAAGCCCAATCCCGGCATGAGCGTCGGTGGGCGCAAGTGCTGGATCGAGCCATGGGAGCATCGAATGAACGACAAACGATGCATGGTCAGTGTCTGGCTGTCGACCGACCCGGAATGTCAGCACACACCCTGGCGTGTCTACAGCCAGCACACAACGCCGAGCAATGCCGTCTCGAAGGTCCACAAGCACCTGAAGGACATCGCCGCTCTGCGCGGCCTCCTGCCCGGCTGCTACCTGATCGAATGCGGCGATCTGCGGCGCACGTTGGAGGTTGACGCCAATGCCTAGATGCGCCATTTCGTCCGGTGTCCGGGTAGCTCCCGGATGCTGTTGGGCTAGCTACCCAGCAGCCGTGACTGTGCCCAGGTATGGCAGTTTCGGCACCAGTCTTTGGGGGGTTTTGGGTGGAACCTTCCCCCCGAGGCTGGGGCCAACATGAAAGGTTCCACCCATGGCTGACTTTCCAGCCCTCCCCCTGTTTACCGATTCGCTCGTCGCGGATACGGACCACCTCACAGACGAAGAGTTCGGCGCATACCTCCGTATGCTGATCGTGTCGTGGCGCTCGTCGAGCTGCGACATGCCGAACGATCTGGCCTGGATCAAGCGGCGTTTCGTTGGCGCGCGCGAGCATCCCGAGGTCTACGAACAGCTCGTCGAGGAGTTCTTCACCAAGCGTGGATCGAGGCTTCAACAGAAGCGTTTGATGAAGGAGCGAGAATACGTCGAAAATAAGCGCGCGAAACAGAGTGCTCGGGCTAAGTCACGGTGGAACAAGGAAAATGATGAATGCCGCGGCAATGCGGCCCCGCATGCTTCCGGCAATGCCCCCACACCCACACCCACACCCACACCCACACCCTTAAAAGAATCAGAATCCCCCCTGAGCCCCCCCAAGGGGGCAGGCACAAAGCGCAAGCGCGCAACAGTCTGGCCAGACGACCTAGCGCTCACTCGGGACCGGTGGGAGTACGCGCTAAAATGCCATCCCGGGGTCGATGCCAAGGCCGATTGGGAACGGTTTCGCCTATGGGCACAATCGAACGGCAAGACGTTCGTTGATTGGCACAAGGCCTGGCAGAGCTGGTGTCGGAGCCCCTACGATAAACCGATGACGAACGGAAACGGCCCGGTCTATGCCGCGAGCCAGCACCAAAAAAGAGGGCCGCAGCTCCTGGATCGGATTGCGGCCGCAGAGGAAACACCAGTCAGAACCCCCACGCCACATGGGAGCCACTGATGGCGACGAATATCGTACACCTTGTCGAGGAATTCCAGACTCAAGCGCAGAACGTCCAGGCTGAGCAAGCCGTGCTTGGGGCGATCATGGTCAACAACCGAGCCTATGCCGATGTGCGCGAGCTCATCAGGCCCGAGCACTTCTACGAGCCGGTGCATGGCCGTATCTTTGCCGCCATGGCCCGCATGATCAGCGACGGCCGCGTGGCGGATCCGGTGACGATGAAAGCGGAGTTTGCCCAAGATCGGGATCTCTCCCAGGTCGACGGATCCCAATACCTCGCCAACATCACCCGGGCGGCGGTCTCTGTGATGGACGCACCGAGCTACGCCACCGTGATCAGAGATTGCTGCCATCGGCGGCTGATCAGCCATGCGTGCCGAGAAGGCGATACCCGGGCGACCAATGGCGAGTACACTGATGCCCCGGGCGATATCATCGCGGCGCTCAAGCGAGCGCTGACCGAGATCGAGCGTGATAACCTCGACGATACGATGTCCCCGGTGGGATCCGTACTCACCCGCCTGTCGGAAAGGATCACGCGCCGCGTCCGCCCTTTCCCCACGGGCCTGGGTGCCCTGGACCAGGCGCTTGATGGTGGGATCCGCTGCGGCGACCTCTACGCCATCGAGGCGCCGGCCGGATCGTTCAAGACCGGGACGCTCGGCACGATCGCGATGAACATGATCCGGAACGACGTGCCGTTCCTGTTCGTCACGGTCGAGATGGACGCCGAGAACATCCTGGGGCGCCTAGTCGCCGCTGAGACCGGTTGCAATGCGCGCAACCTGATGGATCCGGAGCGCTGCGACGATGCGCTCGGTCGGGTCAAGATCTTTACGGATCGGTTCGGCAAGGCCCGGGGTTACTTTGCCCATCGGCCAGGCATCACCGCGGACGGGCTCGCCTCGCTCTGTGCCGGAGCCATGACCAAGCTCGGCGTCGAGGTCGTGTTCGTCGATTATTGGCAACGGATCCGAGGATGTGGATCCCGGCAAAGCCGAGCCGAGTTTTATGAGGGCGTTGCAGATTGGGCGGCAGACTTCGCAGCCACCAGCGACGTGGCCGTGGTGATGGCCTCACAGCTCAATCGCAATGGTGAGAGTTTTGGATCCGGAGGCCTTGAGCGTGCGTCGGCGTGGCTGGCCCGGATCCAGAAAGCCGAGCTAGATGATCAGTTCATCGGGCACGTTGAGGGGCTCTGGCTACAGGTGGCCAAGAGCCGGTACAGCTACAGCGGCGACATCGGCAGCCCGACCAATCCGACATTCCGGATCGATCCGATCGGCCCGGTGCTCAAGGAAATCGGCGACTGGAGGCGGGCATGACAAATTCCCCGATGAAACGGTGCGCTGAAGCCGCTCGGCAGGCAATTGAGGATGAATGCTTGCCACCGCCAGCGATCGCTAGAGCCGTTCTGGAAGAATTCCGCAACTGGCTGCTCGATGACACCAGATTGAATGCAAGGCGTTTGACTGCGCGTTACGTGGACTCGGTTTTAGATGGCAAAGCATCGGGGAGGCGGGCATGATCCACGAGCGGGCGTTGGAGGCGGCACAAAAAGCCTTCTTCGAATGTAAGAAATCCAACGACCAATGGCATGAAGCCTTGCGCGCCGCCATCGAAGCCTATCTCATGTCGGTGGCTGACGGGGCTTAGATGTCGATCTAGAGCTATATCGAGGTGATATATGACGACGATCATACCGAACCGTGGGCATGACCTCACCAAACGTGAGCAAGAAATTCTCCGGACCCTGTCCAACGGCGAATGGCACAGCGAAGACACGCTAAAAACGCATTGGTGGTTTCTACGAGATATGGCGCTCCAGAATTACGTTGATGGTGCGTTCATCAACACCGGCAGCACCAAGGACGATCGTGTTTGGCGAATCACAGATCATGGACGAGATGCGCTCATGATCGCGGATCGATAATCTGGATTATGACAAATCCAAATAGGTTCTCCCACAATGACCCCACAATCCTCCCACGCACCTCCCACGAAACCAGAGTAACGGGCCAGACGAAGCCCTATCAGCGTCAACCTTGCCGTGAGAGAAATTACTTGGTATAGGGGCGCCGCCCGTGGCGTCATGGTTTCCACGTCGCGGCGCATTCCAAGCCCTTTAACAGATTCGGCCTCGTTCCCTGAGAGCGGGGCCTTTTCTTTATCGCTGGGCGACAGCTAGAGAACAGGCGCTCAACCGCAGGCCTAGACAGCACTACCAAGGCAAGCCTATAAGGAGGCGCAACCCAAGATAGGAGATAGCGATGGCCTCCAGAGCGCAAGAGTTTGATAGGAAGTTGGGCGCATGCGTTGATGTCGAGAGAGTGATCAGAGGCATGACGCAACAGCAATTGGCTGAAAAGGCAGGGGTTACGTATCAACAAATTCATAAATACCTCAAGGGCATAAACCGTATGTCCGTGGGCAGATTCATGGATGTCTGCGTGGCCTTGGATGTGACGCCATCGTGTGTTTTGCGCCAGATCGTGGCCAAGCAGCCATCAAAAAACGCCGGCCGCGACGTGTTGGAAATGTCGAGGCTCTATCAGAGCTTGTCGCCACGGAACCGGCAGATCGTATCCACCATGGCCCGATCGCTATCTGATGAGGCTAACGACCGCTCGGCAGAGGGGTGACGTTGCCGTTGTCTTCGATCCGATTGAGATCATAGCCCAGGATCTCCAACGCATACTCAGAGGCCACATACTGCCGCACAGCCTGGCGGACATGCCATGCAACGCTGTTGTCCGTGGCCTCTGCAAGCAAATCCAATACGTCCTTGTCACGTTGCTCGATACGCACGCAAACGTTGACCTTATGCCGGCGCCCGGATTCGCTTGTCATAAACTCTTGCCTTCCGTGAACATCGGCAGCATATTGTTGCGGACAGACACGAAAGGCAAGGAACGATGGCGAAATACCGCAAAAAACCCGTAGCGATCGATGCGATCCAGTGGAATGGCAATCTGGCTGATCTTGGGCCGCTCGGCCGATGGCATAACGACATCACGGTCGAACAGCCTCTGATTGGCAATGAGCTTACCATCAACACACTCGAAGGCGACATGACCGCCCAAGTCGGCGACTGGGTGATCAAGGGCGTCAAAGGGGAGCTTTATCCCTGCAAGCCCGACATCTTCGAAGCCACCTATGAGCGGGTCGAGTGATGGCCAAGATCACCGCAGAGCAGCTCGAGATTGCAGATGGATGGCGCGAGTTCGGCCAACGTCTAGGCTGGACGTTGATTAGCTGCTCGATCGGGAATGGCCTGTTCCAAACCAGGGCAGGCAACCGCACCAACATCCTCACAGAGACACGCGAAGACATCGAACGCACCTGGCGCGAGCTGGAGCAATCCAACGTGGAGCAGATCCGAACCAGTACAGGCGGCCCGATCCGGAGCGGCACCGATGGGTGAGCGTGAGCCGACCGTGATCGAGCGGATGGTGATGGCTTACCACAAGGCAGAGTCGGCTGGTGTTGCCGATGAAACCGAGGCCATGCTCGCCGCGATGCGGGAGTTGGAAGATTTCGCGTGGCGGACGGCAGATACCCGAGTTCCAGGTGATTGGCTTCGCGGTCTAATCGAAGAGCACCTGGCAAAATCTGACACTGGTTCCAAAGGCTGATTGGCCCGAAATGATGGAAAACAATCAGAAAATTTGCCGCCCACACACGCCCGAAAAAATCTGCGAAGGCCTGATATCGGCTGAGCAAGCGTTGCAAGAGATATCCAAGGCTGAGGTCGCTCTAAAGCTGCTTGAAGCGACTTTGCGTGAAATCATGTTTGAGATGGACGGCCAGCTTGATTCGTATGATGCGGTCGAGAGCAAGGCCTGCTGGCAATGGCGCAATCAGATCGCAGAAATTCTTGGCGAGCCTGCAAAATGACCGAAGACCTAGCCACGATCGACCGCTCCGAGCTGTACGACGAGTACGAGCACGATGAAGGCTTGGAAAGCGCGTATCGCCCAGGCGTGACGGCTGCCGTGGTGTTTGAGGGCGAGAACATCGACAAGTGGAAGCCGCGCTGGTGGAACGGTTGGCGGGTCTCGTCGCGGATTCTGATCGCGGGAAAGCACGACTGGCACGCGTCGCAATACAGCGCGTTGGATCAGCGGCGGACGGCGCCGAAGCGAGAGCTTTCGATTGCGATCAATCCGGAGACGCACTTCGGATCGAGGCGCGATTGCTGCGTGATGACAGAGACGCAGCCGGCCCAGCCGGTGACAAGACAGAAGGCATGGATGATGGCCGGCGCGGTGGTGACATGCGCCGTGGCGTGGCCGGCCTTGCTGCCGATCGAACCGGTGGGTTGGGCGATCTTGCTTGGTATCGAGCACGGTGTGCTGCTCGGTCTGTATCTCTGCACGTTCTACGGGTGGCGCATCCATGACGATGTTTCCTGGATCAAATACGCGATCCAACTGCGCAAGCCTTGGGTGCTGACGAACGGTGCGTTGTTCCGCGAGATCGAGCGGCGGAATGAGAAGCTTGGGCTTGGCTGGGGATAGGGATGTCGACGCCGAAGCAAGGCTCGGCAAAGTGGGTAGAGCGCGAGCTGATCGATGCAGCCAAGGCCGTGAAGACGGGCGATATGTCGCCGGGACAAGGCAAGGCTTATGGTGATCTGCTGCGCGAGGCCTACGCGATGCGGATGAACCGGGCGCAGCAAATTCGGGCCGGCGAGGACGTTGAGACCTACATCGAGCAGGACGAACAACGCCCGGATCTGCGCTTGATCGAGAATGGATAACCCAAGGGGTATGCAATGACGAAGCTTCCAATACTAGTGTTGGATTTTGATGGCGTAATTCACAGCTACACTAGCGGATGGAAAGGCGCGGAAGAAATCCCCGACCCTCCAGTCGACGGGGCTTTGGTAGCGATTGCGAACCTCATGGAACACTTTGATGTGCATATTCTATCGTCAAGAAGTCGGCAAGGGAACGGGATAGGGGCGATGCGGCGGTGGTTGCAAATGGCATTCTGTGACGAGCTGCATTTTAGTAGGGAAGATGCCATGTCTATGGTCGATCGTATTAAATGGCCAACCGAGAAGCCGGCGGCATTCTTGACGATTGACGATCGAGCTATCTGCTTTAACGGCAATTGGGCCGCTTTGACTCCGGATTCGCTCCGCAAATTCAAGCCTTGGAACAAGATATGATCAAGCTACGGAGCCAATCTACACACAGGGGCGCCTCCAGCAGGTTCGATCAAAAAGCAATAAGCCGGTCGTGGTTAGTACGCATGTTTTGACCCGGCGTTGGCTCGCCGGTAGCAAGGCCAAGGTTTCTCTTCCTGACAACATCAGGGTTCTGACCGGCTTTAAGCCGAACGCGTTGCAACAGCGTTTGCTGGCGATCAGGGCACGCTATCAGGTCCATTTCGTGCATCGTCGCGGTGGCAAGAGCTATGGCTATCTGCACGGCATGACCGAGCGCTTGATCGAGAATGCGCTCTCAAAGCCTCGGGGCATGTTCACGGCGCAGTCGCTGGACCAGGCGGTGGATATTGCGTGGGAGTATCTCCTCGAGATCGCGGACGCCATCCCCGGCGCCTATCCCTACAAGCGAGACTACTCGATCTATTTCCCGACGCGCGCCGGTTCCGAGGCCAAAATCAAACTCAAAGGCACTGATTCCATTGGGGATAGAACCCGCGGCAAGTACGTCGATTATGTCGTGAACGACGAGGCCGCGTTCGATAGCCCAAGCTATTGGCGTTCGCAGATCCGACCGATGCTGGCGGACCAGACGCGCCGCGGTTTCGACCGTCACGGCTTCCCCTATCAGACCTCGATTCGGATCTCGACCGTGAACGGGCGCAATCACATGTTCCGGGCGCACCGCGAGGCCATGGCGTGGCAGGAGGGCCGCGGCGTGCTCAAGGTCGACAAGCGGACGGGGCAATCGAAGGAGATCTACAAGAAGCCGGAGAGCTGGGCGGCGGTGTTCCTGCCGGTGACGGAAACCGGGATGATCGACGACGATGAGATCGAGGAGCTGCGACAGGATCTGACCGACGCCGAGTTTGCCAGGGAATTCATGCTCGATCCGGATGCGTTCTCGGAGGGCGCGCTCTATGCGGACGATCTCTCACGCCTACGCCGGCACGGCTTGATCGATCTGTGCCCCTACAACCCGAAATATCCGGTCAACGTGGCGTTCGATATTGGCTGGCACGACAAGGCGGCGTGGTTCTTCCAGATCGTCGGCTCGACCGTGAACTGGCTTCGCTATCAGCACTGGCGCAAGAAACGCTGGCATCGTGTGGTTAGCGACATGGCGGACTATGGCTGGAAGTGGGGGAGCTACATCTTCCCGCCTGATAGCCGGCTCCACAACAGCGATGGGCAACAGACCCAGGCGACCCTGAAGGGCCTTGGGATTCCGATGACCGACGCGCCGCGCTCGGCCGTCGACAAGCGCTCGGCGTGCGAGGTGATCGTTCCGAAGATCATCCTGCGGAGCAGGTTCGACGAGATGAATTGCGCCGATGGGATCGACGCACTCGCGCTCTATGAAGTGACCTACGACGAGGATACCGACCTCTGGAGCGATGATACCGCGAAGAGCTGGACCAAGCACCCGGCCGATGCCTTCCGTTATGCGGCGTGCTGGGTCGATAAGGTCATGAATGGCCGTGGCTAATGTTTGGCTGGCTGTTCGGCAGCGCGCCCAAGAAGCGGCAGCGTGGTTGGAACGATGCCAATCCATTCCGCGACATTGGCGAGGGGATGGGCAAAGGACCGCGGAGACGTGGGGGTGGTGGCGGTCGCCGGCAAGCGAGGCCGAACCGATGCCCGCGGTGCCCGACGCTGGAGGATCGGATCGCCAAGCTCAAGCAGGAGAACAGCCGGCTACGGGCGGAGAACGCGAAGCTTAAGCGCCGGAAAGATCGCCCCAAGGGCGCCAGCACGCGCGGATCGCCGGAATACTACCGCGAGGTGCTCTATCGGATCTTGGGTATCCTCAACACGCGGGCGCGGTTTAGCGACTATCACATCCCCCTCATCCGGGAGGAGGTCAACGGCGCGCTCGGCAAGAACACTGGGTGGGACAGCAAGAAGGGGCGGGCTACGCGGGGTTAGGGCCACGTTCGGCAATATGCCTCGATCGCATCGGCAAGGGCTTGCCCGGCAGGGCTAGGTGCATGTTCACTGAGGTTTAGTTCCTCGAACTTTCGTGCGTGAAGATCAAAGCCGAACGTCCCATTGACACGTCGAGGGCATACGCCTCGACGTATCTGCTCCAGGTCCTGAACCAAAATATTCCGGCACTTGCTGTAAGCGAAGCTTTCCCACAGCGGACACTCACCCCAATCACCTACACAGCCAACGCACTGACTAGACTTGAAGTCCTCGATGATAGCGTGCTGCGGACAAAGGGCATCTTCGATGTCGTGACCGTATTCGCCGCAGGTCCAGCCAGCGGGCGTGGGGATTTCTGTCTTCACCTTCGCGGCACAAAGGCAGCAGTAGATTTCAACGGGTATCATAACAACCTCCTATCTCGGGTTCGGCACCAGCCGCGGATCGGGCTGGACCTCGACGCCGCGCATGGCGTGCGCGCGGCAGATGATGGGGCCGGGCTTGCCGGCTCTGATCGCGGCTAAGTCATTCCAATCGCGGAAATGTTGCGGGATCTTGCCGCGCTTCTTGTAGTTGTGCACGTGGCACATCGTGACCAGGTTGCGCGGGTCATAGAAGAGTCCGGGGTATTTGTGCCAGGGCAGCCAGTGATCGGGCTGAAGTGTCATGCCATGGCCTGCTGTATTGCTGCACCGATGGCCATAGCGGTTGAAGTGCCGACACCGATAGCCGTCTCGAGCAAAGATGTGCTGCCGTAGGCTCTGGGGCATGGGTGGGCGTTGCTTGCGTGGTCGCCACCGCCCCCACCACAGCGCCTTGCGCCGCTTCCACCAGTGCCCGGTCGGCTGGAGGACGTAACGGTACCAGAGCTTGTGCGGCACCTTGAGCTGCCACAGCACGAGCGCCAGCAGGAACGCATAGCCGGCGATGGCGTATGGGTCAGTCATTCGGGCTTCGATTTGCTGTACAGCCGATCGACAAACTCTTGCGTCAACGGCGTGTTGGCCGGATCGATCGCGCAAATCCGATAGCCTTCGTCCACCAGCCAAGCGTCGTTGGCCTCGATGGCTGCTTGGGCGATCTGAGGATAACCGGCGTCTCGATCTTCAGAAGCGCGCCGGATTGCGTCTGTGACCGCCTTTAAGCGGCCCATCGCTCTTTGCTCCTCCTCGACTCTACTCATCGCTCAGGTCCTCCGGGTTAATGATCTCGGTTAGGTGCTTGTGGGTGAACTTCACCGCGTAGCGAACGGCGTCAGCCTCTGACACTTTGCGACCACGTTTTTCGCGCCGGTCCTTGTCCTGCAAGATCCCCTGGATCTCTTTGATCCAAGCCTTGCATTCGCCGTCCATGCGCAGGTCCATGCGCTCATTCATCATTTCCAAAACTCCGTACTTGACAACGTACAGATAGCACCGTACATTGAGATCGTCAAGAGCAAGGAGCGAGATGAACAACGTGATCGAGTTCCCCCGGAAGCGAAAGACCCACGCATTTACCGCGCACCTTGCCGAGCGGGATGTGAGCGAACTCCATCTCTATCGCTGCATCCACTGCCGCAACGAGCATCGCTTCGCCGAGCGGCAGAAGTTTGCGGTCTATTGCCAATACGATGGCGGTGAGATGCGCCCGGTTGTGGAAGCGGAGGTGAGGTAGATGGATACGGCGGAACTTGTTAAAAAGCTTCGGTATCTGAAGGGTATATCGAAAGTGATCCCGGCGGCCGCCGACACGATCGAGCGGCTGAAGCGGGAGCATGGCCGCGTCGTCAAAGAACGCGACGCCGCCCTGGCCGAGGTCGAGCGGTTGCAGACAGAAATTCGGCAGCATCCGCTCATAGATGGCCCTGATGCCGATAAGATGCTGTCGAGCGAGGTGACTTGGACATGACCAAGCTCGCCATCATTGCCCTGGTTCTGACGCTCGGCATCGCCGCTTCCGACTGGGAGCGCGCCAGCACCACGGGCGAGACATGGGCGACCGACTACAGCGAATTTGCCATAGGCCTGCCAATCGCTTAATCTACACAAGCCGTTGAGTTGTTATGGCTCTGCATGGGGGCTCCTGGGTGGCTACGGGAGCCCCCGCTTGAAAAAGGCGCGTTGAAACGAATATGGCAGGCGTTAAAGGCAAGAGCGGCCCACCTGGCAACAAAAACGCCAACAAGAGCGGTTTCTACTCTGATTGTTTGCTAGACGATGAACACGAAGGCTTCGAAGACGCCAAGACCCTTACAGTCGATCATGAGATTGCGCTGATCCGCACTCGCTTAAAGCGCGCCATGCGCTATGAGGCTGAAGGTGGCGAGCTGCCAGAGGGCACACAAGGCCAGATCGATCGCCTGATGGGCCGTCTGCAACAGTTCATCATCGCCGAGAGCATTCTCGAGAAGAACGCCAGAGAGAGCGGCGCCAGCACCGAGACAGACGATTGGATGGAGCGCTTCAAGGCGACTGGCGCTCATAGGGCTGTCCACAAGCCCAAGGCCAATGGGAACGGCAAGGCCAAGAATGGCTCCCATCGATAAATCCCTCGTCCTTGGCCCCTGGCGCCCGGACAACGCCGACTTCGGCGCCGGCACGCTCCAGATAGCGCGAGGTTGCATCAAGAAAGC